>Ga0335078_10012031_pt1 | contig 12843 bp, 11 predicted proteins | sample Lox_Sample_32_FD_206711 | JGI IMG/M metagenome (GOLD analysis project Ga0335078, IMG submission 206711) | Soil microbial communities from Loxahatchee National Wildlife Refuge, Florida, United States - Lox_Sample_3.2 | ecosystem: Environmental > Terrestrial > Soil > Wetlands | place: USA... | reverse complement strand
TTCGTCATCGACCGCCGCATCGATCCGTGCATGAGCGACGTGTTTCCCTGGGAGAAGATTCCCTACGCACATGAATTGATGCGCACTAACCGGCACAAGCCGGGTAACATGGCGGTTCTGGTCAACGCGCCGCGCACCGGCTTGCGGAATTTCGAGGACGTGCTGGAAGCAGCCTCGATGCCGGAATTGAACCGCGAATCCCAGCGGGCGTAACAGCTCGCGTCAGGCCGGGCGCCTCGAAGAACAACAAACAGTCAATGAGGCGTCGCCGGCGCCGATGGCTGAATATGACCGCGCCATAGCAGCCACGCTGTCATATAACCCCAAAGCCCAAACATACGTTCGATGAATGAAACGAACGAAAGATCCGTCGGGGCAGATCCATTCGTTGCTGCCAAGATGGTACCGATGCCAAGTATTGCTCCCGCCCCAACCACGACATGACCGCCAATCAACAGGACAAGCGTGGCAAACGTTCCTGCAATGCCCACCGAGCCGAGAATTCTAAGCGTTCGCTGTCTGTGTAGAAACGCCACCGACCACAGCAAGATCGCCGTCAATATGAAAGCCGTGTACAACAGATAGTAGCGGCCGAGAACTTCGTTTGAGACGCCGAGTATAATCTGCGTCTTCGCCGCGATCGCGAGCGCGAAGAAGATAAAGCCGGCGCGATTGAGGGGCTTCTGTATGCCCATCTCGTCGCAAAAGGCCCAGATTGCGAAGGCAGACAGCGTTATTGACAGAAGCCTCAGTGGCGCCAACGGCGCCGCGAAATGCGACAACAGCAAAATGGCAAACGAGGCCGCAGCCAACGCGATGGCTCCAACTTTTGCATTAGGGGTAGTCGCTCGTGGAGCGGCGAATGGAACCACGACGTCATCCTCCCTCAATCCATTGGGGCGGCCGGATTGGTCGTAGGCTCAATCCCGTTCCCTTCTCTATTCCCTCGCCAAATCCTGGAGCGAAAGCGACGGCCGCACCGGCGGATCGCGCGGCGGCAGATAGGTCAATCCGGCGTTCGCGGCCGTGCGCTCGATGGTGCCATCTCGCAGCCACTGGCCGATCATTGCATCAACCGCATAGATAAGATCGGCTTGGCGCGTCAAGCCGACAAAACCGAGGTTGAAGCCGGCAGGATGCAGATAGCCGCTGGGTCTCAGCGCGTTCGTCGGGTGCGTGACGCGATAGCCGTCGAAGCGATGAAGATCAACGAGAACCGCGTCGTATTCGCCAGCGTCGAGGCGCTCCAGGAGACCGCTCCCGGGAGGAACGTGGTGCAGCTGCGGCAGCAGCCGATTGTGCTCATAGAGCATGAGAATGATGTCGGCGACCGAGGACTGCTCGACTCCAATACGCACACCATCGAGATCGGCGAGCGTATGGATTGTGGCCGCTGAGGCGGTCGGACCGAGCACCACGGTCGGCGCGGTGTAGATGAATGGTGCCGTGGCCTTGAGCGGGTTCAATGGGATCGATCGGCGCCGGTCTTCGCGCGTGCCGCCCTTGTAACGCGGCAGGTGACCAGCATCAGCTAATTCGCCGCCCAGGGCGTCAGCCAGCAACGGATAGGCGCCTGCGAGAGCGCAGCGACCGTCGGCGAGGAGCGCGGCGACGCTCGTCTTGGTTTCCTTGCCGGCCTCCGGCTGGTCCTCGGTGCTGAACCACTGGACGCTCAAGCTGCGATCAAGCTTGCCGGCGATAGCTTGCGCCAGCGCCAAATCAAAGCCGCCGGTTTTTCCGTCGGCGTTGAACGAAAACGGCGGCGCACTGTCGTCCAGACACATTCGCAGCGGCTCGGCGGCTCCCGCTTGCGACGCAGCGAGCGTCAGTGCAGCCAGCGCCAACAAAAAATTACGGCTCATTGCCGCCGCCCGTCCGAACATAAGCCCACAGCGCGTCGATGTCGTTTGCGGAGAGCACATCCCCCCACGGCGGCATTCTTGGCGGTTTGCCACGACTGACGGAGTTCACAAAACGCTCGTGATCGTCCTTCGGAAATTTGCGCAGATCGAAGCCGACAAGTCCTTCGTTGATCATGTGGTAGCCATGGCAACGGGAGCACTGGCCGGCGTAAATTCTGCGGCCCTCCTCCGCAAGCGTGGAACCTGCGGCAGCGACCTCTTCGCCATGAGCCAAACCCCCGATGTGAGCGATGGCGATCGTCCACATCACTGACAGCGCGAGACGTTTCATCCCTGAATCATTCCGAAAAGCCTGGGGCCGCCGACCGCGTGACTGCCCCAGGCGGAGTTGCAATTGCACTTAGCGCTTATCCGACAGAGCGAACACCCACAGCATTCCGCCCTGTGGAACGGTGGACTTCAACTCGGCGTCGTTGCCATAAAGCCAATAGACGCCGCCCATCCCGCTCGTCACCGCGACATACTGAACGCCGTCGGCCTCCCAGGTTACAGGCTGACCCTCAACGCCGGACCCGGTCTGAAACGACCACAGCACCTGCCCGGTGTCGGCATCGAACGCCTTGAAGTCTCCCGCAAGCTCACCGTCGAACACCAGGCCGCCCTTGGTCGCGAGCGTCCCGCCCCAGCGCGGCCGCTTGTCCGGGACCATCCATTTGACTTTGCCCGTCATCGGATCGATCGCCTTCAGCGCGGCAGGCGGATGCGGGTCTTTGGGCAGGTCGGACATCACCGGCGGTCCAAGCTCAGCGCCAAACCACAACTCGCCTTGCTTCCACGGCTGTGCGGAGATCTTCATGCCGAGCGGAAGATAGTGCGTGTTGACGTAAGCAAGACCCGTGGTCGGATTGAACGACATTGGTGACCAGTTCTTGCCGCCGAATGCACCGGGCGACGAGCCGACATTTTCGCCCTTGTGATAGCGCTCGACCAGCTCGGTGGTCACCGGGCGGCCGGTTTTCATGTCGATCTCTTTGGCCCAGTTTTGCGGCACGAACGCGTGTGCCGCCAACAGTTTGCCGTTGGTCCGGTCGATCACGTAGAAAAAGCCATTGCGATTGGCATGCATGATGACTTTGCGCGGTTGGCCTTCGACCGGAATGGTCGCCAGCACCATTTCGTTCACGCCGTCAAAATCAAAGCCGTCGGCCGGAGTGAATTGATAATGCCACTTGATCTTGCCGGTCTTGGGATCAAGCGCCAGCACCGAGCTCGTATAAAGGTTGTCGCCGGGACGAAGCACGGGATTCCAGGATCCCGGATTGCCGGTGCCCCAATAGACTGTATCAAGCTCGGGATCGTACGATCCGGTGACCCACGCCGATCCACCGCCGTGCTGGCAGGCGTCACCGGCCGGCCAAGTGTCGCCGCCGGGCTCGCCAGGACAAGCCACCGTATGCGTGCGCCACAACCGCTTCCCGGTCTGCGCGTCATATCCATCGATGAAGCCGCGGGTGCCGTATTCAGCGCCGGAGTTGCCGACAATGATGATGCCGTTAACGGCGAGCGGGGCGACCGTCATGGAGTAGCCGTCTTTGACCTCGGCGGCTTTGGTTGACCACAATTCCTTTCCGGTTTTGGCGTCGTAGGCGATGACGCGGTTGTCGAGGGCGGCGCGGAACAACTTGCCGTCATAGAGCGCGACGCCGCGGCTGTTGTTGCCGCAACACGTCATTCGGTACATTTCCGGCGGATAATTAAGCGTGACTTTCCAGATCTGTCGTCCCGTTTTGGCGTCAACCGCCATGGTGGCCTTCTCGGTCGAGACGTAGAGTATTCCCTTGTAGACCAGCGGCTGGGATTCCTGCGACTGCAGGTCCTCGAGCGAGTACGCCCAAACCGGCCTCAAATTTTTGACGGTTTGTTTGTTGATCTGATCGAGCGTACTGAAACGATTTAGATTATAGCCCATGCCATAGTTGACGACGTTGCCGGTATCTTTTGATCCGTCGATCAACTCCTGCGCTGTTTGGGCGGCGGCACACGCCGGTACCAACGCCGCGATAGCCGCGGCGCAAATGAAGCGCTTCATAGATTCCTCCCGGTTTTAGTTCGTCTTCTCGATACGCGTCGCTCGAATCGAGTGGTCCGCGAAACGCACTGGCCGGACGCGAACCGACCTCAGCGCCTCAGTAGCCACCCAATATCCGCGCGATCTTCACGCCCCGTCGGTCCGGTCCACACGGGCTTTACACGCCTCTTGCCTTTTGGCCGCGGACCACAACACTCGTAATCCTAGATTCAGACATGAACGATGTAAAATGAAAGGGCCGCGCTATGTCCGAGTTAATTCCGGGGTGGCGAGCAGACTTTTGTGCACCGCCGCAATTGATAGCTGCGACTTTCCCTCACGCACCCGCCCGATCGCCGCATCGAGTGCGCCACCGAAGATAAAAGTCCGAGCGCTTTAGTAGAGAAACACACCGGCGCGATCATCGCCGACGTCAATCCCGCACAGAAGGTCACTTAGGCATAAGCGAAGTCCGCGAGTAGCGGCCGAGGAGCAGGCCGCATGGGAGCCGCAGCGACAGCGTTGCTGCGATGCGCGGCCATATTTTGGCGAGTTACCGCCGTCCGGCGGCGGCTCTACGCGCCGCGTACCGGCTTACGGAATTTCGACGATGCGCTGGAAGTTGGCCCAATGCCGGAATTAAATGGGAAATCCCCACGGCGCTGAAGCGGTAGTGATGCGTAAGCCCGGTCGGGCACCCGGAGTATTTGGGTTATCGAACCTCGAGAACAATCTTTCCGCGCTTGTGGGGTTTGCCCGCAAGCATTTCATGGGCGATCTGCGCCTGCTGGAGCGGTAGAACGCTTCCGACCGGGATGACCAGCTCGCCGCGCTCGTGCATCGCCGCGAGTTGGGCCAAATCTTCGCCATTGACGTCGACGATCAGGTAGTCGGAAGTCACGCCGTATGTCTTCGCCAGCTCCACGTTCGGACGCACAACCGAAGAGACGACTATTCCTCCGGGCTTAAGCACGCCAAACAACCGGTCTTGATCTTTGCCTCCGACCGTATCGATGACGACGTCGGCGCGTCGTCCCAGCCTTGCGATGTCCTCCGACTTGGTGTCGAGCACCTCATCCGCGCCAAGCGCCCGGACGTAGTCTGAGTCTGTGCCATGGACGGTGGCAATCACCGTGAGCTTTCTTGAATGCGCAAGCTGGACCGCATAGGCGCCGAGATTGCCGGCCCCGCCGTGCACGACGACGGTCTGGCCCGCCTGCGCTTTGGCATGATCGAACAGCATTTGCCATGCGGTCACAGCGACGACCGGCATGGCCGCCCCCTGCAAATCGGACAGTGATGCAGGCTTCTTCGCAATCATTCTCACCTTGGCGATGGCATATTCCGCATAACCGTCGATAAAGGACGGATTTGTTGCGCCAAACACTGCATCGCCGCGAGCGAAGGTCACAATACCCGGTCCGACCTTTTCCACCCTGCCCGAAATCTCCGAGCCGAGCGTCAAAGGATAGGTATGCGGTAGACCGCTCTTGCCTGTCCTAACCAGCGCATCCCATGGTCCGACGCCGGCCGCGGCGACGCGCACGAGCATTTCGCCTTCGCCCGGTTCCGGCACTGGGATGCTTTCGATCGAGATAACGCCTGGCGGCCCGGCCGCATGCACACGCGCCGCCGTCATGACTCCACCGTTTCGCCGGTCGACGACCTCTTTCGCTAATACGATGTCCATCGCTCTTTGCGTCGGCCTTTCCGCTCTCGTTCCACGGCTCAGGCCGGAAGATGAGCGTCGATCCAGCCTTCGATATCGGCCATCACCTGTTCCTTCCCCTCGTCATTGAGAAGGTCGTGGAATCCGCCGTCGTAGAATTTTAACGTCTTATCGGCGGAACCGGCTTTGTCGTAAAAGTGCTGGCTGCCGCTCGGTTTCGCCGCCTTGTCGGCCGTGCCGTGCAGAATCAGCACCGGCAAGGTGATGCGCGAAAATCCCTTCTTCAGCGCCTCGTCCGCCCGGACCAATGCAGCCAAGGTCTGCGACGGTTGAGTCTCACGGGCGATCAGCGGATCGCTGTTCATCGCCTGCACGACGGTGGCGTCGCGCGAAAAATCGGCGTTTTTAAGGTGCAGCACGTGAGCGTGCGGAGCCAGGTGACTGATCCCTTTGAGCACCGCCAACGCAAAGTCCGGCGCGGGCAGCTCGTGCGCGAAGCTTTCGCAGATCAGCCCTTTAAGCTCCGCCTGATGCTCAAGCGCGTACTGGCAGGCCACTACGCCACCGGCGGAATGACCGAACATGAACAACGGCAAACCGGGTTCGCGAGATTTGACCAGCCGGACGAGCGTAGCGACGTCGCTGACATAATCGGCAAAATCCTGCACGTAGAAGCGTTCTCCATCCGAGTCGCCTCTGCCGCGCAAATCGATGGCGTAGGTGGAGAGCCCATCGGCGGCCAACCGCTCGGCGGTCCATTGGTAGTAGCCGCTATGCGCGTTGAAACCCGGAACAATAACCGTGACCGCCCGCGCCGGAACGCTAGTGCGCCAGGAGCGAAAGGCGATGTTCAATCCGGTTGATCCCCGGATTTTTTCCACGTCTTGTTGGGTGGGGCGAACAATCTGATCCACGGCAATCCTCCTGATGGTGGAGGGTCGTAGCTACTGCGCCTTCAGCGGGCTTGATTGTAGATTCGATGCAATTTTGTCGAATCGTGGCGAAAGCGGCAGGACAACCAAAACGCGGCGTTGACAGCAAATTTTCAAGTGAGTTGCGACCGACGCCACGATCCCGGGCTGGTTCCAAAAAATCCGGTAAACACACGGGTGAAATGGCTTTGGTCGGCGAAGCCGCAGGAGAGCGCAATTTCAGACAGCGACAACTTCCGTTCACGCAACCGTTCCTTGGCGAGTTCGACCCTTCGGCGCATGAGCCAGCGATGCGGTGAGGTGCCAGTGGATTGTCGAAAGGCCCGCGAGAAATGGCTGACCGAAAGACCGCACTCGGCGGCAAGCATCGCCAACGGTATCTCGCCGCCGAGATTGGCCTCCATGAGTCCCTGGACACGTCGTTCCTGCCATGGAGCGAGACCACCGCGCGCGGGACGTTCGTTGACCTTTATTCCGCCGAACGCGTGCGCCACCTGGGCGACGAACGCAAAAGTGACATGCTCCACGAAGAGTCGGCTGACGTGATCGGGATAGTGGAATGCCGGCAACAAGGCATTCCCCAGCCCGGCAAGAATCCTTTCGGAACTGCCGACACCCGGCGTGAAGTCAAGCTCCTCTATTCTGCGCGCGTTGGCATCGTCGGCGCAAGCATTGAGCGCCTGATGCGGAACGTAGAAGTTCAAGGAATCGATTGGCGTGTACATCTTGAACGCGGGCCTGCGCCGCAGGTCGTGCAACACCACCTCACCCGGATGCAACGGTTGTGTCCTGACCGGCTTTCCGTCCAGCCACAACTCGCGATGACTGCGCTGTCCGGTCTGCAGGACAACCATGTAGGCGTCTTCACTGGGGATCGGCGACGTCGGACCGTGCGTGGGTGCGTTAAGAGTGCACCTCGTTACAGCCACCAGTGCCTTGTTGATCGTTTTACAGACCAAAGCCGGCGCGGAAGTGAGATGCAAATGCTGGCCAAGACTTTTACCGTACGCTCCTGTCTTCATCATCCCGAACACTCCCAGCGTCGGGACACCGCGCATCGTCGAGGACAGGCCGCGCCGGGCAAAAGCGCCGGCGGCATCCGTAAGACAGATGCCAGGCGTTCGCCGTAGGAATTTTCGTCGTCATTCATTTGACATCTCCCGCCCGGGGGTAGCAGCAACCGAGGTCATGAAATGTCGGTCGAAGCGGCGGAAAAATCTCAAAACGTCACATCGTCGTAGCCTAACACTGTGTCAACCGGCGGTCATCCCTACCCGGCCGCAGTAGTCGCCCTGGTCGGGCCAAAAGTTCAGGTTCCGAACCCGCGTTTTGTGGTCGAATTTCAAAAGGATGATCGGTTTCATCCAAGACCCGCCGCCTTCCCGCCTACACACTGTGCTAAACGCCAGAGGATAACAGGCGTGGAGGTGCATGATGGTTCGCTATCCTCTGATCTCGGTTTGTTTGGCTCTGCTTTCGCTGCCGGCGGCGGCAGAAGTTCAGCCGTTTCCTGGAAGTGTCAGAGCCGAAGAGGTCAGGGCCGGCGACGCAACGCTTTACGTGCGAGTCGGTGGCCAAGGGCCGGCCGTGCTCATGCTGCACGGCTTTGGCGACACCGGCGACATGTGGGCGCCACTAGCCGCCGCTCTGATCCGCGATCACACCGTCATCATCCCGGACTTGCGCGGCATGGGACTGTCAGGGCATCCCGAAGCCGATTACGATAAGAAGAGCCAAGCTGCCGGCATCGCCGCAGTCCTCGACAAATTGAACATTCGTCAGGTTGACCTCGTCACCCACGACATCGGCAACATGGTCGGCTACGCGTTGGCCGCGCAGTTTCCGGAGCGGGTCACGCGATGGGTCGTGATGGATGCGCCCCTGCCCGGCCTTGGCCATTGGGACACGATCATCCAGAGCCCGCAGCTCTGGCATTTTAACTTCCGTGGCCCGGACGAGGAGCGCCTGGTCAAAGGCCGCGAGCGCATTTACCTCGACCGCTTCTGGGACGAGCTTTCCGCCAACCCGAAGGCCATTGATGAAGCGACGCGGCAACACTACGCCGAGCTTTACTCCCGGCCAGGCGCGATCCATTCCGCCTTCGAGCAATTCGCGGCATTTTCGCAAGACGCCGGCGACAACAAGGCGCTCGTGGCCAACGGCAAGCTGATGATGCCGGTGCTGGCGATCGGCGCGGAAAAATCCTTCGGCAACGCCATGGCGGATGAGATGCGTTTCGCCGCGTTTGACGTTACCGGCGAGGTCATCATGAATTCGGGCCACTGGCTGATGGAAGAGCAACCGGCGGCGACGACCGCAGCGATCGTCGATTTCTTGCGGCGTCCGCTCAAAACGCATGAGGCGCGGCAAATATTATCGACTGACGATGTCGCGAAACTGGCGCCTCAGGCGGCGGGGCCAGGAACGGCCGGCCTCGACAGCATCAAAACGACCGTATTGGCGGGTGATCCAAACAAACAGGGCGTGTACGCAGTGTCGCTCTATGTACCGCCGCATACAGTCATTATGGCGCACACGCATCGTGACGATCGCACCGCTACGGTGGTGTCCGGCACCTGGTATTTTGGTTATGGATCGCATCACGATGCAACCGTGCTGCAAACGCTGAAACCGGGAAGCTTCTATACCGAGCCGGCACGACAGCCGCATTTTGCCGAAACGCGGGACGACGCCGCGACGCTGTACATTACCGGCTTCGGCCCGACCGATACGAATTATGTCGAGGATGTTGCCTCTTCCGCCAAGAAACAGGAACGCTGAATGGTCCATGCGCACCGGCACGCAAGCTCGACCGATCGCTTTGCGGCAAGCCAGCGCAATTCTGAAAGCGCAAACTCGTTATTGCCGGCGTAGACCGCCAACCCAGGCGGACGCCATTTCCTGATCTAATTTTGTCGCCGCCTCTTTGCATTTTCGCGCGCGCTCCCGGAACAACTTGGCGGCCTCTTCGCTCCAGCAAGCACTTGCAATTTGTTCGCACAGGTGCGCCTGGCCCAGGAGGCAACGCGCCATATGCCAATTTTCAAAACAGGATGTTCGCTGCCGCTTCATCAGGTGCAGCATGGCATTTGCGCAGCCCGCAATACATTCAGGTCTTTCCCCTACGTGAAACTACAGCGCCGAATTAGAAACGGCCTACTGCATTGCGGCGGCCGTGCGCGACGACAATCCGGGAGAATCTGGGCGAGCTATCGTCTTCATGACTCTCGGGAATCTGCTTACGTTCCCGGATGTGCAAAACAGCACAGCGACCGTTCGCTTTTCGTCCAGCAACGCATGTGAAATCGGAAGGTCATTTGGCCGCAACAATCGCAGATTGCTAGCAACACGAAACGCCGGTTAAATTTAACATCGATAAATTTGGCACGCGACGACGCGTAAGCTGCAGATGCTGTCAACTTCGGTGAAGGTTGGTGATGCAGGGAAATCTGGCGGCCCCGCCTTTTGACGTGTGGGCCTATCTCAAACAGAACAGCCTCTTATCAGCCATAGTCCGATATCGGGAGAGACAAACTCTCTACGCGCAAGGCGACCCGGCGGATTCAGTTTTTTACGTTCACGACGGGAAGATCAAAGTCACCGTGATCTCCAAGCACGGGAAGGAGGCCGTCATAGCCATGCAGATAGCCGGGTCGAGTTCATGCACTCGCTCTGGCCGGATCAGAACGGGACCAAAATTTCGCCAACGCTATCCTCTTTTCTGATGGACATGACGAGGCCGGGGCCGTCGTAACCGCCCGCCTCCTTCAGCTCACCGATGATGCGGTTGGCGTAGATCAGGGCTGCACCGTCGTCCGGTAAGACGGTCCCTCCCGGATCGTCATCGGTCCGGTCGGAAAAACAAAGATCAAAAAAATATCGCGGCATCGCCCCAACGCCTAAAGCCTTAACACGCCAACAGCGCTGGATCAAAAAAGCTCCAGAGAAGGCCGGGGCGCCAACTACCTCAGCGCCTGATTATGCCATCGCGGATTGCGATAGCAACCGCCTGCGGCATGCCGTTGCGGCGAGCCCGGCCACGACGGGTCCTAGACATCTTTCCACTCGCGCGCGATGGCGGCGTTGAGCTCGCCGCCGAAAATAAAAATCCAGGCGCAGTAATAGAGGAACACCAGCGCGATCATCGCCGACGCCAGTCCCGCATAATAGGTCACATAGGCGTTGGCGAAATCGGCGAGGTAGCGGCCAAAAATGAAGCCGCAGGCGAGCCACAGCGCCAGCGTTGCCGCAATGCCCGGCCACACTTTGCCGAACTGCCGGCGTCCGGCCGGCAGCCACAAGTGCAGGATCACAAGCGACCCGGCGATCACCAGGCCGCCGATGCCGAACCGGGCTATGTCATAGTGCGCCTTAAGCGGCTCGATCCACGGCGCATACGCCGCGGCGGCCCGAAAGATCAGCGGACCGAGAACGACCAGAAACGCCAGCGCCAGGAATGCGATCGCGCTGACCAGCACGTAGCCGATCGATTCAAGCCGCAGCACCCACCAGCTGCGCTGCTCGGTGAGACCATAGGCCCGGTTTAGTCCAATGCGCAGGCTTTCAACGCCGCTCGATGCAAAATACACGGCGAACACGGCGCCCAACGTCAGCACGCCGCTGCGCGGGGTCGTGAGCACATTGTGAATTTCGTTCGCGAGCGGACCCGCTACCTGCTTCGGCCAGACGGCGAAGATCAGCCGGGCGACTTCGTTGGCAAGATTGACGGAGCCGGCAATGCCGGCGAGCGCCGTCACCACGATCAGGAACGGAAACATCGCCATCAACGTCGATAGCGAGATGTGGCTTGCGATCGCCCAGCCGTCATCGCGGCTGAAGCGAAGGAACGCCTCGGCGACGATGCGAAGGCATAGGCGGGCAGTGCGCAATGCGGGCGGCCTCCGCGGAGCATCTCGGCTCCATCAGATACACCATTCGAAGTCGCCCGCGCACCTGCCCGCCAGCAATCACTTGGCTTTTTCGTATGGATAAATGGCGTCGCCGGTCTTCTGGTCCGGGGGATACACCACAGTCTGATAGCTCATGCCGCGCCAGGTTTCGAGGTCCGCGGCCTCGGTGATGCCGTGATATTGAACTTGGAACAGCGCGGGCTTGGTCCACTCGCCTTCCGGACCGAAGCTGATGTCGCCGATGACGGTGTGGACCTGATTGTGGTGCAGCCAATCGGCGATCTTGGAGTCGTCGAAGCTTTTTGCCCCCTCGACGCCGGCGGCGAGCACCTGGTAGACGGCGTAGCCCCAGCCGCCGAGATAATAGCCGAGCGGATCAACGCCCGCGGCTTTGGCGCGCTCCTGGTACTTGGTGAAGAACGCCTGCGCGCGCGGCATCATTTTCGGCGACGGCACCCAGGTTTCGTAATTGATAAAGCCGTTGAGCTTCGATTTAAGCCGGTTCTTGAACACCGTCGCCTGCAGGCCGACCATTTCGCCGCCGATCATCTTCGGTTTGAAGCCGAGTTCGTTGACCGATTGCACAATGCCGACCGAGCTGAGCGGATAAGAACACACCACCACGATGTCGGGGTTGGTCGCGGCGACGGCGCGAATAACCGGTGAAAAGTCCGTCGTGCCGGGCGGAAAGCTTTTGTTGTAGACGACCTTCATGGCGTGTTTCTTGGCATTGATCTCAGCGCTGTCGGCGCCGTTGTGGCCGAACTCGGAGTCTTCCGAGATGATCGCCACCGTCTGCGGCTTCGGGTTCTGTGCCGCCGCGACATCGAAGAAGCCTTCGGCGGAGGCTACCTTCGGGTCCGGTCCGTACGGCACCATCGAGAAATATTTCGGATAATGAAAATGGCTGTTCACCTCGAGTGCGAACAGACCGATCATCACTTTTCCCTTCTGCATGGCGACAGGGATCGCAGGCGCCACCAGATTGGTGCCGTAGGGACCCATGATGAGATCGACCTTATCGATGTCGAGCAGCTTGGCGTAGATGCCCGGCACATTCGACGGGTTCGACTGGTCGTCGTAACCGATCAGTTCGACCTTGCGGCCGAGCAGGCCGCCTTTGGCGTTGATTTCCTCCTCCCAGATCTTGGCGCCGAGCAGCGCCTGCTTGCCGTTCGGCGCGAGCGGTCCGGTCTGGGACAGGTCGAAACCGATCTTGATCGGATCAGCCGCCAAAGCCGATCCCATCATGACGGTACCGGCGACAAGGGCGGCGCCAATCAGGCCGCCGCCGTTCGCGGCGCGCTTCAGTAATCTCTTCTCCATCGCTTCCTCCTGTTTGCTTTTTTCAATACGCGACGCCACCGGGCGCCCGTCGCGGGTCGTTGCCATCAGCCGTGAT
>Ga0335078_10012027_pt1 | contig 12845 bp, 11 predicted proteins | sample Lox_Sample_32_FD_206711 | JGI IMG/M metagenome (GOLD analysis project Ga0335078, IMG submission 206711) | Soil microbial communities from Loxahatchee National Wildlife Refuge, Florida, United States - Lox_Sample_3.2 | ecosystem: Environmental > Terrestrial > Soil > Wetlands | place: USA... | reverse complement strand
AAGGACGTCGAATCCATCCGAAAGGCAATCCGCTTCAACACCTTTGACGTCATCGGCAACCTGTCGGTCGCCTTTCTGATCAACGCCGCCATCCTGGTGCTCGCCGCGATCGTCTTTTACGGCAAGACCAGTGTCACCGTCGCTGGCGGACAAGTGGTCCAGTTCAATGATTCAACGGACTGGATCCAGGCGGCCTATCTGACTTTGGCACCGCTGATGGGCACGGCTGCCGCAGGCACGCTTTTCGCCGTCGCCCTGCTGGCCAGCGGGCAAAGCGCCACCATTGTCGGCACGCTGGCCGGGCAAGTGGTGATGGAAGGCTTCATGCACTGGCGCATCAGGCCGTGGTTGCGGCGGCTGATTACCCGCTCGCTGGCCATCATCCCCACGGCTGTCTTTATCGGCATCCGTGGGGCCAATAACATCACTGACCTGATTGTCCTGAGCCAGGTGGTGCTGGCGCTGCAGCTTCCGTTTGCGATGTTCCCCCTGCTGCACCTCGCCAGTTCCCGCCAGCGAATGGGACAATGGCGGTTGGGCTGGTTTCTGCTCATCGCCGGGTGGGGTTCGGCGTTGCTCATTACGGCCTTTGACTTCTACGGTCTGCCTGACGCCGTGAAACAGGCTTGGCAGGTTATCAGCGGCGGGTAAACTACGAAAGGCTGACGAATGTATAAGACCATTCTTGTGACGTTGGACGGCACGCCGACGGATCGGGCCATCATCGAGCACGTCAAGCCGCTCGCGAAATGGGCGGACAGCCGCGTCGTGCTGCTGCACGTGGCCGACGGCTGGGCGGCGCGCACTTACGGGCCGGACGCCATCAGCCCGGAAATCACCGAAGACACCGCGTATCTGAAAAAGGTCCGCGCCGAATTTCAAGCCGAAGGAATCCCCGCCGAGGCCGAACTGGCTTATGGCGAGCCGGGCGATGAAATCATCAAATGGGTCGAAAGCAAAGGCTGTGATCTGGTGGCCATGAGCACCCACGGCCACGGATTTCTGGCTGACCTGTTTCTCGGCAGCGCGTCAAGACGGGTCCGCCACAACGTCAGCGTGCCGGTGCTTCTGTTGCGGGCGAAGTAGCCGCCATTGATGATTTATAATTTACGATTTATGATTGGCAACGAGCGTGCGATGTTGAAAAATCGCAAATCATAAATCGTCAATCGTAAATCCTTGGGGCCGTTCCACCAAGTGCAACAAATTGCCCTCGCTGTCTTCAAAGAACACAATTTTTCCGCCACCGGCTGCCGGACGGACCTCTTCCCTGAACTTCACTCCGAGTTTTTCGAGCCCGGCTTTCGCTGCGTCCAATGAATCCACCCGCAATGCCAGGTGCCGGAACCCGGCCAGTTTGTTGTCGCCGCGCCCGGAATTGTTTGCCGCGTTGGCCGGATAAATTTCGAGCCACGCGCCGCTCGCCAATGCGATGATAAAAGTTGGCGGCTGCTGGCCATTGTCCCAAATCACCCGCGCGCCGAGCACACGTTCATACCAATTTTCCAGGGCAACACTGTCCGCAGCAGGAAGCCCGATGTGTTCGATGAAAATATTCATAGTTGTCTCCCTCAGACTAAGTAGCTGTTGTGAATTTTCAAGTGGGTTAACTTGGTGATTGGTTAAATGAGTTAAACGGGTTGGTAGCCATTCGACCAATCGCTCATTTAACCTTTTACCCATTTAACCGTGTCTGAATTTCCGTTCACTTGCAAGGATTTTTTTGTAAACTGACGGGAACTTTGTGAGCACTGAATCTCTCCTCAAGCAACGATTGTTGTGCATCACGGTGGTTGACCGGGCGGAGGACGCGGTACCGCTCGCCGAAGCTCTCCTCGCCGTCGGATTGAAGGTCATGGAAATCACCTTCCGCACCAGCGCCGCTCCCGAAGCCATCCGCCGCATCCGGCAGAATGTCCCCGGGATGGCCATCGGCGCCGGCACACTGCTCTCGCCGGACCAGGTGCAGGAAGCGATTGATGTCGGCGCGCAATTCGGCGTGTCACCCGGCCTCAACGAAGCCGTCTTGAACGCTGCCGGGCAGCACGACCTGCCCTTTTTTCCCGGAGTCATGACCCCGACCGAAGTGGACCACGCGTTGCGACTTGGCTGGAAACATTTGAAATTTTTCCCGGCGGAACCTTCCGGTGGCGCGGCGATGCTCAAGGCACTGGCCGGTCCGTTCGCACACACCGATGTAAAATTTGTTCCGACCGGCGGCATCAACGCGGCGAAGTTGCTGGATTACCTTGCCATTCCGCAGGTCGCGGCGGTGGCCGGTTCCTGGATGGGCGACCGGAAGCTCATTCAAGAAAAAGCATGGCCGAAAATCATAACCCTCACGACTGAGGCCTTGAAAATTGTTTCTACGTTCAAGGCCAAAGGTTGACAGGCACAATTTGCGGAATCCGATTTGCGATTTTCGTCCGTTGTTTGCAGGTTGCGTAAATCGTATATCGTAAATCGAAAATCAATTTCCGACCGTCACCTGCAACGGCGCATCGCGACGTTCGGCAAATCGGCTCACATATTTGTTCCAGGCCGCCGCATCGGGAAAATCGCCGCTCTCGCTCCAACCCGCGCCGCAATAATAAACGAACGGTTTCTCGATTTCTACCGGCGTGATGGCCAGCAGATTACGAATTGCCGGCTGCCCTTCCGTAGGCGAGTTCGTCGGCGCCCGAAACGCGCTGGCGGGCAGGTTGGGAAGGTCGTTGGTGAACATTTCGACGCTGCCTTTCGGCAAAACGATGGCGACGGCGGTCGTGCCTTTGTTGAAATCCTGCGGCTGCCAGTAAGTCATCCAACCTTCATTTTGGTTTTGCACGACCAACCCTTTCACCGTGCTGCTTTGCCATTTGCCAATCTCCAGCGAACCATCCGGGACGATGACGTTTTCACCCGGTCGCTCTGCCAACCCGACTCCAATGGTTAACGGTCCCGCCCTGGCGGGATCCTCGCTGCTGAAAGTGCTCTCCACGCGGCTCAAATTCGAACCGGCATCAATGCTGATCCGTTTCGTCTCGGAAACCTTCCGTCCATCCGCGTCCCAGGCGTCGTAGGTCAGTTCAAATTCCGAACGGATCGGGCCGGTGGTGATGACTTTACATGTGCGCCAGTTTTTGGAGACGTAAAGTTGGCCGTTCTTCCAAACGCCCAGCCCGCCGTCGCCGCGGCTTTTGCCGACGCGATAATCATCCTGCGCCGGGCCGTTCAGGTCGAAAAAATTCATGGTGCGATACATATCATTAACGATGAGGCTGCGCGTGCGCTTGATCCAGACATCCACGCCGCTGCTGGTGAGCGGTTCTGCCGGCCACGTCTCCAGCGCCCTGCCGAACAGGCGGTGCGCGATGCGGTCGCTTTCCCATGCGAAATCGTCGTAGCGTTCCGGCACATAACGCGCAAACGTTTTCACGATGGGCGGCGGCACGGCGGCAAGTGCTGATGCGTCCAAAAGATAAAACGTCCGTGTCTCACTTGGCGCAAGGTCAACTTGGAAAAGTAATTTTGTATTGCCGTCTTCTGAATAATTTTGTGAATCCAAAACGCGTGAAGAGATTCCATCCATGATGGAGAATTTATGTTCAGAAATATATTTTGCGGTACGAGCAGCAGCAAAATTCGAATCTTCTGAACCGTGCATCTTCCATAATTTTGCGATGATTTGATCCAAGTTTATTTCCAAAGTTTCGGATTCACGTTGAAATGAAGCTGGATTTGTAACTTTGAAAACGAGTGATGGATTTAGAATAGGAAAATCAGCGAGCACTGGACTGCCCACATAGAGAATTCCATTTTTCAGAACCGCCATCCGATAAACCTCACTGCCCGCGAGCAGAAAGGCGCCGACGCCGTAAGGCGCAGTTGAATCTTCTGCAAATTTTTTTGGGTCACTGCCTACCGGCTGGACGTGCGTCAGTTTGCCGTCGGTGTCCACGCAGCCCACAAGCGCCGACCATGCCTTGCGGACGGCAGGTTCAAATTTCGTGCGGTCGAGCAAGCCCTGATTTACGCCCCATGCCAACGCGTAGATAAAAAAGCCAGAGCCGCTGGTTTCCTTTGCCGGAAAGCTGTCGGGATCGAGCAAACTTGAGCGCCAGAGACCGTCCGGTTGCTGGAGCGTCAGAATTTTTTCCGCCATTTCTTTGAACAACGCTTCAAAGCGGGTCCGGTCGGGATGGTTCATGGGCAGATATTGCAGCGTGCGGACCAGCCCGGCCATCACCCAGCCGTTGCCCCGGCTCCAGAAAATTTTTTTCCCGTTAGCCTCGCGCTTGTCGAAACAGGTGCTGTCCCGGTAAAAGAGATGCTCGTCTTTGTCGTAAAGATAATCCGTCGTGCGCCACCAGTTGGTCACCGCGAAATCGAGATAACGCTCATCACCGGTCGCGGCATAAAGGCGCACCCAGGCTGGCGGCCCCATGAACAACGCGTCGCACCACGACCAGTTTTTTCGGTCCCGCTTCTCCGCCGGGGTGAATTCGAGGCCCGGCACGTCCGACGGCTTCACCAAAATGGCGTCGAACCGTTTTCGCAGTGGGGTAATCATCCGCTTTTCCCGGTAAAGCAAGTAAAGCTCGGTGTAAGCCTGGCCGACGCAATAATCATCGGCATCGTAGAATATTGGCCCCAGCCCCCAGCCGTTCGCCTCGCCCGTCGCACACATCGCCTCACGATATTTGACGTCGCCGGAAATTCCCGCCAGCGCCATCAGCCCGGTATTTTCCGCGCCCAGCAGCCAACTGACGGGGGGATCATTGGTGTCCGGGTGCACGAGTTGCCAATCCGCCACGCGTTGCATGGCATTGAGGACCGCCGACGGTGTGATGTCCGGCGAAAGCGGTTGGGCGGACAGTTGAAAACCGGCGGAGAGAAGTGCGACCGCCGCGAAGCCGCTGCAACGATACCCTATCGTTTTCATACTTTTGATTCAGCGGCCCAGCCAACCGCCGTCAATGTTGATGACCGTGCCATTGAGATAGTCGGCTTCCGGCGAAGCCAGAAACAGGCAACCGCCGGCAATGTCCTCTGGCCGACCCCAGCGGCCTTCGGGAATACGTTCGAGGATGGCCTGATTACGTTTAACGTCTTCGCGCAGCGCTTTAGTGTTCTCCGTGGCAATGTAACCGGGCGCAATGGCGTTGACGTTGATGCGCCCCTTTGCCCATTCATTGGCGAGGGCTTTGGTGAGTCCCGCAACGCCATGTTTGCTCGCCGCATAGGCGGCAACGGTGATACCACCCTGAAACGAGAGCAGCGACGCGATGTTCACAATTTTCAGGCGTGCAGCAGCCGGTGATTGGTCACGTCCGGTGGTGAACCACCAGTTGGCCACAGCCTGGCAAAGAAAAAACGGCGTGGACAAATTCGTTTGCAGCACCTCGTTCCAATCCGCCTCTGAATAATCTACTGCCGGCGCGCGGCGGATAATACCGGCGTTGTTAATCAGCACGTCAATACGGCCCGTTTGCTTCAAAATGCGCGCCACCAGATCCACCGCGGTTTTCTGTGTGAGCTTGCCGAGGTCAGTGTTGACCGCCACAAATTCGCTGTCCGCGGTTTTCACCTGCGCAGCAGTTCCTGACGAATCGCTTCGCGCCACGCCTGCGACTTTTGCGCCTTCGCGGGCAAACGCGACAGTAATGGCTTGTCCGATGCCCCGGCTCGCACCGGTCACGACCACGACTTTGTTTTTGAAACGCATGATGGGAAAGTGATTCGTTAAATAGTTAAATGGTTAAATGAGTCAAGTCGGGCCAGCGCAAACAACTCATTTAGCCAATCACTTATTTAACCAATTTCTCTCACCGCAAATCTCCCGGTTTTACCCCGTCCATATCGTCGAACGTCTGGTTCTCACCGGCCATGCCCCAGATGAATTTGTAATTGCCCGTGCCACAGCCGCAGTGGATGGACCAGTTTGGCGACAGCACAGCTTCCTCGTTGTGCACGAAGAGGTGCCGCGTCTGCTGCGGCTCGCCCAGGAAATGCGTCAACACGTTTTCACCGAGGTCGAAGTAAAAGTAAATTTCCGAACGCCGCCAGTGGGTATGCGGCGGGAACGAATTCCACACACTGCCCTTGTCCAGCGCGGTAAAACCCATCACCAACTGGCAGCTTTGGATGCCGCCGGTGTGGATGTATTTGTAAATGGTCCGTTGATTGGCAGCGGCTTGCGAGCCCAGCGGCACAAGTGTGGCATCCTTCGGTTTCATCATCGCCGCGGGATGCACCGCGTGCGCCGGGCAACTCAGGAAATAAAACTTCGCCGGTTTCTTCTCATCTTTACTTTCGAACGTGACTGACCGGGTGCCCATCGGGAGATAGATGCAACTTAACCTGTTGATTGAGAAGGTCTTGCCATCCGAGTGCACCACTCCAGTGCCGCCGACGTTGATGGCGCCCAGTTCGCGGCGTTCGAGGAAAAAGGCGCGCCCGGTTTCCTTCTGATTGGGCAGTTCCACCGGCTTGACTGGCATGACGCCGCCGACGACCAGCCGGTCGAGGTCGGTAAATGTGCCATTGAGCTGGCCTGGTATGAAAAGGTTGGTGACAAGGAAAGTGTCCCGCAATTCCGGTGTGTTCCAGGCCGGCACGTTCTGCGGATGCGGCATCCGGCGGATGGTGTTCTCGAACATGGCATCAGTTTTGCAAAATCCGAACCGGCAGGCAAATTTTTAACCAGCGGTTTAACGATGATGGCGGGCGGAATTTAAACAGCGAAGAAATAATGGTGCAGATAATCATATGCTGATTTCGCTGGTTTGACACGTATTGCCGGCACAAATGCTGCGCTCGTGCGTCCGGATTTGCGCAACGCCGCAACCGTTCTCACATCAAGGGTGGAGAAGGGGGCCGGAAGGCCGCGACCACGGACGGATGCATCATGAAGATAAGCAGCAGGATGGGGTAAATCATACCGACGCACCCGCCACAGCTTCCTCCGATTGCCCCGCCCAATGCACCCACGGCTTCGGGCCCGGATTGCGACTGCGCCTGTTTGAGCAACGGTTCGAACAGGACGAAGAAATTGACGACCATCCCGACCACGCTAAAGACAATGGCGTAAAGCGCGTAACCAATCGAGAGCTTGCGCGCCCAGGGCTTGAGGTACAACAGACCAATACCTGCCGCCAGCAACGCCAGGGAACTCAAAATCCCCAACGGAATGCAAATCCTCAACCACATGGCATAGGCCGCGTTTTCATGCATGATTTTGATGACCGGGTTATTCGAATCGGCCGGCACGAAGAACAGGGCGATGGAGGCAATGATTCCAATTACGCCGAGCGCGGCAAAGCAAATGTTCAAGATACCAAAGACGGTAACAACCGTCGGTCGTTGCATACGTTGTTGTCCTTTCGGTGGACCCGGGTTCGGATGATGCCCGAAGCCTGAACCAGGCCGCGCCGAAAATCAACTCTCAATGGCCTGTGGTCAGCACCACCCGGAACCGTGCATGGCCGCTCATCATCCGTTCGTAAGCCTCGGTCACCTGTTCCAGCGGGTACACTTCGTTCATCGAACGCACGCCGCTCAACACGCTGAAGGCGAGTGTCTCCTGCGAATCCATGGCTGTCCCGGAATACCAGCCCTTGAGCGATCGTCGTCCGGCGATGAGCAACACCGGCGATACGGTCAGCGGCCCGGCAGTGCCAACAGCCAACAACGTCCCGTTGGCGCCCAAACCATCCAAACAGGACTCCATCGCATGAGAGTTCGTTACGGTGGCCAGGATGACCCGGGCCCCACCCAGTCTGGCCAGTTCCACGCCCGGTTCCTGCCGCTGACTGTTTATATATCGCTCTGCGCCCAGTTTCCGGGCCAACGGTTCCTTATCCTGTCCGCGGGCAATGGCGGTCGTCCTGAAACCCATCCTCACTGCAAACTGGACACCGAGATGACCCAGCCCGCCCAAGCCGAGAACGGCCACGACGTCGCCGGGGCGCGCACCGCTGTTGCGGAGCGCATTAAAGGTAGTGATGCCGGCGCACATCAACGGCGCCGCCTCTACGGCCGTTAGCTCTCCAGGTACCAGCGCCAGGGCTGAGACAGGAGCAATCATGTAATCAGCGTAACCGCCATCGAAGGAAATACCGGTGACCTGTCCGGTCTGGCAGGCGAAGAAATCACCGCGCCGGCAGGAATCGCACTGGCTGCAATACCCGCCGTTCCAACCCGTACCGACCCGTTGGCCCGGAGCCCAGGCAGTCACCCCCGGTCCCAGTGCGTCCACGACTCCCACAACTTCGTGTCCAGGGACGCGCGGATACTGTAAACCCGGCCAGTGGCCGTCTTTAACGACTGAATCGCTGTGGCAGATGCCACAGGCCTGCACTTTGATTCGCACCATGCCGGGACCCGGTTCCGGGATGTTCCGCTCGACTATTTCAAATGGCCCATTCGGCCGGGTGACCTGGACCACGCGCATTTTCGACATATTACCGAGACTGAAGCAAAGCATCACCGGAAGTCAAGCATCCGCCCCCCGGAGGTGGTGTCCGAATTCGGCCGATGAGGTGTCGAGCCTCCGGCTCGATGGTTGAGCGGGACGCTCAACGCTACACCAACTCAGGACATTATCGCCCCGAGACTTCGCATGCGTAACCCGGAATTGACAATTCTTGCCCGAAAGCGCGCCGGGGAAGCGAACTTCCCCGCGAGCTGGTTCGGGTTCGCATCAGGGAATGACGTGTGCCGGATTTACCGTGCTGCCCAATGAACAAACCGGGGATGCGCCCACGGCGCTTAAGCTGTAAGTGCCGCCCGCCGGACAACCGGGAAGGCTGTGGGCCGCATTCAGTTTGATATAGGGTGTGAGATCGTCGGGATAGTGAATCGCGTCTCCATCCTTTTTGCCATTTTCCATCGCGAATTCATCCGCGGCGGCATCAATTTGCCTCAGGTTCTCGATGCAGCCTCGGGCCTGTGCTTCGGCGCGGGCGTGCGCGTAGTTGGGGATGGCGATGGCCGCCAGCAGGCCGATGATGGCCACCACGATCATGATTTCCACCAGGGTGAACCCGGCGTTGGGGAAGTTGGGAATGATTTTCATTTTATTGGACCTTTCATGCAGCGCTGTGAACAAGGCGGCAGGCCGGTTTAATAATGACAAACATGGTTCACTGATTGCCTGTCGCCAGGCGCTGGTGATAAAACGTCCGAACCAACTTTTGGTTTCGATTTACCGCGTCACGGTGCTGCCGCCGGCATGAATTAGTCCGGCTCGCTGCCATTGACGACGCGGAGGTTGTTCCGCATCGTAAGGACGGGAGTTCGACGATGACGGAAACCGAGCCATCACCGCCTTCCCGCGCTGCGGGAGAAAGTTACTGGCTGACGCGGTTTGTCATGCTGCGGTTGTTGGGTTGTGTCTATGCCGTGGCGTTCCTGTCCGCGGCAAAACAAATTGTGCCGCTCATCGGTGCGCACGGACTCCTGCCGGTGACTTTGTTTCTCGAACGGGTGGCGAATGTGTTGGGTTCGCCGGTGGCCGGTTTTGTGCGGTTGCCTTCGTTGTTCTGGTTCGCGCATTCCGACACCGTTCTGCAACTGACGGCCTGGATCGGCTTCGCTCTGTCGTGCGTTGTCGTGGCCGGTTACGCCAACGCTGTCCTGATGGCTGTACTCTGGGCGCTCTACATGTCGTTCGTTCATGTCGGGCAGGACTGGTACGGTTACGGTTGGGAAATTCAACTGCTTGAAACCGGTTTCCTGGCCATCTTTCTTTGCCCGTTGCTGGACGGCCGGCCATTTCCGAAACGCGCGCCGCCGCTGGTCATGTTCTGGCTGTTCCGCTGGCTCATCTTTCGCATCATGCTCGGCGCGGCGCTCATCAAACTGCGCGGCGATCCTGCCTGGCGCAATCTCACCGCGCTTTATTATCACTTCGAGACCCAGCCGATTCCCAATCCGTTGAGCCGCTGGTTTTGTTTTCTGCCGCACTGGCTGTTGAAAGCCGGAGTCCTGTTCAATTTCCTCGCTGAACTGGTGATGCCGTGGTTCGCCTTTTATCCGCGCATCGCCCGGCACATCGCGGGCGTGATTCTGGTGTCGTTTCAATTCATGCTCATCCTCAGCGGCAACCTGTCCTTTCTGAACTGGCTGACCATGGTGCCGGCGCTCGCGTGTTTCGACGATGGGTTCTGGGCGAAGCTGCTGCCGCGCGCGCTGGTGGATCGCGCGACCGCCGCAGCCGCCGTCGCCCAACCGAGCGGCCCGATGCAACGCGCCGCGTGGACGGTGGCCGTGATCGTCGGCGTATTGAGCGTCCAGCCGGTGCTCAACATGATTTCGCCGTTGCAAATCATGAACACGTCGTTCAATCCGCTCGATTTGGTAAATACCTACGGCGCGTTCGGCACCGTGGGCCGCGTGCGATTAAACGTTGTGTTCGAAGGCTCGGACGCCGACACACCCGACGCCAGTGCCGTGTGGAAAGCGTATTCGTACCGGGCCTTGCCGGTCGCGCTGAACCGCCGGCCGCCGCAGATTGCGCCTTACCAGCCGCGGCTCGATTGGCAGATGTGGTTCGCCGCGATGAGCACGCCCGATCAATATCCGTGGACGCTGCATCTGGTCTGGAAACTTCTGCACAACGACCCCGGCGCTTTGAGTTTGTTTGCCGGAAACCCGTTTCCTGGAAAACCACCGCGGTACATCCGCGCCGTGCTTTACCGCTACGAATTCGCCCGGCCGGGAAATCCCGAAGGTGACTGGTGGCAACGTGAGAAGCTGGCGATCTGGTTGCCACCGTTGTCCGCCGATGACCCGCGCCTGCTCGATTTTCTGCGACAGGCCGGCTGGCTCGACGGCACAAATTCAACCGGGCCCTGAACCGTCCCGCTCAATCCAGGCCGTACTTCTCAATCCACGCTTGCGGCAAGGTCCCGAAGCTCAGCAGCCAGTCGTTGAACTTTTGCAGGCTCCAACCGCGGCCGATGACCAAGCGTTGGCGCAGCCGTTCGTTTTCGAGCCGGCCCAGCCAGTAACTCATGGGCACGCCGGGTGACGCGGTGTACCAGTTCACGTCCGCCTCGGCCCGGCTGCGGGTGAACCCGAGGTTCGTCTGCAGGTGTTTCGCCGCCCGGGCATGGGAATAGCGGCCCGTTTGCAGGTGCAAATCCACGAGGATGCGGTGGCAGCGCCAGAGCGCATCGTGCAGTTGCTGGAGGCGCAGCCAGGGCGAACGGTCAATTTTCAAATCCACCGTCATCTGCTCGCACCAGAGCGTCCAGCCTTCGTAAAACACGGCATGGGCAAACAACCGCCGCCACCGGCGCGGATGCCGGTTGGCGATGGCGAATTGCAGGTGATGCCCCGGATACGCCTCGTGCGCGCAGGTGAGCGCGAGGCCAAAATGCTGCTGCTGTTCGGCCAGCTTGTCGGCCGGTGAAGTCCTGGTGAGGCTGAGATCGTTGACCCAGAAAATGCCGCGCTGCCGTTTCGCGAACGCGCCCGGCGCCTGATAGGCCGCAGTCGGAATCAGAGGACGCATGAAGTCGGCAACCGGCCGAACCTGCAATTCGTCGCCGGTGGGAAACGTCATTGCCCGGGCGGCGCGAAACGCGCCGGCCATCCGCCGCGTTTCCGCCTGATAAATTTCCAGCAGCGGTTTGGCCGGCTTCCACTGCGAACGCAATTTTTCGATGATTTCAGTCGCCCGCCGCGTCCGTCCAAACGGTTTGCAGGCGTCCGCAAGCAACCGGCCGATGCGTTCAACTTCGCCGAGGGCCAGCGCTTCGATTTGTCCCAGCGTGTAATCGAGACCCAATTCATCACGCACCCGGCGTTGCATCATGGCTGTGCCGATGGCGAAGGAACCGGCGGGCGCCAGTGGCCGGTTGACGACAATGGCGCGGTAGGCGGCCAACGCCTTTTCCGTCGCCCGGATGAGGTTCGCATCGGGCGCCTGCGGTTGATGCCGCAGGAGGACCGTACGCACGGCGGCCAGCAGACTGTCCGCGCCGGCCAGGGTCCGCTCCATGACGTTGCGCCAGACCGGTTCCGGTTTGTCAATCAGAGTCGCGGCTTCCGCGAGAAAGCGCGGCGCCTCGCGCAGCAGCGAGCGGATATTCCGCGCCGCGCGGGACGGCTCATCGTCGGCCCGTTGCAATTCATACAGTAAAATATTGAACAAAACCTCCGGCGCATCCGGCTGGAGCGCATGTCGGCGGCGGGCGAAATTCTCGGATTCGCGCAAAAGCATGGCGCGCAGGGCGAGCCGGTCCAATTGTTGCTCATTCGAGTAGGTTCGCGGCGATATCTTTTCCAGCGCGGCCAGCGCGCGTTGCCTCTGGCGCTCGCGGTGGATTTGAAATTTCAGGGAAACCCGGCCCAACTTTCCCTCGCCCGATCGCAGGCCGGTGAACGCGGCCAGCACCGGAGAATCTTCCAATAACGTTTCAAAATACCGGTCCAGCAGGCCTTCAAATTGCTTCGACATTTGTGTCATGGACCGAAAAAAACACGGATTCATCGAACTTGCACGCTTAAATCGAGTAAACGGCTACCGCCTTGCAGGCTGTTTGTGCGGCCCGTGCGCAAGCCGGCGTTTGTTTCGCGTTTTCCGTGGCTTTGTGCGGGGATTAGCCGGTGTTGTCCTTGACGAACCGCGTGGTTTGTGGGTTAATATGGCCATGACTTTGAGGAACGGCAGTTGTATTGCGCTCCTTGCAATTTTTTCCGTAATAATTCTCCAGCCGGTTTCCATTCAAGGCGCCACTATCCGGGACGACGTGCCGGACAGCAGTTATCTGGCATTGGCCGCCAGCCCGGACTATGCGTCGGTGGGAACCTTTGTCAACAGTTGGGGCTACACCGGCAGCGGCACGCTGATCGCC
>Ga0335078_10012023_pt1 | contig 12847 bp, 12 predicted proteins | sample Lox_Sample_32_FD_206711 | JGI IMG/M metagenome (GOLD analysis project Ga0335078, IMG submission 206711) | Soil microbial communities from Loxahatchee National Wildlife Refuge, Florida, United States - Lox_Sample_3.2 | ecosystem: Environmental > Terrestrial > Soil > Wetlands | place: USA... | reverse complement strand
GGCCGAGCCTTCGGGCCCCATCGCGCTCACCATCGTGAGCCCCGCGCCGAACGGCACGGTCTCCTCGAACACCCCCACGATCGAGGTCGACTACGTGGATTCGCAGGGCACGGTCAACCTCAGCGACGTCTCGGTCTTCGTCGACGGGATCAACGAAACCGGAACGCAGGCCGTCAACGTCAGCGCGACCACCATCAGCTACACGCCGCCGCCGATCCTCAAGCTGAAGGACGGCGAGAACAACGCCACCGTCACAGTCCACGACTCCACGCACCACCACGCGTCGGTCTTCTGGCGGTTCACCGTCTCGCCCGAGACCTCCCCGCGGTCCAATCCGTTCTCCGCGGTCCAGCCGACCGCGATCCTGCTCTACCTGGGCGTGGGCGCCGGTCTCTGCGGGGCCGGCGTGGGGGGGTACATCCTCTACCTGAAGCAGACGACTCGATTCACCTTCCGTCGATACTTCCTGACCCACCCGGTCCGTCGGATGTACCTAGTCCTGTACCTCCCCCTGGCCCTCGCCTTCGTCTTCGTGCTGCTCGGGCTCTCGTACGTCTTCGGCCATCCGGGGCTTCCGTCGAACGCTGTGGACTTCGTGCTCATCGGAGCGGTCTTCATCGCGCTGACCGCCTTCGGCGTCGACGCCCGTCAGGAGCTGGCGCGCATTCGGTCGTACGAGCGCGCCTTCGCCCAGTTACTGTTCGAGATGGCCGACGCCATGCGGGGCGGGATCGACCCGGCGAAGGCGTTGGTGGAGCTGGCCAAGACCCACACCAACATCCTCGCCAAGCACCTTCGGGTGGCGGCGGACGGCGTTCGACTGGGACGACCGTTCGAGGCGATCCTGAAGGAGATGGTCGCCTCCATGCACAGCCGACTCATCACGCGATACGCCGGGCTGGTGGCCGACGCCTCGGGGATCGGCGGGGAGACCGCCACCGTCGTCTATCGGGCCGCGAAGGACATGGACGATTTTGTCAAGATCGAGGAGGAGCGGGAGAAGCAGCTGATGCTTCCGGTGGCGGTCATCTACATCGCGTTCGGCGTCCTGATGGCCGTGCTGTTTTCATTGCTGTACATCGCCCCGACGCTGGGATCGCTCAACGTCTCCTTCCTCAACTTCGGAAATCCGCTGTCCGCAGGATCGGGGGCGGCACCGACCGCTGTTCCGAAGCTCGACTTTCCGACGCTGAAGGAGCGGTTCTTCGAGCTCATGCTCATCAACTCGCTTGGCACGGGCGCCATCATCGGCGCGTTCACCGAGGGGCGGGCCCGGTACGGTATCCTCCACTCGCTCGCCCTGGTGGCGGCCACCGCCGTCGGCTTCCTCGTGCTGTTTCCCTGACTTGCCGTCACGCGCCGCGGATCGCCCGGCGTGGGCCGGCGGGGATCAGGAGGCTCAGGAGAACTCGAAGGGGATGGTCCCGGCGGCCGACAGTCCGTCCGAGTTGGTGACGGTGAGAGTGACATTGTACGGGGTGCCCGAGGTCAGGGTACCCACCTCGAACTCGCCGCCGGCACCGACCGCCACGGTGACCGACGTCCCTGCTTCGACGATCGTCCAGCCGTAGAGGATGATGGACGAGTTGTCCGCTCCTCTCGGCTGGTAGGACCCCAGGCCGTCGAATACCGGTACGCTACCGGTCCCGTTCGAGACAAAGAAGACCGTGGAGATCGGTACGGGCGGCAGGAACGACTCGGTGAACTGATTGCCCAGGCCCGTGACGGCCGAAAGCACGAACCCCCCGGCGGAGCCCAGGTCCGCCGGTCCTTCGCCCGGGCCCAGGGCCCAGTAGCCGCGATCCGTGCAATTCGGGGCGAAGCAGAGACCGAGGTTGAAGGTCACGATGGCCGTGGAGTAGCCGGGGATGATCAGGGGACCGCACGCGGAGACTCCGTAGGTAGAATTGCTGCGCTCGCTCGCGTTGAAGCACGGCGAAACGGTCGAGCCCCGGATCGAGGCGGTGTAGTTCACGACCGGCAAATGGTCGAAGAAGAGATTTTCGAGGGAGATCTTGTTGATGTCGAGGCTCGCGATCGTGAAGCTGACCGATCCAAAGCAGCCCCCGACCGTGGAGCACGTGCCGCGCGGATTGCAGTTTAACGGCGTGCAGAGAAGCTCCGTGAGCCCGATTCCTTTCAGCGATTCCAGGCTCCGGTCGTGATTGAGCGTCTCCTCCGCTTGCACCTGATGCTGGTAGGAGGCCACGAAGAACGCGAAGGCCGTCGCCGCGGCGACCACGATCACGACCAGCATGAGCGTCCCGACGATCTCGGCGAGACCGCGCGGGCTCCGACGCCAGCGACGCATCGGCCGAGCAGGGCCGCTTCCACGTTAGGGAGCTGTCCACGGAGTTTGCGTAGTACTCCGTCCCGACCGTAAGGACTCGAACAATTCTCGGTCCCCCTGTTATGCGGCGAAGCCACTTCCCGCGCCGATGAGCATTCGGGTCGAGATCCCCGGCCTCGACACGATCGTCCCTGAGATCGGCGACGGTCGGATCGTCGTCGTCGAGAGCGGGGCGGACGCCGCGAAGAGCTTCTTCGTTCGGCGGCTGGGATTGACCGCCGGCCTCGGCGGGAAGCATGTGACGTTCGTCACCTCCCGCGACCGCGCGGAGCTCCAGGACCAGCTGTCGTCGGAGCGGGGGCCCACGGTCCTTCCGGAGGGATGGATCGACATACTCGAGCGGGACGCGCTGGCCTCGTTCGACGAGTTCACCGATCCGGGCGGGCTCGTGGCGATCGACTCGTTCTCCTTCCTGACGCTGGACCTGACGCCCGACGCCCTCGGCCACGCCCTGCGGGCCCTGCGGACCCGGTGCCGGGAGCGCGGCACCACGGCGGTCCTTGCCACCGACCGGGGGATGTTCGGGGCCCGCGCGGAAGCGATCACGACTCACCTGGCCGACGGGTTCCTCCAGTTCCACACCCGAGAGGGCCCGGAAGGAGCGGTCCGGTTCCTCCGCGTGCCCAAATGGATGGACGGGCGGTTCGTCGACCGCAACGTCTACTACGAGTTCGACGGCCAGCGACTCGCGATCGACCTTCGGAGCCGGGTGCTGTAGGGAGGGCGCGTGCCGAGCGGGAACTACGAGCGGTACGGCCTCACCGGCAATCCGTTCCGGGAGCTCGCGAGCGAGAACGTCGAGGATGTGACGCTCTTCCACGTGAACCAGGAGACGGACGCCGCCCTCCGGTCGATCCGGGAGGAGGTGTTCGATCGCGAAAATCGGGCGGTCGTCGCCGTCACCGGGGTCCAGGGGGCCGGCAAGACCGAGCGACTCCTGCTGACCGCCGCCGAAGCCCGCGAACGGAAGGCGTTCTGCGTCTACTTCGACGTCACCACGAAGACCCCGTGGCTGCTGAAGGGCCTGGCCGCTGCGTTCCAAGCGGCGGCCAAGGACGCCGGGCGGATGTCGGTGCTCGGCGGCCCGCCGTGGCTCCGGCCGCTCGCCGCGCTCGCCCGGCAGAGGGAAGGGCAGTACGACCCGACGGAGGCCGGTCGGAGGATCGGGGAGGCGCTGAACGCCTCCGCGCCCTCGTTCCTTCTGCTCAACGACCTGCACAACCTCGTCGAGATGCAGGACGTGGACTCGTTCGTCCGGACAATCGAGGAGATCACGGACGTGATCAAGCCCGGCGTCTTGGTGATGTTCGGCTGCTACGCGAGCTACCTCGCGTGGCTCTGCGTGAACCATCCGGCCCTGGGCTCCCGCATCAACCGGGCGATGTCCCTCTCCGGGCTCTCGGACGACGAGGCCCGCCTGGTGCTCGCCAAGAAGCTGTTGGCGAAGCGGATTGTGGAGGAGCTCGAACCGACGTACCCGTTCGATCGAGAGTCGGTCGCGGAGCTCAACCGGGCGGCCCGGGGCAATCCCCGACGCCTCCTCGAGCTCGCGGACGTCGTACTGGAACGCGCGGTGGCGACCCGCGCCTACCAGATCGACGGCGAGCTCGCTCGGGCCGCGCTCGTCCAGCGAGACGGATGGGTGGTCGGGGGGCAAACGGTGGACGTCGGGACGTCCCGGCCCCCGACGGAGGGTGCTGCGACCCCGGAGGAGGTCCCGGCGGCGCCCCCCAAGCGTCGGGGATTGTTCGGCCGCGCCTGATCCGCCTACCCGGTCTTCGGGCCCATCAGGACCGCGAGGTCGATCGCCTCTTCGGCGATCTCCCCCCCGTAGACGGCGACGCGGCGGAGGCTGTCGATGACCGTGGCGAGAGCCAGGACGGGCCTTCCCCGGCGCGACGCGACCCGCTCGGCGAGGCCGTCGACGAGCCGCTCGTGCACCGCGCGGGCATCGATCGCCTCGTTGGCCGCCTCGAGGTTCCGCGTGACGAGGGCGTTGAAGGCGCGGTCCAGGATCGCGATGGCGCTGTCCCGGGCCTCGGTCAACTGGTCGAAGAACTTGGGGTCGAGCCCTTTCTCCTTGTCGAGGACCGGGCAGGTTCCCGCGATCCGCTGCGCGTGGTCGCCGATCCGCTCGAACAGCTTGGCGATCAGGCGGTGCCCGTGAATGGTGGCGGGAGCGTTCGCCTCCGCAGGCGCGGAGTGGACGAGGTGGTACTGCTTCGCCACCATCCAGTAGAGGCGATCGACGTCCTGCCCGCGCAGCGCCACGTCGTGGGCGAGCGACTCGTTGCCCGTCCGCACTGCCCCCACCGCGTCCTCCAGCATCGCCCGGACGGTGAGGTGCATGCGTCGCAGGCATTTCTCCGAGCTCAGTTCGGACGGGTCGGAGAGGTCCTGGATCACGATCGACGTCGGGGATTCCTCGATCACCTCGGGACCGATGACGAGTCGACAGAACTCCCGGGCGACCCGACGGACGAACGGGGCTCGGTCGGACGGAAAACGGACCTCGATCAGGCCGAACCCCGAAACGTACGCGCCCACGAGCTTCCGGATGAGGTGTTCCCGGGACTCCTCGCCGGACTCCTGGAAGGTCTTCCGCCGAGTGATCGGCCGGGTGGACGAGTGCAGGCGGATCGAGACCGACCCATCGGATTCCGCATCGACGAACAGGGTGTCCCCGGCCTTCAGCCCCTGGTTCGTGACCCAGCGTTTTGGCAGCGAGACCAGGAACGTCGACTTCCCGGCGAGCTGGAGCTTTCGGCCCTCGACCTTCCCGACCATCGCCCCTTCCTCCCGACGACCCGTCAGCCCCCGACTCGACCCGGGAGCTCGCGGCCGGTGGGAGCGAGGGCCGGGAAGCGTGCACCGCGGCGAATGCTCCCGGCGGGATTCGAACCCGCGTTACGGGGTCGAAGGCCCCGAATCCTTGACCGGACTAGACTACGGGAGCGCTGCGGCGGAGCGCCCGCAATCTCGTCCGGGGCGGTAATGAACTTTCTGCCGGCTCCGCGGTCCCGGGAGGACCGCTTCACGGGGGGCTCTCCGCCGCGGTTTTGCGGTGACTGCGGTCGACCAGGTACTCGGGCCGCCGTTCCCCGGTGATCGCATAGACCGCCTTCTCGGCGATCTTGCAGGCGTTGTCGGCGACCCGCTCCAGGTGGCGCGAGGCGAGGAGCTCGAACGCGAGCCGGTCGGTCGCCGGGCCTCCCTGACGGAGCAGCCCGATCAGGCGGCCCTGGATGTCCCGGTTCAGCGCGTCGACCGCGTCGTCCGCCGCGAAGACCGCCTTCGCCCGCGCCGCATCGTTCGCGAGGTAAGCCCCAATGGCCTCCTCGACCATCGCCCGGGCCCGCTCGTCCATCTGGCGCAGCAGGTCGCGGACGGGGGCGTCCGCCGACTCCGGCGCCGAGACGATGTACCTGGACAGGTCGAAGCCCAGCCGGCCGATCCGGTCGACGCAGCTCGCGATCTTGATCGTGCTCTCGATTGTCCGCAGGTCGGGCCCCTCCGGCTGGAGGATCGCGACCAGCTGGATCGCCTCGATCTCGATGTTGAGGTCGAAGCGGTCCAGCGGGCCGTCCCGCGAGACGACCGATTCGCTCAGCTGCCGATCGGCGGCGAGGAGCGCCCGCAGGCCGTCCGCGACCATGCCGGTGGCGAGCGTGGCCATCTCCGCGACGTGGCGCTTCAGGTTGGCGATCGCGTGGCGGTGGTCTTCCGAGCCTTCCGGTGCCGGTGGGGACGTTTCGTTCGTCATGCGAACCTGCCTGTGATGAACTGCTGCGTCAGCGCCTCCCGGGGCCGCTCGAGGATCTCGGGGGTCGGTCCGACCTCGATCAGGCGGCCGGAGTGCAGGAAGGCGATCCGGTCCGAGACCCGAGCCGCCTGGCCCACGTTGTGGGTCACGAGGATCAGCACGTGGTCCTCCTTGAGGTGCTGCATGGTCGACTCGACCCGCTGCGTGGCGGCCGGGTCGAGGGCGGACGTCGGCTCATCCAGCAGGATGACCCTCGGACGGGTGGCCAGCGCGCGGGCGATGCACAGCCGCTGCTGTTGGCCCCCCGAGAGCGAGAGCGCCGGACGGTCCAGGTCGTCCTTCACCTCGTCCCACAGGCCGGCCCGCTGCAGGGCGTCCGTCACGGCCCGGTCGATCGCGCCCTCGTCCTCGTTGATCAGCCGGAGCCCGAAGGCGGCGTTCTCGAAGATCGATTTCGGGAAGACCGTCGGCCGCTGGAAGACCATCCCGATCCGGCGACGGACCAAGACCGGGTTGACCTCCCTCGAATAGATCTCCTGCCCCAGGTACAGGACGGACCCCGAGATCTTCAGCCCGGGCGTCAGCTCGGTCATCCGGTTGAGGGTTCGTACGAACGTCGTCTTCCCGCAGCCCGACGGCCCGATCACGGCGGTGAGGCTGCGGGGGGGGAAGTCGAGCGACAGGCGATCGATGAGCTTCCTCTCCTTCGAGGAGACCGTCAGGTCGCGTACCGAAAGGACGACGTCCTCCCAGCCGGAGGGGGCGGGGGTGGCCGTCATTGGTAGAGCCCCTCCAGCCGCTTCCGGTAACGGGCCGAGATGACCCGGACCACGATGTTCAGCGCGATCACCACGATCATGAGCAGGAAGGCGCACTGGAACGCCACGACCTGCAGGCCGGAGACCTTTCCCGCGTCAAAGTCCGACCAGATCAGGGCCGTCAGGAACGACACGGGGGAGTAGATCGACTGCGGCACGAGCACTCCGTGCGTCGTGGTCAGGACGAGCGGGGCGGTCTCACCGACCCCGATGGCCATCGCGAGGAAGATCCCGTTCAGGATCTGCGGGAAGGCGATCGGGGTGCCGACGCGGAGCACGTACTGCGACGGACCCGCGCCGGACCCGAGCGCCGCCTCTCGGATCGGGCGGGGGATGGAGGTGAACGCGAGGTCGACCGTCCGGAACACGTACGGGAGCATGAAGAACGAGAGGGTGACGACGCCGGCGATATACGAAAGCCCCCAGCCGAAGTAGAGGACGAACGCGATGTAGCCGAAGTACCCGACGACGACCGAGGGAGCTCCGGCCAGCATGTTCGCCGATGCCCGCACGACTTCCGCGGCCTGGTCCGGGAGGAATTCGGCCGTCGCGATCCCGCCGAGGGCCCCGAGCCCGGAGGCGATCGCGGTCGCGAGCGCCATGATCTCGAACGTCGTGATGATCGGGACACCGAGCGCGTCGACCGCGACCGGATTGGTGCTCGTGAGCACGGTCCACGAGAGCGTCGGGACGGCCTGCACGGAGATGTAGTAGACGAGCTCGAGGATCGGGTACAGCGCGACCACGAACAGGAGGGGGAGGAGCCAGCCGATCGCCGAATCAAATCCCGTGCGCCAGCGGAGCCGCCCGCTCGAGCGGGTCAGCACGTCGTCGGGAGGAAGGGCCGGGGACGCCGAACGAACGGTCGCTGCGGCCATTCACAACCCCGCGATCTCGGACGCGTAAAGGGAGGTGACCAGCCGTCGGCCCAGGATGTTGACGACGAGCGTGATGGCGAACAGCACGAGCCCCATGTCCGCCAGACCGGAGAGAAAGTGCGAGTTGTTCCGCGCGGAGTCGAGGAGCGAGAACATCGTGGCCGCGATCGTATCGGTCGCGCCGAAGAATGACGTCGGGATCACCGCCGCGCCCCCGATCAGCATCGCGACCGCGACCGTCTCCCCGAAGGCTCGACCGAACCCCAGCAGGCCCGCGCTCAGGACGCCGCGGCTCGAGTACGGGAGCGCCACGTGGCGCAGCACCTCCCAGCGGGTCGCGCCCAGCGCGAGCCCGCTTTCCCAGAGGTCCTTCGGGACCGAGCGCAACGAGTCGCGGATCAGGAGCGTGGTGATGGGTAGGGCCATCAGGGTGAGGATGAAGATCGAGATCGGAAGTCCCGTCCCTCCGGTGCTCGGCAGCTTTCCGCCGAGACCCGGGACGAACCCGAGGTGTCCGTGGATCCACGGGTTGAAATCGTTCGCGAAGTAGGGAGTCAGGTTCACGTACGCCCAGATCCCGTACACGACGCTCGGGATCCCGGCGAGCAGATCGACGAACGGGTCGAGCCAGACCGTGAGGAACCGCGGCAGATAGGTCGTCGAGGCGATGGCGAGCCCGAGGCCGACCGCCATGGAGAGGACGAGGGCGGGAACCGCGGTCAGCAGCGACCCGACCAGGAAGACGCCGAACCCCCATTGATTGGCGGGCGGGTTCCAATGAAAGCTGAACACGGACGACAGAATGTTGGCCTGCAGGGCGGCCGAGACCAACGCGACTACGATCCCGACCACGACCGCCAGCGGGACCAGCGCCGGCACGAACGGGCCGATTCGGTAGGCGATCGCACGGACTCTGCCGCCGAAGGTCGGGGCCACCGAAGAGGGGGTAGGCGGAGGAAGGGGTTGGGCAACGCCCGATCCGATCGGGGAAGGGGGGGTGGCGTTCACGGACTCCCCTCCCCGCGAATTCCACTACGGCTGGACCTCGGCGAGCTCCTGCTGGTCGTAGCCCATGACCGCCGGGGTCAACGGGACGAAGTGGACCGCGCTGAGGTACGTCGACACGACCCCGGTCGAGGCCCAGTTGCCGTACGAGATGGCCCACTGCAGGAACAGGACCGTCGCCTGCAGCGCCGAAGCCGTGACGACGTTCCCCGTCGGGGCCAGCTTGATCAGCGTGTACTCGAGGTTGACGATGGGGTACGGGTCCGGGTTCGTCCCCGTCGGGTCCGTGCCGCCCTGCGCGAGCGGGACGTTGATCGCGCCCTTGTAGCTGCCGCCCAGGATCAGGTTGATCGCCATCTGGTCGGTTGCGTACTGCAGGTGCGAGAGACCGAGGTTCGCGTCGTACGAGATGTTCTGAGCGCTCGGCAGGATGTAGTTGGCCGGGTCGAGTCCGCCCGTCTTCGAGAGCGAAAGGTTGTCGCCGATCGCCGCGTACGGGACCGTCCCCGTGTCGCCCTCGTAGCTGATGCCGATGTAGGCGATGCCGTAGCTCGTCGTCTGAATCTCCGAGGCCATCCCCGAGTTGCCGGTGTACTGGGCCCAGGTGGTGCCGGAGAGGTTCCCCGTTCCGTACCCGTAGGGCCAGCCCGCCCATGACATCTGGCAGATCGAGGTGAACAGGAACGTGTCGCCGCTCGAATCCTTCCGGACGAGGGGGGCGATCTGGTGGCCGGCGGTGGCGTTGAGCTCCTGCTGCACATGGCCGGTCTGGGCCGCGACAATCAGCGGGTCCGCCCAGGACGTGATCGTCCCGTTGTAGATCTCCGCGAGCATCGTGCCGTTGAGGCGGAGGTGCTGGGTGACGCCGGGGATGTTGTAGTAAATCAGCTGGGCCGAGATCGCGACCGGCAGGTTGAGGACCGACGGCTGGTTCGTCACGAAGGCGTCCGACGCCCCGATGTTCACGAGGCCGCCTTCCGCGCTGGACTGACCCGTGCCGCTACCCGTGGAGTCGGCGGCAAGCACGACATTGGGGTTCACCGCATGGTAGGCCGGGCCCCACTGGCTGTTCATCAAGGGATAGAGCAGGCTGGACCCGGTCTCCGTGAGCTGGATCGTAGTCGAGGAGCTCTTCTTGTTAAGTTCGGAATTCAGGAAGTATCCCCCGCCGATCCCGACAAGGAGCAGCACGACCGCGATTGCGATCGCCACGCCCATGCCCACCTGGCCGGACCGGCGTCGCGTCGGGGTCGAGAGGGATTCCGTCTGGGGAGCTCCGCTCGATGGCTCATTCGGCTTCTGCGCACTCATTCTTGTTCACCACTTCCTTTCGTTGGGTGGGACCCTCGGTTTCGAGAAGTTTCGGTCTCCCCGCCCCGCTCGGCCCGACATCGTCCGAGCGAGTCGAGCGGTAGATATAGAGAATACGAATTTAGACTGTATATCACTATATAATCGACCGTTTGACACACGTTCGCTGCGACCTTAGGGCGTCCCCGGGGGGACGGCGTAAGAGCCTCCTCCGGCTACCCGCGGCACGGCGCGGTGGCTCGTACAGTTCGGCTACGACGGGGTCCCGTTCGACGGTTGGGCGCGGCAACCCGGCCGACGGACGATCGAAGGGACTCTCCTCGACCGGCTCCAGCGATCGGACGTGGGCCTCGACCTGGGGAACTGCGGTCTCGAGGTCGCCAGCCGCACCGACCGGGGCGTGAGCGCGCGGGCGAACTGCCTCGCGCTCCGTAGCGAGCTTTCGGGCCCCGCCCTGCTTCGAGTGCTGAACGGCGCATCGCCCGAGATCTTCTGCCGGGCGGCGACTCCGATCCCGGACGAGTTCCGGGTTCGCCGTGCGGTTCGGAGGGTCTACCGGTACTACGAACCTCTTCGAGGGGTCGACGCCGAACGACGCGCTCGGGCCGCCCGACTGTTCACCGGGACGATCGACGTTCGCTCGTTCGGACGGGGCCTGCCGTCCGCCGTCGCCTGCCTCCGCGAAGTTGAATCGGTGTCCATCGTCCTCTCTCAGGGCGGCTACGTGATCGAGGTGCGGGCCCCATCGTTCGTCTGGGGCATGGTCCGAAAGATAGTGGCCGCGCTGCGCGAGTACGACTCGGGTCGAGTCTCCCTCGCCGAACTTTCCGCCGCGCTGCGAGGGGAGATCCGGCTCCCGCTCCCACTCGCGGAGCCGGAGCGGCTGATCCTCTGGGAGGTCGAGTACCCTGTGACGTGGAAGTATCGATGGTCCGGCCCGAACCGGCACCAATCGAGGTGGATCCGCGCGACCGTGGACGGCCTCTGGTCCCGAGCACGCGTGGTTGAAGCTTTCCCGAACCCGGGAGCGGCCCGCGAGCAAACGGCCGCGGTCCGGCCGCGGAGCGGTTCGCGGTCGAGCGGGGAAGCCGCTTAATAGTTAGTCGGAATACCGATATCGGTATTCCGATGTGGGGATTCGGTGGTCACGAGGGCCGGCGGGGCCTGCGCCAGTGCGTTCTCCTCCTGCTCGCTCGCAATCCGCGCAATGGGGCGGAGCTAATCGATGACATCGAGCGATGGACGCACGGCCGCTGGCGACCCTCGCCCGGGTCTGTCTACCCTCTCCTCGAGGAGCTCACCGCGACCGAGGCGATTCAGAAGCGGTCAGACGGTCGGTACGAGGTCACCGCTCGATCGCGCCAGGAGCAGTCGTTCCTTCGAGGATGGATGGCGGCTCCGCGGACCGCCTCCGAGATGCTCACCGAGATCTCGGGTTACGTCAGCTATCTGGAGGACGTGAGCCACTCGGACCCCCACGGCGAATGGGCCCGTCATCGGGACGAGCTGCGCGCGTTGGCGCAGCGCCTGGAACAGATCGCGAAGTAAGGTGGGGACCATGGGGAACACGATCGAGGCCGAGGGGCTCACGAAGGTCTTCGGCGGCTCCGTCAAGGCGGTCGACGACGTTTCGTTCCAGGTCCGGGAAGGCGAGGTGTTCGGATTTCTCGGCCCGAACGGGGCCGGGAAGACGACGACGCTGGGCATGCTGACAACCGGGCTCGAGCCGACCCGGGGACGGGCGAGCGTCGACGGGCTCGACGTAGCGACCCACCCGGCGGAGGTCCGGCGTCGGATCGGGGTGATCTTCCAGGAATCGACCGCGGACGACGACCTTACCGGACGGGAGAACCTCCGGCTGGCGGCCGCGCTGTACGGCGTGCCGGTCGCCAGCACGGGGCCCCGGGTGCAGCAGCTGCTCGACATGTTCCAGTTGGGCGAGGCGTCCGAGCGGCGGGTGAAGACCTACTCGGGCGGGATGCGGCGCCGGCTCGAGATTGCGGCCAGCTTGGTCCACACGCCCCCGGTGCTGTTCCTGGATGAGCCGACACTCGGCCTCGACCCGCAGGCGCGCGCCGGCATCGCGGAGATGATCCGCAACCTGCGGAAGGAGGACGGCCACACGTTCTTCCTGACGACCCACTACCTCGACGAGGCGGACAGTCTCTGCGACCGGATCGCGATCATCGACCACGGCCAGATCCGAGCAATCGGCACCCCGTCCGAGCTCAAGGAGAAGATCGGGGGTGATGTCGTCACGATCGTCCCGACGCGCGACGAGGTGGATTCGACGGCCACCTTCTCGAAGGTCCCCGGGGTCCTCGGCGTCAGTCGGACGAACGGATCGTACCGGCTGAAGGCCCTGCGGGGCGAGAGCATCGTTCCGGGCGCGGTCGAAGCCGCGCTCGCGGCCGGGGTCGGGCTGGCGACCGTGTCGGTGAAGCGTCCCTCGTTGGACGAGGTGTTCCTCGAGTTCACGGGACGAGCCTATCGGGAGGACGAAGGACCGTCGGCGACCGACTGGGCCGTTCGGGTCCAGCGGTTCCGGGGGGGCGGCCGATGACGGTCCGGGAGTTCCTCGCGCTGACGCAGCGCGAGCTGCTGAAGTGGATCCGGGCCCCGATCGGGATCGTCTCGTCGCTGATGCTGCCGTTCTTCTACCTGCTCCTGTTCGGCCAGGCGCTCAACTTCGGCAAGCTCCTCGGGCTGGTGCACGCCCCGC
>Ga0335078_10012022_pt1 | contig 12847 bp, 12 predicted proteins | sample Lox_Sample_32_FD_206711 | JGI IMG/M metagenome (GOLD analysis project Ga0335078, IMG submission 206711) | Soil microbial communities from Loxahatchee National Wildlife Refuge, Florida, United States - Lox_Sample_3.2 | ecosystem: Environmental > Terrestrial > Soil > Wetlands | place: USA... | reverse complement strand
GCCACCGGGCGCGATCGGCGACAGCGTGCAGCAGCCGCCGGGAGTGTTCCATGTGGTCGGGGTCGCCGGGAATGACGGGTTCCCAGGTGTAGCGGGCCGGGTCGGTTGCCGAAATCCCGAGGGTGGCCATGAGCCAGTTCTTCCGGTCGGCCCGGTGGTCGGCCAGGGTCTTACCCGACCACTTGCGGGAGGTCAGGACGCGACGCCCGCCGTAGCCGAGATATTCACGGCGGTGGGCCTTGCCCTTGCAGGCCCCGGGGACCAGGCCCGGCCGGGCGTTCTTGGGCTGGATACCGTACCGGAGCCAGTTCGCGCACCGGGGCGAGCACGGCTCGAACCTCAACGCCTCAGCCAGCCGTTCGGCATGGGCGCGTTCGGCGTCAGTCTGCGCCTGATGGCAGTCGGCCACCTGCTTGGTCAGGTACTTGGTCAAGTAGCCGATGCACCGCGCGGCGTCCTTCGATCCGAAGAGCACGCCCTGGGCGTCGAACCGGTCCCCGAACCGGGCCACATGCACCGGCTCGTCCTCGGCGCCAATCGCGTCGAGGGCCTCGTCCCAGGTGGGAAGGACTTCCCCGGTGTACGGATCGACATACGTACACGTCTGCTCATCCCACACCGGCCGCGCATCCCCGTCGAACTTGATGGCCGACGTGTCCGGCCACCACACCTGGTGATAGGTCGCGGCCAGCACCCGGCGCAGCTCGGCACGGGACACCGTGCCCCGCATCGCGATGTGAATGTGCGGGGCCAAGCGGCGCTGTGGTTCGACGACGGCGAAGTACTGCACGTCGTAGCCGAGGAACCGGCGCAGGTTCTGCATGAACCGGTCGAACAACGCCGCGAAGTGCAGCGCGTCCCGCGCCGCACGGCGGTAATCGTAGGCGGAGGGGTCGGCGGGGGTGCCATCCTCCCGCACTCGTCCGTAGCTGGGGCATGTGAGCGTGAGGAACATCGACGGCCGAAACCTCTTGCCGTCCTGCGCGCAGTAGGTCTTCCCGACCGTCCGGCTGCTGACCTTGCGGCGAGGCAGGTCCGGGGCGTCCTGACGCCGCTTGGTGGAGCGGTGCCGCCGCGCTGGCCCGGGCGGGAGCACGTTGCCGCGTATGCCCGCGTTGGTGATCTCGGCGTCCAGGTCGGTGAGGAGTTCGTCCAGGTCGCCAGTGTCCTGTCCGGCGCTGGCCGCCTGGTCGCGGAGGGCCTGAGCTTCGGCGCGCGTCTGGATCCACCACCGCTGGTCCTCGGTGGCCGGGTCCGGGTCGGTGACCGGCTCGTCCTCGAGGTGCCAGCCTTCCCGGCACTGCGCCGCCCGCAGCGTCCGGGCCCGTTCCGCGCACGACGGGCACACCGACGCGAGGGTGTGCCCGCAGGGCACCAGCACCTGCTCGACCTGTCCGGTGTCGAGGTTGGTGCGGCGCAGCTGCACCGGCCGGATACACGCGCCGTGCTGGATGGCCAAGTCGGCAACGACTTCACGGGCCAGCGGCATGGCCAGCCGCTGCGCCCGCGTCGTCCTAGTCGTCGCGTCGGTCACTGGTCACCTCCGACTTCCTCATCACCGGTCCAGGTGTCGCCGTAGCCGCACAAACGGCACTCAGCGAGCATGTTGTGACCGTTGTCCAGGACGATCAGGCCGGTGCCGCAGACGGGGCACGGCTCATCGGTCCGCCACGCGGTCGCCGCGCTCATGCGAACACCTCCTCCAGCACCCGCGTCTCTACCTGCGCCGCCATGGCCCAGATGTCGATGTCGCTGACCCATCCGGCGCGGACTCGTACAGGGTCGGGGTCGGCTTCGAGCCGGACGAACGCCACCCCCGCGCCGATGGCGGGGTCGGTGGAGATCAGCTCGCAGGCCGCGCCGCGATCCCGGGCGCCGTCGCCGAGCACCATGTCCACCTGCTCCGGTTCGTCCAGCCGCATCGCAATCCGATCGGGGAACAGGTTCCGGATGGCCAGCACGTCCTTACGCGGGTCCTGCAACGCGGCCACCACGGCGTAGCCGACCGCCCGGCCCTGCGTCGTCAAGGTGGCCAGCGCGGCCATGATCCGCTCGCGCAGTTTGCGGTCCCGCTGGTAGGCGGTCAGGAACGCGACCTCATCGACCAGCACCGCCACGAACGGGTCCTGTACGGTCGGCACGTGATCGCGGCGTTTCCCGGCGAACCGGGCCGCCCGCTCCTGCATGTCCGCCACGGCGGCCTCCAGCATGACCGCGATCTGTTCCGGGTCGGCGGCGTACTGGCCGTAGGTCTGGAAGATGATCCGGCCGAACGCTAGTTCCATCAGCTTGGGATCGGCGGCCAGCACCCGGACCAGCCCGGAGCCCATCAGCGGGAACATGGCCCGGACCAGGCCCCACAGCAGCGAGGCCTTGCCCGCCCCGGTCGCGCCCGCGATCAGCAGATGCGTGCCATGCAGCCGGACCAGCCACGGCAGGCCGTCCTCCCGCTTGCCGACCGGTAGCGCCTTGAGATCCGGGTGGGCGATGGGCAGGGCGGGGACAATCTGGGCCAGTGCGTCCCGGCGGACGAACTCCAGCAGGACGGCCCCCGAGCGTGAGGTGCGGACCCGACACAACATGGCCCCGAACCCGTGCGCCAGATTATCCGCCCGATCCGCCAAGTCCGCCGCCGACTGGCCGGACACCAGCCGGACCTGTACCCGGTCGATGTACCGGGTGGAGGTGACCTTGCCGAGCACCGGCAGCAACACCCGGCCCTGATAGAACGGGGCCAGGCCCGCCACGGTCAGCACCGCGCCCCACCGGCGCCGGTAGAACCAGGCCCTGCGCTTGCCTCGTGCTGGGATCGCGATCCACCGGCTGAACGAGACCGGACGCGCCCACCACCACACCCCCAGGATGGCTACGAGCACGCCGACCAGGATGACGACGCCGGGCCAGCCCGCATTCAGCCACGCCAGCACCAGCACCGCGAGCACGGCGTCAGTGACCGGGTGGCGGATGACCAGCTTGGCCAGCCACCACATGAACCGGCCGACCTGGACGGCGGCGATGATCCACCCCGGGGTGCGGTAGACCGGTGCCCGCCAGGTCGGGACGGCGAAGGGGTCGGGGTTGGTGAGCTGGGCGATCTGCTCACCGGTCACGATCTTGCGCATAAGCTAGTCACCTCTTCCTTGGATGCCACGGGAGAGAACCCAGGGGCGGCCGGAGGTACCAGCTCCAGCCGCCCCGCCTCGGTCTGCGTTGCCATCACGTCGCCTGCCCGGCAGGATCCCCGGTAGCTGCCGCGTTCTCGCGGCCGGGGGACACCCGCCGTTCCAGTTCGGCCACGTACTGGCCCACCGCCTCGGCCAGCAGGCGGCCGACGGTCACGTCGTCCTCGGTCACCTCGTCCCGTCCGGGGACGGTGATCGAGATGTCCACGTGCGCGTCCTGCAGCGTCAGGATCGGCGCGATGTCGTCGTAGATGCAGCACTGGATGAAGGTGTGGCCGGTCAGCCGGACGAACGACTCGACCTCGGTCGCGCCGTTCACACCGAACCGGACGGATGCGGATGTCGCGGTCATGCCGTCACCTCCTGACCGCCGGGCAGCGGCGCCAGGTCCGCCCGCTCCGGCCCGGCCCCCACCAGGGCCTCGGCGTCGGGCGTCAGCCTGTCGGGGACCGGAGTGTCCGGCAGCGGCGGCAGGCCCAGGTACCGGCGCTCGACGGCCACCGCGTACGCCCACGCGTTCGCCGCGAGCTGCCGGGCGAAGTCGACGTGCCCGGCCTCCAGCTGCTCCGGCAGCGTCAGGCTGATGAGCGTGGACCCGGTGCCGATCACCAACATCGGCGCGCGGCGAGGGAACGGCACGAACGCCACCTCATACCGGCGCCCGACCCGCAGGCACAGGTGCGCCGCCGGGTTCCGCCGGGCCATCACGCCGCGTCCTTGTGCTCAGCCGAAGGGCGGCCGAGTCCCCGCGCCGGGGCACGGACCCCGGTGGCCTTGAGGGAGTACGCCTGGCGGGCGGCGCACTTGCCCTTGCCGTTGCCCTGGCACCGGGAGGCATCCACGTACGGAGTGGCCGTCAGGCCCTCGAACTCGACCGCAGTGAACGGCGACCCGGACGCCGGAGACGGCAGCACCGGCTGGACCTGCGCGGCAACCTTGACCTTGACCATCCGCTGCCGCGCCGCCTCGTCCGCGTCGATCACCTCGACCACCCACAGCGGCAGCCCGGTGACCTTGTCGATCTGCTGGACCACCCGGTCCCCGCTGGACCGGTCGAAGTCCCGCACCATCTCGGAACTTCCCGGCCGCATACGCGCCGTCCGGAAACACCGCCCCGAACTCCACCGGGATCGGACCTTGAATCGCCATCGGCATCTCCCGCTGTCTGGCATGTGGTCGGCCTTCGGCCACACATTCAGACTCACCGGTGCGCCGGGACGTCAACACGACGTGACGGAGCCTTTACAGGCCACTTTGTTCGCCATCGGCTGTCCCATAGTGTCCCTGAAGCGTCCCTCTGGAGTCCCCCATGGTGAACACGCGCTTGCGGGCAACGCTGGGAGCCAACGGCTACACCGAGGCCGACCTAGCCAGCGAGCTCGGGGTAGACGCCAAGACCGTGCAGCGCTGGGTCACCCAAGACCGCACGCCGCACAGATCCACCGCTGTCAAGGTCGCCAAGCTCCTAGACGTGCCCCTGGCCTGGCTATGGCCCGGACTGGATGAGGACTCAGCTGGCGAGTCCCGCCAAGAGGTCGTGGCGTTTTACCAGCACCGGGCCGACACCCCCAAGCGACTCTGGCTTGAGCTGCTACTGGGCGCGAAGGAACGGATCGACCTGTTCGCCAACGCGAGCCTGTTCCTGCCCGAGGACAACCCCGAATCCATCGACCTGATCCGGCACAAGGCCGAAGGCGGCATCCCGGTCCGCATCCTGCTCGGTGACCCGGACTCACCGGAGATGGAACTCCGGGGGCGGGAAGAACGCCTCTACGAGGGGCTCACCGGCCGTATCCGCATGGCGCTGGCCTACTACCGGCCACTAGCAGCGGTGGAAGGCGTCACCTTCCACCTGCACCGGACCGCGCTGTACAACTCGATCTTCCGCTACGACGACCAGATGCTGGTCAACCAGCACATCTACGGCACCTACGGCTACATCGCGCCCATCTTGCACCTGCGCCGGGTCGAGGGAGCAGACCTGTTCGACACCTACACGAGAAGCTTCGAAATGGTCTGGGAACAGTCGTATCCCTACCAGCCGGACAAGTAACCGGATCACCCTACACCGCTTCCAATTCGCCGCCGGTCAAGTCGCGGACGGTCGCCACGAACCCCGGCGCATCAACCAGGTCCGGCAGCACCACATGCGCGCCAGCCTGCCTCAGCTCCTCCTGCGACGTGACGCCGGTGGCCACGGCGACGATCAGCGCACCACCCTCCAGCGCGGCAGCCACGTCCCGTTCGGTATCGCCGACCAGGACCGTGGACGACGGGCCGAACGCAGCACCGTACTTCTGTGACGCCTTCCGCTGGGCGGCACCTACCAGGTGTGGACGCCGGACATCATCAGACCCGTAACCGCCCACGTCAAGGTCGAGAACACGCGCATGATCCCCCAGCAAGCGAAGCTTGGCTTCCGCGTTAGGGCGGATGTTCCCGGTCAGCACCGATTGCACGATGCCGGGGATCTGGCTGACAGCATCAAGGACGTCCGAGACGCCGGGAAGCGCGAAGCCGTCTCGCATCAGCCGAGGATGCAGTTCCCTCATCGCATCGATCAGAACAGACCGATATGAGGCCTCGTATTCCGACGTGAACGCCGCGCCGTTCGCCGTGAGGAGATTGCGCACGATCTCGTAATCGGTACGGCCATCGGTACTGGGCTGAACCTCCGCAGCGCGACCGGTCATCATCTCGAAAGCGCGGGCGTACACAGCCTTGCTCACCCCGCTGTTCTCGATCAGCGTGTGATCAACATCCCACAGCAATAGCACCTGCTTCTCAGCAGCTCCCACGCCAAATCCTCCCGTCACCGTCGCGACCTCAGCATACGAGGCCGGACACCTCCCGCCCGATCCGGATGCCGACCGGCCAGGCCAGAACCAACGTGAGCGCAGCGCCTCGGCCATCCAGGCTCATGGCCAGGCGCAACCTTGCCGCAAATCGTCACCCCGCCGGGATTGGCCGCCATGTCAGCGACCAGGAGCACCAGGCCATCGAGCACGAGACACCCCGAACGACCGCCATGCCTGACGGCGTACTTGCGCTGCGCTGCCGAATCTAGCCGTATTTGATCAAGGCGGCGCCTCGCGGCGCCGCTGCCCGGCGTCAGCGGCGGGCTCTGCCTTGGCGGCCCGCCCGCCGCACGCCGGGCCGCACACCAGCAGGCCAGGCAGATTACACCGGCTCACGACACCCGGCCAGTAGGCGCAGTCAGCCGTCTTCCTCGGCGGATAGTCTCCCGGTCACGGCCGCCGCCTCAAGGGCGCCGACGGCGTCGCACGCGATCAGCACGCGATCGGCTCCGCCGACCACCCTTGACCCGACGACCGCTCCCCAGGGATTCGGCGCCTGCGAGGAAAACGGCAGAGACTAGGATCGGCTGCTGCAGTCATCGCCGAGGCAGCTCATAGCCCGGCTATCCCGTTGATGATCAGAACCACACCCAGGATCAGCAGAACCGCGGACATGATCACCGCGTTGTTTCTGGTCATCCACTCATCGGTCACCGCGAGCAAACGGTCGGAACGGGGTCCGAGCGCGCTCCGTACGACGACCGGCGCGGCCACCCCCAGGCTCGCCACGACCACGAAGACAATCAGCGCCGCGAATTGCTCGTGCACCCGCGGGGTCGCATCGGCGATAACCGCTGCGCCAGCCACGACCAGCACGAGGTTCTTCGGATTCGCCGGTGCGAGAAGGAACCCGAGGCCGAATGCCTTTCCAGCGGTCATCGTGTCCGCTGCAGCCATCCACTTAGGCACCTTCGGCTCATCCCCGGCCCCCGGCCGTCCAGACCACTTCCGGACTGCCATAAAGACCAGCACGATCCCCAGTACGAATTTCAGACTGCTTGCCCACCAGGCAGGCTCATCGGCCAGCATGATCACGTCCGCTGCAGCAAGCACAATGCAGCCCACGACCATCAAGCCCAGGACCCAGCCGCTGACGAAGGCGTACGACACGCTCAAGGGCCGCTTGTGTTGACGGCCTGATTGGCTGAGCATCGTCTACGGGGTGATGGCGGCGTTGTTTGGTGATGCGGGCTGCGGGGGTGGCCCGGCGCGGTTCACGATTGATGGATCTGTCACTTGATGTAGAGATCCCTTCTCGCCTGGGTTTTGCCGTCCTGTTGCGAGAAGGGATCTGAGGCGGTGATTCGCCATGTCCATGGTATGGCCGTGCCCGCTGACGGCCGGTGCGTACGCGTCGATGGGACGGGCGGTCGTGGTGGCCCGGCCGCAGTGCCCGTCGTGCTCGTCGCCGGTGGTGTTCTGGTCTGGTTACTGGCGGCATGTCCGCTGGCAGGAGCGGGAGCGGAAGGTCTTCATACCGCGGGTCAGGTGCCGCGGCTGCGGGGTGAGCCATGCGCTGCTGCCGGCGTTCGTCCTGGCCCGGCGGCTGGATGCGGCCGATGCGGCCGGGGAGGTGATCGGGCAGGTCGCGGGCGGGGCGTGCGGGGTGCGCCCGGCGGCGGCCGCGGCGGGAGTGCCGCATACGACGGCGCGGGGCTGGGTCCGCCGGTTCGCGGCGCGGGCCGGGGAGCTGGCGGTGAGCTTCTCGGCGCTGGCCGTTGAGCTGGGCGGGGAGGTGGTGCGGCCGCTGCTGGATCCGCTGCGGTCGGCTGTCGCGGCGATCGGCGCGGCGTTCGCTGCCGCGGCCGGGCTGCCGGGCTGGGCGGTGCTGGGACGGTGGCGGTTCGCCTGCGCAGTCACCGGCGGGAGCCTGCTGGCCGCCAACGCATCCTCGCCCTTCCTGATCATCGGCACGCGGCGTTTCATGCCTCCCAGGAGCCGGTGACGCGCAGGGCGTCCCGGTGCCGGGATGGGAGGGGGCAGGGGTGATGGATGAGAAGATGCGGCAGGAGATCGCGCTGCACCGGTGGGCGGTGATCGCCGAGGCCGCGAATACCAGGCTGACCAGCTTAGAGCGGGGCTCGGTGGTGCGGGCGATCGCCGCGCGTCAGCATGCGCACCCGGACGGGACGGTGCGGCGGTACTCGCGCGGCACCGTCGACCGGTGGCTGCGGGCCTGGCGGGCGGGCGGGGTGGACGCGCTGCGGCCCTCGCCGCGGTCCGACACCGGGAAGGTGCGGGCGATGCCGGAGCTGTTCGGCGAGGCCGCCGCGCTGCGGCTGGAGCTGCCCGGCCGGTCCGCGGCGCAGATCGCCTCGATCTTGTATCACCGCCACGGCGTGACGGTGGCTGACAGGACGATCCGCGGGCAGCTGCGCCGCGCCGGGCTGCACCGGGCCGCGCTGAAAGCCGCTCCCAGGGCCTGGGGCCGCTACGAAGCTGAGCGGCCGAACGAGCGGTGGGTCACCGATGTCCTGGTCGGGCCGTGGGTGCCGTACCCGAAACGGGAGGGGTCGGCGCGGGCCCGGCTGTTCCTGATCGTCGATGACCACTCCCGGCTGCTGGCCGACGGCCGGTTCTACGACCGCGAGAACGCCCGCATCTGCCAGGAACTACTGCGCCACGCGATCACCAGAAGGGGCATACCGGACATTTTGTATGCAGATAACGGGGCGCCGTTCGCGAATGCATGGCTGGCGCGCACCTGCGCGGTGCTCGGCATCCGCCTGGTGCACAGTAAACCGTACTCGCCCGAAGGCAGGGGAAAACAGGAAAGAGCCAACCGGTATATCCGCGAGGCGTTCCTGGCCGAGGCGACCCACCAGGGCATCGAGTCGCTGGACCAGCTCAACGACTGGTTCGCCGCGTGGGCTGAGCAGGTCGCCAACCGGCGGGTGCACGCCGAGACCGGGCAGGCGCCGATCGACCGGTTCCAGGCGGCCGGGCCGCACCGGCAGGCGGACCCGGCCCTGCTCCGGGAAGCGTTCCGCTGGTCGGTGACCCGCCGGGTGACCCGGGTCGCGACCGTCCCGCTGGAAGGCAACTCCTACTCTGTCGATCCCGCCCTGGTGGGCCGGCGCGTCGAGCTGAGGTATGACCCGGAGAACCTGGCCGTGATCGACGTGTTCCTGGATGGCAGGCCGGCCGGGACCGCGGTGCCGTTCGTGATCGGCCGTCACGTGCACCGCGCCGTCGCTCCGCCTCCGCCGCCCGCGGCGGACCCGACCGGGATCGACTACCTCGGCATGGTCGCCGCCGCGCACGACGAGCAAGCCGGCACCGGCGCGGCGGTCGACTTCACCCAGCTGCCCGGCGCGCAGGACGGGGAGGACGGCGATGACTAGCCGGGCGCCGTGGGCGGCGCATTTCGGGCTGGCCCGCACCCCGTTCGGGAAGGCGATCGCCGCCAAGGACCTGTTCGCCCGCCAGGCCCACGCCCAGGCCACCGCTCGGATCAGCTTCTGCATCGACCAGACCTTGCTCGGCGTCATCACCGGCGATGTCGGCGCCGGGAAGACCGTGGCCGTGCGCGCCGCCGTCGCCGGGCTAGACCCCACCCGGCACCAGGTCATTTATGTCGCCAACCCAGCCTTCGGCACCCGCGGTTTGTATGTGCAGGTCGTCCGGGCGCTCGGCGCCCAGCCCCGCTACCTCAAAGCCGAGCTCATGGCCCAGGCCGGCGACCTGCTCGCCGCCGAGACCGCCGAACGGCACCGCACCGTCGTGCTCATCCTGGACGAAGCGCACCTGCTCCAGCCAGACCAGCTCGAAGAACTGCGGCTCATGACAAACGCGGACATGGACAGCGCCAGCCCGTTCGCCGGGATCCTGATCGGCCAGCCTACCCTGGCCCGGCAGCTGCGCATGGGCACGTTCGCCGCCCTGGACCAGCGGATCGCCACCCGGTACGCCATCAAGCCGATGGACCTAGCCGAATCAGCGGCCTACCTGCGCCATCACATGACCCTGGCCGGCCGCGAGGAACCCCTGTTCGCTGATGACGCCGTCGCCCGGCTGCACCGCGTCTCGTCCGGCCTGCCCCGCGCCCTCAACAACGCCGCCACCGCCGCGCTCATCGCCGCCGCGGCCGCCGGGCAGGACCTCGTCGACGATGCCTGCGCCAAGAAAGCAGTCGCTGAGCTTACCAGAGACTGACCGGCACCCCTCCGGCCTGTTCATGACCCGGGCTGAGGCACTGAGCTGGTGGCGGGCCGGATACGAAGCCGGCCGGCAAGCCGCCGAGCACGAGCAGCAGGCAGCTGCCCGATGGGACCGGCTCGTCGCCAGCTACCGAGCCCAGCACGCCGCTGACCAGCAGGCCAAGATCGACGCCCTGCTGCTCGAAGCCATCGACGCGCTCGCCAGCCTCCTTCTCAGCAACCACCATCCCGGCAACCACACAGCCCGACCTGCAGCCGCCATCACAGACATCACCGTAAAGCCCTGCCAGAACATGCACACCGAACGCTGCCAAACCATGTGCAGACAACGTGGCCGCTAACAGCTTGGTGACCAGGACAACCGTAAGGATCACCATGGGCGCAGCAGCCAACAACAGACCGACCGCGACCGGCAAGGACTGGCCGATGGCCCCTACCACCGGCTATGCCTGCTATCACCCATCACAGACGAAGACTAGTAGCAACAGCATGCCGGTGGCGTCTCAGCCCAGGTGGTTCGGCTCAGCGGCCGTGATTGATCGGCTTCCCAAGCAGTACCTACGAATCGTCAAGCGGGAGCTACCCAAGCGAATCAAGGAACTCGACGAGCTTGCTCATCGGGATCTTCTTGCCATTGCCTTCTCTAGTTCGTCCCCTCATCCACTCTACGGTGGCGCGACCTACTCGAAGATCACCCACGTGCTTGCCCCCACTGCCTGTGATCTTCAACAACACGCCCCGGTAGCCCAGCGGAATGGGCTTGTCGATCTCTAGCTCGACCTTCACGCTTCCCCCTCAGCACGCCCTGCACACGGGATACCCACTGATCGACTCCAAACAACCCGACTACGGTCCGTCATGGTTTACCCCGAAGCGGTCCGCGCTCTGCGACGAGGGCGGAAGGAACGCGAACAGCCGCGGCGCACATTCAGGGCACACTGGCGGCAGGATCAGGCCAGAAACAATGAGAACCATCGAGATCGTGCACGCACGTCAAACCATGCGCCTACGAGACGGGCCAGGTCAGGGTTCGATCCCGTCACTTTCAAGCGAGGACGGCGTTGCCGCAGGATGGCGCCTCGCTCCGAGACACCGGCACCATGATCCGGAACAGGTGCGGAATGGCAGGGTCGGTGTTGCCCTCCCATGAGGCGATCCGCGCAGATCAGCGACAGATCGGTCGAGATGGCAGCGGCGGCCTCGGGAGCCGTGAGCGCGCAAAACATCGCCTCCGGCGGGGGCACTCCGGCTCCGGTATGGAGCGATGCGGACGCGTCACGGTTCGCAGGTGGCTGATGATGCCTGATCATCCCGTCTGCCATCGATCCGGGCAAGCCCAGCAGACCGGGGCCGCGGGGTAAAGGTCGTTCGTCCGGTAGGGCGCTCCACCTTGACCCCGCGGCCCCGCCCCGCTCCCCTGGCGGGCGGGTCGACGGCAGACGGGATGATCAGGAGGGCAGGCGTGCGCTAAAGCGCGCGTTCCAGGCCCCGGCCGTGCCCGTTGCGTGCCCGACAGGACGGAGAAGCGCGGGGATTCACGGTCACTCACGGGGACAGCGGCATGCCTCCCGACCTGGGAGGCGGCAGCTCAGCGGCCTCGTACCCGAAGCCTTCCAAGCTGGGACTGTTGCCAGAACCGCCAACACCTCGCCTGCGCCCCATGGTTCAGCCCGTACGGGGATTGCACGCTGATTGTCCGGACCCGCCCCTCCAACCTCAAGAGCGCTTCGCGTCGGCTTCGCCGATGGCCTTCGGCCCCTCTTGACCTTGGAGCCTCTACGGGTCCTTGGGACAGTTGGAGCGGGCAGGGCACGGCCTGCCCCAAGGTTCGCGTGCAGTCCCCGGAGACTGCGGCATGCAGACGGTGAGGATCAATGTCAGCGGCCCGGTAGGTACCGGCGCGAGGGTGCGTGTCATCGGTGGGCCGTGGCAAGGCCTCACGGGCACGGTAGCGTGGTCGGATCTCCAGCAGTGCAGCATGGTCGGCGCGTCGAATGGCCGTGAGGTGAAGGCATGGGTCCGGCTTCACCACCACGTCAGCGGGCACGGCCTGGTATGCGCACAACTTGTTACAAGCGAGGGTTGACACAGGCGGCGCCGAGCTGGCCGTGCCACACCTGGCACTGTGCGGTTCTTGTGCGCGGTCGGCTACGCCGAACAGGTCTCCGGCCGTCCGCTCCGGCTGGCCTACGCCGACCCCGCTCTATCCGGGGAAAGCCTCGCTGTACCGGGATCAGCCGGACTACGGTGGCGAGGTCGAATCGACGCTTGCAGGCGACAGTCCGGTGTCGGAGGCTGAGCCGGACCGTAACTCGATGTTCGCGGCCCCCCGCGTCCTCCACGACCTGGCGGTCGGCCGCACACCGAGCTAGCTGGGACGAGGGCCAAACGCCCCACCGGCGCCCCCCCTAGTTCGAGACGAAGAGACCAATCCCCGGCACGCGGGATATACACGGGATGACCTTGTACGGCGCAGCAGGCGGACATGATGCAGCTACAGGTAGCAGGAGAGGCGGCCGAGGAATCACGTACGCTCTTGAAAGCCGCTAGGGGTCGTGAGGGCGGCTGATTCCGTCCAGCACAGTTCGAACGAGGACTGGGCCGCCGTCATCTTTGGCCAGGTCGGCCAGCGCGACGGAATGGCTCT
>Ga0335078_10012021_pt1 | contig 12848 bp, 9 predicted proteins | sample Lox_Sample_32_FD_206711 | JGI IMG/M metagenome (GOLD analysis project Ga0335078, IMG submission 206711) | Soil microbial communities from Loxahatchee National Wildlife Refuge, Florida, United States - Lox_Sample_3.2 | ecosystem: Environmental > Terrestrial > Soil > Wetlands | place: USA: Florida... | reverse complement strand
GATTAGACCAGAAAACAAGAACACGTTCTACCATGGGATCAGTTCCGCGGAAGAGGGTAACCATGGGCAGAGCCGTCATCGTCGAGGCAGTACGGACTCCGATCGGCAAGCGGGGCGGCAGCCTGTCCGGCCTGCACGCGGCCGAGATCCTCGGGGCCGCGCAGGCCGGCCTGGTCGAGCGGGCCGGGTTCGATCCCGGCCTGGTCGAGCAGATCGCCGGCGGCTGCGTCACCCAGGCCGGCGAGCAGTCGAACAACGTGACCCGCACCGCATGGCTGCACGCCGGGCTGCCGCAGCAGGCAGGCTGCCTGACCCTGGACGCGCAGTGCGGCTCGGCGCAGCAGGCCGCGCACCTGATCGCGGGCCTGATCGCCGCTGACGCGATCGAGGCCGGCATCGCCTGCGGCGTGGAGGCGATGAGCCGGGTGCCGCTCGGCACCAGCGCGATGGCCGGCGGCATGAGCCCGCGCCCGCCGTCCTGGGCGATCGACATGCCCAACCAGTTCGTCGCGGCCGAGCGGATCGCGCAGCGGCGCGGCATCACCCGCTCCGACCTTGACGCGTTCGGCCTGCGCTCGCAGCGCAACGCCGCCGCCGCCTGGGCCGCCGGGCACTTCGACCGCGAGGTGGTCCCGGTCAAGGCGCCCGTGCTCGACGCGGACCGGCAGCCGACCGGCGAGACCGCGACCGTCGACCGGGACCAGGGCCTGCGCGAGACCACGATGGAGGGCCTGGCGGCACTGAAGCCGGTGGTGGACGGCGGCCTGCACACGCCGGGCACGTCGTCGCAGATCTCGGACGGCGCGGCGGCACTGCTGCTGGTCGACGAGGCCAGAGCATGCGACCTCGGACTGCGCCCGAGGGCCAGGATCCTCGCCCAGTGCCTGATCGGCGACGAGCCGTACTACCACCTCGACGGCCCGGTCGCCGCCACCGAGCGGGTGCTGCGCCGGACCGGCATGGCCATCGGTGACATCGACATCTTCGAGGTCAACGAGGCCTTCGCGTCGGTCGTGCTGTCCTGGATGAGCGTGCACCGGCCGGATCCCGGCCGGGTCAACGTCAACGGCGGCGCGATCGCGCTCGGCCATCCGGTGGGCAGCACCGGATCCCGGCTGCTCACCACGGCCCTGCACGAGCTCGAGCGGCGGGACGCGAGCACGGCGCTGGTCTCCATGTGCGCGGGCGGCGCGATGGCGACGGCCACGATCATCGAGCGGATCTGACCCCGGGGTTACTCGTCCTCGATCGTGATGCCGAGCGCGCCGGCCAGCGCGAAGGCCAGGCCCATGGCGTCGGAGCTGCTGACGGTCGCGCCGCGCAGGCTGGTCACGCCGCCGATCCCGGTCAGCTCGCAGCGGACCAGCCGGGCTCCGGCCATCCGCGCCCCGTTGAACTGAGCGCCGGTCAGGTCACAGCCGGCGAAGCGGGCTCCGGAGAGGTCGGTGTCGGCGAAGTCGGCCTGCTCGAGCCGGCAGTCGGTGAACACGACGTCCTTCAGCGTGCTCCCGGCGAATGAGGCGAGATCCATCCGGCATCCGTCGAATGTCACGTCACGCAGTCCGCCGGCGAGATAGGACAGGCCCGTCATCCTGCTGGCCGTGAAGCTGCTCCTGGTCACCGACGAGTCGCGGGCGCGCAGGTTCGCCAGGTCGCACCGGCTGAACACGGCGTCGCGCACCATCGCCCGGCGCAGCCTGGTCTGACTCAGGTTGGCGCTGTCGTAACGGCACTGGTCGATCTCGGCGCCGGCCGCCTCGCGGCCGGACAGGTCGGTGCCGTCGAAGGCCAGGCACAGCTGCACGGAGCCGTCGGTCAGGTCGTCGGCCGGCAACTCGGCGGCGGTCAGGCCGGCCGGGAGGTCCGGCGCGATCGGCTCGCGCAGCCTGGCGCGGTTGCGCTGACCCCGGGCATCTGAGCGGCCGGTCACAAAGATGAGTATCCGCTACTCAGGCGCCGGCCGGCGGACTGGCCCTACAAAGGTCCCGAGCGGGCCGGCACGCGGCCACGCCAGGCAGAGAAAGCGAAGCCGTCATGTTCCACCACCTGCGGAACCCGGGCCGGGGCAGGCACCGCGCCAGTGTTGCGGAGTTCTGCGCAGATTCTTGTTTCTTGCGCTTCATGCCACGATACTGTTTTTCTGCCTTTTTGCGGAGGGGGTCGATTGGCGTGGGCGCCAAGCAAGCGAGCAGGCGAGCACGGCTCATCGCGGTCGTGACCGTCGGCGGAGTGGCGGCCGCGGTCGCCCTGATGGCCGGGTCGGCAGCGTTCGCGGCGCCGACTGCCGCTGGCTGCCAGCCCGGGTCGGGCAAGAACCTGGCCGGGAAGCAGTTCACAAGCACGACCGTGCAGAAGCTGTTCGACAATCCGAACATGCTGGTCTGCGCCAACCTGACCGGGGCCAACCTGAGCGGCCTGACCCTGTCCAACAGCACGAACCTTAGTGGCGCGCTGCTGAAGAACGCCAATCTGTCCGGCACCAACATGGACCAGGTCACCATGACCGGCGCGGTCTTCACCGGGGCCAGCATGACCGGCGCCCAGCTGACCCAGGCGTCGGCGCAGTACGCCGACTTCTCCGGCGCGAACCTGTCGCACGCCGACCTGACCCAGGCCGAGATCGAGCACGCCAACTTCACCGGGGCGAACCTGACCGGGACCGGCTTCACCCAGGCGACGGCCACCGACGCGAACTTCACCGACGCGAAGCTGGGCGGCGCGACCTTCACCCAGGCCGACCTCGGCGGCACCACCTTCAAGGGCGTCACCGGCATCCCGCCCTACGCGGAGTACCTGGGCATCTTCACCGCGGTCATCTTGCTGTGGATGATCGTCCGGTCGTTCACCAGCCGGATCGGCGGCAGGCGGTCGACCAGGCGGTCCGGCTTCAACAACGCGACCGTGGTGCGCAAGCAGGCCGGCGTGTTCCGCAGCCTGATCGGCGCTGTGCTTGTCGCGCTCGGCCTGCAGGCGTTCATCGGCGGGATCGGCGGCACGATCCTGAGCGCGTTCGGCCCGCCGATCTCGCAGGTGTGCACCCCGGGGCCGCTGTGCACTGCCGGGGTGAACAGCGGGTTCGTCGGCATCTTCGCTGGCGTCCTCGTGGTGATCGTCGGCTTCAGCCTGCGGGCCAGCCGAAGCTCTCGCTCGACGGTCCAGGCGGCCGGCGCCGGGCCGTTCAACCCGATGGGCGGGTTCATCCAGCCGGGCGGTAACCCGGGCAGGTTCGGCAACCAGCCCGGCGGGTTCAACCCCGGCGGGCTCAACCAGCCCGGCGGGTTCAACCAGCCCGGCGGGTTCAACCAGGGCGGCGGGTTCAACCAGCCCGGCGGGTTCGGCAACCAGGGCGGGTTCGGCAACCAGGGCGGGTTCGGCAACCAGGGCGGGTTCGGCAACCAGGGCGGGTTCAACCCCGGCGGGGGTAACCAGCCCGGCGGCTCCGGTACTCCGAATCCGTTCGATCCCTCGGGCTCGCCTGGTTCCGGATCGCCCTGGTAACCACGGGGTTCAGGACGTCGGCACGTCAGGACGCCGGACCTGCCTTGTGCCCGACACCCGCATAGAACCAGGCTTCTTCCGGGTGCTCGGGCACCGGGCCGTCCGGCCGCCAGAGCGGCAGGTAGACCAGGCCGGGGTCGACTAGCTCGAACCCGCCGAAGAACCGCGTGATCTCCGCATGCGTCCTGGTGTGCGCAGCCGCACTGGTGCTCTTGTACAAGTCCCGCACCTGGGCGGCCGCTCCCGGCGCCGCCTCGTCGGTGGCATGCGAGATGACCAGGTAACTGCCGTCGGCCAGGGCGGCCCTGAACCCGGCGACGATGCCGGCCGGATCGTCGGAGTCTGGCACGAAATGCAGGACGGTGACCATCAGCAGGCCGACCGGCCGGCCGAAGTCGATCAGGCCGGCCACCCTCGGGTTGGTCAGCACGGACTGCGGGTCCCGCAGATCCGCGTTGATCACGGTGGCCAGCGGGTTGCCGGTCAGGATCTGCCGGCTGTGCGCGACCGCGACCGGGTCGTTGTCCACGTAGACCACGTGCGCGTCCGGTGCGCCGCGCTGGGCGATCTCGTGCACGTTCTCCTGGGTCGGGATGCCAGAGCCCAGGTCGATGAACTGGCGCACGCCCGACTCGATCAGGAACCGGACCGCACGGCCGAGGAACTTGCGGTTCTCGGCCACGATGAACCTGGCGTTCGGTTCGGCCTCGAGCAGCCTGCGGCCAAGCTCTCGGTCGGCCGCGAAATTGTGATGACCGCCGAGGAAGAAGTCGTACAGCCGGGCCACGCTCGGCCGGTCAGTCTCGACTCCGTCTGGGACCAGGCCAGGCTCGCTCATAAGGTGCCTCCCGCTCGCCTCCGGGGAACCCGACCGGCTCGCTGACCGGTACTCCGTTCCGGTGATTCGCCGACAACCCCCGTTTAATATCCCGTGCGGACCCGCTTACTATGCCATTCCGGACCGCACCGCGCCCGCGGACCGGGCGGCGGCGCGCGCCCGCCGGTACTCGGCCAGCTTCTCGTCCAGGTCGCGCACTTCCGCGATGTCCCCGGCGACCTCGAGCTGGCCGCGCAGCACCTCGATCCGCCGCGCGATCCGGCGCGAGCTGTTCAGGGTGGTCAGCCTGGCGGAATCGGCCAGCGCGCTACACGCCTCGGCATACTCCTGCTGCCTGATCAGCGCCTCGGCGCGGAACGCCAGCGTGAGGGCGCTGTTATGCAAATTGGTCGGGGTCAGCAGGTGCAGCGACCGCCCGGCCGCATCCGACGCGTCCACCGCCCAGCCGAGCCGCAGCGCGCACTCGCTCTCGGTGCCCCAGTAGAACGAGCGGTCGTAGAAGTACCACCACGGCGACCGGGGCTCGTCGGGGGCGAGCTTCGCGAGCGCTTCCTGTTCCTTGTCGAGCGCCGCCTGGCAGCGGCCCACCTGACCGGCCGCGGCGTAGGCGCGGGCCGTGACGTCCGCGGCATAGGCGACCGCGTACGGGTTGCCGCTCGCCTTCGCCGCCTGGTTGGCGGCCTGCGCATGGTCGATCGCCAGCCGGGGCCGGCCCTTGGCGGCGGCGAGGTGACTGGTCGCCGCCAGCGTGTAGGACGCCAGGTCGTTGTCGCCCGCCCGGTAGGCCGCCGCGCGCGCGTCATCGTAGTAGTAGGCCGCCGCCTTGTGGTCGCCCAGGTTGAACATCAGCCAGCCGATGAGCTGGGTCAGGTCGCCGTACGCGGTCAGCGCCTCGCTGGTCACGATCTCCGGGGCGTTCCTTGCGAACGCCGCCATCGCCGACCGCAGCGCCATGGCAGGCTGCAGCGTGATCCGGGGGCCGACCGCGCCGCCGAGCCGCCGCAGCCCGGCCACCACCTCGGCCGTGTAGCCCACGATCGCCCGGTCGGCGTGCCGCGGGCCTTGCCGCCCCGCACCGGCGCTCCGGGGAACCTCGAGCACCGGCGCGGCAGCGAGCACCGCAAGGGCGCTGCTCGCCTCGAGCAGCAGCGTTCTGCGCCGCAGCCGGAATTCCGGCCCGTCAGCGGCGACGCCGAGCTGGTCCGCGCCGGTCGCACCGGCCTGCCTGATCAGCTCGAGCGCCGATTGCAGGTCGGGCGTGCTTGCCGTGGTCACCAGCCCGGACGCGGTCTGCTCGGGCACCGGGCGGCTGACCGCCGCGGTGATGGCGTAGCTGGCCTGGGGGTCGGCCTCGCGCGGCAAGCGCTCCCGTATGCCCAGGCCGGCCGCGGTGGGCGCCGCACCGTAGTCGCGGCAGTCGACAAGCAGGTCGGTAAGCCTGCATTGGTACAGCTGCGCGAGCCGGTCCAGGGTGTCGAGCGACGGCGCGTGGCCGGTCTGGCTCGGCCACTGCTCCCAGTAGGAGAAGTTCTTGAAGCTCTTCGGGTCGTCCGGCCAGCGCTCGGTCCACCGCTCTGCCGCTTGCGGCTGGCTCCAGCCATGTGCCTGCCGCAGCGCCACCCGGGGATTGACCCGGTAGGTGGCCTGGAAGATGGCGCCGATCTCGGCCCAGGTGCGTCCCTGGCTGCGCAATTGAGCCGACTGCAGCGCCTGCGCTTGCCGCGTGCTGCGCGGTTTGCCTTTCACGCTCGTCTTTCTCGTCCAGGTTCCGCCCCGCCTTCGACGGTAACCCTTCGGCACCGGTCCCGCTGCCATTATTCCTCGGATTCTCCCAGGTCAACCGGGAGGATCTGGTGACGGAGCCCGAGTGGTCGCGAATAAGCCAACCATGACCGTAGAGATTCGCCACGTCGACCACAACGGCGCGGTCACTGGCAGCTACCAGAAGGACACGCGAATGCACGTAATCGCGGCGCGCTGCCGCGTCTTACAACGCACCGGAAAGTGACCGCCATGTTCAGCACGAGCGGCAGCATGCCCGTCGCCGCCAGGGTACGGCCGCAGTCGCGTCGCAGCCGGCTGGAGATCGCGATCGCCCCGTCGGCGGTCCGGTTGGCCAGGCGGTGGACCGCCGATCAGCTAGCGGTGGACCCTCCCGCGGGAAGCGCTCTCGTCGACGCCGCCGTGCTGGCGGTCTCCGAGCTGGTCACCAACGCCATCCAGGCGGTACGCGCGGCTGCGGTGCAGCCCGGCGGGCAGGCCGCTCCGCAGTCCGGCAGGCCTGTGCTGCGGCTCGGCGGCCTCTCGCTCGCGGCGGGAGCGCCGGGGGTCACGCAGGCGCAGGCCCCGGACAGCGCCAGGGTGGCGCTGGTCATCGAGCGGCACGCGGACAGCGTCCGGATCGAGGTGCACGACAGCTCGTACGCCCCGCTGCCGCAGCCCTGCCCGCATGACGACGACGATGAGACCGGCCGCGGCCTGACCGTAGTCGCGGCGCTGTCGGTGGACTGGGGCTGGCGGCCCGACCAGTACGGCAAGGTGGTCTGGTGCGACCTGGCCGGATAGCCGCCGCACCCGGCGGGATCGCGCCGCCAGCGTCCGTGGGCAGAACACCTAGTGCGTGGTCAGCCAGGAATTGATCAGCGCGAACGACTGGTCAGCCGATGGCTCGAGCGCGATGTCGTGCCCCGAACCCGCGATGACGTCCACACTGAGGCTGGGAGCTGACTCGTAGTATGGCTGTTCAGTGGCGAGCACCGCACCGGGCTGACCGCAGTCGAGCACCGGCGGGTCGGCGCAGAAGATGGCGTCCTGGGCGCCGATCACGACGAGCACGGGCGCGGTGACCTGATCCGAGACGTTGAGCCCGGACGCCAGCGCCCAGGTATCGGCCAAGGTAGCCAGGTCGGTCGCCGGAACCACGTCCTTGTGCGCCTCGTCATAGCTGACCACCAGCGGGTTGCTGGCGACCGAGTAGAAATCGGCAGCCCGGTCACCGGGGATGGTAGTCAGGTACCCGAGATCCAGTCCTGCCGCGGCGAACTGCGGGTCGAACGGCGCGGGATAAAGCAGCGATGACAGCGTGGTGGCGAAGCCGACTCCCACGTCGGGCACGTGCAGCAGGCCCGTGACGACCACGCGGCTCACGTCGTGATATTCGCCGGCCTCCTGGACGGAGATGACCGATCCGAGCGAATGGCCGATCAGGTTGACCTGGCCATAGCCGGCGTCTGAGCGCAGCCAGCCGACGATCTGATGCAGGATGTAGGCCTCGCTGAAGATAGTCAGGTCGGTGCTCGGCGGGTGGCTGCTCGAGCCGGTGCCGACCCGGTCGTAATCGAAGGCGGCCCGGCCGGCCGCGAGTGTCTTGTCGAGGTAGGAGTAAGTAGCGGGGTCCACCGGCCAGTTCCAGTAGGCACGGTTGTAGGTGGCGCCCGGCGTCATCACATCGACCTCGTGCGGCCCGGCGGCCCACTGCGACGGCGTGCAGTAGGTGGCCGAGACCGTCTGGCCGGCCGCCTGGCCCGCCGCCAGCGCGACCGGAAGGCTCACGGACTGGCAGTTGCCCGGTGGCGGGCCGGCAAGGTCGGCCCGCGCGGCAGCCGGCCAGCCTAAGCCAGAGACGATCAGCGCGGCAGTCACGAACCCGAGGCCAGGAATTGCACGTCCGCATCGCATGGCAGCGCTCCAGGGGAAGGGCCCGGCACCAGAGCGTCCGGGGAACGATGACCATGCTAAACGCAGTCGTTCAGTTACTGTCGGGTATCGCGCTGGCGACTTACGGATGCTGGCTGCTCACCGAGATGACCTCGCCGGTCAGGTACGAGGCATAGTCACTAGCCAGGAACACCATGACAGTGGCGACCTCCCACGGCTCGGCCGACCGGCCGAACGCCTCGCGAGTCGTTAGCTCGTCGAGCACGTCCTGACTCATCACCTTGGCAAGGAACGGGTGCATCACCAGGCTGGGCGCCACCGCGTTGACCCGGATCCCGTGCCCGGCGACGTCCAGCGCCGCGCACCTGGTCAGCGCCATCACCCCGGCCTTGGCCGCGGCGTAGTGGGCCTGCCCTTGCTGTGCCCGCCAGCCGAGCACCGAGGCGTTGTTGACCACCGCGCCGCCACCGCCCTGCGCGATCATCCGGTTCAGCGCCGCCCTGGTGCAGCGAAAGGTCCCGGTCAGGGTCACGTCGATGACCTTGGCCCACTGCTCGTCGGTCATCTCTGGCACCGACGCGGTGCCGCCGAGCCCGGCATTGTTGATCATCACGTCGATCCGGCCGAACCGCTCCGCGGCGCCGTCGATCAGCGCCTGGACTTGCTCCTGCACCGTGACATCGCACGGAATCGACCAGACCGGGTCCGCGCCGTACCGCGCGGCGAGCTCGTCGTGCGTGGCGGCCAGCCGGGCCGGGTGCGCGTCGCTGAGCACCAGGGCGGCGCCCTCCTCAAGGCAGCGGCGGGCGGCCGCGCCACCGATGCCGGTGCCCGCCGCCGCCGTGAGGACGACCACCTTGCCGGCGAGCAGCCCGCGCCCCGGCGGCGGCACGGGCTCGCCCGGGCGCACGGCCTCGGCGGTCATGCCCTGACTCCGGCCGTGGCGGCGGGCTCACGCGGCAGTCCGAGCGCCCGGGCGGCGATGATCCCGAGCTGAATCTCGTCCGACCCGCCGTAGATCGTGTCGGTCCGGCCGAACAGGTACAACCGCTGCCACTGATCGAGCTCGTACGGCTCCGCGGCCGCCACCATCCCGCCCGCTCCCGCCACATCCATGGCCAGCTCGCCGAGCTCCTTGTGCCAGCGTGCCCAGAGCAGCTTCAGCACGGACGCCTCAGGCCCTGCCCCGGGCCCCGCCTCCGCGATCGTGTCGAGCGCGTAGGCGCGGAGCACCTCGAGCCCGACCCAGGCCCGCGCGATGCGCTCGCGCAGCACCGCATCGGCGGCCGCGCCGGTTCGCCTGGCGAGCGCCACGATGCCGTCGAACTCGGCGCGGAACTCGATCTGCTGGCCGAACGTCGCCGCGCCGCGCTCCACCCCGAGCAGGTACCTCGCCACCCGCCAGCCGTCGCCCGGGTCGCCGAGCACCATGTCGGCCCCGGTACGGGCCCGGTCGAAGAAGACCTCGTTGAATTCGCTGGTCCCGGTCAGCTGCCGGATCGGCCGGACCGTGACGCCGGGCTGGCGCATCGGCACGAGCAGCATCGAGAGCCCCGCGCTGCGCCGCGACCCAGGCTCGGTCCTGGCGAGCACAAAGCACCAGTCCGCGACGTGCGCGAGCGAGGTCCAGACCTTCTGGCCGGTGATCTCCCACTGCCCGCCGGACAGCCGCCCCGCCGTCGCGACCGACGCGAGGTCCGAGCCGGCGCCCGGCTCGGAGAATCCCTGGCACCACAACTCGGACACCGTGGCGATGGCCGGCAGGAACCGGCGCCGCTGCTCTGGCGTGCCGAACGCGATCAGCGTCGGGCCGAGCAATTGCTCGCCGATGTGGCTGACCCTCGCTGGCGCGCCCGCCAGCGCGTACTCCTCGTGAAAGATCAGCTGCTGGCAGAGAGGCACCGCCTGGCCGCCGTGCTCGCGCGGCCAGCCGAGCGGCGTCCAGCCGGCCGCGTGCAGCTTCCGGTCCCAGGCGATCCGCTGCCCGAACGCCTCGTGCTCGCGTCCCGGGCCGCCCGCCCCGCGCAGCCCGGCGAACTCGCCGGCCAGGTTCTCCGCCAGCCAGCTCCTGATCCGGCCACGGAACTGCTCGTCGGTCAGGCCCGGAGATGGTCCTGGCCCGGCCGCCTCTGGCTCGCTCCGCTCCATGGCGCCCCTGTCACCTATTGCCGCATGCCGCGGCGGCCCCGTCACCCGGTGCCGCGTCCCGCGGCGGGGTCAGGGTATCAAGGCACGCCGGGCTCGCTCCCGGCCCGGCTGCGCCGTCACCCCGATCCGGGCCCAGCAGCTCCACGGCGCGCCAGACAGATTCAGGTTCCGCGACCGTCACGCCCAGGCACCGATGGCCGGAACCCCGGCGCCGAGCAAGGTGCCCGCCAGCACGGCCGCCAGCCAGCCGTCCCCGTCCTACGCCCGCGCGGCAACCACCTGCGAGATCATCCACACCGCACGGGAACAACCGCGAGGCCGGGAGCGCCTCCTGCGACCCCGGCCTCGCGGCTTGAGCTTGGCTAACTGACCTTCAGGATCTCCGTCAGGCACTTGCTGGCGGCAGGCGCGTTCCTCGCGCCGCCGGAGTAGAACGCAGCCCAGTAGTAGACACCCGCCCGCCGGAACGTGACGAGCCGGGTATCCGCCGTCCGATGGCCGCGCACCGGAAGCCGGTCCACGAACACGCCATGGCGCGGCCTGCCCGGCCAGGCAGACGTGTCCGCGCGGCAGCCGGCCAGCGTGGAGTAGAACCTGAACTGCACCAAGCCGGTCACCACCCTGGTGGCGGTGTGCACCGTGGCCCAGTCGAGCACGGCCTGGCCTGGCGAGATCAGGTGCCTGGACAGCCAGGTCGTGATCGCCGACCGCGACCGCGGCCTGCTGACCTTGAGCACCTCGGTCAGGCACCTGCTGGCCGCCGAGCCGTTCCGCGGGCCGCCGGCGTAGAACGCCGCCCAGTAGTAGGCACCGGGCCGACGGAACCTGATCCAGCGGGACGGATGCACGAGCAGCCCGCGCACCACGGCCACGCCGGCCCGGAACCCGTGCCGCGGCTTCGCCGGCCACGCCGCCGTGTCCGCCCGGCAGCCGCGCAGCGTCCGGTAGACGCGGTACACCACGACGCCGCGCACCGGCTTCGAGACGCCGTGCAGCCGGGCCAGGTCACGCACCAGCCCGCCGACGTGGATCCGGTTCCGTGACAGGTGCGTGGTGATCAGCGCGTGCGCATGGTGCTTGCGCACGGTGAAGCACTCGCCGGTGGCGGTTCCCGAATAGGCGAACGCGTACGGCGACTTCCCGTCCGGGTGGTACGCCAGCCCGACGCAGTAGTTCCCTGGCCGCAAATGGAAGCCGAACGCACTCGACGTGGCGACTCCGTTCACCAGCGGGACGCCCGTGTCGAACGCGGCGCCGTCACCCTTCGGGCACCCTGTCGTGGTTCCCGAGCACAGCTGGAAGTCCACCGTGCCGGTCACCGTGCCGCCCGCCCCGGTCAGCGTCGCCGTGTCGGTCAGGCTGCCGCCCTGGCTGATCACCCGCTTCGACACCTGAGTGCTGATCGACGGGAGGTTCGGGCAGACCACCTCGACCAGCGCGGTCGCCCGTCCGGTCCCGTCGTTGCTGGTGGTGACCCTGGCGATGTTGATCACCGGACCGCAGACCGCCCTGGTTGTCGGCGTGACCACGTGCACTCGCAGGCTGGCGCGGAACGCCAGGCTGGTGCCCTTCCCGCCGCAGACCAGCGTCCGGCCCAGGATCGCGCACCTCCACCCGGGCGAGCGGGCGAGCACCGTCCACGCGGTGCCGACCGGCGGCAGCGGGTCGGTCATCGTGACGTCCCGTGCGGTCCCGGCGCCGCCGTTAGTCACCGTGATCAGGTAGCCGATCGAGCCGCCCACCGGGACCGGCGACTGGTCGGCCGTCTTGGTGATCTCGATCTTCGGGCACAGCACGACGATCACGGCGGTCGCCGAGCCTGACCCGTCGTTGGCCGTGGTCACGGCCGCGGTGTTCTTGATCAGGCCGCAGGACGCCGACGTGGTCGGCGAGGTGATGTGGACATCCAGGCTGCCGCCTGAGGCCAGGCTGGTGCCCGACCCGCCGCAGGTCAGTACGCCCGTCGCGATCGCGCACGACCACCCGGCCGAATGTGACGCGATGGTCCACACCAGGCCGGGCGTGGTCGGCAGCGTGTCCTTCATCGTCACATCGCGCGCCGTGCCAGCGCCGGCATTGTGCACGGTGATCGTGTAGCCGATCGGATCCCCGGCAGACACCGGGGACACGTTCGCCTTCTTGGAGATCTCGATCCGCGCGCACAGCACGTCGACTGTGGCATGCGCCGTGCCCGACCCGTCGTTGCCGGTGGTCACCGAGGCGGTGTTGGGCACCAGCCCGCACGAGGCCGACGTGGTCGGCGAGGTGACGTGCACATCCAGGCTGCCGCCAGCTCCGAGCGTGGTCGTCGACCCGCCGCAGGTCAGCACGCCTGCCGTGATCGCGCACGACCACCCGGCCGAATGCGTGCCCACCGTCCACGACGTCCCTGTCGTGGTCGGAAGCGTGTCGGTCATGGTCACGCCGCGCGCGGTCCCGGCTCCGTGATTGGACACGGTGATCGTGTAGCCGATCGGATCCCCGGCGGATACCGGGGACTCGTCGGCCACCTTAGTGATCTTGATGTGCGCGCACAGCACCGCGATCCGCGCCGTCGTCGTGGTTGCCGACCCGTCGTTGGTCGTCGCGACGTGCGCGGTGTTGTGCACCAGCCCGCACGACTCCGCCGTTGTCGGCGAGACGATGTGCACGTGCAGGCTGCCGCCCGCGGCCAGGCCGGTCGCAGACCCGGTGCAGGTCAGCACGT
>Ga0335078_10012020_pt1 | contig 12848 bp, 8 predicted proteins | sample Lox_Sample_32_FD_206711 | JGI IMG/M metagenome (GOLD analysis project Ga0335078, IMG submission 206711) | Soil microbial communities from Loxahatchee National Wildlife Refuge, Florida, United States - Lox_Sample_3.2 | ecosystem: Environmental > Terrestrial > Soil > Wetlands | place: USA: Florida... | reverse complement strand
GCGTGCGCCAGCCGAGCAACGTGGTGTCGAGGGTGATGACGATCCCGCAGCACCCGCAGCGCTCCGCGCGCTCCGCCAGGCTCGCCACGAGCTCGTCCGAACGGCTCCAGTAGAGCTGGAACCAGTGCGGGGTGTCGCCGAGGATCCGCGAGATTCCCTCCATCGGGCGGGACGCCTGGTTGGAGAGCACCATCCCGGTCCCGGTGTCGCGCGCGGCGCGTGCCACAGCGCAGTCAGCTTCGGGGTGCGCGAGCTCGAGCACCCCGACCGGTGCGAGCAGGAACGGACTGTTCAGGCGCTGCCCGAACAGCTCCACGCTCATGTCGCGGTGCTCGACATCGCGCAGGATGCGCGGGACGATCCGCCACCGGTCGAACGCCGCCCGGTTGGCGGCAATCGTGCGCTCATGGCCGGCGCCGGCGGCGATGTAGGCGAATGCCTCGGGTCGCATCCGCTTCTGCGCGGCGTGCTCGAGGCGCCCGGCGTCGAGCGGGATCCGCGGCCGGCGGCCGCTGAGCCCGTCGATGTAGATCTGAGTCTGGCGCCGCACGCCGATCATGCGGCTGCATCACAGCACACATGATCGACCTGCGGCAACGAGCATCCGTGCCCATGCGGCGATGCCCTTCCGGTTAGAGCAACCCCCGAAGCTCTGGGAGAGACCCGACGTGAATCGTGTACTCCCGGCCCGGAAGGGCATCGACCGCTTCACTACAGCCCCCGTGAAAAGCCCCCATGGCTTGCTGATGGCCCCCAGCCCTGTTTGCCCTTCGGTCGGACTCCGTCGCCCCCAGGCTTCTGACGTGCCCCGGCGTCTGTGCCTTCGACTGTGTCCGCGACTGGCTTGTTGTCATGGGTGACAAGTTACGGTCGTGCGCGCCCGATTACAGCCACCCCTAGGGTGGTTCTGTCACACCTCGTGTGGCCGGCGTCAGAAGTCGCGCGGGGCCAGCACGCCGGCGTCGAGCACCGACGCGACCAGCCGCGCCCGCTTCTCGTTCTGGGGCAGCTGGCTCAGCCCGTAGCGCTCGAACAGCACCCGAAGGTGGGCCTTGACCGCGTCGACGGTGAGGAACACCTCCTCGGCGATCTGGCGGTTGGTCGCCGGCGTGGCCGAGGCGGAAGCGTGCACGGGGCGGCACAGCGCGATCAGCACCTTGCGCTGCATCGGCGAGAGCGGGATCCCGGAAGGAGCGTCGATCGCCGATGCGGTCTGCGTGGTACCGCCCGAGGTCTCACGGTAGGTCATCTCGGTGGCGCCGAACACCAGGTGGTCCTTGTCGCGCAGGCGCCGGCGCCCGACGACCCGCGAGCCGTTGACGAACGAGCCGTTGCGCGACAGCCCGTCGTCGACGAGGGTCCACCCGCGCCCGACCTGTTCGAGCAGGGCATGACTGCGCGAGACCTCGGCGTCCCATGGCAGCGGCACATCGGCCGCCGGGTCGCGACCGATCGTGACGCGCCAGCGATCCTGGTCGAGCAGCAGCACGCGCTGCGTCGCGTCCTCGTTGCGCCAGATCACGAACGGGTGGCCCGTTCGCTCGGCCGCGATGACCTCCTTGAGCTCGCCGGGGGTTTGCTGCACCCTCCGCCGGGGCTCGTCGGCCGCGTCGATGGTGGGTTGCCGGCTCATCTTCGTGCCCTCTTCTTACGTAACGCTACAGGACGGCTGCGACGCTGAGGACGACGCGAGCCTCGGCGGATTTGCGCTGCAAGGTACGGCTAGCAAATGCGTCTTACGGGTAGAAGCCGAACGCCGCGCTACACCCAACGTGATCGCGGCCGATAAAGGGCTCAGGAAGCAGTTCTGAACTCTGAACGAGACCGGGAAGCAACCATGCTACGCACCCCAGCCCCTGCCGTCGCTCCGGCCGCAGTTCGCGGCCAGTTCGGTCAGTCGGCCAAGGCGTGCGGCCACACCGCCCACGTGGGCACGTGTGCCGCCTGCCAGCGCGCCCAACTGGCCAAGTGGCGTGCACAGCTCGCGCAGGTAGCTCGCTAGACCCGAGACTTACTGGACCGGCGGGTGGCGCACCCGCTGCCTACACCCGTGGTGCGCGAGCGCGTTGTTGGCGGCCGTCAGCTGCGCCTCGGTCGGGAATGCGTACAGCTTGAGGAACGTCGCGGCGTAGTCCTCGCACTGGGTGTTCGACCAGCGCCTGGGTCCCGGGACGCGTTCGGCGCACCCGTGCTGCTTCAGGATCCGGTTGCCGCCGGCGAGTTGCAGCCCACTCGGATGCGGATGGCGCACGTTGAACAGCGCCTGCTGGAGCGCGCACTGCGATTTCGACCAGCGCGGTGCGGCGGCACCGGCTTGCGGGACAAGGCACACGGTGGCGATCGTGGCGGCGACGGCGATCGATGTGGCGGTACGAATCATGGCCGGATCATGACTCAAGCCCGGGAGATCAGCATCGCCACCCCGTCGAGGATCCGGTCGAGTCCGAACTGGAACTCGGTGTCGGGATCGTCCTCGTCCTCGAGCGCGCCCGAGGCGATGGCCTCCTGGAGCGCCGGAAAATCACCTCCCTCGATCAGCGCGGCGAGCATCCGTGCGTAGGTGGGCATCACCTGGCCGGATCCAGCCCCAGAGGCGGCCGCTCCCGCGGCGAGGTCGATGCTCAACGTCGCTTCGTTGCGCACGAAGCCGCTGACGAGCAGCACGGTCGAGAGCTTCTGCTGCTCTGACAGCGGCGTGGAGGCCAGTGCCACGAGCGCGTTCTCGAGCCAGGCCACGTTGTTGGGGCCGAGCGGGGGCGCGCTGATCGGGACGCGCAGGGACCACGGATGTCGCTGGTAGGCGGTCCGGACGCCGACCGCCCAGCGAGTCAGTCCCGCGCGCCAGTCCTCCCCGGGCGGGGCCTGGGGCGGTGCGCCGAGCGCGCTGTCAACCATCAGCGTCAGGAGCTCGTCCTTGGCCGTGACGTAGCGGTACAGCGACATCGTCCCGACGCCCAACTCCGCCGCGACCCGGGTCATCGACAGTGCCCCGATTCCGTCGGTCAGCGCGACCTTTATCCCGGCCGCGACGATCCGCTCGAGCGTCAGTCCCGGCTTGGGCCCGCGGGTCGGCCGTCGTCGGCGACCCCAGGCCAGCTCGATGCCGGGCGGAAGCACTTCGTCGTCGCTCATCGGATCGGTATTTGACCTCACCACGTAATTGCGTATGCTCTACGCATTAGAGCGTACGCTGTACGCAGTTTAGAGCCCGACGAACGAAGGTGTGAAATGAGCGAGAACGTCGCAATCGAGGTCGACGACCTCACGAAGGCCTACGGGGCGGTCCCCGTCCTCGACGGGATCAACTTCTGCGTCCCTCCGGGTTCGGTGTTTGCCCTGCTTGGCCCCAACGGCGCCGGCAAGACGACGACCGTGCGGATCCTGGCGACGCTGGTCCCGCCCGACCGGGGCTCTGCCCGCGTCGGCGGCCGCGACGTCGTCGCGCAGCGCAGCGCGGTGCGGCAGCGGATCAGCCTCACCGGCCAGTACGCCGCGCTCGACGACGTGCAGACCGGCCGCGAGAACCTCGAGATGATGGGGCGGCTGCGAGGCCTGCGTTCGCGCGCGGCTCGGGCCCGCGCCACCGACCTGCTCGCGCGGTTCGATCTCGTGGACGCGGCGGACCGGCGAGTCGCCGCGTACTCGGGCGGGATGCGCCGGCGCCTGGATCTCGCGGCAAGTCTGGTGGCCGACCCCGAGGTGATCTTCCTGGACGAGCCGACAACCGGACTCGACCCCCGCGCGCGGCAGGCGATGTGGGAGGTCGTGACCGGTTTGGCCGCGGGCGGCGTCACGGTGCTCCTGACCACGCAGTACCTCGACGAGGCCGAGCGGCTCGCCGATTCGATCACGGTCCTCGACGCCGGGCGGATCGTGGCCGAGGGGAGCGCCCGCGACCTGAAGCAGCGCGTGGGAGGCGCGCGTCTCGACCTGCAGGCCGCCGATCCGTCGGTGTTCGACGCGCTGGTCGACCGCCTGGGGCCGCGGACGGTCCAGGCCGACCGGGCCACGCTGACGATCGCGACCGCCACCGACGGCACCGCCGCCTCGGCGCGGGCCGTGCTCGACGAACTCGACCCGGACCGGATCCGGATCGCCCGTTTCGAGCTGCGGACCCCGAGCCTCGACGACGTGTTCATGACCCTGACGGGGGGCGTCGCGCATGTCTGATCTCACCGCCCCACCGCTGATCAGCCGCGCCTTTCGGCTGTCGCTCCGGAACGTCGACGGGATGATGACCGCGCTGGTCCTGCCGGTGATCCTGATGCTGATGTTCGTGTACCTGTTCGGCGGCGCGATCGACACCGGCACTCGGTACGTCGACTACGTCGTGCCGGGCGTGCTCCTCGTGTGCGTCGGCTTCGGCTCCGGGACGACGGCGGTCACCGTCGCGCATGACCTCGCCGGCGGGATCATCGACCGGTTCCGATCGATGGACGTGCGCGGCGAGGCGCTGATCGGCGGGCACGTGCTCGCCAGCGTCGCGCGCAACCTGCTGTCGGCCGCGCTCGTCGTGCTGGTCGCGTTCGCGATCGGGTTCCGCCCGCACGCCGACGTCGCCCATTGGCTCCTTGCCGTCGGCGTCCTCGCTTTGTTCGTGCTCGCCCTGTCGTGGCTGGCGGCGGCGATCGGGATCGTCGCGCGCTCGCCCGAGGCGGCTCAGGGGATCGCGTTCCTGGTCAGCTTCCTGCCCTACGTGAGCAGCGCCTTCGTCCCGATCCACACGATGCCCGCGGTGCTTCGCGGCGTCGCCGGCAACCAGCCCGCGACCGCGGTGATCGACGCGATCCGGGCGTCTCTGACCGGCGGCGATGCCGGCGCGGCGGCGTGGCACGCGGTCGTCTGGAGCCTCGGCATCATCGTCTTCTCGATCGCGCTCTCGGGGATCCTGTTCCGCCGTCGCGCGCGATGAGCCGCGTGCTCAGCGCTCCTGAATGGCCCGCCACACCCGCTCGGGGGTCATCGGCAGCCGGCGCATCCGTACGCCGCGGGTCGCCGCGGCGATCGCGTTGGCGACCGCGGCGGGCGCGCCGACGACCGGGGCCTCGCCCACTCCCTTGGCGCCGAACGGGCCGTCCGGCGCGGGGATCTCGACGATCTCGGTGTCGATCCAGGGCACGCCGCCGGCGGTGGGCATGGCGTACTCGACGAACGATCCGGTGGCGGGCTGACCGTTCTCGTCGTAGGCCAGCTCTTCGAGCAGCGCCCAGCCGAGTCCCTGCGTGGCGCCGCCGTGCATCTGCCCGCTGACGAGCGCGGGATTCAGCGCGCGGCCCACGTCCTGGGCGACGACGTGGCCGAGCACGGTCACCGCGCCGGTCTCCGGATCCACCCGCACGTGCGAGAGGTGGGCCGCCGCCTGGGGCGCTCGGGCCGGCGACACCCGGCCGAGTCCCTCGACGGGCGGATACGGGCTGCCGAACGTCAGAATCTTGCTGGCGAGCTGCTCGAGCGGCATCGCCTTGGCCGGAACGCCGACCGGCTGCACCGCCCCCTCGACGATCTCGAGGTCCTCCGGCGCGATCTCGAGCTCCTCGGCCGCGACGTCGAGCAATCGCTCGCGGGCCTCGCGCGCGGCCATCTCGACCGCGCGGCCGACCGTGTAGGTGATCTTGCTGCCGCCGCTCATGCCCGCGTAGGGGGCGCTCGCAGTGTCGGCGTTCACCACGCGGACGCGGTCGCTCGACACGCCGAACGCCTCCGCCGCAATCGCCGCGAAGTTGGTCTCGACGCCGGTCATGTCGGCGGCCCCGGTGACGATCGTGAGCCGCCCGTCGGCATCGAGGCGGCACGCCGCGGCCGCCGGCTCGTAGCCACCCGGCCACCAGCCGATGGCGAGGCCGATGCCCTCGTGGGCGGGCAACTCGCGGCGCCGTTCCCACAGGGGATGCGCGCCCAGGCGCTCGAGGCATTCGAGCGCGCCGAACACGTCGAGCTCCTGCCCGGCCACCGTCGTGTCGCCCACCGTCAGCACGTTGCGCAGGCGTAGCTCGAGCGGGTCCACACCCAGGCGCTCGGCCAGCTCGTCCATCAGCGACTCGAGCGCGAACGCGGCCTGCGGCGCGCCCGGGGCGCGGTAGGCGCCGAACGTGACCCGGTTGGTGGTGACCCCATAGCCGGTCAGGTCGTGGGCCTGCCAGCGGTAGGGGCCCGCGGTAAGCAGCGCGGCGATCGACTCGATCCCGAAGTCGCGCGTCGAGCCTCGGTCGGACAGCACACGCGCGCGGATCCCCGTCAGGCGCCCCTCGCGCGTGGCCCCGATCTCGACCTCGAGCACCTCGGCTCCGGCCGGATTGGCGGCGGCGAAGTCCTCGGTACGGGTCATCATCAGGCGCACCGGGCGGCGCAAGATCAAGGCGGCCGCGGCGGCCAGCGGGTCGGGAATCAGGAGCTTGCCGCCGAACCCGCCCCCGAGCGGCGCCGAGCGCACCCGGACCCGGTCGGCCGACAGCCCGAACAGAGCGACGATCTCGTCCCGGGTGTTGAACGCACCCTGGGTCGAGGTCGAGATGACCAGGTTGTCCTCGGGGTCGAACCAGGCCGTGGCGGTCTGCGGCTCCAGGTACCCCTGATAGGCCCATGGGGTCTCGAAGCGTCCCCGGACGAGCGCGTCGCTCGAGGCCAGCGCACCGGCCACGTCGCCGTTGGCCAAGCGCACCGTGCCGAGCACGTTCTCGGAAAGCTCTTCGTCGGGGCCCGCGGCGCCCGCGGACACCGACGCGTGAGCGTCGGCCACGTCTGACCCCTCGCCCTCCTCCGCCGGGAGGCGCACCCGCGCCATCGGGGCGCCGGGCCGGGCGGCGGCCTCGAGGTCGAGCACCGGCTCGAGGTGCTCGAGCTCGACCTCGATCAGCTCGAGCGCGTCGGTGGCGATCGCCTCGGTCTCGGCCACGACAAGCGCGATCGGCTGGCCGGCGTAGACGATCTCCTCGCGCGCGAGCGGCTCTCGGGTGCGCTGCGGGCCGGTCGCCACGATCGGCAGGTCCGACGCGGTGAGCACCGCCGCGACGCCGGGGAGCGCGCGGGCCGCGCTCGTGTCGATCGACGTGATCAGCGCGTGGGCGTCGTGCGAGAGCAGCAGCCGGGCGTGGAGCAGCCCGGGCACGTTGAGGTCGCCGGCGAACTTGGTGGTGCCCCGGACCTTGGGCTCGGAATCGCGACGGGGAACGGGGACGCCGATCGCTGATTCACGCGTGACGACCACACCTCCAAACTATCAAGGCGGTTGTCTGTGGCACGATCGCGGCGCGCCCGGTAGGGTCGCGTTGAGGAGCGATGTCGGACCACAAGTGGGTTTACGACTTCGCCGAGGGCTCGAAGGACATGCGCGGGCTCCTCGGCGGCAAGGGGGCGAACGTCGCCGAGATGACGCGCGTGCTGGGCGCCGACCGCGTCCCGGCCGGCTTCACGATCACCACCGAGGCGTGCGTGGCGTACATGCGCAGCGGTAACGAGCCCGACGGTCTCGACGAGCAGGTTGCGGACGCGATGCGACGGCTGGAGGAGACCGCCGGCAAGGAGTTCGGCGACGACGAGGACCCGCTGCTCGTGTCGGTCCGCAGCGGAGCCCGTGAGTCGATGCCCGGCATGCTCGACACGATCCTCAACGTCGGTCTGAACGACGAGTCGGTCTCGGGGTTGGCGCGGGCGACGGACAACGAGCGCTTCGCCTGGGACTCCTACCGCCGGCTCGTCCAGATGTTCGGCAACGTCGTCGAGGGGGTCCCAGGAGACCGGTTCGAGGACGCGATCGCGACGGCCAAGCGCGACGCCGGCGTGCAGACGGACGCCGAGCTATCGGTCGAGGCGCTGCAGAACCTCGTGGATCAGTTCAAGGGCTTCTACGAGTTCCCCCAGGACCCCCGCGAGCAGTTGCGTCACGCGATCCGGGCCGTGTTCTCCTCCTGGACGGGCGACCGCGCCGTTCAGTACCGGCGAATCAACCGCATACCGGACGACTGGGGCACCGCGGTCAACGTCCAGCAGATGGTGTTCGGCAACAAGGGCGAGGAGTCGGCCACCGGGGTCGCGTTCAGCCGCGACGAGGTCACCGGGGCCCCCCAGCCGAGCGGCGACTTCCTGGTCAACGCGCAGGGAGAAGACGTCGTCTCCGGCGTGCGCACGCCGCGCGACATCTCCGAGCTGAAAGAGGTCATGCCCGAGGCCTACGAGCAGCTGACGGAGATCATGCGCACGCTCGAGTCCCAGTACAAGGACATGCAGGACGTCGAGTTCACGGTCGAAGACGGGCGGCTGTACATGCTCCAGACGCGGAATGCCAAGCGTCCCGCCCAGGCCGCCGTGCGCTTCGCCGTCGACGCCGTCGAAGAGGGCCTCTTGACCCGTGAGGAGGCGCTGGGCACGATCGACCCATACGCGCTGGACGCGCTTCTGCACCCGACCTTCGACCGAAGCGACGGTTACGAGGTGCTCGCCCAAGGCGTGGCCGCCTCGCCCGGCGCGGCCGCGGGCGAAATCGTGTTCAGCGCGGCCGACGCGGTGGCCGAGGCGCGGGCCGGCAAGGACGTGATCCTCGTCCGGCCCTTCACCGAGGCCGACGACGTGGCCGGCTTCCATGCCGCCCGCGGCATCCTCACCTCGGAGGGCGGGAAGGCCTCGCACGCGGCACTGGTCGCACGCGGGATGGGTGTTCCGGCGGTGACCGGCGCGGCGGTGGCGATCGATCTGAACGCCGGCGAGCTGACGATCGACGGGCGAACGTTCAAGGCGGGCGATCAGATCGCCATCGACGGCTCCGAGGGTGCGGTGGTCGAGCCCGGGGCCAGGCTGATCGAGCCCGAGATCGACCAGCGCTTCGACACGGTGTTGGAGTGGGCCGACGACCTGCGCCGGCTTGGTGTGCGCGTCAACGCCGACACCCCGGAGGACGCACGGCGGGCCCGCGAGCTGGGGGCCGAGGGGATCGGCCTGTGCCGCACCGAGCACATGTTCATGGCCGAGGACCGCCAGCCCAAGATGCGCGCGATGATCATGGCCGACGACCGCGACGGCCGGCGCGTGGCGCTGCGGGAGCTTCTGCCGCTCCAGGAGGGGGACTTCGTCGGTCTGTTCGAGGCGATGCGTGGACTGCCCGTGACGATTCGCCTGCTCGACCCGCCGCTGCACGAGTTCCTCCCGAACCTGCCCGAGTTGCGTGCCCACGTCGAGCGGGCCCGGATCGAGCAGACGGATGACCTCGACGAGCTCGAGAAGCTGCTCACCCGGGTGGAGGAGATCCACGAGGGCAACCCGATGCTCGGCACCCGCGGGGTCCGCCTGGGGATCCTGTACCCCGAGATCTACGAGATGCAGGTACACGCGATCATGCGCGCCGCCAAGGCCGTCGACGAGCCGCCCCACCCCGAGATCATGATCCCGCTCGTGGCCTACGAGCACGAGCTCGAGATCGCACGTGAGCTGGTCGTGTCCGTGGGCAACGAGCACGGCATGCGCGAGGGCGAGGACTACACGGTGGGCACCATGATCGAGCTGCCGCGGGCGTGCTTCATCGCGAACCTGATCGCTCGTCATGCCGACTTCTTCTCGTTCGGGACGAACGACTTGACCCAGACCGCGCTCGGCTTTTCCCGCGACGACGTCGAGTCGAAGTTCATCCCGATCTACATCGAGGACAAGATCATCGACCGCTCGCCGTTCGAGACGATCGACGCGCCCGGCGTGGGCTGGCTCGTGAGGCTGGCCGCCTGGGTCGGGCGCGAGGCCCATCCCGGGCTGAAGCTCGGGATCTGCGGCGAGCACGGGGGAGACCCCGACTCGGTGGCGTTCTTCCATCGCGCGGGCCTTGACTACGTGTCGTGCTCGCCGTTCCGGGTGCCGATCGCCCGGATCGCCGCTGCCCAGGCGGCCATCGCCGGCGACTGATCCCGCCGGCGCTCTGCGTCGACTCACCCCGCTGCGCGATTCAGCAAACCCGCCGCCGGGTCGATTACCGATGAGATGCAGAAGGTTCATGGGGTACACCGCGTGTCGCGGCCGGTTTGGCTCGTGGCGGTCCCGGCCGGGCTGGCGATCGCCGGGATGGCGCTCGCCGAGCTCACGCGTTTCACGACGATCTGCTGGGGATTCGCCTGGACGGCGGCGGCGGTCAGCGCTCTGACCGGCACGCTGCTGGCCCGGCGTGCCGCCACCGGGTGGGACCGCAGCCGGTGGACGCTGTGGGCGGCGGCGACCGGCTGCTGGCTGTTCGGGCAGGTCCTCGGGGACCTGTTCTCGTTCACCGGCAAGCCGGCCAGCCCCAATCCCGGCGACCTGGGCTACTGGGCGTTCGCGGTCATCGTGATGCTCAGCATCGTCCGGATGCCAACCAGCTCGCGCGCCCTGCGGACCGTCGCGACGGTCGAGGTCCTGCCCGTGATCGCCGCCGCGACGGCGCTCACGTTCGCCCTGCTCTGGCGCGATGTCGATTTCTCGATGCTCGCGACGGCGCCGCGTCTCTCAGCGCTGGTGTACCCGACGCTCTACGTCTCGGCGGCTGTGCTGGCGCTTCAGGCCCTGCTCGGCGGCGCGGTGACCAGCGTCCGTTCGCTGTCCTCGCGGCTGGTGCTCGCGGGCATCATCGCCCAGGCCTTTTCGTTCATCATGTGGAGCGAGCAGCTGCTTGACCAGCGCTACGTTCCCGGGCAGACGGTGATCGACCCGGTCTGGGCGCTCGGGATGATCGCGATCGCCGCCGGTGGCGCGCTCGCCTCCGCCCGGCCCGAGCCGGCCGCCTGCGAGGGGGAGCCGGGCCTGCGGGGCGGGATCCTGCCCGCGGGGCTGTTCGTGCTCCTGCTCGCCGCACTCGTCCGCGCCTATCTGATCGACATGCCGGACATCGTGGCGCTCTCGCTGTTCGCCGGGCTGCTGTTCGCCGGTGCCGCGCTGGCGATCCGGAGCATCCTCCTCGAGGGGCGTCTGCGGCGGATGCTCCACCGCGAGCGTTCCGCGCTGGCCAGCCTGGCCGACCGCGAGGCCGAGCTGGCCCGGCTGAACGAGCGGCTGATGGAGGACTCACGCCGCGACCCGCTGACCGGTATGCGAAACCGGCGCGCGCTGGCCGACGAGCTGCCCGGGCTCGAGGCCGCGCATCGCGAGCGCGAGGCGTCGTTCGCCGTCGCGCTGTGCGACGTCGACCACTTCAAGGCCTACAACGACGAGCTCGGGCACCTGGCGGGCGATCAGGCGCTGCGCGCGATCGCCGCCACCATCCGCGGCGCCCTGCGCGCCGAGGACCTGGCCTACCGATTCGGCGGCGAGGAGCTGCTGCTCCTGCTGCCGGGCGCGAGCGCCGAGGAGGCGGCGGCCGCCGCCGGGCGCGTGCGCGCGGCGGTCGAGGCGGCGGCGATGCCGCATCCGTCCGGCATCGGCGGTGTCCTGACCGTGTCGATGGGCGTCGCGTCGGGCACGATCGGATACGGCGAGTTGCTGCACCGCGCCGACGCCGCCCTGTACGACGCCAAGCGCGGCGGACGCAACCGGGTCGTGGTGGCCGCCGACGAGCCCGACGCGGCTCGCGCTCGCGCTCGCGCTCGCGGCGAGCAGTCTCCAGGCCGGGGCGACGCGGGCGAAGGCGTGCCGGGTCACCTGCATGGGATGCTCGCGTTGTCGCGGGCGGCCGCCTCCGGCGAGGGCGTGCTCCCGGTGCTCGAGGCGCTGGCCCAGCTGATCCGCGCCGAGCTGTCCTTCCAGGTCGTGTCGATCAACCTGCTCGACGACTCCCGCGAGGAGTTCCGCGCCCTGGTCGTCGAGGGCGACGAGGAGGCACGCCGGACGCTGCTTGGGACCTCGAGCCCGTGGAGCGAGTGGGCGGAGCTCTTGACCTCGGACGACCACGCCCGCCAGGGCGCGATCTGGCTGCCCGCCGGCGCGTACGAGTGGCCCGACGAGCCCACCTTCTGGACGCCGGCCGCTGCCGCCGCGCCCGATCCCGACGCCTGGCACCCGGACGACATGCTGCTCCTGCCCCTGCGCGGAGCGAACGGCGACGTGCTCGGCATCGTTTCGATCGATCAGCCGCTCCATGGCCGCCGGCCCGACGATCCCGAGGTCGACGTGCTGATGGCGGTGGCCGCCCAGGCCGGCCTGGCCGTCGAGCGCGCCCAGCTCGAGGCCGCCGGCGATGGCGGGGCGCGCGAGCAGTCGGCCGAGCTCCGACTCGCCGCCGTCATGCTCCTGGCCGAGACGCTCGACCTGCGCGACGCGGGCACCGCCCGGCACTCGCGCACGGTGGGCGCGTACGCCCGGCGCACCGCGCTCGCGCTCGGCCTGGGCCCGGAGCGGGTCGAGCGCGTCCACGCCGCCGGCGTGCTCCACGACCTGGGCAAGCTCGGGATCGCCGACGCCATCCTGCACAAGCCGGGCGCCCTCGACGACGCCGAGTGGAAGGAGATCCAGCGCCATCCCGAGATCGGGGCGCGGATCCTCGAGCACGCCGGCCTCGCCGACATCGCGCGGTGGGTGCGCGCCCACCACGAGCGCGTCGACGGCCGTGGCTATCCGATCGGCCTGAGCGCCGGCGAGATCCCACTCGAGGCGCGCATCCTCGCCGTGGCCGACGCCTACGAGGCAATGGTCGCCGACCGTCCCTACCGCGCCGGCATGCCCCCCGTCGAGGCCCGCGAGGAGCTCGTCCGCTGCGCCGGCGCCCAATTCGACGTTGACGTGGTCGACGCATTCCTGGGCGCGCTCGAGGGGGGCGAGGACGAGCTGGCCGGCGAGCCTGCGGCGCGGATCGCTTCTTAGCGCTCGCCCCGTGCCGGACCGCGAGGACGCGCGCCGCCGACCGCGCGGCAGTGTCCCGGTCGCTTCGGTGGAGCGTGGTCGAGAAACGCGCGATATACGGACGTTTC
>Ga0335078_10012018_pt1 | contig 12848 bp, 7 predicted proteins | sample Lox_Sample_32_FD_206711 | JGI IMG/M metagenome (GOLD analysis project Ga0335078, IMG submission 206711) | Soil microbial communities from Loxahatchee National Wildlife Refuge, Florida, United States - Lox_Sample_3.2 | ecosystem: Environmental > Terrestrial > Soil > Wetlands | place: USA: Florida... | reverse complement strand
GAAAGATACAACGGCCAAGCAGGCGCAACCCTTGCAGGTAACCACGAGCGGCGGCACGAAACTCTTTCTGGGCAAGTACTATCTCGATCTGAATTGATCGCGCCGATCGAGCCCGCACACGTACTACTGAGCCTGGACTGTTGAGGCCGGGCTTTTTCGCGCTGCGCGAGATTCTTCTTGCTGGTCACTCGCCACTCGTCACTTGTCGCTCGCGGCCAGGAGAGACGAATGGGCGCAAGCCCACGCCCAACGGTGGAAGCAATGGCGACGGTCCCGGCGCAATTGCGCGGGCGGATCGTTTCCGCCATGCGCTGGACGCTGTGGCTTTCTGTCGCGGCGGTCCCCTTCAGCTACGGCACCAGCGTACTGCTGGCGCGCAGCGGTCCCGACGTCATTGGCACCTATGGACTGCTGATGGTCTACGTCGGAGTGGCGTCATCGTTGTTCTACCTGGGCGGGGACGCCGTGGTGGTGAAGTTTGTTCCCGAGATGGAGCCCGGAAACCGCTTCCCGTTTCTGGTTTCCTATTTCCTGGTGATTTTGGTCGCGCTGATGCCGTGGCTGGGCGCCACGCTACTCTGGCCGGGGAAGTTGCACTACATCTTTGGCGACCGTGGCGGACCCGGCTTCTACACTCTGGTGCTCTTTCTTGCGCCGCTCTACATCGCTTTCCTGCTCATCGTCGCGGCGCTCAAAGCGGTACTCGACATGCGGTGGGCCAACGCGCTGCTGCGGCTGGTCACCATTGGATCCTTTGCCATCTACGCCTCCCTGTTTTTTCGTTTTCGTGAGGCGCTCCGGATCCACGCGGGAGGCCTGATCTGGGGAACGTTTCTGGGTCTGACTGCGATTGCTTCCGTGCTCGGCTTCCTGCACCTCGCCGGACTGGAGAGTTGGCGGACCGAGTGGCGAACATTCAGCTTCTTCCTCCCTCGGAGGTTCTGGCGCTACACCCTGTCGACCCAGCAGGTGAGCGCTGTGGGATTTTTTCTTCAGCGTCTGGACCTGATTCTGATTCTCAATTTCGGCGGCTTGGCCGTGCTGGGTGAGTACGTTGCCATCTTCTCTTTGGCGGAGGCGCTGCGCACTGCCAACCGTTTCTTCGCTGACACGCTGCTGCCTTCGCTCACCAACGCCATTGCATCTCGCGACCTGAACGCTGCGTCGCAGATCTTCGGCACTAACCTGCGCATCCTGTTTCTTGTGAACGTGGCCGCCACGAGCGGGTTGGCGCTACTCGCCGGTTTGATCATCAAGTTGTTCGGCCCTCAATACGCTTCGTTGCGCCCTCTGCTCATTCTGATGGTCGTTGGCGCAGGACTGGCGGCGCCAGGGGGAATCGGCGGGACACTGCTTACCAGCATGGGTAAGCAGCAACGGTCGTTCTGGGTGAGCATCGGCCAACTGGCGCTGTTCCTGCTGTTGTTCTTCACGCTGTGGCCGCGGCACCAGTTGCTGGGCGCCGTGCTAGCCTCGGGACTGTCGATGGTGGCGTCATATTGGGCGTTGCTGGCGACAGCGAAGTACAGCACACCGGTCCGATTCTCCGCTGGAAAGGACTACACCACGTTCGCCCTTGCCACCATCGTATGCGGGGGAGTAGCCCTTGGTTGGCCATCGCTCAGCGTGGTCGGAGTGCTGGTGGTCTGGGTGGGTGTCATGGGCTTGTTCCTGGTTGCTTCCCACTACCAACTTGACGAGTGTAGACAACTGGTTCAGTGCTTCTTGCCGGTTTGGCCTGCCAGCGCGGGTGCCCCATCCGAGCGACATAAGTCGTAGCGCCGGGCTGCAGCCCGGCACTTGGTGCAGGCGGCCCGTATGGCGTGCGAAAGATGCCGGGCTGAAGCCCGGCGCTACAACTGTTGTCGCGTTTTATAGAAGAGCGGGCGGGACGCCCGCACTCCCAGGCCAAATCAGGGCCACTACAAACCGGGTTCGACCCGTGTTTGGGAAACAACGAATGCGACTGATTTCTAATCGCGCTGGCTTCCAATTTGCAGATCCCGGCTTCCGTCCCCTCGGCAGGCTTCTCCTGCGGTGTCTCTTTGCACTGCCGCTTTCGGCTCGGGAGCACCTCCTCTTCAGCGCTGGGCGAAGGAGCCTGCCCTTGCAGAAGGCACTGCGACGATCTCTCGGAGGCGCGTTTGCAGTTTCGGCCGAGTTCACTGAAGGGGCTCTTCGGGGCCGTCGTATCGAGTGTTTTTCGTCGGAAAAGTACTTCATGTTGGGCGTTGGTTTCGAGCGTGAAGTGCAGGAAACACTCCGGCGGATAATCAAACCGGGCGACTTGGTGTACGACGTGGGCGCGCACCTTGGCTACATGACTCTGCTGTTTTCAGTCCTATGCGCGCCCAACGGCCACGTTTTCTCCTTCGAGCCTTCACCGGTTAATTACCAGAGGCTGAAGCGAAACATTGATCTTAATGGTGAAATGAACGTCACCCTGGTGAACCTCGCGGCATCGGACACGGAAGGTCCGGCGAGAATCACGACGGAAGGTAGCTGCAGCCGGATCGTCGACGACGGGGGCGAATCAGGCGAAGGGATTCTCGAGATATCAACGGTCCGACTGGATGATTTTGTCTATCGTGACCTCCACCCGGCGCCTACGTTGGCGAAGATCGATGTTGAAGGCCATGCGGGCCGATGTCTCATGGGGATGAGCCGGATCTTAGAGAGCGAGAGGCCTTCGCTCCTGATCGAATTGCATCATTCGGAAGAAGCGATGCACGTTGCGCGAATCCTCGACGGACGGTATGCGATTCACGACATCGACTCTCCCACCCGATTTCCACGGCGCATCATCGCCGCGGCGAAGAAATGACGAATTGTGAACGAGCCTGTCTGACTTCCGGCTCCGGCATTCCGCCTCCTGGAGTATAATGAGGGTGCTGGGCCAACTGAGGCGGGCCCCCGAGGCTAAACATGGGATATATCGAAAACAGGTATGAGAAGAACTTCATCATCACCACGGTCGACCACGTTTTCAACTGGGCTCGGAAATCCGCTCTTTGGCCGCTTACGTTCGGCCTCGCTTGCTGTGCCATTGAGATGATCGCGTCCACCACGTCTCGGTTCGATATGGCCCGATTTGGCGCTGAGGTCTTTCGTCCCAGCCCGCGCCAAGCTGACCTGATGATCGTGGCCGGGACCGTGACATTGAAAATGGCGCCGGCGGTGAAGCGCATCTGGGAGCAGATGCCGGAGCCCAAGTGGTGTATTTCGATGGGTGCCTGCTCCAGCGTGGGCGGCCCATTCAACACCTACGCCGTGCTGCAAGGGATGGATAAAGTTGTGCCGGTGGATGTCTATATCGTCGGCTGTCCGCCGCGTCCCGAGAACCTTTTCTATGGCCTGCTGCGGCTGCAGGAGAAAATTGATAGCACCACGCTGGCCAAGCGCCCCACCGAGGTCCGGCTCGACGAAACCATGCTCGAGGAATTCAAGAAGTCGATCCGCATCGGACAAGTGGGCGCGCCGGAATTTGTGCAGTTCGGGTAAGGCCATTGCGTGATTGCGTGATTGAAGAGAGGTTCTTCTAATCGCGCGATCACCCGATCACTCAATCACTCAATGTGCGCAATCACTCAATGGCTGCGGCTGGAGGAGAAAGAGAAATGCCTGATTTCATAAAGGTCGCAAGTTTGTCCGAATTGGCGAGAGGCACCGGCAAGACGGTGCAGGCAGGGGATAAAGAGATCGCCCTGTTCAACGTCGATGGCACCATTTACGCGCTCGATAACACTTGCCTCCACGTCGGCGGACCGCTAGGGGAAGGAACGCTCGAAGGCACCACGGTCACCTGCCCCTGGCACGGATGGCAGTACAACGTGACCACTGGGCAGAACCTGATGAGCCCCGACTTGAAGGTCGCCGCCTACCCCGTCCAAGTGAACGGCAATGATATCAGCGTAGCGGTGTAATCCGTGGTCAGTTGTCCGTTAGCCGTAGTTAGTAGCCCCTACACCCAGCGGTCGGCGATTCTCAAGACCCAACTGAACTGGCAGTCTTCGGTGGCCGAGCCTTAGCCGCCGAAACGCCTCCTTGAATACTGACAGGCGTAGACATCGATGGCACGGACGCACGGACAACTGAATACTGGCAACGGACTTCATGCCTGAACTCCCTGAGGTTGAAACCGTTCTGCGCGGCCTGAAGGCGCACGCCGTAGGCCGTCGCATCAGCGCGGTGGAAGTTTCGCACCCGCAGGTGATCGTGGGATCGCCGGACGAGTTTGCCGAGCTGGTCCGGGGCCGCGAGATTCTCTGCGGCACGCGTAAGGGCAAGGCCATCGCGCTCGAACTGGGTCCCCGTTCGGGCCCATCCCGCCAACGGGGACATTCGAGACGGATGGAGCACGCTGACAACGGATCGCGCTACCTGCTGGTCCGGCTGGGCATGACCGGCCAGTTTACGGTGAATCCTAGCGCCGCACCGCTAGAGCCGCATACCCATGTCCGGCTCGCCCTGGACGATGGCCGCGAAGAGCTTCGCTATCGGGACCCGCGGCGCTTCGGACGTTTGCGCTGCTGTACCACCGAGGAGCTGGATACAGTCTTCGGAGGCCTCGGGCCCGATGCGCCGTCGATCTCCCGGCCGCAGTTCCTGGCCGCGCTTCGCGGCCGACGTGGCCCCATTAAGAGCTGGCTAATGAACCAGCAGCTTCTGGCGGGCCTCGGCAACATCTATGCCGACGAGGCGCTGTTCGCGGCTGGAATCCACCCGTTAACGCCCGCGGGCAGCATTTCCGACGCCGCTGCGGGCTCGCTGCTGCGCGCCGTCAAGCAAGTGCTGCGCCGGGCGGTGGAGCTGCAAGGGACCAGCTTTCGCGACTACATCGATATCGAGGGCCGTCCGGGTAACTTCCTCCCGCGCCTTAGAGTCTACCAGCGCACGGGCGAGCCGTGCCGCCGGTGCAGGGAACCGATCCAGCGCCTGGTGATCGGCGGGCGCAGCAGTCATTTCTGTCCCCATTGCCAGCCGCGCCCTCGCGGGGCAGCCAGGGTCGGGTGATAATTGCAGAGTAGTGCGCGAGTTTTCAGTTCTCGGTCTTCGTCTCTGGGCTACCATAGAGCGGGAAACGAGACCATGGCTTGCCGGTCCGTAATCGCGGCGTGTTATGTCGATTGTGCTAAATTGACTAAGACTGAGATGGACCGATCGCGCCTCCTGCCCGAGGAGTTCGCGAGTTAACACACAAGGGCACCGTCGTCATGGACGCTCACCCTGACCGCGATCGATTGAAGAAAGAAGCTGCCGAATCAGCCGCCGCCCAAGTGCAGGACGGCATGGTGGTGGGGCTCGGCACCGGATCGACGGCCTGGTTTGCCGTGGAAGCTCTCGGCAGACGCGTGGCGAAGGGACTGCGCATCGCCGGCATCCCAACCTCGGAGCATACCCGGGAACACGCGCAAAGCTTGGGGATTCCGTTGTCCACATTAGCGCAGAATCCCCGCATCGATCTCACCATTGACGGCGCTGATGAGGTGGAACTGGGCTCGCTCGACCTCATCAAGGGAGGCGGCGGTGCCCTGTTGCGCGAGAAGATCGTTGCCAGCAGCACCACGCGTCTGCTGATTGTGGTGGACGAAGGGAAATTGGTCGACCACCTCGGCGCCGGCTTTCCCGTGCCGGTGGAGGTGGTGCCTTTCGGCTGGCAGGTCACGGCAGGACGCGTGGCTGATCTCGGCGGCAATCCTACGCTACGGTCCGGCTCAGACGGGAAGCCCTACGTCACCGACGGTGGTCACTATATTCTCGACTGTCGCTTCGGGCCTATTGAATCGCCTGCGCGCCTCGATAGCGCGTTGAACGGGGTCGTCGGCATTGTGGAGCACGGCCTTTTTATTCGAATGGCATCGCAGGTGATTGTGGCAGGGACCTGCGGAGTGCGCGTGCTGAATCCGAGGTAGTGTCCAAATCTGACCTGGGCGTGCGGGCGTCGCGCCCGCTCTTGCCCCAAAGCCCTGACGGATATCGCCAGTTACCAGGTCAACTTCAACGCCAACTGCACTTCGCGCGGATCCCCCGGACCTCCCGAGGCGTTGCCGGCCACCGGCAGCACGGTATTCAGGATCTTGCCGAAGCTGGGCGAATCCACTTCTCTCACTGGTATATCGAAATTGGCGCGGTTGAAAATGTTGAACATTTCGCCGCGAAACTCGATGTTCCTGGTTTCGGTCAGCTTGAAGCGGCGGATCACGGAGAAGTCCCAGGAGTTCAGCCCCTGGCCGGTGAGAATATTGCGCCCGGCGTTGCCAAAGGTGAAGGGGGACGGGAAGCTGAACGCGGAAGGCGACACCCACTGGCTAGGCGTCTTGCTGGACGGGTATAGCGAGCTGCCGGTGAGGTTGGGACGATCGGTGGGATTGGCGGAGACGGCTGATTCGTTGGCCCCGCTGATGTTCTCGCTGATGTTGGGCGTGAAGTGTGGGCCGGACTCCGCCGTGAAGACGCCCGACAACTGCCATCCCTGGATCAGGTAATTGGCACGCGAATTCTCCAACTTCCACAGGCGGTAGCCGAAGGGCAGGTCGTACACGTATCCAGCGGTAGCGCGGTGGCGGAAATCGAAGTCCGACAAGGCGCGCTCCGCCGCCAGGTTGTACGAGTTTTGCGGGAAATTCGCGTCGCGGTTGTTGCTGAAGGGGTCGGAAACGGTATCGATAGACTTCGAGTAAGTATACGACCCGATCAGCGCCATGCCGTTTGAGTAGTGATGCTCCACCTTGGTCTGCAAACCGTGATAGATCGAGGTGCCGGAAGACTCGGTGTAAGAGAAACCGGACAGCACCGGGTAAGGCCTGGGGCAGCCGAACGCGCTTTGGCAGGCCGCGAGCGCAGCCGCTCCGCCCGAAGTGAGATTCATGGCCTGATTGGGGTCCACCTCGCGCGGCAGGTGCAAGCCGTGCGTGCCTACGTAGCCGATATCGATCAACCAGGAATGCGGAAGCTCACGCTGGAGGTCGAAACTCCACTCTTGGATCGTGGCGTCATCAAAGTCGATCTGGAAAGGACTCATGGTGGGGTACACCGGGGCCGCGACCCCGACGAGTGCTTCCTGGATGAGTGCGCCGGAGGCGATGGGTATCTGGCCTTGTTGGCAGCCTTGGCCGGGAACGCAAAGCGCCTGCTGGGCAGCGCCGAGGTTACCGGCGGTGATGCTCACAAACGGCGGGTTGTTGCCTTTCTGAAAGTAAACATCGCCGAACGTCTGGTTATAAAACAGGCCAAAGCCCGCACGAACCACAGTCATGGAATCGCCGAACGGCTGCCAGGCAATGCCGAGGCGGGGCGCGAAGTCGTGCCGATCGGGATACTGCAAGGCGCGATTATCCCCGGCGCCACCCAGGTTCCGGGTGCCGACCGGGACGTAGGTGGTAGCTTGGGTTTGCGGATTGACGCTGGGGCATTCCACCTTGGCCGCGCTGGTTCCGGCCACCAGGAGCGCGCCGGTAGTCAATCCAAACGGGGCGCAAGCGGTGCTCGAGAAATCGAAATTTGAGAAACGGTTGTACTTGTCGGTGGTCAAGCCTTTGTATTCGTAGCGCACCCCGAGGTTCAGCGTCAGCTTCGAGTTCACCTTCCAGGTATCCTGGCCGAAAAAGTCGTATTCACCCAGGTGCCCGGAAATGTACTCCTGGAAGCCGTCGATCCAGTCCGTCGGTAAGCCCAGCAAGGCGTCCGCGATACTATTGCCGGTCACTGCGCCCAGAAAATCGAACTGGCCACGGATCAGCGAGTCGATGCTGGAGTTGCCGCGCAGCACGGAGCGCAAATCAGCGCCGTACTCGATCAAGTGATTGCCGTGGACCTGGGTGACGCTATCGGCAACCTGGAAGGTGTTCACCGCTACCGTTTCCGGCGCCGTGGTGTTCGAGCCCAGCGAGTCGTAGCCGGTAAAAGTCAACTCGGGAATGCCGAGTTGATTGGCGTCACTGCGCGCAACCCCCTGGATGCCGAGTTGCTGGGCAAAGGGATTGCCCTCGTCCTGGTTGTCCTCTCGAATCTGCCAGCGGTTATAGCCGAACTTGAATTCATTGAACACCGACGGCGTAAAAGTGTGAGTCCAATCGAAGCCGGCCATCTGGTATTCATTATGCAGGTTGGTGCCGTAGCCGGGAACGTTGCCGGGGCCCGCCACATAGAAGCCCGAGGGTTCGTATTCGCGGTCGAAGTTCACGTTGTAGCGGAAAAAGACGCTGTTTTTCGTTCCCCAATGGTGATCCAGCCGGCCCATATAGGTGTTGTAGGCGATCTGCTGATTCAACTGTGCCAGGTAGTTGGCGTTCCCGCAGGTGTTGGCGTTGGCAGGCGCCGGGTAGAGATTGACGAAAGCCTGGCCCACCGGATCGAACGACGGAATCAGCCCGCCCTGCACCAGGGCGTTCAGATTGTTGCCGAAAATCGGCTGCCCGAACAAGCTGAGATTCACCGGCTGCGGGCAGGCGAGGAGGTCGCTGAAATCGCCCAGGCGCTCGGTTGCGGTCGGAACCACGGCCTGACGGAAGAAGCCCTGGTGCTGCTGGAGCCCCTCGTAGGCTAGAAAGAAGAAGGTGCGATCGTGCCCGTCGTACACCCCGGGAACCTCGAAGGGACCGCCCACCGTGCCCCCGAATTGATTGCGGTGCATCGGCGGCACCGAGGGATCGAAGTAGTTCTGGGCATCGAGGTGGGTGTTGCGCAGGAAGTCGTACGCCGTGCCATGGAATTCGTTGGTCCCCGACTTGGTGACCACGTTCACCTGCGCTCCGGCGTGAGCGCCGAACTTCGCATCGTAAACCCCCGTCTCCATGCGGAATTCCTGCACCGCGTCAAGTGGCGGCGCCACCGTGTACTGCCCTACCGCCGTCGAGGTGTCATCCAGCCCGTCCAGCCAGTAGGAATTCATCGAGTCCTCGAGCCCGTTGACGTTGATGGCCCCGCCTTCGCCTCGTTCACTCACCCGCGACCCACTCGGAGCAGGAACGACGCCCGGCGCCAGCAAAGCCAGTTCGAGGAACTGCCGCCCGTTGAGCGGCACCTGGTCCACGTTGGTCTGACCGATAGTGGTACCCACCGAGGCGGTCTGGGTGTCGACCACGCCCGGCGTCGCCTCCACGGTGATCGTGGTGGACTGGGACCCGACCTTCAGCGTGAAGTCAATTTGCTGCTGTTGGTTCACTGTGAGCTGGATGTCGCCGCGAGTCGTTTTCTCGAAACCGGGTTTCTCTGCCGTCACCCGGTAGCGCCCGGGGGGCAGAAGAGCGATGTCGTAGAGACCATCATTCCGCGTGACTGCATTGCGAAGGAGACCCTTGTCCTGCTCCGCCGCGGTGACGATGGCGCCCGCGATTACGGCTCCGCTCTCGTCTTTCACGGTGCCGGTGAAACTGCCTTGGAAAGTTTGAGCGTAGACTGAGTGAGCACAGGCGGCAGAAAGTACCAGTAGGCAAGCCGAGCCTGCAAGGACTCTTCGTACCATGCCGACACCTCCTTCTCGAAAGACCGAGAGAGTATACAAAACTATTGTATCAGCGTCGCGCAATTGGGAAAGTCTAAATCGTTCGATGGTGGCGTCCGCATCGGTCGAGTGCGGCGAGGAAGGGACGATAATCAATCAGTTACGCAACCCAATCTTCAGGGGCGAGTCGGGCGACCCGCCCCTGGTCCGTCCTCCCAACGGGAGCGTAAAGCTCCCCTTTGCAGAAACCAATGCTCAAAAAGGGCCTTCCGAACCCCACAGCGTTTGAGTGGCTGGCGTTCTTTTATTCCTTAAATCGACCATCGGCAATGCCGTCCGCCCGTAGGGCTAGAATCGTAGTCGTAGGGCAAACTGGATCTCTCGCGGATCGCCCGGGCCTCCCGAGGCCTGGCCGGCGATTGGCTGTACCGTGTTGCCGACTACGCCAAACGTGGTGTCGCTGATATTACCGTCGGGCAGGGCGAAATTGGCCTCGTTGAAGATGTTAAACATCTCCGCGCGAAATTCAAGCTCTTTCGATTCCGTCAGCTTGAACTTGCGAATGAGCGAGAAATCCCAGTCGTGAGTGCCCGGTCCGTTCAAGGTATTCCGGCCCGCGTTTCCGTATGTGAACTGGGCCGGAGTCGAGAACGCCGAAGGCAACGCCCATTGGTTGACCGTCTGGTGGGCCGGGTAGACGGGAGAGCCGGGTACCACATTGGGACGGTCGTTGCCACCGCTTCCGTTCTCGCTTTCGCTCGGGTTGCAGCACACGGTGGCGGTGTAGGGGGCGCCCGACTGGACCATGGCAATGCCGGAGAGCTCCCAACCCTCAATCAGGTAATTGAGCTTCGAATTCTCGAGGTGCGCCACCGTGCGGCCGAAAGGCAAGTCGTAGATGTAGGCTAGAGAGAAGCGGTGCCGATAGTCGAAGTCCGCGCGACCCTTCTCGGCGGCACGGTCGAAGGAATTCTCCGGAAAATTACTGTTGGCGTTGGTGCTGAAATAGGTCGAATTGGTATCCAGCGCCTTAGCGTAGGTGTAGGCGGCAATAATCGCCAACCCGTTGTTGTAATGACGTTCCAGCTTGGTCTGAAGCGAGTGGTAAATAGACTTGCCCGAAGAGTCCGTATAGGACTGTGCGAGGTAATCGGGATAAGGCCTCGGGCAGGCGACACCGCTGGGTTCGAGGCAGGCGGCGGGATTGGAGTTGTTCGCCTGGTTCGGATCCCACTCAAACGGCAGACGCAGGCCGCGGGTTCCGACGTAACCCACGTCAACCAGCCAGGACTGGCCAAGCTGCCGCTGAACATCGAACGACCATTGATACACCCTGGAGTCGCGGAGATTGACGATGACAGGATTGGAGGTGGGAAAAAGCGTCCCGGCGAGGGACGGCGAAGTAAACAAATTCTGGAGGAACAACCCCGTGCCCTGCGGTAGCCCGCCTTGGCTCGGCGGCGTGGAAAGCGCGGTCAAAACCGGCAACTCGTTGTCCTGCAGGTTGCCTTCCAGCAGGTTGAAGAACGGCGGATTGAAACTTTTCTGGAAGTAGAGCTCACCGACCATCTGGTCGTAATAGACACCCGCCCCGCCGCGGACAACCGTTTTCGAGTCGCGCCAAGGCTGCCAGGCGAAGCCGAGTCGCGGGCCGAAATCATCGTGATCAGGGCGCTGCAAGGCGCGATTTTCTGCGGTTCCCCCGAGGTTGATGGTGCCCTTGGGAACGAAGGTTCCCACGGGGGCCCCGGCGGCGGTAGTCGCGGTACCCTCGAAGCAATCCAACGCGGCCGCATTGGTGCCCGCCACCAGCAGCGCCCCCGGACTGCCGCAAACACCGGTGTTGTAATCAAATCCAGCCAGATGGTTGTATTTGTCGGTTACCAGAGTGTTGTACTCGTAGCGGAGACCGTAGGTGACGGTGAGGTCCGGGCGTGCCTTCCAGGTATCCTGGGCAAAGCCGTCGTAATTGCTTCCAGAGCCAGAGATGTAGCCGGAGAATCCGCGGATCCAGTCCTGGGGGATTCCAAACTGGGCATCCGCCAGACCATTGCCAAAGTTAGCGACGGGGGCGCATCCGGCACTTCCGCCGAGGAACGAGGGCAAGCAGGGTGAGCCTTGAGAATTGCTGAAAAGCAGGGGGACCTGAGTTGTCAGTATTTGGTAATACTGACCTTGCGCAGGATTGGCGGGATTGGTGGCGCTCTGCGCGATTCCTTCCAGGACCAGGTCGCCGGTCACCACCCCAGTAAAATCGTATTGACTGCGCGCCCGAATGTCTTCGTAGAAGTTGCCGCGCTTGATGTTGCGGAATTGGAATCCGTAGGCCAGCGAATGGTTGCCGTGAATCTGGGTGAGGGTGTCGCCGGATTCGAAAGTGTTCACCGCCCCGGCTTGGGGAAAGCTGGTGTCGGAACCCATGCCGTCGAATCCGCTAAAGCTGAGGTTGGGCACGCCAATGTCGCGAGGGGCCGTCAAAAGGCCCTTGAGACCAAGCTGGCTCGCGATCGGATTGCCTTGGTCCTGCGTGCTCCACCGGTACTGCCAGCGGTTGTAACCGAACTTCGCTTCGTTCAGCAGAGTGGGCGAGAACGTGTGCGTCCAGTCGATTCCTGTCTGCGTAAACCAGTCGTCGCGGTAGGCGCCGAACCCGGGCACACCGGTGGGGAGGCCGGAGGGCGAGATCTCGGAGTCGGTGGTCAGGTTGTAGCGGAAGAAGGCCGTGTTCTTGGTCCCCCAACGATGATCGAATCGGCCCACATAATCGTTGGTATACACTTTTCGGTTCACGACGGCGGTATAGTTTTCGCCACCGCAAGGACCCGGAGTGAGATTCTGCTTGGGATAGAGACCCGCCAATCCTCGGCCCACCGGGTCGAGCGTGCCGGAAGGGAACGAGGACGCCAGCAGGTTGACCATGTTATAGGGAACCTTCAGGGGAGCGGCGGGGTTGAACAGAATCAAGGGATCGAGAAGCAGGCTTCGGCCTGTCGGGCATTGGGGGTTGCCGGGGAGCAGCTCCGAGAAATCGCCGCCCTGCTCTGCAGCGTCGGGCACGTGGGCGCGGCTGTAGAAGTCATGCAGATCGCGCAGTCCCTCGTAGTTCACGAAGAAGAAGGTCCGATCGTGGCCGTCATAGATGCTCGGCAGCGAGAGCGGCCCTCCCAAAGCCGCCCCGAACTGATTGCGATGGAAAGCAGGCACGGTCGGCTCGAAGTAGTTGCGGGCGTCGAGGTCACTGTTGCGCAGGTACTCGTAGAGCGACCCGTGAAACTGGTCGGTGCCCGACTTGGTTACCATGTTCACCTGCGCCCCCGGCGTGTTTCCGAACTTGGCGTCGTAGACGCCGGTTTCCATGCGGAACTCCTGGATGGAATCGAGCGGCGGGGTGGCGGAGTATGTGCCC
>Ga0335078_10012017_pt1 | contig 12848 bp, 14 predicted proteins | sample Lox_Sample_32_FD_206711 | JGI IMG/M metagenome (GOLD analysis project Ga0335078, IMG submission 206711) | Soil microbial communities from Loxahatchee National Wildlife Refuge, Florida, United States - Lox_Sample_3.2 | ecosystem: Environmental > Terrestrial > Soil > Wetlands | place: USA... | reverse complement strand
GAAATCCATGACGCTGGGCCGCCTGGCCAGCCACGTGGCGGAGATGCCGGGTTGGATCCTCACCACCATCACGACCGAATCGCTGGATCTCGGGCCCGGCATGACGGGGTATCTGTCGAACTCACGCCAGGAATTGCTGCAACGTTTCGACAAGCAGTTGGCCGAAGCGCGAACCGCGCTCGCCGGCGCCTCCGACGAGGACATGGCAAAGACGTGGACACTGAGTTTCGCAGGAAAGCCGATCTTTGCAATGCCACGTGCTGCCGTTGTGCGCGTCTCGGGGATGAATCACATGATTCACCATCGCGCGCAGCTCGGAGTTTATCTCCGTCTCAACAATGTGGAGATTCCGGGCATGTACGGCCCGTCCGCCGATGAGATGAAGTTGTGGCAGAGCGCCCAGGCGTGAGAAGCTCTCGTTAGCATGCCGCCGGGTCTCCCTCAACCCGATGGAGACCCGTTGCCTCAACCGCCTCTCGTTTCCCTTTTGCTCTTGACAGGCGTCTCACGCAGTCGTACACTTGACATCGTAAAGTACATTGCGACAGAGAGGCGAGAGTGCAGACTGAGTCGATTCCAGGGCCGCAGGCGCGCATCGGAATCCATTCGCGATCCATGGGCGTGAAACTGATCGTCGTCGGCGCGCTGGCGCTTTCCATGGTCATCCCCGGGCTCTTCGTCGGCGGACTCGTGCAGGAACGCTCCGAACGAGCGGCCGGCGTCGTTCGCGAGATCAGCGACTATGCCGGCGGTGAGCAGGTTTTTCTGGGCCCGACGCTGCTGATTCCCTACCGAATTCCTCCGCAGTCTTCCACCGATTTCGCGCGCTACGGCACTTATCTGATCTTCCCGGCAGCAGCCTCGGCTGTTGTCAGGACCGTGACCGAAGAACGCCATCGTTCCCTGTTCAAGGTTCCGGTGTATCGCGCGGAGATTGGATTTGACGCCGCCTTCGATCTTGCCGGGATGCCCTCAGCGGCGCCCGACCGGGCCGAATTCGACTGGAACCGCGCCGAGGTCGCGGTTGGAGTAAGTAATCCGCGCGGCGCGCTTGCGGATGCTGCGCTGACATCCGGCGGGAAGACCGTGACGCTTGCGCCAGCGCAGACCGCCTCCGATCTGCGGATCGGCGGAGACCAGAACCAGGCGGTCAGGGTGACACTCCTCGGAGGGACCATCAATGCTCCCATCAAACCGGGTGCTCGTTTCAACGCTGCATCGTCGCTTCGCTTCTCCGGCGCTCAGCGCATCGCCATTCTGGCCTACGGCAAAACGACACACCTCAGCGCTCAGGGCGACTGGCCTAATCCCAGCTTCGATGGCGGCTTCCTTCCTCTTCACCGCGCCGTCACCGCCAGCGGCTTCACGGCCGAGTGGTCCATCCCGTTCATTGCGCGCGGCATCCGGGGGGACGGACCAGCCGAGTGGTTCGCCGCCATCTCGTCCAGCGACCTCGGCACATCGTTTGTCGAAGTCGCCGATCCCTATCAGTCCGTGAATCGGTCGAGAAAATACGCCTTGCTCTTTATTGGACTGGTATTCCTCTCGTACTTCGCGTTCGAGGTTACCACCGGCAGGCGGGTTCACCCCGCCCAGTACCTTCTGGTCGGGCTGGCCCAAATGATTTTCTATCTGCTGCTGCTGTCGCTCGCTGAGCGCGTCGGTTTCGACTGGGCCTTCGCGCTGGCCGGCGCAGCCACGGTGGCGCTGCTTTCCATCAACGCCGCGTGGGTCTTCTCCAGCCGGGCGCATGGCGTGAGGGCCGTGGCCATCTTCACGCTGCTGTACGCGTCCATCTACATGCTGCTGCGTCTCGAAGACAACGCGCTGCTGGTGGGGGCCGTTGCAAGCTTCTTCGCGATTGCTGCCGTGATGTACTTCACGCGGAAGATCGAATGGTACGGCGGAACTGCCGTCTCTAATTCCAACGTGAGTTGACGAGACCGTGCTATTCTGCGCCTGGGTAGGCAGGGAGTTCTCTGCAGCCGCAATAATATGCGTGCATCGACGTGGATTGCAGGCGTCATTCTCTGGCCCGGCGTGATGGCTTCCCAGGCAGCCTCCAGCGCACCGGCTCAGGACGGGCGACCTCCCAAACTCCACCAGATTCGGTTCAGCCCTGACGGGCGTTATGTCCTGGCGCAGAACGATTCGGACGTGACGGTTCTCATGGCACGGCCGCTCAGGGTGCTGTTTCGCATTCCAGCACCGGCGGCCACGCCCGCCGAGTTTTCGCCTGACTCGAAGGAAGTCTCTTTCGCGAGCCCGGGCCCGCAGGCGGATTCGAAACACATTGCTCTCGCGAAGGGCGAGACAACCGTCGAGCGATGGAACATCGAGAATCGTACCCGAGACAGCGCAAGTGCTCTCCGATTACCGGAGTGTGAAACCGAGGGCTTGTCGCCGGATGGGGGAACGCTGGCCTGTGTCGATGTGAGCGGCAAGCTCTCTATCGCAGATGTGCGATCGGCGGCCGTAATCCTTGAAAGACCGTTTTCGAGACAATCCGTCCTATTCGGTCCTCCTGGCAGGGAGTTCCCAGTTCACACAATGGGGGACCCGGGACTTGCGATTGTCAGGTTCTCGCCTGATGGCCGCTACTTGATCGCCTCCTGCCTGGGTGGGATCGGCCATCCCCTTGCATTTGAGGTCGCCGAGAGGCGCATCGTGAAGCTTGGAGGTATTCTCAGTAAGCTGGGTGGCCCTGACTACGGCTATTTCACTTTTTCCACGTCGGATCAGGTAGTCACGCTGTCACCTTTCCTGAGGGAACATCGCGGTTTCGCCATCGGCAGAGTTGTTGAGTTCCCTTCCGGAAAGGTCATCATGAAGCCCAGACTGCCACCGGACCCCCTGTTCCCGACCATGGATCCGGGGTTCGTGCTTGTGCGCCCTTTTGGAAAACACGGCAGGATTGAGGACCCTGACCCGAGGCGTTCCGCCGCAGTGGAACTCCGAACGGGTCAGGTTATTGTGAGTGAGTCTCCGGTGTTGGATGTTCTGGGCCAGTTTTATGTTACGCAGCGGCCGAACGGCGAGGTTGGGCTCTATGAAAGGGGCAAAGGCCTTCAGGCAGCGGTCTCACTCACAGGAAACTGACCGGATGATCCTTGCCTTAGGGGCGGGTCCTGTCTGCATCTCCGCGACTCGGCGCCAACGGATCGGCCAAACAATCGTGTGCTATTCTGTGAATTACTTCGGTAGAGGCGCGGGAGCCATCAGTAGCCGCGAGGCAGTTTCGGGCAGCTCCGAATCGCGGCGAAAGGGGCGGCAGTAATTCCCGCCGAAATTGCGCCGGGCAGCAGCGTTCGGCCGGTTGGGGGGTGCGGTTAAGACCGGCCCACTGTCATCGGATGGGAATGGTGACCATCGGATGGAGCGCTATCGGGGCCGCGACGACGCCTTTCTCGCCCGCGCCTCATTTCCTCCTTCCGATTTCCATTCCAGACTGAGCGGGCTCGCCTATGAACGTCTTTGAACTGACGCAGGCGCTGGTGGACATCGAGTCCATCACCGGCAACGAAGCGCCAGCCGGCGACTACATCGCGCGGCGGCTGTCGCCACTTGCCGCTCGCACCGGCGGGCAGGTGGAGTGTCTCGCCGTCGAGCCGAATCGCTTCAACGTTCTTGCTACTTGGGGCGAGCCGGTGGTTACGCTTTCCACGCATATCGACACCGTTCCGCCCTACATCCCCTGCTCCGCGGACGCCGACTACATCTACGGGCGCGGCGCCTGCGACACGCGCGGGATCATCGCCTCGATGATCTGCGCCGTGGAAGAACTGGTAGACGCGGGAACGCGCGGAGTCGCGCTCCTGTTCGTCGTCGGCGAGGAGCGCAACAGCGCCGGAGCCTATCACGCATCGAAGAATGGCCGCAGTTCGCGATTCCTGATCAACGGCGAACCCACGGAGAACAAACTGGCGGTCGGCTCCAAGGGCGCGTTGCGCATGGAAGTGGTGGCCAGCGGGCGCATGGCGCATTCCGCTTACCCGGAGCTCGGCGAATCTGCCATTAACAAGCTGCTCGACGCGCTTGAGGCGATTCGACGCGTGCCCCTGCCGGTGGATCCCGTGCTGGGCCCTTCCACACTGAACATCGGCACCATCGCGGGCGGCCGCGCCCCGAACGTGATCGCCGACGAAGCGCGCGCGGAAGTAATGATCCGTCTGGTGGACGATGGAGAGGCCACGCGCCAGGCGGTTCACTCTGCCGCGGCCGGGCGCGCCGAGATTCGCGACATTCTGAGCATCCCGGCCGCGCGTTTCCGCTCCCTGCCCGGCTTTGAAACCACCGTGGTCGCGTTCACCACCGACATTCCCGCATTCGCCGGTGCCTGGGGCGAGCCATTTCTCATCGGCCCCGGCAGCATTCATGTCGCCCACACCGCGGAGGAGCGCGTGGAAAAGCGCCAGCTCACCGACGCGATCGGTCTTTATAAGAATCTGGTTCAACAACTTCTCAGAGGATGAAATGACACAGCCACGCATTGAAGTCGGAGTCATGGGCGCCACCGGAATGGTGGGTCAGCATTTCGTGAAGTTCCTGCAGAACCACCCGTGGTTCGAATTGACCTGGGTGGGCGCCAGCGATCGCTCGGCCGGAAAGAAGTATTCCGAAGCGACAAGCTGGCGGCTTGACGGTGAAATGCCGGCCGCGGTGCGGGATCTCACGGTGCAGGATTGCGTTCCCAACAATGCGCCGCGGCTGGTCTTCTCGGCGATGGACGCCGCCTTCGCAACAGAAAAGGAGCGGGCATTTGCGGAAGCCGGCCGCGTGGTGGTGTCGAATTCGAAGAACCATCGCATGGAGCCCGATGTCCCGCTGCTGGTGCCCGAGGTCAACGCCGATCACCTGAAGATGGTCCCGTTGCAGCAGCGCCGCCGCGGCTGGAAAGGACAGATTGTCACCAATCCGAACTGTTCCACCATCGCGCTGACCATGGCGCTCGGTCCGATGAAACCGTTCGGCATCACACGCGTGATGGCCACGACCATGCAGGCGCTTTCCGGCGCGGGCTATCCCGGCGTCGCGTCGATGGATGCCACGGCGAACGTGATCCCCTACATCGGCGGCGAAGAAGAGAAAATGCAGCAGGAGACTCAGAAGATTCTGGGCGACCTGACCTCCGATGGTTTCCGCCCGCTGGATGCGCGAGTGAGCGCGCAGTGCAACCGCGTGCCGGTGGTGGATGGACACACCGTCGCGGTCTCGGTGGAGTTTCGGCAGAAGCCATCGCGAGAGGAGCTGATCGAGGCGATCGCGAAGTTCCGCGGCGTTCCGCAACAGCGCAATCTGCCCAGCGCTCCGCCGCAGCCAGTGATATATATGACGAACGACGACCGGCCGCAACCTCGCCGCGACGCCAACCGCGAGAACGGAATGGCCGTGTTTGTGGGGAGGCTGCGCGAGTGTCCGGTGCTGCACTACAAGTTCATCGCGCTCGGGCACAACACGATACGCGGCGCAGCCGGAGCTGCGGTGTTGAATGCGGAACTGATGTATACCGAAGGGATGCTGGACTAGGTCGGGACACGCGGCGTCAGCCGCGTCGTTGGCGGGTGGCGAAGGGACGCGGCTGACGCCGCGCGTCCCATGGAGGCATAAATGATCGTGATGAAGTTCGGCGGGTCCTCCGTCGAATCGGCCGCGGCGATCGAGCGCGTGGCCGGCATTGTGCGCTCTCGCATCGACCGGCGGCCCATCGTGGTGGTCTCGGCCATGGGCAAAACCACCAACCGCCTGCTGGGCATCGCCAATGAAGCCGTCCAGGGCCATCGCGATCAGGCCATCGCGCATCTGCGCGAGCTGCGCGATTTTCACCTGCGCGAATCGGGCATGGAGCGCACCGTGGAAGATCACTTCCAGGAGCTGACCGAGCTGGTGCGCGGCCTGGCAATTCTGGGCGAGCTGACGCCGCGCTCCATCGACGCCATCTCCAGCTACGGCGAGCGCCTTTCCAGCCTGATCGTCACCAATCGATTCCAGCATCACGGCGTGCGCGCGGTGCACGTCGATTCGCGAGAGCTGATCGTCACCGACAATCGCCACACCCAGGCTGCGCCCCAGTTCGAAGAAACATACAAGCGCCTCACCGAATGCCTGCCTCCGCTGGCGGCTAACGCGGTGCCGGTGATGGGCGGCTTCATCGCTTCCACTGCCGACGGCGTGCCATCGACGCTCGGCCGCGGCGGCTCGGACTTCACCGCGGCCATCGTCGGCGCGGGTGTGGGCGCCGAGGAGATCCAGATCTGGACCGACGTGGATGGTATGCTCACCTGCGACCCGCGCGTCGTCGAAGGCGGCCGGCGCATCCGCCGCATGTCTTTCGAAGAAGCGGCCGAGCTCGCCTACTTCGGCGCCAAGGTGCTGCATCCGGCTACCGTGATTCCGGCGCTCGAAAAGAACATCCCGGTTCTGATCCTCAATTCGCGCCGCCCGCAGGTGGAAGGCACGCGCATCGTCGCCGACGAGGTGCACAGTTCCAATCCCGCCAAGGCCATCGCCTCCAAGAACGGCATCGTGGTGCTGAATATCCACTCCACACGCATGTTCATGGCCCATGGTTTCCTGCGCCGAATCTTCGAAGTGTTCGACCGGCACGCCGTGCCCGTGGATATGATCTCCACATCGGAGGTCAGCGTGTCGCTCACCGTCGACCCCACGCCTGAGCTGCCTGCCATCATGGACGAGCTTCGCGCATTCGCCGAGGTCACCGCGGACGACAACCAGGCCATCGTGTGCATCGTGGGCGAGAATATTCGCGATACTCCCGGTATCGCCGCGCGCGTTTTCAACGCCCTGGCCGGCATTAACGTGCGCATGGTTTCGCAGGGCGCCTCGGCCCTCAACCTCGGTCTGGTTGTGGCCGCCTCCGACGTGCAGGCGGCCGTTCAGGCGCTGCACGGGGAGTTCTTCCGGGAGCTCGATCCGGAGGTGTTCGATGCCTAACCTGGCCATCCTGGGCTACGGCAAAATGGGCAAGCTGATCGACCAGCTCGCGCCCCAGTTCGGCTTCACGGTGGCCGCGCGATGCGATGTCGATCGCCCCGAGCCCCTCGAGAACATTGACGTCGCCGTCGAATTCTCCGTTCCCGGCGCCGTGCTCAGCAATGTGGAGATGCTGGCCGTTCGCGGCATTCCCGTGGTAATCGGCACAACAGGCTGGCTGGAGCATCTGGATCGTGTCCGCGAGATCGTGGAGTTCAACGGCTCAGCCGCGGTCTGGAGCCCTAATTACTCTATCGGAGTGAACCTGTTCACGCGTATCGTCTCCGAAGCGGCGCGGCTGATCGCCAACCAGGAGGACTATGGCGCATGGGGCTGGGAGGTCCATCACCGCACCAAAAAAGATGCGCCATCCGGTACAATGCTCAAGCTTGTGGAGACGATGAAAATCGCCGGATACGAGCGCGGCATCGACGTCAGCTCCAGCCGCGCCGGGGCGCATCCCGGCACGCACGAAATCGGTTTCGATTCGACGGCCGACACCATCACGTTGCGGCACACGGCGCGCAGCCGCGAAGGGTTCGCCCGTGGCGCTCTGAAGGCGGCAAAATGGGTGATAGGCCGAAAAGGCCTTTTCGAGTTCAGCGAGGTTCTGTTCGGGAGGTAGAACATGTTCAAGGGATGTGGCACGGCGCTGGTTACCCCATTCACACGCGATGGCGCGCTTGACCAGGCGACGTTTCGCGCGCTGGTACGCCGGCAGATCGAGGCGGGAATCGACTTCCTGGTTCCCTGCGGCACCACCGGCGAAAATCCCACGCTCACGCGCGAGGAACATCTGAGGGTGGTGGAGATCACGCTGGAAGAAGCGAAGGGCGTGGTCCCGGTGCTGGCCGGCGCGGGCGGGTACAACACCGCGGAGGTCATCGAGCTGGCGCAGCAGGTGGAAGAGCTGGGCGCCGACGGCATCCTGTCGGTGACGCCGTATTACAACAAGCCCACTCAGGAGGGCTTGTACCACCACTACAAGGCGATCGCCTCGGCCGTTTCGCTGCCCATTGTTGTCTACAGTGTGCAGGGCCGCACCGGCGTGAATATCGAGCCGCTTACCCTGAAGCGCCTCGCGGAAATCGACAACATTGTAGGGGTGAAAGAGGCTTCCGGAAATCTCGCGCAGGTCGCGGCGGTTGTGCATCACGTTCCAGAGCGTTTCGCTGTGCTCAGCGGAGACGATGCGGTGACCATTCCCGTGATCGCGCTCGGCGGCCGCGGATTGATTTCCGTCAGCGCCAACGAGATTCCCACGGAGATGACGCAACTCGTGCGCAACGCCCTGAATGGCAACTATGCCTCGGCGCGCGATATTCAGCGCCGCTATTTCCCGCTGCTCGAAGTGAATTTCATCGAATCGAACCCCATTCCGGTCAAGGCCGCCATGGCCGCCATGGGCCTGCTGGAACCAGCCTGGCGTTTGCCGTTGGTGCCGCCCTCGCCGATCAGCCAGAAGAAAATTGAAACCGTGCTTGACGGTCTTGGCCTGCTCGCCACGCGGGGCGTGCATGCAGGCTGAAATCGAAGCGTTGTTCGATTCACCTCCGCAGTCTTACACCGAAGAACATGTCGCTCTCTTCCAGCGTTTCAAAGACGCGCTGAACGAGGGACGCGTCCGCGCCGCCGAACCGGATGCCACGGCCGCGAGTGGATGGCGGGTGAACGCCTGGGTAAAGAAAGGCGTGCTGCTCGGTTTCCGCATGGGCGCCATCGTGGATATGTCGGTGGATGCGGCGCGCCAGCCGTTCTTCGATAAATCCACCTGGCCAGTGAAGCATCTTACCGTGGCGAGCGGCGTGCGCATCGTCCCCGGTGGGTCGAGCATTCGCGACGGCTGCTACATCGGCCGCGGCGTCACCTGCATGCCACCCATGTACATCAACGTGGGGGCACGGGTGGGCGACGGCACCATGGTGGATTCGCACGCGTTGGTGGGAAGCTGCGCGCAGGTGGGGGCGAATTGCCACATTTCGGCGGCGTCGCAGATCGGAGGCGTGCTGGAGCCGGTGGGCGCGCTGCCGGTGATCGTCGAAGACGAGGTGCTGGTCGGCGGCAACTGCGGCGTGTACGAGGGAACCGTGATTAGGCGTCGCGCGGTGCTGGGCACCGGAACAATCCTGAACCGCTCAACGCCAGTTTACGACGTGGTCCGCGGCGTGATCCACCGCGCGACGGACACCGAGCCGCTGGTGATCCCCGAAGAGGCGGTGGTCGTCGCCGGCTCCCGCGCCATCACCCACGGTCAGGGAAAAGAGTGGGGCATTTCCCTGTACACGCCGGTAATTGTGAAATACCGCGATTCGAAAACCGACACGAAGATTCAGTTGGAGGATCTGCTGCGGTAGACTCACGCGCCCCGCGCGGGCGGAGGCTCGACCGTTTGATGCGACCACGAGATCCTCTGATCGAAGAACGCCTCGAATCTCTGGCGTGGATCGACTTGGGACGGGTCGCGGAGTTGTGCAACGTATGCCCGCAGATGGCTCTGCACATCTGTGAGAAACCTGCGTGGATCTACCACAATGGAGCCGACATCGCCGGTGGTCTTCTCCAACATGAAGCCAAGGGTCGCATTGTCCTCCCGGATTAACAACTTGTGCTTGGTTCCGCCTTCGTGGAAGAGGCCGCAGCGCAAGTGACTATACATCTCATCAGCGATATCAGCCGCGAGCCCGTCAGCGGCGGGATAACCGTGCTGTCGGAGCGTCTCGGGTAGATCGCTGAACACTCGTAGGAACCCCTTTCTGAAGAACTCCTTTGAATGGCGTTCGCTTGATCGGCCTGTGTGGTAGGACTCGATTGGCTCAAAGTACGCCGTCGTAAGCATCAAGACTGCGAAGCCCGCGTCCTTGCGGAAAACGTAGACCTCGTCAGTCAGTGCATGGGCATGTCGCAAAAGCCAACCGTCCATCCAGTCCTCAAACACGTCGATCTTGTCGTCTACGGCGCAACCCGCAGCGAGCTTTGTCTCGGTATACTTCGAACTGATTTGGTGAGAAGGCATCGCGGTTACTCTGCTCCTGCGAGAGAGTATCTCACACTCGCATGCCGCATCATGACAGCAACCTTCGTGATGCTATGATAGCAGCGTGAGGACCACGGTCACTCTGGACCCCGATGTCGAGCGATTGCTGCGCACCGCCATGCGAGAGCGTGGCGTGTCCTTCAAGGAAGCTCTCAACGAGGCGGCACGCAGCGGGCTGTCGGGCGAAAAGCGCCAGCGCGCGAAACGGTTCGTGCAGAAATCTTTTCCTCTGGGACAAGTCCAGGATCTCCGCTGGGACAAGGCCCTGGCCATTGCCGAGGCCATGGAAGACGAAGAACTGAGCCGCAAGCTGGCGCTGAACAAGTGATCCTGGTCGACGCCAACCTGCTCATCTACGCCGTCAACGCGGACGCTCCCCTGCACCGAAAGGCCCGGCGGTGGCTGGAGTCCGCACTCTCGGGGCCGGAGACCGTGGGTTTTTCGTGGAATGTCCTGCTGGCGTTTCTCCGCCTCACGACGCGGCCCTCCCTGATGCGCAATCCGCTCTCGGCGAAAACCGCGTTCGACCTCGTCGCCTCCTGGCTGGATCAGCCGTCGGTCAGCGTGGTTCAGGCCGGTCCGCGCCATCTGCGCATACTGCGCGACCTGCTGGCGCCGTTGGGAACGGCCGGCAATCTGACCTCCGATGCGCATCTCGCCGCGCTGGCAATCGAAAACGGCGCCGAACTCTGCTCTTCCGACAGCGACTTCGCGCGCTTCCACGGCCTGAAGTGGCGAAACCCGCTGGCTTGATCCATAAGCCCCGTCTATCGCCCCCATCCACGATTCCTTGAGGCGCTCCGCCGCGCGTTCGAATAAGCTGGAACTTCTCTTACATCGTTTGTAAGACCATCTCTCCCTGTCGAGGAGACTATGTCGTCAAAAACAATCCTTGCGCTCATACTGCTGCTCTCGTCTGCTTCTCCCCTTCTGGCCGTGGCGCCCGTGATGCCTTTGGGAAGCCCCGGTGAACTTGCCGCTCTGAAAACCGCCGTTAAAGCCTCGCAGTCGGCCGGCGACAACGCGTGGATGCTGATCAGCTCCGCGCTGGTGCTGATGATGACCGGCCCCGGGCTGGCGCTGTTCTACTGCGGACTCGTCCGCAAGAAGAACGTGCTGGGCACCATGATGCAGAGCTTCGCCATGATGGCCGTCATCACGCTGATCTGGGCCATCTGCGGCTACAGCCTGGTGTTCGCGCCGGGCACGCCGTTCATCGGCGATCTGCGCTACGCATTTCTGCGCGGTGTCGGCGCCGATCCGAACCCGGTCTACGCGCCCACCATTCCGCATCAGACCTTCATGGTCTATCAGCTCATGTTCGCCATCATCACGCCTGCGCTCATCGCCGGCGCTTTCGCCGAGCGCGTGCGATTCGGGGCCATGATGGTGTTCTCCACGCTGTGGGCCTTCCTTGTTTATTTCCCGCTGGCGCATATGATCTGGGGCGACCGCGGATTCCTCAACGCGTTCCTTGGCGGCCGCTATCCGGTCTTCGATTTCGCCGGCGGCACGGTGGTGCACATCAGCTCGGGATTCTCGGCGCTGGTAACCGCGCTGTACATCGGAAAGCGCCAGGGCTACCCCGCGGAACAGATGATGCCGCACAGCCTGGTGCTGAGTTTTATCGGCGCGTGCCTGCTGTGGGTGGGATGGTTCGGCTTCAACGCCGGCAGTGCGCTCGCCGCTTCCGCTCTCGCCACCAGCGCGTTCGTGGCCACGCATTTCGCTTCCGCGGCCGGCGCCGTTTCCTGGATGGTTGCCGAGCGGATCCATCGCGGCAAAGCCAGCGCCCTCGGCGCTATATCGGGTGCCGTTGCCGGCCTCGCCACGGTCACTCAGGCCTCGGGCTTCGTGCAGCCGTTCAGCGCGATCCTCATCGGCCTCGTCGCCGGCGCGGCCTGCTACACGATGGTGGCCGTGGTGAAAGCGAATCTCCACTACGACGATTCACTCGATGTGTTCGGCGTGCACGGCGTGGGCGGATTGATCGGCTGCCTGCTCACCGGAGTCTTCGCGACACGGCTGGTGAACAGCGGACTGAAGCTGGCCAGCGGACAACCGGCGCCCCTGGGCATCATCGACGGAAATCCGATACAGGTGCTGAATCAGCTCGTCGGCGCGGGCATCGGAATCGCCATCGCCGTCATCGGAACCCTGGTGGCGTTGAAGCTCACCGGCTGGATCACGCCGCTTCGCATCGGCGATCAGGCGGAGGCAACCGGCATGGATCTCTCGATCCACGGCGAAGAGGGATACAATTTCGAGGTCTGATGCCATGATCAAGATCGAAGCAGTTATTCAGCCGTCGAAGCTCGACGCGGCCCGCGAGGCGCTGAAGGGAATCAGCGTGGAAGGCATGACCGTCAGCGAGGTGCGAGGTCATGGCCGTCAGAAGGGCCACAAGGAAATCTACCGGGGGCGCGAGTATTTCGTGGATTTGCTGCCGAAAATCAAGCTCGAAATGGTGGTGCCCTCCGGCCGGCGCGACGAGATCGTCCAGGTGCTCAGCGATGCCGTACGGACCGGAGCCATCGGCGATGGCAAGATCTTCGTCACCGAAGTCGGTGAAGTCATCCGCATTCGCGACGAGGCGCGCGGCGAGTCGGCGTTGTAGCGCCAACCCCGGACTTTCGGTATAACAATTGGCATGCCGATAGTAAGCACCGGACAGATCTGCGGAGCGCTCCTCTGTGTGACGATTCTGGCGGCAGGCGCCCACGCTTCGACTCGCCTGCTGGTGACCGTCACCGACCCACACACCGGCGAGGCGATCACCGATCTGAAAGCCGGCGATTTCTCCGTGCTCGACGACAAGGCTCCG
>Ga0335078_10012016_pt1 | contig 12849 bp, 9 predicted proteins | sample Lox_Sample_32_FD_206711 | JGI IMG/M metagenome (GOLD analysis project Ga0335078, IMG submission 206711) | Soil microbial communities from Loxahatchee National Wildlife Refuge, Florida, United States - Lox_Sample_3.2 | ecosystem: Environmental > Terrestrial > Soil > Wetlands | place: USA: Florida... | reverse complement strand
TCGGATATCTCGACCAGGAGGACGTCAGCGCTTCCGTCGCGGTGCCTCGGCTGGGCGCGGTCGCGGACCTCATCCCGGTCATCGAGCGGCACAACCCGCACTGGCTGGTTATCGGCAAAAGCGAGCATGTCCTGCCGCGCTGCACGGATGAGTTTCTGGAACTCCGGTTTGGCGGCATTCGTTCCGAGCGGGCGGCCAGTCTGTACGAAAGCACGTTCGGCCGTGTAGCCGTGCGGGAAGTCCGCCCCGAGCAATTGATCTTCGATGAGACCTTGCAGCCTTCGCCCGCCGGAATCGCCCTTCAGTCGGCCTATTCCCTCCTGCTGACGCTGGTCGCAGCCCTGTTGACCGCGCCACTGTTCCTGCTGATTGCGGTCCTGGTGAAGCTGACATCGCGCGGCCCCGTGCTCGCGCGGGACCGGCGCACCGGTTTGCATGAGACGCCGTTTCCGGTCTTTCGATTTCGCTGCGAGAACCTGCGTGGCGAAACCACGGCTGTTGGCCGCCTCCTGCGAGCGGCGCGACTCGATCTTCTCCCGCACCTGATCAACGTCCTTCGCGGGGACATGTCTCTCGTTGGCCCGAGACCGCTGCGGCCGGAATTCGCCGCCCGCCTTGCGGAGCTGATCCCCTTTTACAGCCAGCGGCACCTTGTGAAACCCGGATTGACCGGCTGGGAACAGGTCGGCGCCGGCCCCGGCCGTCAACCGCTCGATGCACTGCAGTTGCTCGAGTACGACCTCCATTACCTCGCCAGCCTCTCACCGGCTCTGGATTTTCTCGTCCTGCTCACCGCAATCCGAACCCTGTTCACTCGTCAGCCAGCGTGAAGGCATCCCCCTCCCGTTCATACAGAGCACCTATATAGCCAGCCATTTGTTTCGGGCAGATTCATAGCATGTTAAGATAGATGTCCGATATGAGTGATTCCTCCGAAATCATGCAGGGCACGCTGGACCTCCTCATCCTTCGCGCGCTGCAGGCCGGCGCGCGCCATGGTCTTGGCATCTCGGATCGCATTGCTCAGGTGACGCACGGCGTCTTTGTGGTACGCCCCGGATCGCTTTTCCCCGCTCTGCGGCGGTTGGAGAAACGTGGATGGATCCAGGGTTCCTGGGGCGAATCGGAGAACCGGAGGCGTGCCCGCTACTATCGCCTCACACCACCGGGCCGCCGGCAGCTTGAGCGCGAGAAACGAAGCTGGCACAAGACCGTCAGCGCGATCAACTGGATGCTGGAGTCGGAGGCCTAGCGCGTGAACTGGCGCACTCGCGTAACGGATCTGTTCGGCCGCATCCTGCGTGGTAAGCGGCTCGACAACGAGCTCGACGAGGAACTCCGCTGTCACTTCGATCTGCTTGTGGACCGGTATGTCGAGCGCGGGCTCGACCCGGAGGCCGCCCGCCGCGCCGCCCGCGCCGAGTTTCAGGGCGTGGAGCTCGTGCACGGCGAACTGCGGCGGGATCTGTCCGGCGAAGTCTTCGGCGGACTTTTTCACGACTTCCGCCAGGCGTGGCGGAGTCTGCTGCAAAGTCGCGGCTTCGCCACGGTGGCCCTGGGGACGCTGGCTCTGGGAGTCGGCGTGAATACCGCCGTATTCAGCGTGTTCTACGCGGTGCTCCTGAAACCCCTCCCCTTCGAGCAGCCCGGCCGCCTCGTCATGGTCTGGTCGAACTTTCAAAAGACCGCCGGGCAACACGCCCCCACTTCCGGACCGATTCTTGGCGAACTCGAGCGCCGCAGCCGTACGCTGCAGGACGTCTCCGGCAACTGGGTGACCACGGGCACATTCACGGGCGACGAGAATCCCGAGCAGGTGTATGTCGCCCTGGTGACTCCCAATTTCTTCCGCACGCTGGGCTGCCGTATGGGCATGGGTCGTGGATTTACCAGCGAGGAATCGTTCGGCGGCCGGCGCGCGATCGTTCTCACCGACGGTCTCTGGCGGAGGCGCTTCGGCGCCGATCCGAACATTGTCGGTAAATCCGTCCGCTTTCGCGGCGCCGATCCGATTGTGGTCGGGGTGCTCCCGCCATCGTTCCGGATTTTCTTCTCGCCCGATTCGATCGTCACATCGGACGTGCAGGCGTTCATCCCATTCGCCGACAACATCTATCAAAACCCGCCGACTCTGTACTATCTGCGTGTCCTCGCAAGGTTGAAACCGGCGACGTCGCTCGCGCGGGCGCAGGAGGATCTCAATCGCGTCGCTCGCGAGATCCGCGGCGTTTACGGCGATCTGGAAGAGGAAAAGCTGACCTTCACCGTCGCGAAAACGCAGGCGGACGCGGTCCGCGACATCGCTCCCGCGGTGTTGGCCGTGTTTGGCGGCGCGGCCTTCGTTCTCCTGATCTGCTGCGCCAATGTGACCAATCTCCTGCTCGCGCGTTCCTGCTATCGCCGCCGGGAGATCGCCACCCGCCTGGCTTTGGGGGCTTCATGCATCCGTATTATTCGTCAGTTGCTCATCGAGGGGTTCGTCTTATGCGCTCCCGCGAGCTGCGCCGGCGTGGCCGCCGGATGGGCTGCGCTGCGCATGCTGATCGCAATAGCGCCCGATCGCCTGACGCGGACCGGCGACATCGGGCTCAACTGGCCTGTGTTGCTGTTCGCGACTCTGGTGTCCACCGCCGCGGTCCTGCTGTTCGGCCTCGTCCCCGGCGTCGAATGGTTGAGGCTCGACCTGATGGGAACGATTCGCCAGACTCCCCGCGCTGCGCACGGATCGCCGGCCCGCCGTCTCGGCGCCGTTTTGATCGTCGCCGAGATCACGGTCGGGTTCGTCCTGGTCACCGGCGGAGGTCTGCTGGCGCAAACGTTGCGCAACCTCCAGAACGTGCGGCCTGGATTCGAGCCGCGGAGGCTTCTCACCTTCCAGGTTGCCTTGAGCCCCTGGCTTTACGCCGGCGATCAACTGACCCGCGAAAGAGACTGGGAAGCCAGGCTGGCCGCGTTGCCAGGGGTGGAGGCGCTGGGCGCCACCTCGCACCTGCCGCTGGCCGACGCGGGGAACTGGTACGGTCCTTTTCGCGGGGAGGGCGCAACCCGAGTGGACGCAGCCGCCAACCTGGCCGACTATCGTTCGGTCACCTCCGGCTACCTGGAGGCCATGGGAGTTCACCTGCTGGAGGGCCGCTACTTCGATCGCCGGGATCGCGCAAACAGCAGCTCCGTCGTGATTGTCGATGAGTTGGTCGCCCACGCGGCCTGGCCTGGCCAAACCGCGCTCGGCAAGAGGATAGAGGTCGAGCACCTGACCGCCGACGGCTTTGTGCCCATGTGGTCCGAGGTGGTGGGTGTCGCCGAGCACGTCCTGGATCACTCCCTGGCGAAGCGGGTGCGCGGCGAAATCTACATGCCGTACGAGCAAAGCCCACGCAGTCCTCTGAGCTATGTTCTGCGCACGAAGCAGGACCCGCTTTCCCTGGCTTCCGCGGTTCGCCGCGAACTGCGTGCCCTCGATCCCCACCTGGCATTGTCGAATGTGCGTCCCATGGATTCCTACGTCCGGCGCGATCTCGCGCCCGCGGCCTTCACCACCGCGCTGGCGGAGATCTTCGCGGGCCTGGCCCTGCTGCTGGCCGCCGTGGGCATCTTCGGTCTGTTTCATTACCAGGTCTCACGGCGCATCCGCGAAATGGCCGTACGAATCGCTCTCGGCGCGAATCGACGCCATGTAATCGGCCTCGTCATGCGCGAGGGAATGATCCTGACCATCATCGGTCTGCTGCTCGGACTCATGGGCGCCGCCGCCGCCTCGCGGTGGCTGGGATCCCTCATCTACGGCGTCTCCTCGGTCGATCCACTGGCGTACTCAATCGCCTTGCTGCTGCTCGTTGCCGCCGCGGCACTGGGTTGTCTGGGACCCGCGCTCCGGGCGGCCAGCGCGAATCCGGTGGACGCGATTCGCGCCGAATGACGCCGTAACCGTTGAATTAAAGTCGAGTTAGTATAATTCAGGTTCATGTCGGAACCGGAACGGCAAATAACACTCCGTCGTTTGCCCGACGGAAAGACGTATGCCGGACTGGAGCGTAGTCTGCGGGGGGCGCTCCTCGATGTCGAGCTCGCTCCGGACACGCCGGTCTTTCTGCAGCCGGGGGCGCTGGTGGAGGTCCAGTCCCCGACCCACATCTACCTGGGCGAGGTGCAGGGCATTCGCGGCGCCGTGCTTCGAATCGCCGTGGAGCACATCGTCGATCAGGCGGCGCTCGCGGCCATCCAGCGGGTGTGGCAGGGCCCCAGGTGAGGCCGGGGAATCGTGGCGATGAGTGAACTGGTTTGGGCGGCCGCAAAAGCGTTCCTCATCGCCCTCGTTCTCACTCCCATCGTCCGCGACATTTCTCGCTCGTATAACGTCGTCGATCGGCCCGGCCGCCGTAAGGTGCACGCATTCCCGATTCCGCGCGTCGGCGGTATCGCCATCGCCGTCGCGTTCACCGCCGCTCTCGTCTCGTTCTCCGATTTGAGCAGTTCCCTGCCCGCCCAGAACTCGCCCGTCTGGAAGCTCCTCCCAGGCGCGGCCATCGTTTTCGCAACCGGCCTCCTCGACGATTTCTTCAGTCTTTCCCCGCTGTGGAAACTGCTCGGCGAGATCGGCGCCGCCGTGGCCGTCTTCAGTGGCGGGCTGAGCATCGCCGGAATCGCCGGCTTTGACCTGCCTGTCTGGCTGAGTCTGCCGATTACGATCGTGTGGCTCTTGTTGTGCAGCAATGCGTTCAACCTGATTGACGGCCTGGACGGACTCTGTGCCGGAATGGGCTTCGTAGCGACGCTCGCTCTTTTCTGCGCGGCCCAGTTGCACAACAACGTCGCGCTGGCGCACGCCACTCTCCCGCTCGCCGGCGCGTTGCTTGGTTTCCTCTGCTACAACTTCAGCCCGGCGACGGTTTTTCTCGGCGATTCCGGCGCGCTGCTGATCGGTTTTCTGCTCGGCTGCTACGGAATGATCTGGACCGACAAGACCGCCACTCTCGTAAGCGTGGCCGTGCCCCTGCTCGCCATCTCCATTCCTCTGCTGGATGCCCTGCTCTCCATCGCGCGCCGCTTCCTCGGCCGCCGTCCGATTTTCGGGGCAGATCGCGGGCACATTCACCATCGCCTCCTCGATCTCGGGTTATCCCCCCGCCGGGCGGTGTTGTCGCTGTACCTGTTCGGAACGCTGGTCGCCGCTCTTGCCCTGCTGCTTAGTCATCCGGGATCGCGCAGCTACCAGTGGATTCTGATTGTGCTGGTCTGCCTTGTCGCCTGGGTGGGTGTCCGGCAACTGCGGTACGCTGAGTTTGAAGTGGCCGGAAAACTCCTGTTTGGCGGAGAACTCCAGCGTGCCCTCGGTGTGCAGTTACGCACGGCGCAACTCGCCGCCGCGCTCGACCGTTCCCGCACCGAAGAGCAATGGTGGAACGCGGTGATCGCCGCCGCTCGCGACGCGGGCTGCGTCCGCGTGCGCTGGATCGGGGAAGGCCAGACACGTGAACAAATCCTGACCGACCGGACTGCGGTCTGGTCATTCCACGTCATCCTGCGGGACGGGGAGACCATTCAACTGGACGGTGCCCTGCCAGCGGCGCAATCGTCCGTGGACCTGATTGGTTTTGGCGAGGCGATCAGCCGCAGTATCGCTGGCAAGCGCCGCGAATGGACCCAGCCGGCCCTCTCCTGACGCCGCTTATGCGCTCCTACCCGGGTCTCCTCGATCTGGCAACCATAACGGCGGGTTTCGGCGCCGCGCTCCTGGTGGCCACTGTCGCATACGGCTGGCCGGTCCCATCCCTTACACGCCCGGGCGCGGCCGAAGGCCTCGTGGTCTCCATCTTTTCGGTCTGGCTCGCCTCGCGCCTGCGGCACCACGGCGCGGATGACCCCTGGCGATTCTTCCTCGAACAACTTTGTCTGGGCGCCGGCTTCATCCTCATCGCGCAGGCTCTGCTCACCTACTTTTTCCTGTTCAGCCTGCCCATCGTTCTCAGCCTCGCCGGCGGCGTTTTCGCCGCTCTCCTGCTCACCCTTGTGCGGATGCGCGCCGCGCCGGCAACCCCATCAGCCATGCTGATGGTCGGTTACGATTCCCTTGTTCGCGAGATCCTTCCGGCATTGCCTCAACCGCCCCTCGGCATCGTAAGCCCCGACAGTTCTCATGCCCCGGACGGCGTCCCCTGGCTTGGGGAGGAGGACCGTCTGGAACAAATTGTGTCCAGCCTCCATCCAACCCACATCGTTGTCGCCGCACAGCACTGGGCCTCCGCCGTTCCGCCGGCGCTGCTGCTCGGCTTCAGTCGAAGCGGCATCCTCGTGTGTGATTCTCCTGCTCTTTACGAGAAACATCTGCACCGCGTCTGCGCCGAGCGGCTGCAGCCGACCGATTTGCTGCTCTCTCCCGCTCTGCAGGCCGACAGCCGGACGATGGCCTTCCAGTCTATCTACACCAATGTCATCGGTCTGTTTTTCCTGCTGGCGCTCGCTCCGGTCATGATTCTGATCGGCATCGCCGTGGCTCTGTTCTCAGGACGCGGCCCCGTGCTGGAAACCATCCCCTGCCTCGGCTTTCATAAGATTCCTTTCTACCTTCTCCGCTTCCGTACGCGCCGCCGCGACGGCAGCGGTTCGCTCAATCCCATCGGACGCGTCATCTCTGCGCTCCATCTGGTCAACCTGCCGCAACTCATCAACGTCGTCCGCGGCGAGATGGCTCTGGCCGGCCCGCGGCCGGTCCGCGCCGAATTTGCCGATCGCCTGATCGCATTGATGCCTTTCTACTCGCACCGTTTTTCGGTCAAGCCCGGCATCCTCGGATGGACCCAGATGCACGTGCAGGGTGAGCATACGCCTTCCGACGAATCCCTGAAGATCGAATATGACCTGTACTATGTCAAGGAGGGGTCGCCGCTGCTCGATTTCGAGATCTTCGTGCGCACACTGCTCGGCGGAGGGCCACGGCCGCGCCCCCGAGCCGCGGTCTGACCGGCCATGGCCGTCGCCTGGGTCCCGCTGATTGTTGCCGGGCTCCTCGCTTTCTACATCATCGCCGGGTATCCGCTCCTGCTCGCGTTGAACTGCCGGCGGAGCGCCCCGCCCGTCGCAAAGGACCGTGCCTGGCGCACCACTGTATCCGTCGTCCTCGCCGTTCACAACGGCGCGGCATTCATTCGCGCCAAGCTCGATACGCTGTTTGCCCTCGTTTATCCCAAAGAGCTTCTGCAGATCATCGTCGTTTCCGACGGCTCCACCGACGAAACCGAGGCCATCGTGCGCGAGCGCGGCGGTGAGGCGGTTCTGCTTTTATCCATTCCTCGCGGGGGCAAGGTGGCGGCCCTGAACCACGCGCTCCCCCACGCCACCGGCGAAATCGTCTTTTTCACCGATGTCCGCCAGCCGCTCGACTCGCACGCTCTGGCCCACCTGGTTGCCAATTTCGCCGATCCCACTATCGGCGCGGTCTCGGGTGAACTGCGTTTGCTTCGCGGCGATACCGGCCGCCAGGCGGACATGGAACTCTATTGGCGCTACGAGCTCTGGGCCCGCAAGCGCCATTCCGCGATCGATTCGATCTACACCACTACCGGATGCATCTACGCTATGCGCCGCAGCCTGATTCGTCCCATACCGCCGGACACGCTTACCGACGACGCAATGTTGCCCCTCGAAGCTTTTTTCAGCCACTTTCGAGTTGTTCTCGACCCTGAGGCCATCGCGTTCGACTACCCGGCCAGCGCGAACGCTGAGTTCCGCCGCCGCTTTCGCACGCTCGCCGGGATGTGGCAGGTCTTCACCCGCATGCCGCAACTATTCAGCAGCGCCAACCGCATGCGCTTCCACTTCCTCTCGCACAAGTTCAGCCGGCTTCTCCTGCCGTGGGCGCTTCTGGTGTTTGTGGGCGCAACGCTCGCGCTCCCGCACTCATCGTTTCGCGCCTTGCTTTTGCTCGCCGAAGGTGCGCTTGCCGTTCTCGCCCTCCTCGATCCGGCGATGCCCGCCGGATTCCCGCTGAAACGGCTGACTTCGCCGGCCCGAACCTTCATCGCGATGAATGCAGCTTCGCTGGCCGCCGTTACCGTCTTCTTCGTGCCCGCCGCGCGTCTTTGGAAGCCGACGAAGTAGACTTCACCACACGCACGTTGCGACAATCTCCGGCGGCCCCGAGCTCCCCCGAATCACCGGAACGCTCAGCACGATCTGGATATTCCGGCGCTCCCATCCGCGCGGCGCAACGCGATCCAGCTCCGCCATGCGCGCTTCCTCCCCCAGAAACTCTCCGGCCGCGATGGTGCCGTAGCGCGTGATTCCCGCCGCCACCACCACCGGCTGCTTCGTGGTGCGGTCGAGCACCCGCGATACGATCGCGTAATCCCGGCTGAACTGCAGATACGGCATGGACCAGTCCACCGTCCAGTCGCTGCGCGCCGGGTTCTGCCGGTCGCGGATCAGAGACACGCCGCGCGGCGTGTCGAATTCGAAGCGGTAGCGAAGTGGCCCGGTTAGCCGCAGCGTCCAGTCGTTATCGAACGCGCCAATCAGGATCGCCGGGCCTTCGGTCAGGTCCGCCAGCGTGGCCGACGCCTCCTGCCGTATTCGGAACTGCTTCCCTTTCGCGCGAAGCAATCCCGCGAGCCGGGCCATGGTCAGCGCGTCCGAAAACGCCACCTTCTCCCGCTCGGAGCGATGCAGATCGAACAACGTCAGCGCTTCTTCCGAAGTCGCCGCCGCGGAGCCCATCGGCGTTGCCCTCTGTGCACTCCCAATGCACAGGACAGCCCGATTCGGCGACGCCAGGACCGGGGCCCAGAACCTGTCCGATGCCGTCGCCGCCGGCCGCACAAGACGCGGGGCCAGCAGAACGGCCGCAACGCCGACTATGAGCACCGCACAAACCAGAACCAGCCACCGGACCCGGTTGGTTTCCCGCGGCGCAGGGAGATTCTCGTACGATTCTGGCGGCGGCGCCACGCGGAATGCAGGGACATAGGAGCCCGGTGGCAGCTCGATGACTACCGTGTCGCGCCGGCCTTCTTCGAGGTAATACTGCTGCAGCCTCTTACGAACCTCGCCGGCAGTGGTCCGCACCACATGATCGAGATTCGTGTCGTAATCAGGCTCGCGCCCGAAAACCTGAACCCCCAGCGTTCGCTCCTTCAGCGCCTCCGCGGGGTCGTCCAGTGTCTTCTCCACGACATAACGAAGCAGCTTCGGGTACCGCCGGCTGTTGGCGAACAGGGGGTGCTCAAGGACTCTCCCCAACTCCTCCCTGACCGCGCTGCGTTCTGCCTCAGTTTCCGGGAAAGATGCCCTGGCGGACGGAGGGATGCTCTCGGAGATCGTGGGAAGCGCCATTTGCCCGCAGATATTATAACTCGGGACGTTTTGGGACACCCTCGTCAAGTCTATGAGAGAAAACCGCTTCCACTCGCGACATGCGGCGGGACGGTCGCGTGTGCGCCTGGTCTTGTATCTGCCTTCGCAATCGTGTTCACTGGAACAACGCAACTCTTATGTCCGCAAAACCACTAGTCGCACTCTCGATCCTCGCAGCTTCGTCTCTGCTTGCGCAGTTCGGCGGTCCGCCGCAGAAGCCAAAAGGCCCCTGGATGGACAAAAGCCTGTCACCCGACCAGCGCGCCGATCTGCTCGTCAAACAGCTCACTCTCGACGAGAAGATCTCCCTCGTCCACGGGGTTGGCTGGGGTTTCTTCGGCAACGGAAACACCGGAACTCGCTCGCTCGGTAACGCCGGATACATCGCCGGCATTCCGAAGTACGGCATCCCCGATCTGCAGATGGCCGATGCCGCGGTGGGTGTCACCCACTCTTCGGTGTTTGGCCGCTATTCCACGCCCCTTCCCGATGGCATCGCCGAGGCGTCGAGCTGGGATCCCGATCTGGCGCGTGAATACGGCGCACTCATCGGCCGCGAGTTGCGCGATCAGGGTTACACCATGTCGCTCGGCGGCGGCCTCGACATCACACGCGAGCCGCGCAACGGCCGTAACTTTGAGTACCGCGGTGAGGACCCGATTCTCGCGGGCGCGATCGTCGGCGCGGAGATGAAAGCCCTCCAGGAACAGGGCATCGTCGGCGACCTCAAGCACTACGCCATGAACGACACCGAGAGCGGACGTTCTTTCGTCAATGTCAAAGTCGGCAAGCGCGCCATGCGCGAGAGCGACCTGTTGGCCTTTGAGATCGCCCTCCGGGATTCGAACGCGAGCGCGGTCATGTGCTCCTACAACCTGGTCAACGGCGACTACGCCTGCGAGAACGACTACCTCCTGAATCAGGTTTTGAAGAAAGATTTCGGCTTCCAGGGCTTCGTCATCTCCGACTGGGGCGCAACTCACAGCACCGTCAAAGCGGCCATGGCCGGCCTCGACATGCAGATGCCCGAGCCCACCTTCTTCAACCAGCCGCTGAAGAAGGCCGTGGAAAGCGGCGAGGTCCCGATGGCCCGCCTCGACAACATGGTGCACCGCATCCTGCGCAGCGAGTTCGCCGTCGGCCTCTTCGACAAGCCCGAAGACCGCCGCGTGCCGGACGTCTTCCACGGCCTCGAAGTGGCCGAGCGCGTCGCCGAGCAAACTATCGTTCTGCTGAAGAACGCGAATGAGCAGTTGCCGCTGTCCGCCTCCGCCGTCCACTCCATCGCTGTTATCGGCTCGCACGCGGATGTGGGTGTGCTCTCCGGCGGCGGTTCCGCGCAGGTGGATCCCATCGGGGGCAACGCGGTGCCGGGCGGGAATCCCTGGGAGCAGGTAGTGTGGCATCGCTCGTCGCCGATGAAAGCCATCCAGGCGAAAGCGCCCGGGGCCAAAGTGGGATTTGCTTCCGGCGCGGACGTGAACGCCGCCGCGGCCCTGGCCAAAGGCTCCGACATTGCCGTCGTCTTCGTCAATCAACCCACCAGCGAGGGCGACGACGTGCGCAGTCTTTCGCTGCCCAACAAACAGGACGATCTGGTGAGCGCCGTTGCTGCCGCCAATCCGCATACCATCGTAGTGATCGAGTCCGGCGGTCCCGTCACCATGCCGTGGATCGATCAGGTGAGCGCCGTGCTCGAAGCCTGGTATCCCGGCCAGCGCGGGGGCGAGGCCATCGCCGGCATTCTTTTCGGCGACGTGAATCCGACTGCTAAGCTGCCCGTCACTTTCGCGCGCTCGGAAGCCGACCTGCCGCATCCGCAGGAACAGCTCCAGCCTGCGCCCCGCGCGGGTGAGGAAGTCCCCATGTTCCCCGGCGCCCCCTGGAAGATCAACACGCGCCGCTTCGACATCGGCTACGAGGAAGGGCTTCTGGTCGGCTACAAGTGGTACGACGCGCGAGGCAAGCAGCCCCTGTTCCCGTTCGGCTTCGGCCTGTCCTACACGGCCTACGGCTATTCGAACCTGCAGGTCTCCCCGGCCCAGGTGAGTTTCGAGGTAAAGAACACCGGTGCGCGACCCGGCGCGGAAATCGCTGAGGTCTACGCAACGCTCCCGCAGGCCGCGGGCGAGCCGTTCAAACGGCTGGTGGCCTTCCGGAAAGTCTGGCTCCAGCCCGCCGAATCCAAACCGGTGACGCTCGATCTCAACCCGCACTACCTGTCCATCTTCAACGAGGACAAGAATGCGTGGGAGCTGGTCCCCGGCGAATACACCATTCAGGTGGGCGGCTCCTCACGCGACCTGCCGCTAAGCGGCACCGTTCACATCCGTTGACGATTGAAAAGTCCTGGCGAGCTGGCTTCCGGTCTATCCTGTTAGAACTGGAGGACCGGACATGCTCACCCTGGATGACCTGAAAACCTGTGCCCCCCGGATGCTCGCCGTCGTTCGCCTGGCAAAACAGCTCAGGGACGAAGGAACGCACTATCTCTGGGGAGCACAAACGGATGGCACCCCGAACATACTCATTCCCGACCGCCTCGGACCCAAACCTGAAGAGACCTTCATGCGCTGCGCCACGTTGTATGCCGGGAACACCGACTCAGGCGTGTGCGCCGGCCGTCCCGACGCGCCCGACGTGAAGGCGAAACCGCAGTGGGACCGTAAGGACCCGAAAGCGTCTGGCTCGGCCTTCCGCTGGCCGAGATATTTCAAAGACACCTCCACCGATGGCTCGCCCAAGGTGCCCGAAAGCCTGGCCTGGGGAGAGGATTGTGCCGGCCGTAAACACTTCGATTGTGCCGGCTTCGTTCGCTACTGCTTCCGGCAGATACTCGGCTCGAATGCCATTCCAGCGGCAGGCATGCGATCGGTGGCTTACGAGGTCTGGCCTTCGAACAAGGCCGGCTCCCCGCCAACTATTGGCGGCGTGGATCTGTGGCCGGCCGACATCCTCTTCGACGACTCGTTCACGCATGTTGGCATCGCCACCGGACACTGGCTGCTGACAGGCTACGGCGTCACTGATGCGAACAATGCCATCCATTGCTACTCGGCGACCGTCGGCGTCATCATGACCTCAATAAACGACGCCCGTTTTGTCAACTGGCGTCATGCCCTCCGCTGGCCGAATTGGAGTTGAGCGCTGTCCTGCAAAGGGCCATTTAAGCCAGGTCCAGATACAACGCCGCCACTGATGCCGGCGGCAGGCGATGCACCAGGCGCCCGCCGCTGGCATTCACAGTCACGGGCTCCGGATGCACCACGTCCGGGTGCGCGAAATCGTTGTGGGCGTGCAGATCCGAGTTCGTCAGCACCTGCCCGCGCGCGCCTGTTACCGTTGCCCCGCGTACCGCGATCTCCGCATCGAGTGCGCGCGTGGGGTGCGGATTCACCGCCGTCACCGTGAGCTTCTTCCCCGCCACCGAAGCCGACCCTCGCAGCCCCCACAGCGTCGCCGGCGCGCCATTGCGGTCGTAGTTGACCGGCGGCGCTGCGA
>Ga0335078_10012015_pt1 | contig 12849 bp, 11 predicted proteins | sample Lox_Sample_32_FD_206711 | JGI IMG/M metagenome (GOLD analysis project Ga0335078, IMG submission 206711) | Soil microbial communities from Loxahatchee National Wildlife Refuge, Florida, United States - Lox_Sample_3.2 | ecosystem: Environmental > Terrestrial > Soil > Wetlands | place: USA... | reverse complement strand
ATTCGACGGTGGATGATTACGAGAGAGTGGTCGGGATGCTGAGAGGGAACAAATAGGACCAGGGGTCAGAGGCCAGGGGCAAGGTGCCCGTGGGCGGCATTGTGCCGCCCTTTTCATTTGTGCTGGAGTCATGAGAGTAACAGTGGGATGGGATCGAGCAGTGCGCTGGGCGAGAGGCAGGCCATGCAGGCTGCGGAAGCGGAAGTGGGATCCGCAGTACGCCGCTATTGATCATCTGGGTTCGCTGTTCTTCGTGCTCAGTTCTCGAGCAATTGTGCCCTGTTCGTTGGAGGGGGACATAGAAGGTTACGCGGTGGAATAGACTCGCAGAAAGGGCCTTGCTGGAGGTTCAGTTACAGTGAATATTGGAGATTTCTGGCTTTCGAGTGGGATGGATTGACGCGGCCCCTGCAGGTTTACTAGCTTGGTTCGTTCTAACGGGGAGTAACTATGTTGGATCACGCAATTCTGAAAACAGTCGCGGAACAAGTGATGAGCGGGAGTGAGGTTGTGGTCGAGGGCCGGGCGTCGCGGGTGTTGCGGACGGGATCGCGGAGGTTTCGGACGGTGCGGTTTGCGATGGGCGGGAAGGAGTACCAGGCGATCGAGCAGAATCCGCAGCGGCCGAGCCGCTGGGGACAACTGGCGCGGGAGGGACATCGGGTGGTGCAGTTCCGCGATCTGGCGAGTCAGAAATATGTTGCCGTGGTGGTGGATGGGGTGGTGACGGAATATGGGAGGTGAGTCGAGTCAGCAACGATCGCTGTTAACCACAGAGGACACAGAGAGTCACTGAGGGAATCAAATTCCCACGTCTCGCAAAAGCGCGCGAGACGTGGGGCACACCCCAAGTTAGTCACCACGCCGCAATCGCAGTTGACCTTCGCTCGCCCCGACAGCCGAGGGCGGCTGTCGCCACATTGGTATCCTAGACAAGTATGTTCGAGTTCAACCGTTTTGAAGTTCTGACGTTCGACTGCTACGGGACCTTGATCGATTGGGAGAGCGGGATTCTCGCGGCGATGCGGCGTATCCTCGCTGCCCACGGCAAGATGCTGGAGGATGCCGAGCTGCTGAGATGGTATGGCGATTTTGAGCTGCGGTCGGAGTCGGGGCCCTTTCGTCCTTATAGAGCAATACTTGAGTCGGTGGTCGCCCAGTTCGGCAAGCATCTCAGGTTCAGACCAACTGCAGCCGAAGCCCGATCGCTGCCGGATTCTTTGGCGGGTTGGAAACCGTGGCCAGATACAGTGGCTGCGCTTGGGCGGCTCAAGACGAGGTTCCGGCTGGCGATTCTTTCTAACGTGGACGACGACCTGTTTGCCGCAACTCGCCCAAAGCTCGAAGTGGAATTCGATGAGGTCGTGACGGCGCAGCAGGCGCAGGCGTATAAGCCGTCCTTGAAACTATTTGAATTGGCGCTGAGCCGCATCAATGCTCCGGCGCACCGGGTGCTGCACGTGGGGCAGAGTATCTATCACGACGTGATCCCGGCGCAGGCGCTGGGGCTGGCGACGGTGTGGGTGAATCGTCCGTCGGCGCGGCCGGGAGTGGGCGCGGTGAAGGCGGCCGAGGCCAAGCCGGATGTGACGGTTTCGAGCCTGGCGGAACTGGCTGCGGCGGCCGTGGAAGAATAGCCGCGTCAGGACGGGCGGAGAGAAAAAGCAGGTTTCTCGACTCCAGAGAATCGCCCGCAAAGCGGGCAATTCTGTTCCGGTCGAAATGACAAAGTAATTGAGATGTCCGATAATCCCTAGAAATTCGCTGGCAGCTTCACGATTCTCTTCTGGATGGCCCACATCACCAGCTCGGCTTTGTTGTGAATGCCGAGCTTGCGCATGAGATTGAATTTGTGTGCGTCGACGGTCTTGACGCTGAGTCGAAGAATGGCGGCGACGGAGCGTACGGTCTTGCCTTCAGCGAGAAGTTCCAGAACTTGCCGCTCGCGTGCGGTGAGGATTTTCCGCGGTTGGGTGGGGGGCGGTTCTTCCGGGCTGGGGCGTGGCATTTCGGCTACGTTCGCTTTCTCGCGATCGCACGTGCGGCGGATCATCTCGACCAATTCCTGAGCGGAGGCGTTACGCGGGATCACGTTGAGGCGAGGAGAGCGCACTGCCCATGAAGGATCGTCTGTTTCGGACACGGCTAGAAAGACGACCTGGGTTTGCGGAGCCGCGCTGCGGATCATCTGCTCCGCCTGATAGGGCGAAGGACCAAAAATAGCGACATCGCTGACGACGACGTCCGGCCTGTGCAGCGAGGCAAGACGCAGCGCATCGGCCATGCCTCCCGCTTCGGCAATGACCTCCAGGTCAGCCTCATCTTCGAGCAAACGGCGCATGCCCTGACGCAGCAGAACATGATTGTGCGCCAGAAGGCAGCGGGTTTTGCGCTTGCCCAGCCTTACTTCGAGTGGAACATGGGCCTGGGGATACAAAGTGCTCCTTGGTCAAGTCTTCAGGCCAGAAGAATCCAGCAGAATATGGCGCGTGTCAGCTCGATCCTGGGACGAAAAGCATCCAAGACCGGATCATTCTAAACCTTCCTCGGCGGGGAGGCACGCGAAGTCCTTGTGCGGCAGGCTGTCCCCGGTTGCGGCGCGCATCATTTACAATCAACGCTTCATGCTGCGCTACTTTACCGCGGGAGAATCCCATGGGGAGGCTCTGGTCGCCTTCCTGTCCGGCGTGCCGGCCGGATTGAAGGTGGATCAGGCTTTTCTCGATCGCGAACTCTGGCGCCGCCAGCAGGGATACGGGCGCGGCGGGCGCATGAAGATTGAGAGCGATCGGGCGCACATTCTCTCGGGCGTGCGGCATGGGATCACGATCGGCTCGCCGATTTCGATTCTCCTGGAAAACAAAGACTGGAAGAACTGGCAGGAAGCGTTGCCCATCGGCGAAGGAGACGCGGCCAAGCATAAGCACGTCGGCGCGCCGCGGCCGGGCCATGCCGATCTGGCGGGGGCGCTGAAGTACAACTTTGCCGAAGCGCGCTATGTCCTGGAGCGGGCGTCGGCGCGCGAGTCGGCTGCGCGTGTGGCAATTGGGGCGATCGCAAAACTGTTTTTGCGAGAGCTCGGCATCGAAGTGCTGAGCCACGTGGTCACGGTGGGGGCTGTTACCCTGCCCGATCAGGTTGGGTGGGAGAAGATTCGCGCGCTTCGTGAGCATGATGAGATTCTGCTGAACTGCGCTGACGCCGACGTCGAGCAGCGAATGAAAGAGGAGGTCGACAAAGTACTAAAGACCGGCGATTCGCTGGGCGGAGTCTTCGAAGTGGTGGCGCACCAGGTTCCTCCGGGGCTGGGAACGTATGCGCAGTGGGATGAGCGGCTGGACGCGCTGCTGGCTGGAGCGGTGATGTCGCTGCAGGCGGTGAAGGCGGTCGAGATTGGAGCGGGAGTGGCGGCCGCGTTTGCGGCGGGTTCGACCGTGCATGACGAGATAGGCTATGCAGCAAAGTCGGGCTTCACCGCGTTCTCGCGCACGCATAACAACGCGGGCGGAATCGAGGGCGGAGTTTCGAACGGAGAAGAAATCCGCGTGCGCGGGTACCTGAAGCCGATTTCCACGCTGCGCCGGCCGCTGCAATCGGTGGATTTCGAGACGCGCCAGCCAGTCAAGGCGGCCTACGAACGCTCGGATGTGTGCGTGGTTCCGGCCGCCGGAGTTGCCGCCGAAGCGATGGTTGCGCTGACGCTGGCGCGCTGCGCGCTGGAAAAATTCGGCGGCGACTCGATGACCGAGACGCTTAGAAATTTCCGCGGCTATTGTAATCAGTTAAAAAACTACTGATGGTCCGTGGCTGGACAATCTATCGCAGATGATCTATCCGATCGTAAAGTTCGGAAATCCAGTTCTTGAAAAACCCGCCGAGCCGGTAACCGTTTTCGACGAAGAACTGAAGAAACTTATTGCCGACATGTTCGAATCCATGTATGCGGCTCACGGAGTGGGGCTGGCGGCGCCGCAGATCGGCATCGGGCGGCGCATTGCCGTGATCGACGTGACGTTCAAAGACGATCCAAAGGCGAAGCTGGTACTGATCAATCCCGAAATCATTGGCACCGAAGGCAAACACACGCAGAGTGAAGGATGCCTGAGCATCCCGGATTTCCGTGAGAATGTCACGCGGCCGAACAAGGTCACGGTGCGCGCGCAGGATGCTGACGGCAAGGTTTTCGAGAAAACGGGAGAGGAACTGCTGGCCCGTGCGCTGGCGCACGAAACGGATCATCTGAACGGGAAGCTGTACATCAGCCACCTCAGCGCGCTGAAACGCGATTTGATCAAGCGCAGGATTCGCAAGCTGATGAAGGCGGGAGAGTGGTAGGAATTGGGTAATTGAGTAATCGGGTAATTTTGTAATTTAAAACCAGGACGCGGTTTGCAATTACTCCATTCTTCAATTACACAATTACCAAATGTCTTTGGACCTCGTTTTCTGCGGCACGCCGGAGTTTGCCGTACCGACGCTCGAAAAGCTGGTTGCTGAGGGATCCCGTGTCCATCTGGTGGTGACGCAGCCGGATCGGCCCAAGGGACGCGGCTTGGAGCTTGTTGCTTCGCCGGTTAAACAGTCCGCGTTGACGCTGAATCTTCCCATCACGCAGCCGGACCGCATCAAGACGAACGACGAACTCCGCGCACAACTTTCCGGGTTGAAGCCTGACGCGATTATCGTTGTGGGATATGGCCGGATGATCCCGCAGTGGATGCTCGATCTGCCTCCGCTGGGCAACATCAATCTGCATGGCTCGCTGCTCCCGAAGTATCGGGGCGCCGCGCCCATTCAGTGGGCGATCGCGCGAGGGGAGACGGTCACGGGTGTGACGACGATGCGGCTCGATGCCGGCCTCGATACCGGCGACATTCTGCTGCAGAAGGAAAGCGCGATCGATCCCGAAGAGACTGCCGAGACTCTCGCTTCTCGCCTGGCGGCGATCGGCGCTGATCTGATGGTCGAGACCGTGCGGGGATTACAAGCGGGCTCGATTCAGCCGCGTCCTCAAGATAATTCGCAGGCCAGCCTCGCGCCGATTCTCAAGAAGGAAGATGGGCTCATCGATTTCTCACGGCCGGCTGGCGAAATCTTCAACCGCATGCGCGGATTTCAGCCGTGGCCGGGAGCGTATACGAGATTTCGTGGCAAGAATCTGCAGATATTGAATGCTCAGGCCTCCGCTGACGTCGTGCCTCCGGCGGAACTTCGGGCGCACGGCGACCGGCTGCTTATTGGGTGCGGACAGAATTCGTCGCTTGAGCTTCTGGAACTTCAGGTGGAAGGCAAAAAGCGGAGCTCCGCGCGCGATTTCGTGCACGGGTATCGGCCTCGAGCCGGCGAAAGGCTGGGTTAAGCTCAGCGGCTAAAGCCCGCATTCATTTCGGGGCACTTTCGGCACGACTGAAGTCGTGTCCTTCCCAGGTCCCCGGTCGTGTGCCATAGAATCGAAAGGCGATGCCCGTTAGCCCTGCGCGTGCCGCCGCGTTCGACATTCTGATTCGGGTCGAGCGCCAATCTGCCTATGCATCCGAATTGCTGCATTCTGCCGCTCACGCGCATCTTTCCGCTGCTGATCACGCGCTCGCGACCGAACTCGTGATGGGTGTTCTGCGCTGGCAATCTCGGCTTGACGATGAGATTGCGGGCGCCAGTTCTCATCCAACAGCGAAACTCGATCTCGAGGTTCTTATCGCCTTGCGCCTGGCGGTCTATCAATTGCGCTGGCTGGATCGAATTCCACAACGCGCTGCGATCCATGAGAGCGTCGAGTTGGTGAAGCGGGCGCGCAAGCGTTCGGCGGCGCCGCTGGTAAACGCCGTGCTGCGCAAGCTGGCTGGGCTGCGAGGTCCAGAGTGTTTCATTGACGACAGCGCCTCACCGGAAGATCTTTCCCGCTGCTTTTCACATCCTCTCTGGATGATTGAGCGCTGGGCGCGCGAATCCTCGGTCGAAACAGCGCGCCAGATCTGCGAGCACGACCAGTCCGTTCCCGTGACCGCGATCCGCATGCGGAGCGGCAACGCCGAAGCGAGCCTGAGTCAGGACGGAATTGCGCTCGCGCCCGGCGGTTTGCTTGCCTCTGCACGCCGCGTAACGAGTGGAGCTATTACCGAGTCTCGTGCTTTCCGCACAGGTGAAGTTGTGATCCAGGATGAAGGGTCACAGTTGGTCGCAGCGCTATTGAACACAGCGGCCGCCGAACGGCCACGCATTCTTGACTGCTGTGCCGCACCCGGCGGGAAAACGCTGGCGATGGCTGACGCGAATCCTGGCGCGCTGATCACTGCGGTGGAGCTTCATGCTCATCGTGCCCGCCTTCTGCGAAAGCTGCTCGCTACGTCGGGGGCGGGTGAGCGGATTCAAGTCGTGGTCGGCGAGGCGCGGAGTCTTCCCCTGTCGGGCGGCTTCGACCTCGTGCTGGCCGACGTGCCCTGCTCGGGCAGCGGCACACTGGCGCGCAATCCGGAGATCAAGTGGCGACTCAAGCCGGAAGACCTGACAGAGTTGCACGAGCGGCAAGTCGTGATTCTGCGCTCCGCGCTGGCGCAGGCCGCTTCGGGCGGGCGCGTGATTTACTCGACCTGTTCTCTGGAACGGGAAGAGAACGAAAGCGTGGTGGAGCAGGTTCTGGCGGAGGTTGATTCGCTTCGACTGATTGAGTGCGGTCCTGAACTTCAGCGGTTGAAGACTGCGGGAAAGCTTAGCTGGGTCGACGTTGAGTCACTCACGCGCGGACCTTATCTGCGGACCATCCCGGGGGTGCATCCGTGTGATGGGTTCTTTGCGGCTGTCATAGAAAAGCATTAATCCCAGAGGGCACAGACGGTCGCAGAGGTCTACCGCACTTCGAAGCTCACCATTGCGCCCGCTGGAATCTTCTGGCCTACGCCGGGGGCCTGCGACACGATGATGCTTGCCGGTGAGGGTTGAGCGGGTGGCTGGGATGGCGCAGGTGCGGCCTGAGCTGGCGGTGCATTCTCGCCGGCAACTGGGTTCGCTTCATCACCCGGAGCGACGGGCGGCGGGGCTAGGGTTACATTGCCCAACTTGAAGCCCTCGTCCTGCAGCGTGCGATTTGCGCTGCCCAGAGTCTGTCCGATAAAACTCGGCATCACGAAGGCCGGCGGATCAGCGGGCACGGTGACCAGCAGGCTGATTTTCGGGGCGAGCACTTCGGTGGCGTTCGCGGGAGGACTCTGTGCGAGCACCTGATCCGGCGGTATACCGGGAGCCTGCGTTAGGGCCATCGAGGCGATATCGAGGCCGCGGCGACGGATATTCAGTTCGGCGGCGTGCTCGCTCTGGCCCGTTACGTCAGGAATGGCGACGCGCGTGGGCCCGAGACTCTGCGCAACTCGCACCTGCCAGCCGCGGCGCACCTTCGTGCCCGGCAACGGCAACTGAGACATGATTCTGCCTTCGGGAATCTGCGGACTGTAGTACTGCCGCTCAATGTCCATCTGCAGGCCGAGTCCGCCGACTGCGCGTTCTGCTTCAGTGGGCGTCAACCCAACCAAGGCAGGCACTGCGACCTCCTGCCCGTGAATGGCGAACTGCATGGCAGTGAGAGCCGAGACCATGGCTACAATCACCAGCACCAGCGCGAGCATGGTGAAGCGGACGGCGGATCTCAGGTTCGGGAGAATCACGGCGGCTCAGTGGGAATTATAGACCGCAGTCTTCAATCCAAGTCGTGCGTCATTCGTAATGATTTGTAACGTAACGATGTGTAATGCACGCGGATCATGCTGCGGGTTGAGTTTCGGGCATCCGCCGCTAGTTGCCTGCAATCTAACGGAGTGCGAGCGTTCTTCCTGCGAGGTGCGCCATGAGTTCCGTGCGGGGGTATCATGATTGCGTGCGGCGTTCGGTCTCGGCTCCGGTAGCGCTTTTCGGCCTGATGGTCATGGCGGCGATTTTCGCCGTGGGAGCCTGGGCACAGACCAACAACGCGTCTTCACATGCAACTTCATCCGGAGGCGCTAGCCACGCGGTAAGCGCTGCTGCTGCCGCACCGGTGATTCACGTTCCCTCTCCGCCGCACACTGGCCATGGTTCCGGCGGCAGTGGTTCGGGCGGGGGAAATCACGGAGGCACTCCTTCGCACTCGGGCGCCGGACCGGGCCAGGGCGATCGCCACCGCCATCACTCTGTCGAGTACGCGCCGCCGGTCATTTATGCAGTGCCGGTACCGTATGCGGTGGACATTGCCGACACCGACGATTATTCCGACGGCGATGTGGACGCGAACGATCCTGATTACCAGGGTGGGCCCACGGTGTTTGACCGGCGCGGTCTGGGCGAGGAATCGTACGTGCCGCCGGTGAGCGATGACGACCAATCCTATCTGACGCGATCCGATGATCGCGAGGCTGAGCCTGAACCGCAGCCAGAACCGACGATCCTGATCTTCAAGGACGGCCACAAACTGGAAGTTGCTAATTACGCGATCGTAGGCCCGACGTTTTTTGATCTGACACCGGGGCACGCGCGCAGAATTGCGCTTGCCGATCTCGATCTCGCAGCTACTTACAAACAGAATGACGAGCGGGGTGTGATCTTCCAGTTGCCGGCGGCGGTGCAGGCGAATTGAGCCACCGGGCCTGAAGGCCGCGCCTCAACGGGGTGCGCGACGCGGCCCTGAAGGGCCGCTCTTCCACGGTACGTCGGCGTCCAAGTCGGAAAAAGGCGGTCTCAAGCCGGTCAACATCCGCATCCCAAAAGTGTCCCAATTCGTGGTATAATTTGTACAGTTCCCAGGGCATATAACATCCTGTAAAAACAATCAGTTACGAGAGTTCTGAGGACGACCGGGAGCACCGGGGCCAGAAACCGAGCCGCGGCCAAAAGCTAGCAGCAAAACAGCCTAGAGCGAATCATGCCTGACGATCAGAATCCTGAACTTCCATTGACACCTCCTCCGGGCGGCGAAGGCCCGGGCGCGCTGAACATACAACCGGTCAACATTGAAGAGGAGATGCGGCGGTCGTATCTCGACTATTCGATGTCGGTGATCATCGGCCGCGCGCTGCCCGACGTCCGCGACGGATTGAAGCCCGTGCATCGGCGGATTCTGTATGCGATGTACGACATGGGAATGTTGCACAACCGCTCCTACAGCAAGTGCGCCGGAGTGGTGGGAGAACTCCTGAAGAAATACCACCCCCACGGGGACAGCGCTGTGTACGACGCCCTAGTGCGCCTGGCGCAGAGTTTTTCCATGCGCTACCCGCTGATCGATGGTCAGGGGAATTTTGGCTCGGTAGATGGCGATCCAGCCGCGGCCTACCGTTACACCGAGTGCCGCCTGACGCACATCGCTGAAGAGATGCTGGCGGACATTGACAAGGATGCGGTGGACTTCGTCAAGAACTTCGATGAAAAGTTCGATGAGCCAACAGTCCTTCCCACGCGCATTCCTAACCTTCTGATCAACGGCTCCGACGGAATCGCGGTCGGCATGGCGACGAAAATTCCGCCGCACAACCTGACCGAAATCGTTGATGCGACGATCACGCTCATCAACAATCCCAACGCGCAGCTGGCGGAAATTCTGAAGTTCGTGCAGGGGCCGGATTTTCCCACCGCCGGCATCATTCACGGGCGGGCGGGAATTTTCGAAGCCTACAAGACCGGCCGCGGCCGCTTCCAGATGCGCGCCAAGGCTGCGATCGAGAACATCACCAAGGAACGCCAGGCCATCATCGTCACCGAGATTCCCTACCAGGTGAATAAGGCGAAGCTGGTCGAGCGCATCGCGCAGTTGGTCAACGACAAGGACATTGAAGATATCGCCGACATCCGCGACGAGAGCGATCGCGACGGCCTGCGCGTTGTGGTCGAGCTGAAGCGCGGAGCGGAGCCGCAGATCGTGCTCAACCAGCTCTTCAAGCACACGCAGATGCAGGAAAGCTTCTCGATGATCCTGCTGGCGGTGGTGAACGGTCAGCCGCGGGAAATGGGCCTGATTCAGGCCATCAAGTATTTCATCGAGCACCGCGTCGACGTGGTGCGGCGGCGCACCGCCTACCTGCTGGCCAAGGCGAAAGACCGCGAGCACATTCTGGAAGGCTACCTCACGGCGCTCGACCACCTCGATAACGTCATCACCATCATTCGCGGCAGCGCCAACCGCGCCGAGGCCCGCGAGAACCTGGTGCTTTATTTCGGCGGCAAAAAGATTGACATCAATACGACGGGGCGGGCACCGAGGCTCCTTCCGGAGAAGCCGTTCACGGCGAAGCAGGCCGATGCAATCCTTGAGTTGCAGTTGCACCGCCTGACCAAGCTCTCGATCGATGAAATCTCGAACGAGTTGAAGGATGTGCGCGAGAACATCGCGGAGTACGAATCGATTCTTGCGTCGGAAAAGAAGCTGCGCTCGGTCATCATCAAAGAGCTGGAGGAAGTGAAGAAATCGTACGGCGACGAGCGCCGCACGCGCATTGAAGATGAAGCGGCGGAGATCGTGCTCGAGGACCTGATCGCGGACGAGCTGGTTGCGGTGACGGTGAGCCACTCCGGCTATTTGAAGCGGACGCCAATCTCCACTTACCGCATGCAGCGCCGCGGCGGCACGGGCCGCACCGGCATGAAGACGCGCGACGAGGATTTCGTCGAGCATCTGTTCAGCGTTTCGACCCACGCCTACATTCTGATCTTCACCAACAACGGCCGCGTGTACTGGCTCAAGGTGTATGAGATCCCCGATGTCAGCGCCGCGGGCAAGGGCAAGCACATCGGCAACCTGGTCGGTCTGCAGCCGGGCGAAACACTGAAGACAGTGGTCGCCGTTCGCAATCTGGAAGAAGAGAACAAATATGTATTTTTCGCCACGCGCAACGGACTGGTGAAGAAGTCGGAGCTGCGCGAATACATGCACGTGCGCTCGAACGGCATCAACGCCATCAACATTGAGCACGGAGACGAACTGGTCGCGGCGCGCATCACCGACGGCAATCAGATCATCTTCCTCGCCTCGCACGAAGGCATGGCGGTGCGCTTCGACGAAAGCCACGTGCGGCCGATGGGCCGCGCGGCATACGGCGTTTGGGGCATTGACCTTGCAGACAAGGATTACGTGGTCGGCATGGCGACTACGCCCAAGCCGGACGCCGCACCGGCAACGCCTGCGACCGAGGGAAGCGCCGAACCTGAGGCGATTGACGAAGCGGTGAAAGGCTCGCTCATTCTTTCGGTCACGGAAAACGGATTCGGCAAGCGCACTGCGGCGGATGAATACCGCCTGACGAATCGCGGCGGCAAGGGCGTGATCAATCTGAAGACGACCGAGCGCGTGGGGAAAGTCGTGGCCATCGCGCAGGTGGACGAAAACTCGCAGGTCATGCTGATCAGCCACTACGGGAAAATCATCCGCATGGATTCGACGACGATTCGCGAGTCGGGGCGCAACGCCCAGGGAGTGCGCTTGCTGCAGATGGAGCCCGGAGACAAGGTCGCGGCGGCAGTGGTGATCGCGCCAGAAGAGGAAGCGAACGGGAATGGAGGGACGCTGATTCAGTAGAGCGTTTCAGGCGTCCCAGCCGGGACGCGGTCGGATTGTCGGCCACCACCCGGCGTTGAAACGCCGGGCTATTGTCAGATGTCCCTGCGGGACAAGCGTGGCGCGACTGCTCCTCAAGATTTTCCTGTGGCGCTTTCCGTAACCATCACCCGTTCAACAGCGCCATCATTTGCTCGGGGTAGCGGGTGCCGGCGGCGGAGTCGGGTGGGAAGACTTTGTTGATCCGGCGCAAGTCTTCCGGGGTCAGCCTCAAGTCGTTAGCTGCCGCATTTTCTTCCAGATATTTCCGGCGCTTGGTGCCGGGGATGGGGACGATGTCGTTGCCCTGCGCCAGCACCCAGGCCAGCGCCAGCTGCGAGGGTTTGCAGCCCTTTTCATTGGCGATCTCTTGCACACGCCGCACCAGATCGAGATTCTTCTGGAAATTCTCTCCCTGAAAACGAGGGCTGTAGCGGCGGAAGTCATCGGCGGACAAGTCTTCGAAGCGCGTGATCTGGCCGGTGAGAAATCCGCGGCCGAGCGGGCTATAAGCGACGAAGCCGATGCCGAGTTCGCGGCAGGTTGAAAGAATTTCGCCTTCAGGATCGCGCGACCAGAGCGAATACTCTGTTTGTAGCGCAGCGATAGGATGCACTTTCGCCGCGCGGCGCAGAGTCGCGGGCGAGGCTTCGGAGAGTCCCAGATAGCGAACCTTGCCTTCCTTCACCAGCGCGGCCATGGCGGCGACGGTCTCTTCAATCGGCGTGCTGGGATCAACGCGGTGCTGGTAGTAAAGATCAATGGTCGAGACGCCGAGCCGGCGGAGGCTGGCTTCGCACGAACGGCCCACATACTCCGGCTTGCCGTTCACGCCGCGAGCACCAGGGTTGGCGGGGTCGCGCACGATGCCGAATTTTGTGGCGAGCACGATTTGGTCACGCTTGCCTTTGATGGCGCGGCCGACGAGCTCTTCGTTTTTGTGCGGGCCGTAAACGTCGGCAGTGTCGAGGAAGTTGATGCCGAGTTCGAGGGCACGGTGAATGCTGGCGATGGATTCCGCTTCGTCAGTGGCGCCGTAGAACTCCGACATTCCCATGCATCCCAAGCCCTGGGCTGAGACTTTGAGGCCGCTGCGACCAAGTTCGCGAACTTGCATGATGGCTCCTCCGCAGGAAGAAGATGAGAAAGGCTATCACGCCGCGTGCGGAAGGAGAGGATTGGCGGGGTGGGCGAAGGCAGGTTACCGGGGTACAGATCCCCGATAGTGATCAGGACTCGCTATTTGGTAATGGAAATTCTGGGCTTGGCGAGAGACAGGACTTCGCCGATTTGGACGGCCG
>Ga0335078_10012014_pt1 | contig 12849 bp, 13 predicted proteins | sample Lox_Sample_32_FD_206711 | JGI IMG/M metagenome (GOLD analysis project Ga0335078, IMG submission 206711) | Soil microbial communities from Loxahatchee National Wildlife Refuge, Florida, United States - Lox_Sample_3.2 | ecosystem: Environmental > Terrestrial > Soil > Wetlands | place: USA... | reverse complement strand
TGCCACTGGAGGGGGCGACGCGAGCCCCGTTAATTGCGCGAAGCGAGATTGAGGGGAAGGCTCCGCGAGCTTCGCTCATGGAGGGGGCGACGCGAGCCCCGTTAATTGCACGGCAGATTTTGTTTTTGCTCTTTGACAATTGAATCGTAAGCCCCGACAGGCTCACCTTGTCTTTTCAAAATCTAGAGGCGGCCCTCCCGCTTGGTATAGTGCAGGTGAGCCGATCCAGTAGCCCGTGAGGTCCTTATATCCCGGAATTGGCGGCTATTGGTTCAATTCCGGGGGGCTCTGGACGGTCGCATGTTCGGAATCAAGGATCGTTTTTCGCCTTGGAAAAACGATCGAGTGAGATTGCGAGCGAAGCGAGCGTGAGAGGGGAGGCTCCACGGGCTTTGCTCGTGGAGGGGGCGCTGAGCCCCATTAATAGCTGAGATGCGAGACTTGCTGGCCGAGGACTATACTTTGCGTATGTCCGAAGACGCTGGTAGGGCAGTGGTCAGGGGGCGGTGCGATTCTGGACATGCGACCGGCCGTACCTGCATGTCGGCCCGCAGCGTCTCTGCGCTCAAGCTAGTCCAACAGGTCTAGCCGACGTTACAGGCTTGATATGACACTAGGGGACTTGAGGTCTACTGCCCCCTACCCCCCACCACGATCTCCGGTATCCTGATCGTCGGCTGGGCGTCGGCGACGGGCACGCCCTGGCCGTCCTTGCCACAGGTGCCGATGCCGAAGCCGAGGTCGCTGCCTGCCATGTCTATTTCCTTGAGCACTTTGGGGCCGTTTCCCATCATGGTGGCGTTTCTCACCATGGGCCCCACCCGCCCTTTCTCTATGAGATATCCCTCCTGGATCTCGAAGACAAAGTCGCCTGTCACCGTATCCACCTGACCGCCCCCCATCTTCTTGACGAGAACACCATCATCCACGGAGGCAATGATGGACCGCGGGTCATCGGGGCCTGAGAGGATCATGGTATTGCTCATCCGGGGGATGGGCCTGTACCTGAAGGACTCGCGCCTGCCGTTGCCCGTGGAAGGCGTACCGTATTTCATGGCGTGGAACCGGTCGAAAAGGTAGTTCTTCAATATCCCGTTCTCCACAAGGACAGTCCTCTCGGAGGGCGTGCCCTCGTCATCGTACGCATACGTTCCCCTCAGATAAGGGAGCGTCTTGTCGTCCACGACATTGATGAGGGAGCCGGCGATCTTCTCGCCGATCATGCCTTTGTAGCAGGATAGTCCCTGCATGGCGAGGTCGGACTCGAGACCGTGACCCACGGCTTCATGGATCATGGTTCCTCCCGCCTCCGACGCAAGAACCACTGTCTTCGTTCCCATAGGCGCCTCGATGGCGCCGAGGAGGCCGGAAAGCCGTTCCACGGTGGACCGCACGAACTGCTCAACCCGCTCGTCAGAGAGAAACTCGAAGCCGCAAAACCCGCCCATGGCTTCGTAGGCCGTCTGGAGCTCTTCACCTTCCTCGCCCACAACGAGAAGGGTGAGGACCAACTGGGTCCTCCTGTCTTCCACGTTAGTGCCGTCGCTCCCGGCTATCCTGATGAGCTGGTCAGTGTCCCTATAGAGCACCTTTACCTGCTTGATCCGCTTCTCCATCCGCCGGGCCGATGTTTCTATCGAGCGTACCAGGGCAAGCTTCCTTTCCGTGTCCACGTCCCTCGGGGCCATTTCTATGGCGAAGGGATACTCTGCCCTGCGCAGCTCGACCGCCGATGCCTGCCCCTCTTTAGAGGCGGGCAGCCTGGCAAGGTCTCGCGCGAGGTCGAGGAGGCGCCCTTCCTCCTTGGAGTTCGTGGAGGCGAAGAACGTCTGCCACGGCCTTACTAACCGCAGACCCACACCCTCGTCGAGCCCCTTCTCGATCTTCTCTATCTTCTGCGACTCGAGCTGTATGAGCGTGTAGGCCGTCTCCTCGTCAAATATCTCTGCGTACAAGGTCTTGTCGCCCTGGAGGGCCCTCAGCACCCTCGCCTGATCAAACATCTCCCGCCTCCGTGAACACGATATCGAACCTCTCCAGGTCTTTCATTATGCCCTCGAGATGGTCTTCCGCACTCGACGGATAGGTCACCTCAATGGAGCCAGCCTTGCCATCGAGCACGGTCATGAGACCCACCTCTTCGTAAGACTCGAGTATGGCTTTGAAAAAACCTATGCCCTCTCTGTTGATCTTAAGCCTTTTGACGCGCTCCATCTACCCCTTCGCCCCGAGCATCTCCACGAACGCCTCGAGACGAAGCCTGGTCCTCGTGTCGAGGTGGTCCGGCAGGTCCCCTTCTATGGTAATGACCGGCACATCGAGGCTCTCCCTCAGGATGATGTCCTCTATGGTCCGGTAGCAGAAGGCCTGCACGTAATGAATGATCCCTTGAAGCCCTCTCCTTTCGATCTCCCGCCTGATGTCGTCGAGGCGCGCGAATATGCCGTAGGGGTACGTGTAGGAGAGGTAGCGGTCGACCATATCCCCCGAGAAGAAGGGCAGCGCAAACTGCCGCTGTACCTCGTTGTAGACGACGTGGCAGCCCAGCTCTTCCACGAACTGATAGAGTTCCGGGCTGATGGGCGGAACCCCCACGTATCCGATAGGTATGCCGGGTATGGGTCCCCTCTTCCTCGCCTCGTCCATGAAGCTCTCTGCCCTCTCTCCGTAGCCCTCGTAGTCCCCCTCCATGTCAGAGGCGCAGACCTGCCAGAAATGGTTTTCCCGGCCCCTCACGACCCTCTCGCTCCACGTCATCCGATCGATCTCGGCAAGTTTCCTTCGCACCCGCAGAACATGGGCACCTATCTCCTCGACCCTTTCCGTAGCGACTCCGAAATGGGTCATGAACTTTCCGATCTCCCTTGCCAGTCCCTCCCGGTCCCTGTCGTAGGGAAAAGAGAAGGGGATGATCCTCACGCCCTTGTAGGTAAGAATCTCGGCGAGGGCCCTCGTATTGCTGCAATCCCCCTCAAGGACCGTCACGACGATGCCTATGTCCATCTCTCTGATCACGCCGTAGAGGCCCTTTATCCAGGTGCACATGCTCTTGGGAAAGCCATCCTTTTCCGCAAGGGCCACGAAATGCTGGGGGTCCGGGTCGTTGACGAAGATGTTGTTGAGGTCGCACGGGGTCCTCTCCGCCGCGAAAAGCACTTCCACGGGGATGGTGGTGGTGAAGCCTACCTTCTCACCCACGGCTCACCCCTTCCTCTTTGAGGAATCGGTGCATTTCCAGGAATCCTGCAGGCTCTATCTCTTCCGCCCGCACGGACGCCGGAAAAGCCATGTGACGATAGAGCCCTTCGATATGCTTCGCTTCGTAGAGGTTTTCCAAGGCATGGCGGAGGAACTTTCTCTTGTGATGGAAACAGCCCTTCACAAAGTCTATGAGCCCCTGGTCCGCCTCTTCCCTGTCCTGAAAGACGATGGATATGAAGGCGCTCTCCACCTTCGGGGGTGGGATGAAGAGATCGGGCCTGATCCTCAGGAGGATCTTCACCGACGCATGGAGCTGGAATATGACGGACAGAGCGCCGTAGCTCCTGCAGTGGGAGCGGCTTGCCAGCCTCTCGGCGACCTCTTTCTGCATGGTCAGATAGGCACCCTTAATTGCGACCTTCTCGGCGAGAATCTTGAAGAGTATCTCGCCGGTTATGTTGTAGGGGATGTTGCCCATTACCGTGAAGAAAGAGCCCGGCCATAAGTCGGAAAATCTTACTTTCAAGACGTCGCCGAAGATCACCAACACGTGTGGGAACTCCTCCTCCAGAGACGCAAGCAGGTCCCTGAACCGCTCGTCCTTCTCGACGGCGATGACGCCTCGCACCCTTTGCGCTACGCTTCTCGTGAGGTCTCCCTGCCCCGGGCCTATCTCTACCACGAGATCGGCCTTTCCCACACCCGAAAGCCTCACCAATTTGGCCAGGAGGTTCCTGTCCTTGAGAAGGTGCTGCCCCAGGGCCTTCTTGAGCGGCCTTTCCCTTACCACCGCATTCTCGAAAACGCCTTGATGTCTATGGGAGAGAAGATCCCAATCCCTGCGTAAAACGAGGCGGTCATCGCAACCATAGCGCCGTTGTCCATGCAGTACCCCGGCGAGGGGACGAAGACGGAAATCCCCATGTCGGCGCATCGTTCTATGAGCGCCCGGCGCAGCCTCTCGTTGGAAGCGACCCCGCCTCCCATCACCACTCTTCTTACCCCGGCGTCCCGTGCTGCCTTCGCCGTCTTTGAGGAAAGGACATCGCACGCCGCTTCCTGAAACGATGCCAGTAAATCGGAACGATTACCATCGTTTATGCCGAATTTCTTTACGTGGTTTATGAACGCCGTCTTCAAGCCGCTGAAGGAGAAATCAAAGTTGCTCTCGTCTGCCATGGGCCGGGGAAACGACACATATTCAGGATCTCCTCCCCTTGCCATTTCCTCTATAACCATTCCCCCCGGATAGCCGAGGCCGAGGAATTTGGCTATCTTGTCGAAGGCCTCCCCTGCCGCGTCATCCCTCGTGCTCCCCAGCACCCGAAAGTAGGTTGGTGCTGAGAACAGGAGAATCACAGTATGACCTCCTGATACAATAAGAGACACAAATGGGAACTCTACCTTTTGCTCGAGAAAGATACTCATGGCATGGGCCTCCACATGGTTGACCCCCACCAAGGGTCTTCCAAGGGAGAGTGCGAGACCCTTGGTGAAGCAGAGGCCTACAAGGAGCGAGCCGATCAATCCTGGTCCCTGCGTTACAGAAAGTATCTCTATGTCTCTTAATGTTAATCCAGCTTCGTTGAGAGCCTCGCCGAGCATGCGGTCTATGACCTCCACATGGCTCCTCGATGCAATCTCCGGCACCACCCCTCCGAAGAGGGCATGGATCGGCACCTGGCTCGACACCACGTTAGCGAGCACCTCGCAATCGCGGAGCACCGCGATTGACGTATCGTCGCACGACGTATCCACACCCAGGATGATCATCGATCTCTTCTCAAGGCTTCGCCAACCAAAAACAGCGAAGCTCCCCGCTTGAAAGACGCGCGGGGAGCTTCGAGGGAAGGACCCTACGTTATTAGCCCGACGCCGGGGCGCCTGTTCTTAGATGTCTTCCCAGTCGATCTTCACCTTGAGGCTCTTCTTCAGGTCTTCTTTGAAGGCCATCAGATACGCCTCCCTGGCCTTTGCCGTGTAGATCGCCCGGTAGGTCTCCTTGTCCTTCTCCCATTGACCGCTTTCCGGCTGTTTTTCATCGACACAGGCAAACACATAGTACCTGCCGTTGATGTCCACCGGCTTCTGATACGTTTGACCTTTGGAAAGCCCAAAGATGGCAAGATCCCCCCTGGGGATGTTACCCAATCCGGGAATGGCTGCGGCGCTTCTCGCAAGGAATTCCGAATCCTTCGTGAAGGCTGCGCCCTTTCCCTTCGTCCCATCCTCCGCCGCGACCCGCGCCATCAGCTTCGCCTTCTCGCCGGCGAGCCTCTGACGAAGGATCTTCAGGGCTTCACTCTTTTCGAGGGGTTTCCCCTCTTCCCTGTCGACTATCTGGAAGATGAACGACTTCTCTCCCTCCCTCGCCGGCAGCGAGATGTCTCCCTTACCCATTCCTTTGAGCACGTCCTCGATCTTGAGACCCGCGAACTTCGCGGCGATCTCGCTCTCTTTCTGCGCTCCCAGGTCCACGACTTCGAGGCCCTTCGACTTTCCGTAAGCTGAAAGGTCCTTCGACTTCAAGAGCTCCACATAGGCCTGGTCATCCCTCACGCCGCTCTTCTCGTCGATCACCATATACTTCAGGTGAAGGATATTCTCGGAACGGAGCACGCTCTTCTCTTTGTCGTAAAGGCTGGCCAGCTCCTTGTCGTCCACGGTCACCTTGTCCCTGTATTGATCAGGGTCGAAAACGGCCCATGACAGCCTCACCTGGCCCTTCTCCCTGAGGTAGCTCTGGTAAGCCGCCTTCTCGTCGACCATGGCACCGTTGTCCTCAATGATGTTCGCCAGCTTGGCTATGGTCATGGCCTGTTTCTGGTTCTCCTCGAACGTCTTGGGCTCCATGCCCTGCCTTCTCAGATACTCCATGTAAAGGTCCCTGTCGAACTGGCCGTTCTTGTCCACCAGGCCCATCCGGGCGAGGCCCTCCATGAACTCCTTGTCCGAGGTGCTCAATCCGAGGTCTTGGGCCTTCTCGAGGAGCACGTACTTGTCCACGAGCTGGTTTATCACCATCTTCTTAAGCCCCATCGCCTGTTCATCGAACTTATCCCCATAGAGGCGCCGGTACGTGTTGGCCGTGCTTATGTAGGCATCCCGGTATTCATTGGCCGATATCTTTATGGGTCCCACCTCGGCCACGATCTTGTCTCCGCGCTGCCTGCTGTTGAAGCCGAAGGTGAAGACAAAAACCACGCTGATAACGACAACGAGAATGCCCAAGACTTTACTGCCGTGTTTTCGCATGCTTCGTAACATTGCTTCTCTACTCCCTCTTTAAGTCCTCGACTTAGTTGTCCCTTGTTGATTTTGATATTCTAAAATAGTATATTAGCAACTGGTTTTCAATAGCTGTCTCAAGGGGAGCTCTCGAATGCTCGACGCCTTGTTCGGATTTATATCAAAGGATCTCGCCATTGACCTGGGTACCGCGAACACGCTCGTATACCTTAAGGGGAAAGGCATCGTCACCAATGAGCCCTCGGTGGTCGCGGTACATCAGGACCAGCGCGGAGCCAAGAGGGTGATAGCGGTAGGGGAAGAGGCCAAGAGGATGCTGGGGAAGACCCCGGGGAGCATCGTGGCCATTCGCCCCCTGAAGGACGGTGTCATCGCCGACTTCGAAGTGACGGAGGCGATGCTCAAGTACTTCATCCAGAAGATACATAACAAGAAATCGTATGCCCGTCCGAGGATCGTCATATCCATCCCTTCCGGCATCACACCGGTGGAGAAGAGGGCTGTCAAGGAGTCGGCCGAGTCGGCGGGGGCTCGGGAAGTCTACCTCATCGAAGAGCCCATGGCGGCGGCGATCGGGGTCGGCCTGCCCATCACGGAGCCCAGCGGCAACATGATCGTCGACATAGGCGGGGGCACCACCGAAGTGGCGGTCATCAGCCTGTCCGGCATTGTCTACTGCAATTCGGTGAGAATCGCGGGCGACAGGATCGACGAGGCCATCATACAGTACATCAAGCGGAAGTATAACCTGCTCATCGGGGAAAGGACGGCAGAGCTGGTGAAGATCAACATAGGCTCAGCCTATCCTATCCAGAACGAGCAGGAGCTGGATATGGAGATCAAGGGTCGGGATCTCGTGGGCGGGATCCCCAAGACGCTCGAGATCTCCTCGAAGGACATCCGGGAAGCCATCGCAGAGCCGGTAAACGCCATAGTCGATTCGGTGAGGCTCGCCCTGGAACGGACGCCGCCGGAGCTGGCCGCAGACATCGTGGACAAAGGAATAGTCCTGTCGGGGGGTGGCGCAATGCTCAAGAACCTCGACCTCCTCATCAAGGAGGTGACGAGGCTGCCGGTCATCGTCGCGGACAACCCGCTTACTGCAGTGGTGGAGGGCGCCGGGAGGGTCCTTGACGAGATGAGCCTGCTCAAAGAAATTGCCGCAAAGTTTTAGCGAAAGTAAAGAGCGGAGTTGAAAGGTACCCTTGTCATAATCACGGCTATCCTCATCCTGGCCTTCTCATTTCTCCTTTTCACCGACATAACGATGGTCCAAAGGGGCTATACAAAGACCAAGTTCTATCTGACCGACGGCATCGGTCCGGCGCTTAAGGTGATGAGCACGCCGGTCCGCTTCGTCGACGACCTTCTCGACAACTACGTCAACCTCATCGACGTGAAAAAGAGAAACGTCGAGCTGAAGAAAAGGGTCGAGGCCATGGAGCTGGAGAACCAGAAGATCACCGAGCTGGAGAAGGAAAACGAGAGATTGAAGCAGCTCCTCGACATGGCTGAGCAGCGGCCCAACGAGATGATTGCCGCCCGGGTGACGGGCGAAGACGTGATGAACTGGTTCAAGTGCATCATCATAGACAAGGGAAAGACCGCGGGGGTGAGAGAGAAAATGCCGGTGGTGACGCCCGCCGGCGTCGTAGGGCAGGCGGTGGAGGTGAGCAGGTGGCACACGAAGGTGATGATCATCAACGACACCAACTCCGCAGTCGACGTCTACACGACGGGAAAGCACACCCGAGGGATAGTGGAAGGGACGGGACAAACCACCCTCAAGATGAAATACGTCCTGAAGAACGACGACATAGAGGTGGGGGACAGGCTCATCACCTCCGGCAAGGATGCCGTCTATCCGGAAGGTCTCGCCGTGGGCATCGTCATCAACATAAACAAGACCAGGCCGGGACTCTTTTCCGATATCGACGTCATGCCCTTCAACAACTTCAAGAAACTCGATGAAGTCCTCGTGGTGAAGAAAGGATGAGGAGAATCATCTGCCTCGCCTTCGGAGTCTTCCTCACGGTGTGCGAGTCGTCCCTGTTCTCTTTTCTTCCCATCGACGTCCCAAAACCCGACGTCGGCGTCTCCTTCATCATCTTTGGGGTCTTTTTCCTTACCCCCGTCGACGGTCTCATCGCCGCGGTTCTCTTCGGCTTTACCCAAGAGGTCCTCTCGAACGGCCCTCCGGGTTCGATGCTCTTTACGAACGTCGGCCTTCTCCTCACCTGCATGTTCGTCAAGAGCCGGTTGTACATCGAGTCGAGGTACACCTTTAGTCTCGTGTGCGCGGGGTCGGTGCTCTTCGAGTCCCTGCTCTTTCTGGCCCTCTCCCTCCTCTCCAAAGGGGAGACAAAGGACATCTTCAACGTTCTCTTCTACGCGGTCCCGGACTCGATAGTGACCGCCTTCATTGCCCTCTTCATGTTCAGCTTTCTTGAGCGCTTCCGCGTTCGCTACCTCAGCAGGGCTTGACCATGCAGCAACCGGAGGCGATCGTCCAGGAAAGGAAGTATAAATGGTGCAAGCGGGTACTCGTCTTTGCGATAATCATCCTCTTCATGCGCCTCTTCGACCTCCAGATACTCCATGGCGAAGACATGAGGAGATTGTCCGAGCAGAACAGGGTGAGGATAAAGAAGATCCTGGCCCCGCGGGGCACGATCTTCGACAGGAAAGGCAGGATACTCGGCAATACGAGGCCCTCTTTCAACCTCTACATCATCCCGGAAGACATCAAGGACTTCACGGAGACGGTGGACGGCATCGTCAAGCTCCTCGACCTGGACCGGGATGACATCATAGAAAGACTGAAAGAGGCGAGGGATTTCCCCTCGTCCTTTCCGGTAAAGATACTATCCGATATGTCCATGGATGAGGTGGCGAAGGTCGAGGCGAACAAGTTTTACCTGCCGGCGATTTCCATCCAAATCGAGCCGAAAAGGAACTATCCCAACGGTACCTTGGCCGCCCATGTGCTCGGCTACGTGTCGGAAGTAAGCACGGAGGAGCTTAAGTCCCCGGAATATAAAAACTATGCGCCGGGGGACCCCATAGGCAAGTTCGGCCTGGAAAGGATGTACGAAAAGGATTTGAGAGGCGTGGACGGAGAAAAGAGGGTCGAGGTGGATGCCTCCGGCAGGGAGGTCCGGGTCCTCGATATCAAGGAGCCCATCTCCGGAAACGGCATCTATCTCAACATTGACCTCGATGTGCAGGAGGCGCTCGAAAAGGGGCTGTACGGAAAGAACAACGAGCACAAGGCGGGGGGCGGCGTCGTATCGGACCCCCGCACGGGTGCGGTGCTTGCCCTTGCGAGCCACCCCGCCTTCGATCCGAACCAGCTCACGTCCGGCTCGCGCGAATACTGGCAGACCATCGCCCTGGACGAGTCACACCCTCTCCAGAACAGGGCGATCCAGGGGCGCTTTCCCCCGGGGTCGACTTTTAAGCCCCTCGTGGCGCTTGCGGCCCTGGAAAAAGGCGTCATTAACGAGCACACGACGTTCGGCTGCCCCGGCCACTTCGCCTTCGGCGGCCACGTGTTCAAGTGCTGGCAGAAGAGGGGCCACGGGTCGGTGGCCATCCATAAGGCCATCGTCGAATCGTGCGACGTCTTCTTCTACAACACGGGCCTGAGGCTGGGCGTGGACAATATCCATGAGATGGCTGAAGAAATCGGGATTACGAAGCCTACGGGCATTGACCTGCCCGGCGAAAAGAGCGGTCTGGTACCCTCCACGGAATGGAAGATGAAGACCCAGGGCGTCAAATGGTACACCGGAGAGACGGTCTCGGTCGCCATCGGGCAGGGCGCGGTGTGGCTCACGCCCATCGGCCTCATGCAGCTCGCAGCCTTCATGGCGAACGAGGGGGTAACGTTCAAGCCCCAGATCGTGAACAGGATAGTCACTCCCGACGGCAAAGTAGTCAAGACGTTCGATCCTGTCATGACGGCCAACGTGAAGCTGAACAAGGAGGCCATCGCGCTGGTCAAGGACGGCATGAAAGGAGTAGTGAACGAACCGGGAGGCACAGCGCACAGCAACGCTTTCTCTCAGAAAGTGAGCATCAGCGGCAAGACGGGCTCGGCCCAGTCGGGCACGGGTGGGGCAGATCACGCGTGGTTCATCTCGTACGCCCCGAGCGACGACCCGCAGATAGCTATGGGTATACTCGTGGAGCACGGCCTCCACGGCGCGAGTGCTGCCAGCCCGGTGGCAAAAGCAGTGGCGGAAGTGCTCTTCCCGGGCCAAGAAGAGGCAAAACCGGTGGAAACAGATGCACATTGACAAACGGCGACTCTATCATCTCGACTGGTTCCTCATTCTCAACGGGGCAGCCCTTCTGGCCGTGGGCATGGTCAACCTGATAAGCGCCTCCACCTCTATCGAGAGCGGCCCTTACAACCTTCTTGTCAAACAGATGCTCGCCCTCGTCGCAGGGATAGGCGTGATCATCTTTATCCTTGCCTACGACTACCGCCTTGTCGCGGGCTATTCGAGACATTTTTATGTGGCTACCCTCGCGTTTATCATCGTTGTCCTTGTGCTGGGGACCATAGCGGGCGGGGCGAAGAGGTGGATCACGGTTGCAGGCTTCGCCTTCCAGCCGTCGGAGCTGATGAAGCCGGTGATGGTGCTTCTCCTCGCGAACATGCTCAACCAGAGGAAAAGGGAGAATGAGCCCCTCAATCTCAAGGATATCCTTCTGCCCCTGGTCTTCGTGCTCATCCCCTGCATCCTCATCCTCAAACAGCCCGACCTGGGGACGGCGGTGGTTATTCTCCTTTCTTCCCTGTGCATGTTCTGGTTCATAGGGCTGACAAAGCCAACCTACGTCTTCCTCGCCCTCATCGGGCTGCCCTCCATGCCGGTCCTCTGGAAGTTCCTCATGAAGCCGTATCAGAAAATGCGAATCCTGAGCCTTTTCAACCCGGAGGCTGATCCGGCGGGCTACGGCTACCATTCCATACAGGCGAAGATCGCCGTCGGCTCGGGGGGACTTTTCGGTAAGGGTTACTTGAATGGGACCCAGCACAAGCTCCATTTCATTCCCGAGCATCACACGGATTTCATCTTTACCGTATTCGGCGAGGAATGGGGCTTCATCGGCTCGGTGGTGCTTTTTCTCCTTTTCGCCTCGTTCATTTACCGGTGCCTGAAGATATCGGAGAGCACGTCCGACCGGCTCGGCTCCATGATCACCTTCGGAATCACTTCCATCATCTTCATCCAGTTCACCATCAACATTCTCATGGCGATCAATCTTGCCCCCGTGGTGGGGATTCCCCTTCCCTTCATCAGCTACGGCGGCTCTTCCCTCATATCGACTCTCATCGGCATAGGATTTCTCCTCAACGTCAACATGAGAAGATACATGTTCTAGAAGGGCCGTTCGCGGCCGCCGTCCTCCGTTCAGAGGGTCCACGGTCTGGTCACCGTGCGAAAGGTGTTGTAATACAGAGCGCATCGCGGTAAGAATAGGGATAGGTACGTTCGAATGGGGGCGATAATCTGTCTCAATTGTACGGAAGTCCTCTGCGAGATCGAACCGTCGAGAAGCGGCAGGAGCGGATCAGGCTCAATGGCGAGATGCGAGCTGGAGGAGGAAGACGACCAGGTCTTTTACCGTTGCCCCACCTGCGGGGCGAAGAACTTTGTCGTCGAGACGAGAACGCCGAGCGGCTTTCCCCAGCTCACGGTCGTGGCATGCTCAGTGGAACAGCACAAGAGCGGGAGATAGCCTCCTATTCCAAGGTCGGGCCGCATCCGCCCGACAAAAACAATGGCATTTTCTCTCAAATTTTGCTATCCTACTTGCACGGGACGTAGCTCAGCATGGTAGAGCACAGCGTTCGGGACGCTGGGGCCGCTGGTTCAAGTCCAGTCGTCCCGATTCTATGTCTTGACTCTTTCTTCGCCGCAACAGCCTCGCAAAAGATGACTTATCGTGAAGGTGGCCTCCTATGAAGATCGTAAGTGAGCGGATCACCCTCGACACCACCGGCAACGGTGACTTTCGTGACATCACCGATGCCGTGGCTGGATTGGTCGCGAAGTCAGGCTTGCGGACCGGACATGTCCTTGTTTTCGTCGTGGGCTCGACAGCGGGGATCACGACGTTCGAGTACGAGCCGGGACTGGTGGCGGACGTGAAGGAGTTCTACCAGAAAATGGCCCCCACAGGGAAGCACTACCATCACGACGACACGTGGGGAGACGCCAACGGCTTCAGCCACCTGAGGGCCTCTTTCACCGGCCCCTCCCTCACCGTCCCGTTCGAGAGGTCGCAACTGCTCCTCGGCACATACCAGCAGATTGTGCTTGCAGAATTCGACAACAGACCAAGACAGAGAGAGATCATCGTACAGATCGTCGGGGAGTAAGG
>Ga0335078_10012013_pt1 | contig 12849 bp, 6 predicted proteins | sample Lox_Sample_32_FD_206711 | JGI IMG/M metagenome (GOLD analysis project Ga0335078, IMG submission 206711) | Soil microbial communities from Loxahatchee National Wildlife Refuge, Florida, United States - Lox_Sample_3.2 | ecosystem: Environmental > Terrestrial > Soil > Wetlands | place: USA: Florida... | reverse complement strand
GCAAATCCCGCAAACTGCGCGGGATTCGCACTTTCCCACCGCCACTACGGCTACTAACTTATGAAACCGGACACTCCATTTGTTCTCAAAAGCGGACATTTCTACTTGCTAACGACACGTCAGGGTACGCGGTGATACTCTCGTAACTGTCGAATTCCGGGGCGGCCCGGTGGGGTTCGTGGTCTCCCGGGTCCCACCTTCAGTGGCAAGATTCACTTCCTTGGAACCTTGAGGGCCACCCACCTCTATTGATTGTTCCCTTCTATAATCCGGATCTCGTTAAAGGTGACGCCGTCTATTTCAATGCCCGTCAGATCGGAACTCGCACTATGGGTCGAAAAGGTGACTCGATCACCGACCTGGTAAGATGCACTGCCTCCAAATAAGTACAGGGTTCCAGGGTGCCCATCCAGGGTGAGGCCATAGCCTTCCGGCCCGCCGCCTTGCAACTTGTAAATATGAGTGACGATTCCGGAGGTTGAACAGGATGTAATCAACCCAATGAGCAAAAAAAGCATTGCAGCATAAGTAAGTGCAATTGCTCCCCGCCGGACTTTCATTTTGCTGCCTCCATCAAAAGCTTTCAGGTTCTGGCGAGTGGCCTGGACTCCGACATCATTTCCTTCACCGCAGCCGAGTGTGCCCCATGTCTCGGTCCCATCTCTCGATTTTGGGGCCTCGGATCGGTGAAGGTCTGCTGCAGAATAACATGATTTCTTGGGGATCAACTTCAGGAAACAGGGCGGTGGGCTGTGCACGGGGCAGCGGGGCGAGAGTTGGCGCTTCAGTCGTCTTTGTTATGGGTCGCGCCGATGCGGACGGAAAGAGTTCGATATGTGGCCTACCTTCAGAGAGGTTGAATAGGCTGCGAAAAGATTCGATTTTGCAGATGCGAGAAAAGGCCCCGTCGATCAATTTCTCAGGATGGCCGATGACGAAGGAGCCCGAGTCGGCGGGTGCCCCGTCCCCACCCAAAAAGCCGGGTGCCCCAGGTCCCTTTGGAGACATGGGATAGCACGAACGCACACAAGTCACAGGTCACTCTCGCACGAAGCTCCGGGAGGAACATTGGGCCTGGATCGTCGACTAACCGGACAGAACCCATTTTTTGGATAATGTCCGGTTAGCCGGTTATACGGCGACTTGCCGATTCCCGGGGTCGGAGACCCACAGAGCAATTCCGTTCTAGGCCCGTCAGGACATTATCGATTCGGCCGATGCGCTCACAGCAACGGCAGCTAAATGGCGCGACGCCAACAGCCGGCAAAAAGGACTGATCGATGGGCCGATTACCGGGATGCAAATTGCCAGCGAGGAAAAAGATTTGGACGGCATTATTCAGCAAGTCTCGATTGTCGAGAAGTCTCAGAACGACCTAATGCCGATCCTTGAAAACTCAATCCAAAACCTCCCGGTTCCGGAAGGGGATACCACATGTCAATGAGGAACCCTAAGGCGCTCTCGAACGATGTGCTCTTCTTGGTTCTTGCTGGTAATACTCAGTTCTGCCACTCGATGGAGTCCAATCCTGCCAGCGAATATAGTCCTTTGCTGCTACCCATTGCGCAAGAACCCTGCCATGGGAGGTCCATTTCTACTTGCTACCGACATTGACGGGTGGGCGGTCATCCGACCGAAATGCCGAATCCAGGCGCAAGACCGATGATCAGTACAAATTTGACTGAAGCTTCCGAGTCGACGCTGACGCCAACGACTTATTTCACTTCGAACACCTGAGGAATAAGTGTGATTTGCAAGTCAGGATTGTAGTAGTCGAAGAGTGTCGCCGGCCCGGCTTTGGCATGAATGGCGTAGCGCGGCGTAAACCTGAAGTCGAAGTGCGAACCCTCGGCACGCCACGACCATAGATAGAAGATGATCCGGTCCGGTTCAAGTTCGTACCGTGAGATGGTCCAGCTGTCGAGCAACTTGCCTAGAGACGCGCGATCTACATCGGCGCCCGGGGGCAACCCAACTTCGGCCAGGAGCATTCCATACCCAGAAGAACCAAAGCGCCGTGCACCAACTGTACAATCGACCGGTTGGCCCACCTTCAAGTCGCCTGTCGCACAGCTGTAATTGAAGTCCAGTCCGTAATCCTTTCCTGTTCTTGTCTGGGTTGCTTCGCTTGTTTCAGATGAAGGCCACGGAGTGTAGAACCAAGCAGTCGCTTCGGCACTGGCCAGCGCAACGTCGCCTTTGCCTGCGAACGTAATCGTATTCTGGCCGGGTTTCAGCAAGCTTGTTAAGTCAATCGTCTGCGGTGCATTCAAAAGACGAGCGTTATTCTGCGGTTCCTGTCCGCCTGCCGCGTCAAGTACGGCACCATTCACGCTCAGTGTGAACTCTGCGCCTCCCGATCGCGCGGCAAGTTCCTTTTCGGCTATCGGCAGCAAAGCTTTGAGCACGCGCACGGTCGCTTGCCCGCTATACCAAATGCCAAATTCATCGCGGCTATCCAGGAGGAAGTAGAGCGCGCCATTGATCAGCGCGTGATCGGCTGCGATGTTTTCAGCCCTCAGTGCAGCAAACGCCACCGCGGTTGTTTCCATGTCTCCGGCGCGACCCCATCCGTAGAAGGGCAGTTGGCCGCCGCGCGACCAATGCGCGCCATTTCGGTCGCGGTCCGCGCTGGAAACGAGCTCATCATGATAGCGCTGGATCAATGGCGCGTCATGCTGCGACCCGGCCATCTCAAGTCGGATCGCATTGACATAAGGATCGTGGACGGCGGCAGCAGAGTGGTTCGCCCAGTCGAGGGCACGATGGATAGCCGCCAGGGTTTTGTCCCACAGGCCCTTCGGCGCATCCGGATTCTCGTTGAGTTGGGTTTGCTCCAACGCCCAGGCGATGAAGAGAGTTGTCTCTGCATTGGGCTCACCATAATGAGGTTTCCAGCTGCCGTCGCTTTGCTGCGAAGAGACGAGCCATTCAACGGAATGAGTAATGTCAGCGGAATCGACTTTAACAAATTGGCGGGCTTCGGTCAGGAACTGGACGCCATACGCGGTGAGCGCGGGATCGGGATCATGATCGCTGTCGCCCCAGTAGGTAATTCCTCCGCTAGCCTCAATGTAGTTATCGAGCCGATCATAGCCGAGCTGCAGGTTGATACGGGCCTTGTCTTCAAGTGGAGATCTCACTTTCGAAGCCTGGAGCAACTCCAGGAACAGCAGGCTGGGATAGGTGCTTGAAATTGTTTGCTCTCCGCAGCCCCACGGCCGCTCAAGCGCTGCCTCGATGGAATGGACAAGCTGCGCACCCATATTGGGATAAACGAGAACCTGCGCGTGCAGCGAGCCAGGAATAAGATCGGAGGGCAGGTCAATGTGGAGTACCGCAGACTCGCCGCGCAGCAGGCCCGAGGCCGTCACGGTTCCGGGCTTACCATCGGGGTGCACTCGCACCTTCTTTTCGATTGCATCGCCCTGTCTGCCATTCGAGGCCGTCATTTGAAGCGGGCCCTCCTCGATGGCACGGCTTGCGCGGAAACCGAAATTGAATTTTGCCGAATTGCCGCCGGGTACTGTGATGTGTTGCGCAATCGGGGTGAGCGCCTGAAACCAGTCAGCGGATTTCACGGTGACAGGCAGCGTGAGCGATTGTGCCGTATAGTTGCGCAGGTTCACTGGAAGCGTAATTTCGTCGCCCTGCGTGAGCACCTGCGGTGTATCAAGATCGATAAAGAATGGCTGAAATGTCCTGAACGTGTTTTCAATCGCGCCTACGCGGCCGTCGATCGTCGAGGCAAGAGCGAGCATGCGCCATGTGGTCAGGCTGTCCGGCAAGTGAAAGTCGAGGCTTGCGCGGCCATTGGGACTCGTTTCAAGCGAAGGTGCCCAGTACGCTGTCTCGTTGAACAGGTGGCGAAGCCGCGGTGTGGAAGTAGGCTCGGTGATCTCAGCGCGGCCGCCCAGGCCGGTGAAAATCGTTTTCTTCCCTGGCATAGAAACACCCGGCGCGATTGAAGCTACCTGAGCGGCTTCCGTATTCATGGCAACAGTCGAGGCTTCCACGGTCACAGTCTCTGAAGCCGTGCCCACACGTAGGGTTACGTCGACGGTTGTGAGCGCGACCGCCGAGACGTGGACCTCATGAATCTCAAAATCGTCAAACCCAGGACTGTGAACGTGAACACTGTAGATGCCGGGTAAAAGGTCGCTCACGATATACAAGCCATTCGCCGTGGTGACGGCCTTCGATTCAATGTCGGAGGCACTCTTCACGGTAACGATGGCATTGGGAATCACCGCGCCGGTCTGGTCAATCACCGTTCCGCCAATCGCGCCCGTGTTGCCTTTGAACGTACCTTGACTCACGGTCTGCGGTGTGAGGTCGCTTCCGCTCTGCTCGCTGAGAGGATGCAGAAACTGCGCGACGACGTCGGCCGTGTCAATGGTTTCGCCAAGGGCTGCGCTGGGGCTGCGAACAATCTGGATGGCGCGCATGAGCTGGGTTACGGGCTTGGTCTTTACCTGGAGCTGATCGGAGGCCTTCACCTGTTCCGTTCGAGTCCAGGCCAGGAGCTGCCAGACGCGCAGAAGGAGACTCCGGCCCAGCGGATCACGCAACGCATCAAGATCGATCCCCGAGGCAGTGAAGACCGCGCGTGCTTCGTCGTCGGTGGCCGGAAACGGATGTCCGGCGGCTTCCCACGCTTTCAACGCGGAATCCATGCGCGTTTCGGTTGGCGAAAAGTAGTCGATGGCCGGGCTGGTCCAGACATGCAGGTTGTCTTCGCGCAGGACGTCGATATAGTAGAAGCGCCGCTGCACCACAAATTCGTATTCGTATGGCTTGCCGGTCGGCGCCAGGGTTCCGGCTGCAGCAGAATTCAGGCTCAGCCCGCCGCCGGCGGCGAGCGCGGTGAGCTGCTGAAGGTTTCCGGGCAGAGGCTGACCCGATTCCGCAGCATGAATGAGCAACTTGCTCAACTTTTCGCCTGGCACGGCGAAGAGGTTGCGTTGCGCAATATTCACAACGATGTCATCGCCGGTGCCGTAGCGCTTATCGGGACCCGCGCTTCGCATAGCTACGACTTCGTTCGCCATTTCCGTGTCAGTTTCTACCTTGTACGGCGTATTCCACGGATCGAGCAGCGTCGGATCGAGGTTGGCAGTGCGCGCCAGCTGTTGCATTGCCTCAAACGTTCGCGGCAGATGCGGATTAGGGACCGCAACGATTGCCTTGCCCAACGGCTCAAGGCGCTTTTCCATTGCGGTCTGGTACTCGCGGCGGACTTCATCGTCCGAGCTTCCTTCGATCTCGATAGCATTCGGCCCAGCGTTGAGGAGCAGCGCTTCGGCGGCAAGTTCTAAATCGTCGGGAATCTGCTTCGAGGTGTCCACCTTGTCCAGATCGGCGCGGGTCACGCCGCCGGCGCTCGCGCTATCGAACCACCACCAGGAGCCCAGCCAGCGATTGTTCTCGTCTTCTTCAGTTTCTGCCCGCTGCGCGACGGCGTTGTCGAAGACCCTGACTCCCAATGCGCCGCCGATGCCCCCTCCCAATGCATCCGCCACTCGCAGACCCGCTGTTACTTGCGCGCCGGGAGCGTAGCTGGGCTTGATGCCGCTGACATCGACGCGCAATGCGCGGTCCTCGGGATAGAGAACGGACCTGTAGCTCCACCGTTCGGACCAGTAATCGTATTGACTGATAGATTCGCTCATCTTGTATGCGCGAATCGAGATCAGGCCGTGAAACCGCGCATCGGCGGGAATAGTGACCGGCGTCGACCGATCGCGCATCCGTACCTGGAGATGCGCGAGCACAGCGGATTCGGAAACCACATCCAGATCGATGACGTCGCCGCGTGCGCCGTGCACGGTCAGTTCAATCGGTTCCTGGGGACGCAGCAATGACCGCGTCACCGCAAGCCAGATTTCCTCATTTTGCGGGCGAATAGTGTCATCATAGGTAGTGATGCGGCCCTCGCGATCCCGGGCAATCACGCGAAGGCTGCGATCGCTGTCGTCCCCGCCGGTTGGCACTGCCGGATAGCGCAGATGCACCTTTGCTAGGCCGAAACGGTTGGTAGCTACACTCGCGGCGCGCGTTGCCTTCGAGTTTTCGCCCATCCAGTCGAGCTCCAGCTTGCACGCGACAGGCGTTCCGTCGGCAAAACTGGTAGAGACAATCACGTCTCCTTCGCGTTCGTCTCCAAGAGGCTCACTCAGATAGATGTGCACGGGATCGCGCGACAGCCGCACCGTAAACTTGCGCGGTTCGCTGCGGCCAGTGGATGCATCCGTCACAATTGCGCGCCACTGCAGGTCGATATAACGCTCGTATGTGTCGCCTGCGAGGTCGTCAAAGTCGCTTTTCACGTTTAGCGTGAAGCTGGCGTCGCCATTGGCGTCGAGCGCGCCCTTCGCCACCGGCTCGGTTTTCTCATCAGCATGACTTCTGCGTGTGTTCCAGCTCTCGCCGTTTACGCGGTATAGGCCAATCGTTCCAGACGCCACGGGCTTGCCGAACAGGTACCCTGCGTGAATTTTCACTACCGGGGCTTGCCCAGCGAGGTAAAAGCCGCGATCCATGGTCGCCGTCACGTTGAACTCAGGCAGATCGTAGCGCTCGATAGGCAAAGTAATTTCCGATCCCGACCCACCCACGGAGCCATCTCCGTCGAAGTCTGCGTCGTAATCGCCGGGAGCAAGTTGCGTGCTGGTCTTCCAGTCGTAAAACGCGATTCCGAATCGATTGGTCTTGAGCGGCTCTTCCAGCAACGTTTTATTGTCAGGATCTTTGATTTTGAGCGTGAGAGGCACATCGGCCAAAGCGTGGTGCGAGTCATCGAAAACCAGCGTGCGCATATGCACAACTTCACCCGGTTTGTGCAGGGGCTTGTCGGTTTCGTCGCTGAACACAGCCTGGTCGCTCGCTTCAATCTCCGATTCCAGGCTCGCGTGCGCCAGCGCCGTCTTTTCCGCACCTCGCTCACCTGAAAGAGTTCCTTCCACCTTTAGCGTTGCCGACTCGCCGGGATCGGTCGCAGCGGGAAAGTTGAATATTGCCTCGCCGCTGGCGTTGGTCGTGCTGAGCTGCACGATCGGCTTTTTTGCAGACTTCCTACTAACGCTGTCGTTTTCGAAAGTCAGCGTGGCTTTGAGACGCACACTGCGAAACGGCTTCCGAGTCACCGGATTACCAGCGAACACACGAATGCTCATTGGCGCCCCCCTTTTTATGTTTTGGGGTCTTGCCAGGCGAAGCTCAAGCAGGTTAGGCGTGATGGCGCCAATCGAGAGGATACCGTTGGCTACGGTGGCATCGTTCACATCGATTCGGTAGCCGATCCGGTACCAGCCGATCTCTTCAACTGGATTTCCGCGTTGATCGATCGGCCAGGAGAGAATTAAATGTGCCGACTGGGCTCCGGCCGCAAGGTTCGCAGACAATGTGTTTGTGGGTACATCTCCCGGCGAGAGGATCCACGCCGCTACGCGTGTGTGCTCCGGCGCGGGCATGGAAAGCGGCAAATTCAGTTCAATTGTCTTCCCGGCGAGCGTGGCCTGGGCGGCTGCCTCGTTGACGGCGATCTGCAAGGAAGGCGGCGCGGCACTCGCTTCAATGTTCCAACTGAAACCAAGGCACACGACTGCAAAAGTAGTAAGAGAAGACCATTTCTGGATCATGAGTATCCATCGTACTCTGAGAGGGTAGCCCTAAAAGCGTCGCTTGCTCCTGCCCTGAAACGCAACCCCAAAAGGCGGTGCACGGGCGGATTAAGGTAATGATCTTCTTGTGAAATGCTCTCCTTAAGACGTTTTCCCGGCGAGCAACTCCAGCACTGGGAATCAAAGTGGACCCGCTCTATGACTCGGTTCGAACCGATCCGCGGTTTCAGGATCTGCTGCGGCGGCTGCGATTGGATCAACGACCGTGAAGCTCAGGTTCTTGTTTCAAGTAACATAAGAAAGCAATGGGCCTGTAGCTCAACGGTTAGAGCAGGGGACTCATAATCCCTTGGTTGGGGGTTCAAATCCCTCCGGGCCCACCATGAATGAGTCGATTGATGAGAAAAGCTCGTTAATGCTCTTGTGCGTATTGTACCGTCAGAACTCCCGCTCCTCAGCTTGGCGTACTGCTCCTCAGTGAGGTTCAGGAACAATCAAAACGCTACGGGTGCTGGTCCCTGTTTTGCATCGTTATAGCCCACCCTTTCCCGCCCGCCTCAACCTCAGTGGAAAATCCGCCCAGCGGAGGCGGATCAGGGATAGGAGGATCAGAAGCGGGGATGGCCTTCCACTTTACGCCGGCGGAGCCGTCGGCAATTCCAATCACTCGAAAGGCCTTCGTGCGCGTGAAAAAAGGCAGAAACCGCCATTTGTAATGAATGTCAATGGTCCCGTCCATGCTCGTGCCCTCGTAAACGTCATAGCTACTTTCATCGCCGGGTCGGACCATCTTCATTCCCGGATAGCTTTTGCTGTCAGGAAATCCGTTGACCAAAGGCAAAGGAACAGATGCCGCCCAATCATTCGGGCCAGGATGCCCCAATGTCCAATAAGCAATCGTTTGATTTTTGGCCATCCAGAAGGTCCATCCCACAGGGCATCTGACGGTGAAGGGTTCGTCTGCCTCTAATCGCGGCGTATCGTATTCGTCAATCTCAGCGATATCGTGAAGCACAAGGCCGTACTTGTAGCCAGCGACTACTTTGTTTGTGCTGCACCACACCGAAACATCCTCTATCGGAATGTCCCCTTCAAGCTTGATGGTCGCGGTTACGAGGTTCCAGTCCCCTGTAAGGGGAGGTCCAATTGACTCTATGGAGAATCTCGGTCGCGCGAGATAGAGCGTGAGAAAGATCGTGATCAAAAGACTTGGAAGGCCTAACAGCAGAACCCGCTTCCAGAACCTTCCAAACCACTTCGAAAGAGGCTGCAAAAGGCCTTTTCTCGATTGGCGCCGGAGGAGTGATGCTGACTTTCGCTTGCCTTTTGGCGGGCTTGTTTTGTTGCTTTTTCCCGTAGGACCCTTTTTCGCACGCGCGGCTGGCTTCTTGTCGCCGCGTGGCGTTTTAGCTTGCGAATCATCTGGCGGCACCGTTGCCATACAGTAAGGCCAAGTTGCAGGGATAAAACACGAATGCCTCTGAGTCCCTAGACCACAGGTTTAGTTCCTGCCGTTGTTGTCGACGTTCCTCAATCCCGCTCCTCAATTGCTTCACGCGCCGACTCCGGCAACGTGAGGTAGAGCCTCTCAATCTCCCGCGGGCGTGAAATACGATCCTCAACGATGAAGTTAATCATTCCAAAGAGTTGCTGCGCCACCTCGGGTGAGTCATTAAGATCGATCTCTCCAGGGTGAACGGCGTTGTTTCCCACGACCCTGCAGTAGTCAAGGGATCGCTGTGCCGTCGGGGGAAGGCCTTTTGAAACAAGGTCCTTTATATCGTCATTGATATTCGCACCTTTTCCACCGAGTTGAGGCAGCAGCTTTTGAATACAGAGTCTCAAAAGCGCAGCTGCTGCTCGGGGCGATCTTGAAAAGATGTCCCTTGCCTCGCGGTAGTCGATTGCGCAATCCTCAGGCAGATCAGGGTGCGGCGGCTCTACTGGCGAATCCGATGGAACGACCAACTTCCCCTTATACCAATAGGACCATTTATTGCAGTGGGAGCAGGAGCAAGCCAAGAAATCAGTTTGTAACTGTTGTCCATACGATATGTTGACCGAGGCCCAAGCTTGTGAAGCAAAAACACCACAGTAAACGCAGTGAAATTCCTTGGCTTGGTACGCCGGGGGATAATACTTGCCCCTCATATTCGGTTCCTTCTCTCTTTGAAATTGATGTCATTCTACCGCGCTTTCAGCTTCTCGTACTGCTCCTTTGTGAGTCTCAGGAACCCATGCAGGTACAGGTTGACCAACGATAGCCTCACCATGTCAGGTGAAATGTCGTACCCCTTGATGTTTTCGGCGAGACGGCCTCTCTCGTCCGGTGTGAGTAAGACCGTGCCCTTGCAATTCGAGTGTTGAAGTAGAGTCGTAGAATTATTGTGCTTCAATCATTCACCGATGGAGGACATCAGCATGGCCACAGTAAGGCGCGGCGAGAAGATGACGAAAACTGGCCGGTGGACTCTCAAGCCCAAGAAGGGGCGTCAGCGGGTGTTCACTGGCACGCTGCTAAAGACCTTTAACTTTGGGAAAAAAAGGCTCGCAATTTTCAGCGTGCCAAAGCGCTTCAGTTGATTCGCTCTACTGGAATGTTACACTTCGAGCGGCTTTCGACCGCGAGGAGTGTTACTTGAAGAGTCCTCGAATCAATCGCGAGCTAGAGGAGTTCTATCGCCGGGTTGCGGTCGAGTTTTTTCGTGATTCGACCGTTCCTGCTGGACTTGTTGGCCCGTTCCTGATTTCCTGCCCGGACGGATACTCAAGACTCAAAATTCCATGGATCCTCGTGGGGCAAGAGACGTGCGGCTGGGTGAGAATCGAGAGCCCCGCCGAAGTGTCGAGTCTGATGTCAACCCATGCGGGATTCTGCCGGAACAACCCCTGGGCGGGAACGCCGTTTTGGAGCTTTGGCTATACTCTCGACAGGAAACTCAACCCTGACGGGCCAAGCCGTAATTTTGTCTGGAGCAATATCAGCCGGATCGGCTTCGCTGGGAGAGCAGGGAGGGTGCCCAATCCGGCCCTTGACTTCTGGTCCGAGAAGAGATTGCTGGCATCAGAGGCAAAGCTGCTCTCGCCAAAGTTGGTGCTTTTCGTGACTGGGCGGAGATATGACGATTTGCTTGGGCGGGAGTTTCCCGGAATTAAGCTGCCCGCGCTTTCGCTGGATAGGCCCATTGCGAGGGTGTCCCACCCGGGCTTGCCTGACTTGACATTTAAAAGCTATCACCCAGCTTACCTGCGCCGGAAGCGCCGAGAGCGAGATGTGCTCGATTTCGTCGTTAGAAGAGTTCAGAACTATTAGCACACTTGGGCATTACGCCTTTTAATTAAGGAGCAGAAGAAAATGCATTAAGCGTTTCGGGAATATGTCGAGGCCCTGCATCCATCCTTCGAACGACTAAACGCGCGGATTCCCGTGAAGATCGGGAAGTTACCCAGGGATGCACCTTCGCAATGCATTTATCTTTTCAGCGAAGGCTCTCGTCACCTTTATGTTGGGCGCACACGGAAATTGCGGCAACGCGGACTGCGGCCCCAAACCCGTCGTCCTGGGTGAAGCACGCTGATGCGAAGAGCTCGCACGGCCCGGCGCGAACGAGACGATCGCCGATCTAGGACTCACTCTGAGCCGGAATCAGGGTCCGGTCCGCTCTTCATGATCCTGTTGGTTTCACTGTAGGGCGTCATCTTGTATTCGGCGGGCGGCAGATCGCCGGCCAGATAGCGGACGAAGTAATCCCAGCGGCGCCGCGTCATGTAATTCGTTGCCGGGCCGTAACCGTGAGCTGCGTTGGGAATCATCAACAGGTCGAAATCCTTGTTGGCCTTGATGAGCGCGTCGACCACCAGCAAGGTGCTGCTGGGGGGAACATTGTCGTCCATGGTGCCGTGGGCAAGCAGCAAGTGGCCCTTGAGATTGGCGGCGAAGTTCTGGTTGGCCTGCGAGTCGTAGTTGCTGGTGCCATCGGCATTTTTCACTTCGAGGCCCGCCCATTTCTCAGCCCAGTCGTCCTCGTAGTCGCGCTCGTCGTGGTTGCCGCTCTCGGCGATGCCGACCTTGAAGAAATCGGGGTAGTGGAACATGGCCGCGGCAGTGGCATTTCCTCCTCCGGAGTGGCCAAAGATGCCGGCGCGGTCCAAATCGATGAAGGGATATTGCCGCGCCAGGTCCTTCATTCCCGCCACCTGGTCGGGAATGGTGTTGTCGCCCATGTCGCCGTAGTAGGCCTCGTGAAAAGACTTGGAGCGCCATGGCGTGCCCATGCCGTCGATGCAGACGACGATGAAGCCCAACTCTGCGAGCGACTGCGAGTCGGTGTGCGCGGCATGGAACTGGCGATCGCCACAGGAGCCGGTCTGCGGGCCAGGATAGACATGATTGACGATCGGATATTTCTTTGACGAATCGAAGTGCGAGGGCTTGAACATGAAGCCGTAGAGATCCGTCGTGCCGTCGCGGCCTTTTACTTTGATGGGCGTGGGAGGCACCCATCCCGCGGCGAGAAGGCGGGAGATATCCTGGTGCGCCACATCCATCACCACCTTGCCGGCGCGGTCGCGCACCACCGTGATCTCAGGCTGCGTAAGCGTGGAGTAGGAATCGACAAAGTAGCGCCCGCCGGGCGACATCTCAATATTGTGGTCGGCGTTTTCCGGGGTGAGAAGATGCAGGTCGCTTCCGTCGAAGCGCACGCTGTAGAAGTAGCGGAAGTACGGGTCGCTGTCTTTCTCCTTGCCCACTGCGACGAAATAAATTTCGCGGTCCTTGGGATCGACAGAAAGCACCTGGGCGACATCGCCGGGGCCGCGCGTAATCTGATTTTTGAGCTGGCCCGATGCCAGGTCGTAGAGGTAGAGGTTGCCCCAGTTGTCGCGCTCGCTGAACCAGAGGATCTCGTTGGACCCGGGCAGGTAGTGCCAGTTGACCTTGTCGATTCCGCTCTCAAAGAACTTGGGCGCGGATTCCGTCATCACTTCACGCACGTCGCCGGTGGCAGCGTCGGCCACGCGCAGCCACTCCTGCTTGTGATCGCGCGACGTGGAGACGAAAGCCAGATGGCTGCTGTCGGGGCTCCATTCGGCATCGGAGAGCGTTGTGCCGTGACAAGCAACGTCGTCGCAGATGGTGGAGCGATGCTGATCGGGCGGCATCTTGAGGCGAATCACCTGGCGCGCATTCACGTCGATGATGACGCGTTCGATCATGGTCACGTTG
>Ga0335078_10012012_pt1 | contig 12851 bp, 12 predicted proteins | sample Lox_Sample_32_FD_206711 | JGI IMG/M metagenome (GOLD analysis project Ga0335078, IMG submission 206711) | Soil microbial communities from Loxahatchee National Wildlife Refuge, Florida, United States - Lox_Sample_3.2 | ecosystem: Environmental > Terrestrial > Soil > Wetlands | place: USA... | reverse complement strand
GTGCGAAAGGCTCGGGCGGCGCATTCAACTTAAAAACGCGGCGCCAAAAAAAACGGGCCGGCTTGAGGCCGGCCCATTCCAGGCAGTGAGTCGCGCGGTTGCGGAAGGTTGCTATTCGACTTCGACGTAATCTCCCAGGTAAATCTCGCGCCGCGTCGCAGTGATCATCACCGTTGCGCTGTTCCCTGAAACGCGGATCACGATTCCTTCGCCGAGAATCTCACGCGGCAATCCTTCCCACGTGTAAGCCACGGGAGTGCTGCCGAAGCCGTACATCTTGTATTCGGTTCCTTTGTCCTGGTAATTCGCCTGGCCCTCATTCCCCTGGCGCCGGAAGATTCGCAGATAACTGCCTACCTGCAGGCCCTGCGAAGAGCCGAGGTTCACATATACGACGTCATTGTTGCCGACGACCTCGCCGAGTTGTTTCGTCATCACGAGCATCCCGGTTTTCCCGGTAGCAGGCGCAAATGGGTCGACCAGAAGTCCGTCCGGTTTGAATGCGGGCGCCGGACGATCAGCGTAGGGAAGGATAATGTCTCCGCGCTGCATGTACGCGCAGTTTGCGTCAACCTCGGCCGTGGACACCTTCGGGCCTACGTGCAGCACGCGGATTGTGCCCAGGTCCGCCCAGATCTGTCCCATCGCGCGCGCCATTGCATACTGCCCGCGGAACCATTGCACGGGCATATCGTCATGAATCGGGCGCAGAACGCGGTATTGATCGCCGACGTTCACACCTTTGTCGGCACCGCGATTGATGTAGACCATGTCGTGATCGCTGAACACGATCTTGGTCACGGATTTTTCGCCGGAAATCAGATAGCTATCCCGGGGAATATTTGCAGTGGTCACCTCGCCTGAGCAGTTCATGGTGGTCATATCCACCGTGGTGCGGGGCGGTGCTTGTGCCGCAGCAACTCCAGCAGCCAATCCGCAAATCAACCCCATAGTTGCCCATTTACCTCGCATGTGCTTCACTCCTTGGACTTTAGATACACGCGCTGAGCGCAGAATTATTCCTGAAATCGAAGCTAGCAAACGGCCTATAGAGCGTCAATGGAACCGGAGGACATGCTTTACACATTCGATACCGCATGGTAGAAGCGGAAGTTTACCTGCCAGGCCCGGAAGCAGAGGAATAGCAATGCACTTCGGCAAAGACAGGATTTGCGCAGTTGTAGCGCAGCCCATCGCCCGTGCGATGCGCGCGTCGCTCCGTCGCGCGCTGCAGCAATCCAGCACGGTCGAATTGCGGCTCGATTGGCTAAAGAACAGCCGGGAATTAGATGCATTCTTGAAAACCCTCCGAGCAAATCGCAAGCGTGTCTGCATCATCGCCACGCTCCGTCGACGCGAAGCCGGAGGAAAGTTCGGCGGCAGCCAAGAAGAACAGTTGCTGAGGCTGACGCAGGCGGCGCGGGCAGGATGCGCATGGTGTGATTTGGAAGTGGAGTCGGCGGAGAAACTGGATGCTGGCGCTTTGCGTGAACTGCACCGAGCGGGCACGCACGTGATGATCTCATTCCACGATTTTCGCGCAACGCCGAGCGATCTGGCGGCCGTGGTGCGTAGGCTGGATCGTTGCAATGGTGACGCGATCAAGATTGCCACGCACGCGCGGACCATTTTCGACGGCGTGCGCTTGCTGGCGATAGCGCGCCCCCGGCGTCACGTCATCGCTGTGCCGATGGGCGAAGCCGGACAGCCGCTACGCATCCTCGCTCTGCGTGCCGGGAGCGCGCTGGCGTACGCCACCGTGGACGCTTCAACTGCCCCCGGCCAACTTTCTGTCCGCCAGATGCGGGACGACTACCGCGTGGCTCAGTTGAATCGCCACACCCGCGTTTATGGGGTCATCGGCGATCCGATTTCGCATTCACTCTCTCCCTTGATGCACAACGCAGCATTCCACGAGCGGCGAGTGAACGCCGTTCTGCTGCCGTTTCTCGCGCGTGACCTGCGTGACTTTCTGCGCGCCAGCAAGGCGCTCGGCATCGCGGGCTTTGCGGTTACCATCCCGCACAAGCAAACCATCCTTAGACACCTTGCGGAATGCGATCCGCTCGCGGCACGCATCGGCGCAGTGAATACCGTCGTTGTTCGCGGGAAAGAGGGACTATACGGATACAATACGGACTACGTCGGCGTGCTGCGTGCGCTCGAACAGCGCGTGCGATTGGCGGGCAGCCGCGTGCTTTTGTTCGGCGCCGGCGGAGCGGCGCGCGCCGCTGTGTTCGCGCTGGCGGAAGCGGGCGCACTCGTTTGCATCTGTGCGAGGCGTCCGGCCAAGGCTGCAGCACTCGCGCGCGAAGCGGGTGGCGTCGCCGTTTCGCGCGGCGAACTGAGGAAGGAATTCTTTGACGCCATCATCAACGCCACGCCCGCCGGCCTGCATCCGAGCGACGGATCGCCCTTGCACGCGGACGAATTGAATTGTCGTGTGGTGATGGACATGATTTACCGGCCGGCACGCACCCCGCTCTTGCGGCTCGCCGAGCGCCGCGGAATCGAAACCGTGTCCGGCACCGAGATGTTTTTGGCGCAGGGCATCGCGCAGTGGGAAATCTGGATGGGAGAGCGCGCGCCGGAAAAAATCATGCGCGAAGTTGTGTTGCGCGCCCTGAAGAACGAGAATTGATAGCTGGATTCCGCAGCAGACAATGATTCAACCTGACTTCAAAACATTTTGTCGGCTCGCGCGCCAGGGAAACCTTGTGCCCGTCTACGAAACCGTGCGCGCTGACCTGCTCACTCCCGTTTCCGCCTATCTGCGGCTGGCGCAGAACGCGAACTATGCCTGCCTGCTGGAAAGCGTGGAAGGGGGCGAGAAAATCGCGCGCTATACATTCGTCGGGGCAAATCCCGCTGAAGTGTTCCGCTGCCACAAAGACGCGTGCATGGTGGAATCCAATGGGCGCATGCGGCTGGAGTACACCAGGCCGATGCCATTCTTGCGGAATCTCGCCGCGCGCTATCAGCCCGCCCGCGTGCCGGGTCTGCCTCCGCTGGTTGCAGGCGCCATTGGATATTTTTCGTATGACATGGTGCGTCAGTTTGAGGATATTCCGGATTCCGGCCGCGACGATGCCGGTCTGGACGACGCCGTGATGATGTTTTTTCTCGGCCTCGTTGTTTTTGACCACGTGCAGCATCGAATTTGGATCGTTCAGAACGTTCATACGGATGCGTCCGGCAGTCTGCGCGCGAAATACAATGCCGCCATCCGCGAAATCCGCAAGCAGCGGCAGTTGCTCGGCAAGCCGGTGGCTGCGGAAAATCCGCCGAAGCACAAGAACCGATCCGCGGCGCGCCTGAAGTTCGCACCGAATATGGCGCGGAGCAGATTCATCGCCGGCGTAAAGAAAGTGAAGCAATACATCCGCGCGGGCGATGCATTTCAGGTCGTGCTCAACCAGCGATTTTCCGGGAAGCTGAAAACTGATCCGTTTGAGGTCTATCGCGCGTTGCGCGTCGTGAATCCTTCCCCGTACATGTATTACCTAAAGTTGGGTGACATGGCCGTGGCCGGCAGCTCACCGGAAATGCTGGTGAAGGTGCAGGGCCGCGACGCGTTTTACCGTCCCATCGCAGGCACGCATCCGCGCGGCCGCGACGAGCGCGAGGATCAAAAACTCGAGGCGCACATGCTCGCCGACCCGAAGGAGCGCGCCGAGCACATCATGCTGGTGGATCTCGGCCGCAATGATTTGGGTCGCGTCTGCGAATACGGCTCCGTCCGCGTCGAAAAACTGATGTTCGTTGAGCGCTATTCGCACGTGCTGCATCTAGTTTCCAGTTTGCGTGGCACGCTGCGCGACGAGGTGAATTGCTTTGATGCACTCGCCGCATGTTTTCCGGCGGGCACGCTTTCCGGCGCGCCAAAGGTGCGTGCCATGGAAATCATTGACGAGCTGGAACCGACGCGCCGCGGCGTTTATGGCGGCGCGATTTTGTATCTGGATTTCGCGGGCAATCTGGATTCGTGCATCGCGATCCGCACGCTGGTGGTGAAAGATGACGTCGCCTACGTGCAGGTCGGCGCAGGAGTGGTGGCGGATTCGGTCCCCGCGCGCGAGTACGAAGAAACCTTGAACAAAGCGAAGGCCCTTTTTCGCGCGATTGCCCTGGCTCACGGTGGGGAAGATTAGTCGCGGGATGACGCGCGCCACCCCGCGCGGCTAAACTAGCTCCATCTCTTGCGTAGAGTTTGTAGGTCGCGGCTTCAGCCGCGACATCAAGAGCCAAGAATGTAGGGCTTTAGCCCCTGAAGCGTGAAGCACGATAACCGTGCACGAATTTATAAAATGGGCTCTATAAATATGATTCTGCTGCTCGACAACTACGATTCGTTCACCTACAACCTGGCTCAGTATCTAGGCGAGCTGGGCTGCGAGCTGGAAGTGCGGCGCAACGACAAGATTTCGCTCGATGAAATTACGCGCCTCAAGCCGGAGAAAATCGTAATTTCCCCCGGGCCGTGCACTCCAAGCGAAGCGGGCATTTCCGTCGAGCTGATTCGCAAATTCGCCGGAAAAATTCCCATCCTCGGCGTTTGTCTCGGCCATCAGGCGATTGGCGAAGCCTTCGGCGGGAAAATCGTGCGCGCGAAAAAGCTACTGCATGGCAAAACGAGCGAAGTGACGCACGACGGCAAGACGATTTTCCGCGGCCTGCCGAAGCCGTTCACCGCGACGCGCTATCATTCGCTGATCGTGGAGCGCAAATCACTGCCACGGGCGCTGGAAATTTCCGCCGAGACCTCGGATGGCACGATCATGGGTTTGCGCCATCGGAAATTTCGCATCGAAGGCGTGCAATTCCATCCTGAATCCGTCTTGACAGTTCACGGCATGCAAATCCTGAAGAATTTTCTTTCGCTGAATTAGGTACTACAGAAGCGCGCGTTTTTCACCACTTCAAATCCGATAGCAGCACGCCGTAAATCTTGATTCCATCCCACAGATTTCCGACCCGCAGATTTTCGTTGGGGCTATGCTGATTGTCGTCGTAGTTTACGATCGGCACGCTGATCACCGGCAACTTGAGATTTTCAAACACATACATCGGAGAACTGCCGCCCATCTGTGGCATTGCGACTAAACCTGTGCCTTCTACACACTGATCTGTGAAGATTGGCCAAATTACGGGAGTCCCTTTGTGTTTCCCGTCTGTTGAACTGATCTGGTCCATACCCCACGCTTCGCCGCGGCCAAACGCTGCATTATTGCATGCAACTTGGCCAACAATAGTGATCAGCGCTTTAGAAACCGGCAGATCCATCGATGTGAGTGCGGCAGGATACCCACCCGGCGTCATGGAAACGCGCGCGACCTTTGCGTACGTGCGGCGTTCTTCGTCTGTCGGCTCACCGCTGGTGACGAAATATCCTTGCGCCTTGATGTGTGCCACCAGCCGGTCAAACTGCATCTGCGGTGTGATATTTTTCACCAATCGCATGTCGATCGCCGCAGTTGCTGTCGCCGGAATCACGGTGCGCGATTGCGCGCCCACATCCTCGCTGCGCAGCCCGTCCACATTCAGCGATGGCTCGGTCAGTAGCTCCGCCAAACTTTTTCCGCCGCCATCCGGTTGTGCGATATCGAAATCGCGTTCCAGGTCCGCTTCATTCGCCGGCAAATTCTTCAGCGTCGCTTGCGCCGTGGCGTCGAGCGGCGTCACGCCGTCATAAAAATTCGCGATGCGTACGTGGCCATCTGCATCTTTCATCGATGCTAGCAATTGCGCCAACTCCATCGCTGGATTCGGCGCCCAATTCCCATAATGTCCGCTGTGCAGTGCATGCGACGGGCCGTACACCGTAATCTGCGCCGTCACGATTCCACGATTGCCAAAGCTGACGAGCATTCGCCCCGATTGATGCACGGGCCCATCGCCATTAATCAGCAAATCGCCGCCGAGTAGATCCGCATGCGCGCGGATTGTCTGTTCCAGATGCGGTGAGCCGGCCTCTTCTTCACCCTCGAAAACTACTTTCACGTTGTTGATCAGCGGAATTTTCTCCGCGCGCAGAGCGTCAACCGCGGCAAGCAGCGCGACGATCGGCGCTTTGTCATCCGCCGCGGATCGCGCGTACAAACGCCAGTTGTCTTCGTATTTCTGCGAGGCCGTTGGGAAGGGAATGAGGCTGCCGTTCGGCAGCGGACCAGTGCGCAGCGCCGGCTCGTATGGCTTTGTGCCGGTCCACGTCGCTGGATCGACGGATTGCCCGTCATAGTGCATGTAAAAAATGATTGTGCGCGTCGCACCCGGCACCTCCAGCTTGCCAAAAACCACTGGCCCGCGTCCTTCCACGGGCAAGAGCTGCGTTGAGAAGCCGCGCCGCTGCAACATTTCCACGAGTTTTGCCGCGTTGCGCTGAATGTTCGGCGTGTCGGATGCGAAATTCGGAATGCTCAGGAACTCGCGCAACTCATCCATCACGCGCGGCTCGTTCGCGCTGACCCATTTGCCGATTTCGACGCTATCTGGTACGGCACGAGCGTTTTGGTCCAACTTCGCGTTATCTTGTCGCTTGGCGTGTGATGTCGCGGCGCAACAAAGTGCGAGAGCGAGAACCGCTGCGTGAACTTTCTTGAGACGAGGCATTCAACCCTCCAAGAAACAAGTTGCCACTTCCGTGCAGATTATATGCAATCGCGCGAAGCTCACCGATTGTTTTCGCTGCAGGTGGGTGGTGAAAACGGGGGGTGGAGCGGGCAACTTTCGTCACCCGCTCCGGTCAAAAAGAAAGTTTGTTGCGAACTATTGTGACATCCAGTCGTCCATCACTGTCTTGTTGCCCTTCGCATCCTTGGCGATGGCATCGGCCGGATCGTACGAAATCGTGATCACTTCTTCTTGCTTGTCGCCGCCCATCACACGATGAATGGTCGAAATGTTCGCGTTCTTTATGACCAAACTCTTGTAGATTTGTGGCTTGCCGCCCGGGCCCATCTTCGCAAAGTCGAGCTCAACGTTTGTCAGGACTTCACTGTTTTTCACGGCCACTGCGAACATGGGCGAAGCCTTGTCAATTTCTTTCCGGATTGTGATCGAACTGTGCATGCGCTTGCCTGACGCCATGCCTGAGCTCGTGTCCATCGCCGAATAGGAAAAATCAGTGAGAGTGATGGTTCCGTCCGAATTGCCACCGGCAAACTTGCCTTGCTTTGACCCTTCAATTTTCAAATAAATGTACGCGTTCTGCGCCGCCATCACGCTGCCTGCTATGAACAGCATGCACAATGCCACCGCAGCCAGCGTCAACTTCGATCCTGAACTTGCCTTCATCTCGCCTCCATTTGTACGTCAGTTAATCAGGGCCGTTGCTGAGAGCAAATTGTAGCGTTTTGTCTGCGCGCGCAATCGGCGCAGATGGCGGACGTGGCGTAGCAGGAAACAGCGTGTTCAGCGATTGGTGAATTCGATCAGCGCTGCCAGTTTTTTCGCCGCCGCACCGGAATCGATGGATTCCGCGGCCATGCGCGCGCCATCCCGGAAGTTTGCCGCCTTCGTGCCAGCGACGATCGCCGCCGCGGCATTAGCGACCACGATGTCGCGCCGTGCGCTTTTTTCGCCGGCCAGTACGGCGCGAATAATTTCCGCATTCTCAGTCGGGCCGCCGCCGGCAATCGCGCTCAGCGGCGCGCGAGCCATGCCGAAATCTTCCGGCGAAACGAGGAACATCCGAACACTCGGTCTCCTCGGATTGCCTGGGTCCGCCGCCGCATTGTTCGCATCACCGACTTGTGCGACAAGCGTCGGTCCGCTCAATGAAATTTCATCCAACCCGTCTTCGCCGTGCACCACGAACGCATGCCGCGTGCCAAGCTCGGCAAGCGCATGGGCCATCGGTTCAACCCATCTTTCGTGAATCACGCCCAGAACCTGCGCCGCCGCCCCCGCGGGATTCGTCAGCGGCCCAAGGAGGTTGAAGATTGTTCGCCCGCCAAGCTGTTTGCGCGCCGCGGCCGCGTGCCGCGCGGCGGAATGCGCGGCGGGAGCGAAAAGAAATCCGATGCCAATTTCCTGGATTGCCGTGCCGGCAACCTGCGGCGGCAAATCAACGCGCACACCGAGCGCTTCCAGCACGTCCGCCGATCCGCTGACGCCGCTGTAGGTGCGATTGCCATGCTTGGCGACGCGCACTCCCGCTCCGGCCGCGACGAACGCGGCGGCCGTCGAAATGTTGAACGCTCCGCGAGAGCTGCCGCCGGTGCCGCACGTATCCACCAATTCGTTGGCGAGAGCGCTGCGCTGCGCGGCGTCCATATCCGGAAACACTGGTTTTGCGTGGCGGCGCATCACCGTCGCGAAGCCGACGAGCTCCTCGACGCATTCGCCCTTATCGCGCAACAGAGAAAGCAGGCGCGCGATTTCGCCGTCAGCCAATTTCCCGGTCAGCAGCTCTTCGGCGATTGTTTCCGCTTCCGCGCGAGTGAGGTGAGCGCCGCTATGCAGCTGCGCGATGTGCGTATCCAGATTCATGGCGCTGTGGAATTCTTTCGCAGGGGGCGGCGGACCAGTTCACCGGAACAATTCGGGCATTCGTGCTTGAAATTTTCGGCGCAGTCCGCGCAAAACGTGCACTCAAACGAGCAGCTGAACGCCTCGCCGCCCGGCGCGAGCGGCCGTTCGCAGTGCATGCACCGAACTTTCATTTCCAAAGCCATTTTCGGCGCGCCTTGCCGCTTCGAGCCGTTCCAAGTAAACTCAATCTCTTCCGGAATCATTCGATTTTAGCATTGATAGGAGCGGGATGAAGATTCACGAATATCAGGCGAAAGCGATTCTGTCCAAATACGGCGTGCCCACGCCGCGCGGAATCGTGATTTTCAATGCCAAGGAAGCCAATTCCGCGGCGGTGAAGTTGGGCACGCGGGTCACCGTGGTAAAGGCGCAGATTCATGCCGGCGGGCGCGGCAAAGGCGGCGGCGTGAAGCTGGCGAAATCTGCGGAAGAAGCGGAAAAGCTCGCGCACGAAATTCTCGGCATGAATTTGATCACCGCGCAGACCAGCCCCGGCGGAAGAATCGTCAAGCGGCTGCTGATTGAAGAAGGTCTGGACATCAAGCGCGAACTTTATCTCAGCGTCGTGATGGATCGCGCCGTCGAATCCGTGGTTTTCATCGCCAGCGCCGCGGGCGGAATGGAAATTGAGGAAGTCGCGCACAAAAATCCAGACGCGATTTTGCGAGAGACGATTCATCCCGCCGTCGGCCTGCAGCCGTATCAAGCGCGCAAGCTGGCGTTTGGGCTGGGACTCACCGGCGCAGCGGTTTCCAACGCCACTCCATTTTTTCAGGCGATGTACCGCGCGTTCATGGAAAGCGATGCGTCGCTCGTCGAAATCAATCCGCTGGTACTGACAGGCGACAACAAACTCATCGCGCTCGACGCGAAGATGACGTTCGATGACAACGCTCTCTACCGCCATCCGGAAATCAAAGAGTTGCGCGATAAGGACGAGGAAGATCCACTGGAGGTGGAAGCGTCGAAGTTCAATCTGAATTACATCAAGCTCGACGGCACGATCGGCTGCATGGTCAATGGCGCGGGCCTGGCCATGGCCACCATGGACATCATCAAGCTGGCCGGCGGCTCGCCCGCGAATTTTCTGGACGTCGGCGGCGGCGCGAATGCCGAACAGGTGAAAAACGCGTTCCGCATTTTGATGAGCGACAGGGAGGTTCGCGGAGTCTTCATCAACATTTTTGGCGGAATCCTTCGGTGCGACGTGCTCGCTACCGGAGTCGTCGCCGCCGCGCGCGATTTGGGAGTCGGCGTGCCGGTGGTTGTGCGCATGGAAGGCACCAATGTTGAGCAAGGGAAGAAAATCTTGAGCGAATCGGGACTGAATTTCGGTATTGCAGACGGAATGAAAGACGGCGCGGAAAAAATCGTGGCGCTCGCGCGCAAAGCGGGAGGTGCGCGGTGAGCGTGCTCGTAAATGAAAAAACTCGCTTGATCGTGCAGGGCCTCACCGGCCGAGAAGGAAGCTTCCACGCCGAGCAGATGATCGCCTACGGCACAAAAGTTGTTGGCGGCGTCACGCCCGGCAAGGGTGCCACGGAGCATTTGAATGTTCCCGTGTTCAACACCGTCGCGGATGCGGTCAAGCAGACGGGCGCGAACGCGTCTGTGATTTTTGTCCCGCCGCCGTTTGCTGCGGATGCAATTCTGGAAGGCATCGACGCGAAATTGCCGCTCGTCGTTTGCATCACGGAAGGCATTCCTGCGCTGGACATGGTGCGCGTGGCATCCGTTCTGCGCGCCAGCTCCACGCGATTGATTGGGCCAAACTGCCCCGGAATTATTTCCCCGGGCAAATGCAAAATCGGCATCATGCCGGGACGCATCCACAAGGAGGGCCGCGTCGGGCTCGTGAGCCGCAGCGGCACGCTCACGTATGAAGCGGTGGATCAGCTCACGCGGCTTGGCATCGGCCAATCCACTTGCATCGGCATCGGCGGCGATCCGATCATCGGCACGAATTTCCTGGATGCGATTCGCATGTTCAACGAAGATCGCGAAACCGAAGCCATCGTCATGATCGGCGAAATCGGCGGCAACGCGGAAGAAAAAGCGGCCGAATATATCGGCAAACACGTAAAGAAACCCGTTGTTGGATTCATTGCCGGGCAAACCGCGCCGCCAGGCCGTCGTATGGGCCACGCAGGCGCGATCATCAGCGGAGGGCAGGGAACCGCTAAAGATAAGTATGCCGCGATGCAAGCCGCGGGCATCCGCACGGTGCAGAGTCCGGCGGACATCGGGAAGGAGATGCAGGCGGCGCTTTCCCGTAAATCGGGAGCGAAGAAATCGAGCGCCAAGCCTCCGAAAGGCGCCGCAAAAGCAAAAGCGAAAAAGAAGAAGCGTTAGAGCGTTCGCAACACGTACTCAAATCCTTGGGAGGCAATTGTGGCTGTTGAGAGAACTCTGGCAATCATCAAGCCGGATGCGGTGCAGCGCGGACTCACCGGCGAAATTCTTATGCGCATTCACAAGGCGGGCTTTTCGATTGTCGCCATCAAGTCCGTGCGGCTCAGCAAAGGCGAAGCGGAAGGATTTTACGCCGTTCACAAGGCGCGTCCTTTTTTTGGTGAGCTAACGGACTTCATGAGTTCCGGTAAAGCTGTTTTGATAGCGCTGGAAGCCGAAGGCGCCATCGCAAAATGGCGCGCGACGATGGGCGCCACCGATCCGGCGAAGGCTGATCCCGGCACGATTCGCCGCGACCTCGGCACCAGCATCGGCAATAACTGCACGCACGGCTCCGACGCGCCGGATACGGCTGCATTCGAGCTCGGCTATTTTTTCTCGGGCATGGAGCTGACGTAAATCGCAGCGAATCACCTCTTCAAATAAAAACGCCGGAAGAAATTTCCACCTCCCGGCGTTTTCGTTTTCGCGTGCGGATGAATTAGTGGTGAATCGCCTGCAGTTGCGTCCAGTTCCCTGAAATCACGCCATTCGGATTGAAATTCGGGTCATTGGTTTGCAACGTTTGTGTGTTATTCGACGAATTGCTCCCGTTCGTGTACGTGTTGTTGTACTGGTTGCTCGCGTAGGAAGTTTCGCCCGTGGTCGGATTCACGTAATACTGCTGGTCGAGCAGATAATCCGAAACGTCCTGCGCGTGCGCGCTGCGGCGATCCATCTGCGCATTGAATCCCTGCACACCGGCGCTCTTATCCGCCATTTGCTGCGCGAACGCCGCGTTGCGCGCGTCGCCCTGCGCCTGCATGTTTTGGATGAATTGCTGCGCCTGCTGCGTTCGCCGCTCCTGATCCTGCTGGCCTTCCTTCAGGATGGCGTTCGTCGTTTGCCACGATCGGGCGATGAGTTTGTTCGTCGCGTTCTGCATCCACTGGCCAACCCTCGCGTTGTATTCCGGATTGGCTTTGAGTGAAGCGCCGATCGTCTGAAACAGTTGCGCATGCGATTCCAACTGCCCTTTCGGCGCGCGCTGTGCGACGACGGTGGGCGAACTCTGGATCCGGTCGAGCATCGCGAGCTGCATCAGCTTGCCCGGCTGGTTCATCATCGTCGACGTGGGTTGATGCCACATCCGCAGAGCGACCGTGACCCACTCCTCTTCCGGATGCCCGTTCAAATCGTAGTGAATTCGCAGGCGCGCCTCGTCGCCGGCTTCTCGCTCGGGATTGCGATTACCCACTGCTGCGGCGTTTTGCGCCAGCGTTTGGTTATCCCGCTGAATCAGTTCCTTGAACTGTGCGAAATTCGGAGGCTCGTCCACGCCGTCCACTTCGGAACCCGGCCGCATGTGGATGGAAACAAGCGAACCATAGTTTGCCGCCGTCATTGGCGGCAGAATCTTGCAACTCGCGCCCTGCGGCCGCGCGCGCGCGTCATCCGCCCAGTAAAAATCCGTCGCAGGAATCACTTGAACGCCATAGCTCATGTCTGGGCTGGACGCGCGATACGCGATCGACTGCCAGAACGTGGTGCACCCCGGCCCGTGCAACACGATTCCCTGAAAATTCCAGTTGCTCGGAATTTGCAGTGTGTACGCGACCATGTTGAACATCGGGTCCATAATCTGCACTTGCTTCATGGAACTTGAAATCTGATCGCCGCCGCTCCCGCCAGATGCCGGACCGGAGGCTCCACCCGAAGATCCCGCCGACGATGTCGCGGATCCGCCACAACCTCCAATCACCATCACAAAGATTCCTAGAACGCTTGTTACTTGCTTAAATGTGCGCTTGTTTGCCATCGCTGTTTCCTTCTCCAAGGTTCCAACGTCCGCGCTGCAATCCTGCCCGAGCCCACGGGAGCATAGCGCAACTCGTGTCCGAGTGGTGAAAAATTGCCGTTTGCCGCGG
>Ga0335078_10012011_pt1 | contig 12851 bp, 11 predicted proteins | sample Lox_Sample_32_FD_206711 | JGI IMG/M metagenome (GOLD analysis project Ga0335078, IMG submission 206711) | Soil microbial communities from Loxahatchee National Wildlife Refuge, Florida, United States - Lox_Sample_3.2 | ecosystem: Environmental > Terrestrial > Soil > Wetlands | place: USA... | reverse complement strand
GGATGGCCTCCACGCGGGCGAAGTCGAGCTCCGAGCGCAATAGCCCGATGCGCTGCTCCGAAGCGCAGCTGAAGCCACCGCGAGGAGTTCCTGTGATCGCGTGTAACGCCTCATCCGCCTGGCCGATCGAATACCGCACCGCGCGCGGGAATTCGCCGTCCAGCAGCAGGAACTCGACGATGCGTTCGGGCACGATTCGTCCGTACTTTTTCCGGTACATTTCGAAGCCGCTCACGCTCTTGAGCAGCGCCGACCACTGCACATCATCGAACGGCGTGCCCACGTCGGAAACCGAAGGCAGCAGAATGAAATACTTTACGTCTAGAACGCGGGTGGTCTTGTCGGCGCGTTCCAGGCGCCGGCCCGCGGAGATGAAGTGCCACGCTTCGTTGTGACTCGCCGTCGAATGGGTGATGCCTTCAAACAAGTGGCAGCCCATGCGGACGGCGTGGCAAAACTCGGGCAACGATGCGGGAACGGCTTTGCGGGCCTCGGAGGTGATCATCAGGTAGAGGGAGTTGATCTGCTGCCACATTTCCGACGAGATGGTCTCGCGCACCGAGCGTGCGTTTTCGCGCGCGGCCAGGATGCAGGAGTATATGGAATTGGGGTATTCCGAATCGAATGCCAGGAACCGCACGACGTTCTGCTGGGTGGCCTCGCCATAGCGCTCGGCGAAAACCGTGCGATCTCCGGTGGTGTTGATAATCGGCTGCCACTGGCTCGAGAAAATGCCGGGCAGGTCGAGCATCAGATTGTGGTTTACGTCGAGAAAACGCGCGACATTTTCCGCGCGTTCGATGTAGCGCGCCATCCAGTAAACGGCGTCGGCCACACGGCTCAACAGCGGCTGGGCGGACGTGATCAAGGCGGGCCTCCGGTAGCGAGCACCCAGGTATCCTTGCTGCCGCCGCCCTGCGACGAGTTGACAACCAGGGAACCCTTCTTCATCGCGACGCGGGTCAGGCCGCCGGGCAGAACCGAAATCTCCTCTCCGCAGAGCACATAGGGGCGTAAATCCACGTGGCGGCCCTCAAAATGGTCGTCGACGATGGTGGGAGCGCGGGAAAGCGCGAGCGTCGGCTGCGCGATGTAATTGCGTGGATTGGCTTGAATGCGGGCCGCGAATTCCGCCTGCGCCGCTTGCGTTGAGTGCGGCCCCACCAGCATCCCGTAGCCGCCCGATTCGTTGGCGCTCTTGACCACGAGTTGCGCCAGGTTCTCCAGGACATACTGGCGGTCGGAGTCGCGCCAGCAAAGGTAAGTTGGCACATTCGGCAGGATGGCGTCCCCGCCGTCGTAGTAGCGGATCATATCGGGGACATAGGCATAGATGACCTTGTCGTCCGCCACGCCGTTGCCGGGGGCGTTTGCCAACGCGACCCGGCCGGCGCGATAGGCCGCCATCAAGCCGGGCACGCCGAGCATCGAATCGGCGCGGAAGACTTCCGGATCCATGAAGTCGTCGTCCACGCGCCGGTAGATCACGTGGACGCGCTCCAGGCCCTTGGTGGTGCGCATGAAGACATCGCCGCCGGATACCACCAGGTCGCGCCCTTCCACTAACTGCACGCCCATCTGCTGCGCCAGAAAGCTGTGCTCGAAGTACGCCGAATTGTAAATACCAGGCGTGAGCAGCACGACGCGCGGATTCTGTTCGCCGGGAGCCAGGGATTCCAGCATCTCGAGCAGGCGGCTGGGATACTCGTTAACCGGCCGCACCGAGAGGCCTTCAAACACCGCCGGGAAGATGCGCTTCAGCACCTCGCGGTTTTCCAATACGTAACTGACGCCGGAAGGCACGCGCAGATTGTCTTCGAGCACGTAGAAACAGCCATCGCGATCACGCACCAGGTCGGTTCCCGTGATGTGGCACCAGACGCGCCACGGCGGATCGAGTCCCTGGCACTGCTTGCGGTAGCTGGCCGCGGAGAGAATCACGTCGGCGGGGATGACGCCGTCTTTGAGGATTTTCTGCTCGTGGTAGATGTCGTCAATGAAGGCGTTGAGAGCATGGATGCGCTGCACCAGACCGCGCTCGATGCGCTCCCACTCGGACGCGGCGATGATGCGCGGAATCAGGTCGAACGGGAAGATGCGCTCTGCACCGGCCGTATCGCCGTACACGTTGAAGGTAATGCCCATTTGCAGCAGCAAGCGCTCGGCGGCGCGCTGGTAGCGCAGCAGGTGGCCATCGGAGAGGCCCTCTATGGTGTCTACCAGCAGGCGGACGTGCGGCCGCGGCGAGCCGTCGCCCTCGAACATCTCGTCGTAGAAGCCCTCGGTCCGATACGCGGAGAACCGCAAGATGTACTCCAGTGTACAAAAACCCAGTATCCATGCTCGCGGAATCTGAGCGCAAAGGGAAACCGAAAAATTTTATCGCACGGATTTGGGTTTTCGATGCATGTCGTGGAGCAGAGGCCTTCGGCCATGCGGGCCCGCTGACCGCTCTCGAAGCTTGCGCCGCACGAGCGGCGCGAGCGAAGACCGCCGGTGCTGCCCGAACTTCGGCATTTGAGGTCTAACCTCTTCCCACAAAGGGCATTTTGGATGCCATGACGGTCAGAAACAGGACATTGGCATCGAGCGGCAGGCTGGCCATGTAGAGAACCGCCTGGGCGGCATGTTCCACATCCATGCGGGGCTCCGCAAGAAGATCGCCGGAGGCCTGCAGGACGCCGGCGCTCATGTTTGCGGTCATTTCGGTGGAGGCGTTGCCGATATCGATCTGGCCGCACGCGATGTCGAACGCGCGGCCATCGAGCGCCAGGCTCTTGGTAAGCCCGGTGATCGCGTGCTTGGTCGAGGTGTAGGGCGCCGAATGGGGGCGCGGCGCGTGGGCGGAAATCGATCCGTTATTGATGATCCGGCCGCCTCGCGGCGATTGGCGTTTCATCATCCTCACTGCCTCCCGGGCGCAGAGGAACGCGCCTGTCAGGTTGACTCCGAGGACCGAATTCCACTGCTCGACGGTCAACTCGTCAATGGGTATGGCCGGGGCGCCAATCCCTGCGTTGTTGAAGAGCAGGTCCAGGCGGCCGAAGGCTTCACCGATCCGCGCGAACAGCGCCCGCACAGATTCCGGTTCGCTGATGTCGGCCGCGACGGGCAGCATTCTCCCGCCGGAGGGCGAAGCCATGGCCGCGGTGCGCTCCAGTTCCAGCGCGCGCCTGCCAGCCAGCGCCACCGAGAAACCCGCGCCTTGCAGCGCCAGGCTGGCAGCGCGCCCGATTCCCGATCCCGCGCCGGTCACCAGGGCAAATCTGCCCTTGCCGCTCGCCGTCTCCATTTCTTCGAGTTTACACGGCGCGGTGCGGCCCAGCCCGCCGGTTAACGCAAAAGATCTTCGAGCTGGATTCTGGCGTCGGTACGGGCATCGCGGTATTTGACGATCACCGGAGTGTAGACGGAGATTCCCCATTCCTTGCCAGGGGAGCTGCTGACGGCACGAGAGCCGGCGACGATCACCGCGTCCTCCGGGATGACCAGCGGCTGCTCCGCGGTGGCGCGATGCACGGTGTTGCGCACCAGGTCATAGACGGGCGTCGACGCGTTGAGAATCGTGCCGGTGCCGAGCACCGCCCGCCGCTTCACGATGACACCTTCGTAGATGCCGCAATTGCCGCCGACGAGCACCTCATCTTCGATGATCACCGGCATCGCGCCCACCGGCTCGAGCACGCCGCCGATCTGGCTGGCGGCCGAAATGTGGCAGTTCCGGCCCACCTGCGCACAGCTGCCGACCAGCGCGTGAGAATCGATCATGGTGCCCTCATCCACATAGCTGCCCACGTTGATATACATGGGCGGCATGCAGACGACGCCCTTACCGATGTAGCAGCCGTCGCGAATGCTGGACCCGCCGGGCACGATGCGCACGCCGCTGGCCGCGGCCACAGCCTTCACCGGGTAAGTGGACTTGTCGAAATAGGGCTGGCGCTTGGAGTCGATCGACATGTCGACCACACGACCCATGCGAAAGCCGACGAGGATGCCTTTCTTGACCCAGGCGTTGACACGCCACCCGGAAGCGGCGGCGGGATCCGGTATGGCGGCGCGTATGCGGCCGTCGTTCAACGCGATGATCAACGCGGCGAACGCGCCCCTGTCCTCGGGCGTATATTCGGCCGAATCCTTCTCGTAAAGCCGCTCGATTTCAGCTTGCAGCTTAGCCTGCAACCGGCACGCTCCCGAGCAGGCCGAGGCTCTCCAGGACCTTTTCGATCCGCGCCAGGTTGGCGGGGGCGGGCGGGCACAACGGCAGTCGCCAGATGGGTTCCAGCAACCCCATCAACGCCATCCCAGCCTTCACCGGAATCGGGTTCGCCTCGACAAAGTTGACGTTCATCAACGGCAGGTAGAGGGCCTGGATTTGCCGGGCCGCGGCGAAATCGCCGCGCAGGCACGCTTGCGCGAGTTGCGCCATCGGGCCCGGAATCTGGTTCGAGACCACGGATACGATCCCGCGGCCGCCGAGCGCCATCAACGGAATGGTGACCGCGTCGTCGCCGGAAAGCACAGTGAACTCCCGCGGCACTTCGTGCAGCACGTTGGCCATTTGAGAAATGTTGCCGGAGGCTTCCTTCACACCCACGATGTTTTCGATCTGCGCGAGCCGTGCCAGCGTGCCCGGTTCCACGTTGACGCCGGTGCGGCTCTGCACGCTGTAGACCACGATGGGCAGGCAGACGGCGCCGGCAATCGCCTGGTAGTGCTGATAGAGGCCTTCCTGAGTGGGCTTGTTGTAATACGGCGTCACGGAGAGAATGCCATCGACGCCGATCCGTTCCAGTTCGTGGGCAAGCTCGATCACTTCGCGCGTATTGTAGCCTCCGGCCCCGCCCAGCACAGGCACTTTGCCCCGCGCCTCATCGGCCACGATCTCGATCACGCGCAGGTGCTCGGCGCGGGTAAGCGTCGGACTTTCGCCCGTGGTGCCGCAGGGAACCAGAAAGTTGATCCCCGCGTCGATCTGCCGCCGCACCAGCTTGCGCAGGGTGCTTTCGTCAAGCGAGAGATCCTTTTGGAACGGCGTAACCAGCGCCGTGCCACATCCTGTAAACATGTGCCACCTCCTCAAAACAATGGGCCCGCAAGCGGGCGGTGGCAGGATGAAGCCTGCCAGGTGAAAAGCGGAAGGTCGGGGACCGGCCCCACCGCCTATCGAAACACCACTTCGCTGAACTCGTAAAAGCCCTTCTTGCCGGCGATCCACTGCGCTGCGTGCAAGGCGCCGCGAGCGAAGCCTTCGCGGCTGCGCGCGGCGTGGCGCAACGTGATCGTATCGGCGGCGGAATCGAACCCGATTTCGTGCGTGCCGGGGTGCGCTCCGGCGCGGCTGGAGGCGGCGTCGATGGCGCGAACGTAGCCGGCCTTCCTCATCTCATCCAATAGCTTCAGTAGTGTACCCGACGGCGCGTCCTTTTTGGTGGAGTGGTGGATCTCCCACGCCCAGGCGCCATACTCGGGTTGGCCGGCAAGCAGGCGCGCGGCTTCGGCCGCCAGCCGGAAAAACGCGTTCACGCCGACCGAAAAGTTGGGACTCCACACTGCCCCGGTGCCGTTCCGCTCCACGGCGGCTTGGACATCCTCCAGATGATCGAGCCAGCCGGTGGTGCCAATCACCAGGTCGACGCCCAGGGCGGCAATGCCCTCGGCGTTGCCGGGCACGGCGGAAGGAATCGAGAAATCGATGGCGACGTCCACGCCGCGAAAATTCTCTGCGGTCAGCCCTTCGAAGTTCGCGTTGTTGAATTCATCGAGCTTGAGTGCCACGCGAAAATCAAATTCCGGGGCGAGATGCTCGATCAGCATGCCCATCTTGCCGTAGCCGACGATTGCCAGGCCCCTGGGCTCAGACATGTACCGCCTCATTGCGTTCGAACACAGTGGGGTCCAGTTCGCTGAAGAACTCGCCGTGCAGCGCTTCCATAGCGGAGCGCAGGTCCTTTTCCGCCACCACGAAGCTGATATTGAGCAGCGACCCGCCTTGCGAAATCATGCGCACATTGATGCCCTCGAGCGCATTGAACACACGGCGTGCCACGCCCGGCGTGTAACGGATGTTCTCGCCCACCAGGCAGACGATCACCTGGTCGCGCTCGGTTTCGGCTTCCGCGAACTGGCGCAGCTCCGCGAGCACTTCGTCGATCCGCGCCGGATTATCGATGGTAAGAGAGACGCTCACTTCCGATGTGGCCACCATATCGACGGGTGTTTCCAAGCGGTCGAACACTTCGAAGATGCGGCGCAAAAAACCGTGGGCCATCAGCATGCGCGTGGAGTGGATGTTGACGACCGTGATCTTGCGTTTGCAAGCGATGGACTTGACCGCATTCTCGCAGTGAACGCGCTCAGCCACAATGCGCGTGCCGGGAACCTCCGGACGGCGTGAATTCAGAATCAGCACCGGAATGCTCTTTTCGATGGCAGGCAGCACGGTGGCCGGATGCAGGACCTTGGCGCCGAAATACGCCAGCTCGGCCGCCTCGGCGAAGGAGATGGTCTTGACGCGATGCCCGCCCGGCAGGATGGTTGGGTCGGCGGTGAGCATGCCATCCACGTCAGTCCAGATCTGGATCTCTTCTGCGCCAATGCCGGCTCCCACAATCGACGCCGTGAAATCGGAGCCGCCCCGCCCCAGCGTCGTGGTGACGCCATCTTCTGTGGCAGCGATGAAGCCGCCCATGACGACTACGCTTTTCGCCGCCAGCGGCGGAACGTTGGCGGCGAGGCGCGCGTACGTCTGGCGGAACAGGGGCGCGGCTTGCGTGTGGCGCTTATCGGTGACGATGACATCGCGCGAATCGAGGTGCACGGTTTCCATGCCCGAATGGCGAAAGGCCTGGGTGACGATGTAACTGGAAAGCCGCTCGCCATAGCTGGAAATCGCGTCGATCGAGCGCGGCGTGAGCTCTCCGAGCACCGCCAGGCCCTTGGCGAGCTCGGTCAGCTCCTGGAAATGCTCGTCGAGGAAGCGGTCGAGCGCGGCGCGTTCGGCCAGCGGCACCACCTGGCGCGCCTCGCGCGAGTGGAAGTCGCGCAAGTCGTGAATCTGGCGCAGGTATTCTTCGCGAGGGCCGTGAATTGCGGCATTGGCGACGGCAAGCAGCTGGTTCGTGGTCTTGCCCATAGCGGAAACCACCACTACCGGGCGCCGACTCTGGCGCGCCTTGACGATGGCGGCGACACGCGCGATGGCGGCAGCCGATTCGACGCTGGTGCCGCCGAATTTCATGACGATCATCAGTCGAGCATCCCTTCCGAGTGCATCAGCTCGGCGTTGAGCACGGCGGCACCGGCGGCACCGCGAATGGTGTTGTGGCTGAGTACGACGAATTTCCAGTCGAGCACCGGGCAGGGACGCAGCCGGCCGACGAAGGCCGCCATGCCCCGCTCGCGTTCGGCGTCCTTGCGCGGCTGCGGCCGGTTGCTCTCGTCCAGGTAGATCACCGGCGCGGGCGGGGCGCTGGGCAGTTTGCGCTCCTGCGGTACGCCCGAGAATTCCGCGAGGGCGCGGCGCAGGTCCTGCCCGGAGGGCTTCGCGGAGAATTCGACCGAAACGGCTTCGGTGTGGCCATCGACCACGGCAACGCGGTTGCATTGGGCGCTCACCCTGGCGGCCAGCGGCTCGATGTGGTCGCCGCGGAACGTGCCCAGGATCTTCTGCGTCTCCACCTGCATCTTCTCTTCCTCACCGCTAATGAAGGGGATCACGTTGCCCATAATATCCATCGAGGCCACGCCCGGGTAGCCGGCGCCCGAAAGCGCCTGCATGGTGGTCACGATCACTTTGGTGATGCCAAACTGCTTCAGCGGCCCCAGACCCATGGTGAGCCCAATCGTGGAACAATTCGGGTTGGTGACGATCTGGCCTTTCCAGCCGCGGGCGCGTTGTTGCGCCGGCACCAGCTTCAGGTGATCCGGGTTGATCTCAGGCACCAGCAGCGGGACGTCGCGCTCCATGCGGTGGTTCTTCGAGTTCGATACCACCACATGGCCCGCCTGGGCGAAGGCGCGCTCGATTTCCGTCGCCACCGAAGCGTCCATCGCGGAAAAAAGAAGCCGCGGCGCATTGCCCGGCTGGCAGTCTTCGACCACCAGATCCGCCACAGCGGCGGGTGCGCCGCCGGGCAAGTGCCAGGTCATGGCATCCTGGTACTTCTTGCCAGCCGAGCGGTCGCTGGCGCCGAGCCACCTCAATTCGAACCACGGATGACCCTGCAGGAACTTGATGAAATGCTGGCCCACCATTCCAGTGGCGCCCAGGATGCCTACTTCGATGCGCGTTTGCATAATTCTTTCACCATGCGGATATAAATTGCCACCGCTTCGCGGAGCTCCGCTTTCGCCACTCGCTCCTCAGGCGTGTGTGCGACGTGGATGGAGCCGGGGCCGATGAGAAACGGTTCGCCCCACTGGCCGTTCAGTGCCGGAATGTCGGTGGTGAATGCGACCACCGTGGTAGGGATGCCATCCAGCGGAGTGAGCCGCAGGGCAGGGATTTCGATCACCTCGCGGAGCTCGACGCGGCCTTCGGCGGCTTCGGCCAGGGCTTGCTTGGTTGCGGCGGAATCTCCCACCAGGCGGACCAGAATCTCGGCCCGGGCCTCGTCGGCGATCACGTTCGGCGCGCGTCCGCCATGGATGGTCCCGATGTTCAAAGTGCTGGCGCCGAGCAGCGGGTCGGCCGGCAACGCGATGCCGCGCATCCCGGCCAGCGCGTCGACCAGCTTATGGATGGCCGAATCGCCGAGTTCCGGATACGCCGAGTGAGCCATTCTGCCGGTCGCGACCACCTCATAACGCAGCGAACCCTTCGAGCCCAGCGCCAGCTTGTTTTCCGTGGGTTCGCCATTGATCACGTAACGCGAACCGCGCGGCGTCAGCGCGGCCCGGTATGCGCCCGCGCTGTTGCGCTCTTCGCCGACCAGGAACAGCAAGCCGAAATTGCGTGCACCCGAGTCGAGCAGCGACTCGGCGGCATGAATCATCGCGGCGATGATGCCCTTGGCGTCACAAGAACCGCGTCCCCAGAGAAAGGATTCGTCCTCGCGCGAAGCAGCGAACGGAGGCACCGTGTCGAGGTGAGTGGACAGCGTGACATCGAGCCTGTCGCCAAACTGGGCGAATAGATTGAAGCGGCGCGGTTCCACCTCCATGACTTCCACCCGGCCCCCGTGGCGCGCCGCGAGCGCGCGCAGGTAGTCGCGCAGAAACAGCCCGACGCGCTCCTCGTTATTGGTGATCGACTCGATATCGACCAACGCCCGCGTTAGTGCAAATACATCCATCGAATTCGCCGAACGGGGGAGGCAGGGAGAAAGAGAGAGCGGCCGGACTTAAATGGTGCCCCCGGCGCGTCCTCGATCCCGATAGCGCTCCACCCGCCATGACAAGCATGGCACGAGTGACAGTGAGCCGGTATTAGCCTGACTCCCCAACCGCCGGGTACTGCACTGACCCAGCGCGGTTTCGGCGGAACTCAACCGGCCCCTTTCCCGGCGGATCTCCGGAGCGCAACCGGAACCACGACCCGCGGTACTGATGGCCGCCGCACCTCTACCGTGAAGAATTCAGGATACCACGGAGCCGGGCGACGCCGCGAAGCCTCGAAGGGGTGCTGTGACGGCTTGGAGCAACCGCCAACGGTCGCAAAAAGCCCGAGCGCGCCGCGAGTTCCAGCGGTCGGAGCGGAGGCGCTCCATATCGAGACACTCCGCTGCCGCGTGCCGCCTCCGGTCCAGTACGCGTGGGCTCCATGAGAGATTGGGCCCATAACCAATTCGAGTATTGCGCTCCAGACCTTAGAACCCGCAAAATCAGGTTACCCTCCCCAAGGAGAACTCAGAATGTACACCTTAATCAAGCGGCGCGATGGAACCATCACCGAGGCCTTCGTGCTCGCTCACACGCGATCGTGGATGCGTCTGGCCACCGCTGGCCTCGACGACGTGCTGGAACTGCGGCTGAATGGAGTGGATTGGACCGACGAATGCGGCGAACCCGTCCAATTCGGGTTTTTGCTGGCGACAGGCGACGAGGTTTCTGAAGCGCGTCCGGTGGCGCAAGCGGCATTTCGGTACGCCTGCTAGCCGCGCACATCGCTGGATTTCGCGGATTTAGAGGGGACGCGGATTGCAGGTGCAGGGCCCTGGGCGGCTCTGGCCGTCTCACCCGGTTCTCACGGGTTGTTTTGACGACTCGGCAGGTTCCGATCCGGAGAGCGACGACATTTCCATTCAGCGGTCCGGGCGCCGCCTGCCCGTACGGGAGCGGGCGGTTGCGGTCGTCCCCGATTCGCTTGACTTCGCCGCGGCACGCCCCTTGCGGACGCGCCTGGGTGAATCCGGGCAGGCCAGCCGGATTCCGCTGCCCGGCAATCCGGTATCCTGTGAAGTATGCTCAGCGACCAGTTGCGCGACGCGGGAGTGGTGGGCGCGGGCGGAGCGGGTTTCCCGACCTACGTGAAAGCGCAGTCGCGGGTCGAATTCATGATCGCCAACGGCGCCGAATGCGAGCCGCTGATCCATAAGGACGCCGAGCTCATGAAGCACTTCCCCGCGCAGATTCTGGCCGGTATGGAAGCCATGATCGAATCGACCGGCGCGAAGTTCGGTAAGTTCGGCGTTAAGACGAAGAACCAGGAATCGATCGACGCCCTCAAACGCAGTCAGCCCTCCGAGCGCATCGAATTCGTGCTGCTGGGCGATTTCTATCCTTCGGGCGACGAATACGAATTGGTGTACAGCGCCACGGGACGGCTGATTCCGCCGGGCGGCATTCCGCTTCAGGTGGGCTCGGTGGTGAACAACGTGGAGACGCTGTACAACGTGAAGCTGGCTCTTGAAGACCGGCCGGTGACCGACAAGTTTCTCTCCGTGTGCGGCGCGGTGGCCGAACCGAAATCGCTCTGGGCGCCGGTGGGCACGCCGTTTCGTGACCTCCTGGCGATGGCCGGAGGCGCCACGGTTCCCGATTACGGCATTTTCGTGAGCGGCATCATGATGGGCACGCTCACCTTCGACCCCGAGGAAGCGGTCACCAAGACCACCGGCGGCCTCATCGTGCTCCCCCGCAGCCACTACCTGATGACGCGGCGCACACGGTCGCAGGGGGAGATGAACCGCATCGGCAAGTCGGCTTGCGATCAATGCAGCTATTGCACCGAGTTTTGCCCGCGCTATTTGCTGGGCTACGAAGTGCAGCCGCACAAAGTGATGCGTAGCCTCGGGTTCACCGCGACCGGCGCCGACATCTGGAATCAGTGGTCCGAGTTGTGCTGCGCCTGCGGCCTGTGCACGCTCTACGCCTGTCCCGAAGATCTTTACCCCAAGGAGGCCTGCGACGAAGGCAAGCGCGACCGGCGCGCCGCCGGCATGCAGTTCATACAGCAAAAGCCGGTTGCGGTGCACCCCATGAAAGAGTACCGGCGCGTGCCGCTGGCGCAGTTGCGGCGGCGCTTGCAGGTCGAGGAGTATGAGCGGGAGACGCCCTTCGATCCCGCCGAATGCCGCCCCTCGACGGTGCGAATCCGCATGAAACAGCATGCCGGAGAGGCCGCTGTGCCGGTGGTCCACGAGGGTCAGAGGATCAAAAAGGGCCAAGTGGCCGGACGCGTCGAGCCTTCCAGACTCGGCGCGGCCGTGCACGCGAGCATCAATGGGAAGGTGCGCGCCGTCACCCCGGAGTACGTCGAGATAATGGCATAGATCATGGCCTCGAATTCCATTGGATTGATCGAGCTCACCAGCATTGCGGCGGGCTTTCAAGCGACCGACGCGATGCTCAAGGCGGCCGCCGTCGAAGTGATGCTCTCGCGTTCCATCTGCTCGGGAAAGTACATGGTGATGGTGCGCGGCGAGGTGGGAGCGGTCGAAGCCAGCGTCGCGGCGGGTGTGAGCGCGGGCAATTTCTCCGTCATCGATTCCTTCGTCATCCCCAACCTGCACGACTCCATTTTCCCGGCCATCTCCGGCGCCGCCAAAGTGGAAGTGCTCGAGGCGCTGGGAGTGTTGGAATCGTTCTCGGTGGCCGCCTTGATTGAGGGCGCGGACGCGGCGGCGAAAACGGCCGCCGTTCAGTTGATCGAGATCCGCCTGGCGATGGCCCTCGGCGGCAAGGCCTTCGTGACGCTAACCGGAGACGTGGCCGCCGTCCAGAGCGCGATCGACGCCGGCGCGGCTGTGGTGGGGCAGAAGGGCATGTTGGTCAACAAGGTCGTCATCCCCCGCCCGCGCCCCGAGTTGCTCAACGAGATGATCTGACCGCCGGTCCCGTTCCGGGCGAATCTACCAGTCGGCGACGGTCCCGATTTAAGAGGGCAATTCCAGCACCTTCCTGAGCGCCGGAACAGGCAAGCCGGACGCGAGGACTACCTGGCGAAGGTCGTCGGCAAGGGCCTGCATCTCGTCTGGGGCCTGCTGGACGTGCCAGGAGGCGCCGAATTCGCCCAGTCTGGAGCTGAATAGCCAGCGCGAGAGCTGCTCGGTAACGAAGGCCGGCAGGTTGATCAGCAGCTTCTGGCTCGCGGGCACGATCTTGTGGCCCTGGGCCTCGATGACCGAAAACGCCTCATGCATGGCGGCGATCATCAGGCGCAGATCGTCGCGGGAGCGGGCGAGGGCGCGCAGGTCCGCGTGGTAGCGCAGCGCCATCGGCGCTATGGCCGCCACGCCGGCAGCATGAGTGGCCAGCCAATCGACGACGTTGGTCGAGATGCGCGCGGGCAGGCCGCCCCTCCGCAGCGTGCTCACCAATTGCTTCAGGCGCGGTGTAACGGAACCGTCCAACTCACCGAATGGCGCGCCCATCGGGGAACGCTTGGGGGCGCTGAAGGCACGGATGAT
>Ga0335078_10012010_pt1 | contig 12851 bp, 11 predicted proteins | sample Lox_Sample_32_FD_206711 | JGI IMG/M metagenome (GOLD analysis project Ga0335078, IMG submission 206711) | Soil microbial communities from Loxahatchee National Wildlife Refuge, Florida, United States - Lox_Sample_3.2 | ecosystem: Environmental > Terrestrial > Soil > Wetlands | place: USA... | reverse complement strand
GGCGCCTTTCGGCCGTTAGCGCCGCGGATGCCCCCAAATACCATTCCCGGTGCCCGCTCGGAATAAGCCAGCGGGCTCAGCGCAGGCCGGCGAAGAACGCCCGCAGGTCCTCGGTTACCAGGTCCGGGTCGGTGGTGTAGGCGAAGTGGCCACCGCGGTCGAACTCGGTATACCGCACGATGTTGTTGGCCCTCTCGGCGCACGCCCGGATCGTCCGGAAGTCCTGGGGGAACACGGCGACCGCCGTGGGCACCTCGTTCGGCGCGTCCCGGTAGCCCGCCCCGCTGCGCGCGTCCTCGTAGTAGTGCCGGGCGCTGGACGCGCCGGTCCGGGTGAACCAGTAGATGCTCACGTGGGTCAGGTAGGTGTCCACGTCGAGGTAGTCGGCGAACTCGCCCCAGCCGGTCCACAGCTCGGCGTTCCAGGCCAGCTGGCCGGCGGGCGAGTCGGTCAGCGCGTACCCCAGCGTCTGCGGCCGGGTTTGCTGGATCTTCTGGTATCCCGCCTTGCTCTGGAAGTCCGCCGTGGTCCCGGACAGGCTTTCCCGGTCCGCGTCGGTCAGCCTGGCCACCTCGGCCGGGTCGCCGGACGGGAACGCGAATATCTGCAGCAGGTGGACGCCGATCAGCCCGTCCGGGGCGAGGATGCCGAGCTCCCGGCCCACCAGGGCGCCCGCGTCGCCGCCGGCCGCGCCCCACCGCCGGTACCCCAGCCGCGACATCAGCGCGGCGAAAGCCCTCGCCATCCGGGCGCTGTCCCAGCCCGGCTCGGTGGTGGGGCCGGAGAATCCGTAGCCGGGCAGCGACGGCACCACGACATCGAACGCGCGGGACGGGTCGGCGCCGCAGGCCCGCGGGTCGGTCAGCGGCCTGATCATCGCGGCGAACTCCAGGACCGAGCTCGGCCAGCCGTGCAGGAGCAGCAGCGCCGAAGCGCCGGGCTCGGCCGAGCGGACGTGCAGGAAGTGGATGTTCTGCCCGTCGACGGTCGTGGTGTACTGCGGGATCTCGTTGAGCCCGGCCTCGTGCGCGCGCCAGTCGTACCCGGCGCGCCAGTGCTCGGCCAGCCGCTGCACCACTCCTAGCGGCATGCCGGCGTCGGCCCCGGCCCCGGCCACCTCGTCCGGCCACCGGACCGCGGCCAGCCGCCGGGCGAGGTCATCCAGGTCGCTGCGCGGGATGTCGATACGGAACGGCTTGATCTGCTCTGTCGTCGTCATGTTCCGACGCTAAACTGCCTTCCGGACAGTTTCTGTCCTGAAGCCGGGCAGACTTGAAGCCATGCGCGAAACCTCCGCCCGATTGCTGAAGCTGCTCTCGCTGCTGCAGGCCCGCCGGGAGTGGCCCGGCAGCGAGCTGGCCGCCCGCCTCGAGGTCAGCGAGCGCACCGTCCCGCCGGTTCCGGGCCCTGGCCACCGTGCAGGCCCCCGCCGCCGCCATCGCCGCCCGGATCAGCCCGGCGATCGGCACCGTCGAGGCGATCGACGACCAGTCATGCGTGCTGGCGACCGGCGCCGACAGGGTGGAAACGGTAGCCGTCTACCTCGGCCTGCTCGATGCCGACTTCCACGTCAGCGGGCCGCCGGAACTCCTCGCCCGGCTGCGGAAGCTGGCGCACCGCTACCAGCGAGCATGCGCCGCGACCACGACGTGACCCCCCGCAAGCAAGTCACAACCACACATTGGCTCCTGGTGCGGCAGGGCCTGCTCGTCCCCGCGGCACGTTGAACGCGTCCCAGCCGGTGCCGTTGCCTGTCATGAGCCCCAGCCTGACGATGCCGTTGCTTGCCTGCGGCGCCAGGGCGGCGGGCGACGAGACCCAGACGGCGTACCTGCCGGCAGCCGAGGTGGTCGCCGGGCTCACGACGGTCACCGGCCCCTCTTTCGGCCAGCACCGGCCACCGCGATGGCGACGGTCGTGCGTCGCATGACGACCTCCTGTCACCCGGCCGGGCTCGGCGCTGCCTCGATGATGCTGAAGCCGGCTGGCGTCCCGATGACGCGCGACACCTTGAAGCCGGACCTGGTGAGCAGATCAGCGAACTGCGGCTCTGTCCTCTGCCGCCCGCCGAACAGGACCAGCATCTGCAGGTCGAGGTACTTGCTGGGATGCGGGTCGCTGCCCGGAGGCACCAGCCAGTCGACCACGATGAGCCGCCCCCGTCCCTGCATCGCCGCGTGGCAGGCGCGCAGGATCGTCTCCGCCTGGCCGTCTTCCCAGTTGAGCAGAACGGACACGAGCGAGTACAGGTCGCCGCCGATCGGCACGGCTTCGAGGAAGCTGCCACCGACGACGCGGCACCGGTCGGCCACGCCGGCAGCCTGCAACCGCGGCCTCGCCCCCTCGGCCACCGAGGGAAGGTCGAACAGGATGCCGTGCATCCCGGGGTAGGCGGCAAGCGCCCGCGCCATCAGGACCCCGTGCCCGCCTCCCACGTCGGCGTACGTACCGACCCCGGAGAAGTCGTAGGCGCGGAGGATGGCGTCGCATTTGGCGCTCGTCAGCCCGGTCATCATGTCGTTGAAGATGGCAGCGGCATCTGGGTGGCCATGGAGGTAGTCAAAGAGCGCCAGCCCGTGGGCGTGGCGGAACGCCGTCTGCCCGTCCTCGACGCTGCTGCGGAATACCCCCCAGGCGGCCCACTCCCACGGCGATCCCTTCATGATCGCCGAGGCGCGCTGCGAGCCGACGCAGTCGGAGCGCAGCAGGTTGCCGACGGAAGTTAGCCCGAAATCGTCCCGTTCGTCCTGGGCGAGCACGCCTTCGCCGGCGAGCACACGTAGCACCCGGTAGAGCGTGGGTTCGTGGGTGCGGGTGGCGGCTGCCAGCTCGGCGCAGCTCCGCGGCCCGTCCATCAACAGGTCCGGGATGCCGAGGGCGGCAACGGCCGAGATAGCCTGCGTGATCCCGGCGCCGAAGAGCAACCGCTGCAGGCGCCCCGCCGCCTGCCTGTCCACCTGTGCCGTCCGGGTACCTGGGTTATCCACGATGGCTCCGCAGCGCCGCGGGACCATATTTCGGGCCCCTTGCTTACATACCCCTTTATATCCATAACGTACCTTACGGACTCTCAGAGGGCTATGCAGGGCGCTTTGCCGGCCGGGGGGCAGCGTGTCTGGCCGCGCGGCGGATGGTAGACGGGCCGCCGCCGATGCGGATGTCCTGGCCGGCGGCGGCCTGCCGGGCCTGTGCCAGCGCCTGGGCCGGTCTGGCGTCGAGGAAGTGAAACCTGGTGCCGCCGTCCATCCGGACCGGCGGGCGCTGATGGTGGGTAAGAACGAAGACCGGGGTATGGAACGGCGGGTTGTCCCCCCACCATCCGTTCCACTCCTGGTCCGGCCAGGGGCCGCGGTGCGGGCCGAACTTGCCCCGGCCCATGATCTCGGCACCGATCGCGCGTGCCTTCTGGCGCCCGCTGGTTCAGGCTAGGACCTTGGCCTTCTCCCGGTCGAACTCCTCGGCAGTGATGACCCCCCGGTCGCGCAGGCTTGCCAGCCGCTCCAGCTGGTCGGCAGCACTGCCGGACGGCTCGGCGGTCGCCCGGATGTAGTCGCGGACGGCTTCCTCCTGCTGCTGAGCCTGCCGTACGGACCGCTCGTGCATGGACCCGCCGCGGACGATCAGATACGCCAGGACGCCGATCAGCGGGATGAACAGCACGAAGAGGAACCACAGCGCCTTGGCCCCGCCGGACAGATCGTGACTGCGGAAGATGTCGATGAACACCGTGATCAGTATCCAGATCCAGATCACCCACAGGAATATCACGAAGATCGTCCAGAAAGCGTCCAAGAGCGGATAGGACGACGATGAAGCGGCCATTCGTGCTCCTCTTGTTCCATGGCGCGGCGGGCTGCGGCTCGCCGCCTGCCCCCGGGCCGTGGCGTTCTTGGCGGCCAGCATTCCCCGGCCAGCGGCCGCCAGCATCATCCTCCGCGGGTGAGCGCGATCGGCCCGCTCCCGGGTAAGCGGACTCGGGCGAGCCTGCAAGGCGTCGCGACCGGGGCCAAGCGGATCGTGCCGGGGCAGCCCGCATCGCCGTGCCGCCGGGAGAATGTCGGTGCGCTACCTTACGATGTCGGTCGTGCCGAGCGTGGATGAGATCGGGTGGCTGCAGAACAACAGCCCGGCGTGGCGGCTGCTGCGTGCGGACAACGCGCCGCTGGTGTTGAGCTTCCTGCACCAGGTGTTCGTCGCCGACAATGTCCGGTCGATCTCGGCGAGCGAGCTGGCCAGCCGCCTGGACGACGAGCTGTACGCCATCAACCAGCGGGAGAGCGAACGCGGCGGCCGGCGGTTTCCGAAACCGGCCAAGGCCTATCTCGACGGCTGGGCGGCCCCCGAGGCCGGCTGGCTTCGCAAGTATTACCCGGACGGGACCGATGAGCCTCATTACGACGCCACGCCCGCCGTCGAGAAGGCCCTGCAGTGGATACAAGGCCTGGGGGAGCGAGAATTCGTCGGTACCGAGTCACGGCTCAACGTGATCTTCGAATTGCTGCGGCAGATCGTCTTCGGCACCGAGCCCGATCCCGAGCAGCGGCTTGCGGAACTGCGTCGGCAGCGGCAGGAACTCGACGAGCAGATAGCCCGGGTCCAGGGGGGTGAGTTGCCCATGCTCGACGAGACCGCGGTACGGGACCGTTACCAGCAGTTCGCGGGTACCGCGCGGGAACTGCTGGCCGACTTCCGCGAGGTCGACGAGAACTTTCGCAAGCTGGACCGGCAGCTCCGCGAGAAGATCGCCGGCTGGCACGGCGGCAAGGGCGGGCTGCTGGACGACGTGCTCGGCAGCCGGGAGTCGATCGCCGGCTCCGACCAGGGCAAGTCCTTCCAGGCATTCTACGGATTCCTGCTGTCCCGGGCCCGCCAGGAAGAGCTGTCTGGCCTGCTGGACCGGGTTCACGCCCTCGATGACATCCACGAGCGCGACGTTCGCCTGCGCCGGGTCCACTACGACTGGCTGGATGCTGCCGAGCGCACCCAGGCGACGGTCCGCCAGCTCTCCGAGCAGCTGCGCCGGTTCCTCGACGACCAGGTGTGGTTCGAGAACCGACGGGTGATCGACATCCTGCGGGGCATTGAGAGCCGCGCGCTGCGGCTGCGTGAGTCCCGGGAGGTGCCGGTCACCACTGAGCTGGACGCGCCCGCGCCGGCCATCCGGCTGCCGCTGGAGCGCCCGCTGTACGCGCCGGTGAAGAAGTCCCGCATCACCAGTGACGATGTTCGAGACGCCGACGAACAGGCCGACCCGGCCGTTCTGTTCGAGCAGGTCCATGTCGATCCGGAGCCGCTGCGCGGCAGCATCCGCCGGGCCCTGCGCGGCCAGCCGCAGGTCGGCCTGGCCGAGCTGGTGGGGCGCCAGCCGCTGACGCACGGTGTCGCGGAGCTGGTCACCTACCTCTCCCTGCACGACGATGCGTTCGCGATCGTCTACGACGAACAGCACCACGACTCGATCACCTGGTCGGCTGCCGACGGCCGGGAGCGGACCGCGACGCTGCCGCGGGTGACGTACACGAGGAGAAGCGGATGACCGCCGAGCCCGATCTGCCGCTCGCCGTGACCCAGCTCATGAAGGGCGTCGTCTACCGCGACGCGCACGACCGGGCCTGGCGCAGCCTGCTCGATCTGCAGCCCCAGGCCAGAGACTACGTGGACGTGCTCGGCCTGCAAGTCGTCATCGACGAGGCCGAGGGCTACGCGTTCTTGCGGCAGCGCCCGGCAGACCCAGACGGCTCCGATCCGCTGCCCCGGCTGATCCCGCGTCGCGCGCTGTCGTTCCACGTGAGCCTGCTCCTCGCGCTGCTCCGTAAGAAGCTCGCTGAGTTCGACGCCCAGGGCGGTGACACCAGGCTGATGCTGGCCCGCGAGCAGATCGCCGAGATGGTGCGGGTGTTCCTGCCGGCCACGAGCAACGAGGCCCGGCTTACCGACCAGATCGACACGCACATCAACAAGGCGGTCGAGCTGGGCTTCCTGCGGCCGGCGAAGAACACCGAGCAGGCATACGAGGTGCGGCGCGTCCTGAAGGCGTTCGTCGACGGGCAGTGGCTCGCCGATTTCGACGCCAAGCTCGCCGAGTACGCCGCCCTGCTGGAGGGGGAGGAACCGGAATGACCGGCTTCCGGCTGGCTCGCCTGGAGCTGTACAACTGGGGCACCTTCGGCGGCCGCGTCTGGTCACTGGGCCTGGACGGGCAGAACACGCTGGTCACCGGGGACATCGGCTCCGGGAAGTCCACGATCGTAGACGCGGTCACCACACTGCTGCTGCCCGCTCAGCGCATCTCCTACAACAAGGCGGCCGGGGCCGACACCCGTGAGCGGAGCTTGCGCTCGTACGTGCTCGGCTACTACAAGACCGAGCGCAACGAAATCACCGGGGCCACCAGGCCGGTAGCGCTGCGCGACGGCTCGAACTTTAGCGTGGTCCTGGGCGTGTTCACCAACCCCGGCTACGACGCGATCGTCACCCTTGCCCAGGTGTTCTGGCTGCGCAGCGGGGACGCGGCCGGCCAGCCCGAGCGGCTCTACGTGACGGCTGACCGGCCGTTGTCGGTGGCCCGGGACTTCGCGGGCTTCGGCTCTGACATCCCGGCCTTGCGCAAGCGGCTGCGGGCCGCCGCGGGCGTCCGGGTCCACGACGCGTTCCCGGACTACGGCAAGGATTTCCGCCGCCGGCTGGGGATCGAATCGGAGCAGGCGATGGAGCTGTTCCACCAGACCGTCTCGATGAAGTCGGTGGGCAACCTCACCGACTTCGTCCGCGACCATATGCTCGAGCCGTTCGACGCGGCCAAGGCGGTGGCTGACATCGTCAGTCACTTCGCGGACCTGACGAAGGCGCACGACGCGGTGCAGCGCGCCGAGGCGCAGCTGACGGCCCTGGTTCCGCTGCTGAGAGACTGCGACGCGCACGACGGCGTCCGGCTGGAGATCGCGGTGCTGGAGGCTCAGCGGACAGCGCTGAAATACTACTTCGCTGACCTCATGGCCGGGCTGGTCGGCACGGAACTCGACGAGGTCTCCGCCGAGCGGGCGCAGCTGCGTGCCCGGCGGGCCGGGCTCGATGCTGAGCTCACGCGCCTGCGCGAGCGCGAGATGAGCCTGCGGATGGAGCTAGCGGGCCACGGCGGGAACCGGCTCAGCGAGATCGCCCGTCAGCTCACCGAGTGCGAGGAGGCACGCACGTCCCGGATGGCCAGGGCGCAGCGGTTTGCTGGCCTGCTGGCCCGCGCGGACCTGGCACCGGTGGCGACCGCCGAGCAGTTCGCCGTCCGGCGCGGTGAGATCGCCACTGCCCGGGACGCCTCCGGCGAGGATCTCGCCGCGCACCAGAACGCGCTGACCGAGGCCGGGGTGCGGTCGAGCGCACTGCAGAGCGCGGCGAGGGAAGTCAACGCGGAGCTGCGCAGTTTGCAGGACCGTCAGACCAGCATTCCGAAGAAGCAGCTGGACTTGCGGGCATGGCTGTGCCGCGAGCTGCGGATCGGGGAGGAGTCCCTGCCGTTCGCCGGGGAGCTGATCGCGGTGCGGGACAGCGAAGCCGACTGGGAAGGCGCCGCGGAGCGGGTGCTGCGCAGCTTCGCGCTGTCTATCCTGGTCCCCGACGAGCGTTACGGGGCCGTGTCTGACTGGATCGACGGCCACCATCTCAGGGAGCGGGTGGTGTACTACCGTGTGCCCCAGGCGTCGTCGCCGAGGCCGGCCCCCGCCCGGGTCGGGCCGGGCACGCTGGCCGCGAAGCTGGAGATCAGGGACACGCCCTTCGCGGCGTGGCTGGAACAGGAGCTGGCCCGGCGCGGCGATCACGAGTGCGTCGAGACGATGGCGCAGTTCCGCCGGATGCCCCGGGCGATCACCAAGGCGGGGCAGGTCAAGGGCAGCGGCGGGCGGCATGAGAAGGACGACCGGTTCCGCATCGACGATCGCAGCCGGTACGTGCTCGGCTGGTCGAACCAGCGCAAGCTCGACGCGCTGCTGACCGAGGCGCGGTCGCTGACCGCCCGTCTCGCCGCGGTGGCGGCCGAGCAGAAGGATCACGAGAAGGCGCGGGACGCCGCGATCGAGCGGGGCCAGGTCGTCGCCGGGCTGGACCAGACGCGCGAGTTCGCGGAGATCGACTGGCAGTCGGTCGTCAACCGCGCCGAGCAGCTGAAGTCCGAGAAGCGCCGCCTCGAGGCCGCCTCGGACGTGCTGGCCCGGCTGAACCGTGACCTGGACGAGGTCAAGGGGCAGATCACCCAGGGAAATAAGATGCTGAGCCAGGCTGATGGCCGGCTCGGCGGTCTGGACACCCGGCAGCACGACGCCGAGGAGGTGCTGCGCTACGCGCGCGCCACGCTGGCCGAAGCCGCCTGCGAGCCGGCCCGGGCGCAGTTCGCCGCGATCGGGGGCCTGCTGGCCAAGGCGGGCAACGCCCGGCCGACGGCTGCGGCTGCCTGCGACCGGGCCGAGACGGACGCTGCCAGCGAGATCACCGCGCTGACCGTCAAGCGCAGCGAACGGCTGTCCCGGCTGTCCAACCGGATCATCGCCATGATGGGTGATTTCCGCCGGCAGTACCCGGGGGAGACGGCCGAACTCGACGATTCGGTGGAGTCCGCGGACGGCTACCGCGAACTGCACGGCCGGCTGACCGGCGACGACCTGCCCCGGTTCCGGCAGCAGTTCAAGACGTACCTGAACCAGAACACGATCCGGGATATCGCCGGCTTCCAGTCCCAGCTGAACAGGCAGTCCGAGCTGATCAAGGAGCGGATCGGCACCATCAACTCGTCGCTGGTCGGCGTGGACTACAACCCCGGCCGTTACATCCGCCTCGAACCGCTGGCGTCCCCGCACGCCGACATCCGCGATTTCCGGGCCGGCCTGCGGGCCTGCACCGATGACGCGGTGTCCGGCGAAGATTCCAACCATTACTCTGAGCAGAAGTTCCTGCAGGTCAGCACCCTCATCGAGCGGTTCCGCGGCCGCCAGGGGATGACTGACGCAGACCGGAAATGGACGAAGTTCGTTACCGACGTGCGGAACTGGTACACGTTCGCGGCCTCGGAGCGGTACCGCGAGGACAACGCCGAATACGAGCACTACGCTGACTCCGGCGGCAAGTCCGGCGGGCAGAAGGAGAAGCTGGCCTACACGATCCTTGCCGCGTCGCTCGCCTACCAGTTCAAGCTGGAATGGGGCCCGGTGAAGTCGCGGACATTCCGGTTCGCGGTGATCGACGAGGCGTTCGGACGGGGTTCAGACGAATCCACCAGGTTCGCCCTGGAGCTGTTCGGCCGGCTCGGCCTCCAGCTGCTGATCGTCACCCCGCTGCAGAAGATCCACGTGATCGAGCCTTACGTGTCCGCGGTGGGGTTCGTGGACAACCCCCAGAGCAACAACTCGCGATTGCAGACGCTCACGATCGACGAGTACCAGGCTCGCCGGGTCGCGCACAAGCTCGCCCTGCAGGCGGCTGGTGACGCCGTGACCGAGCAGGCCGGTCCGGCGCCCGTCCTTGACGCCGGCCCCGTGGCGGCCGCCGGTCTTGTCCCCGCGGCCGGCCGCTGATATGCCCGCCGCGCATGCCCGGGCGGCCGCGGGGCCCGCCCGGTGGACCCGCCCTGCTGATGCCCGGGCCGCGGTCCGGAAGAGGTGGGACTCCGGAGCGCTGCTGGGTCGGCTCGCCGCCGGGCAGGACTGGGAGCCGCTCGCCGTCGCGATCCGCGGCCCGTCCGCCCGGCAGATCGGCGAGCAGCTCGCCGAAGTCCGGCAGTGGGCGGCCGAGTGGGCCGAGGCCGCGGACGGGCCGCTGCGGGTGGAGTACAAGCAGGTCGGCGGCCGGCACTTCGGTGTGAACAGCCTCCCGTGCCGGGCCTGGCTAGATAGCTACGACAATGCCTGGGCCCTGCTCAGGGTCGGCCCGGACGTGCGCCGCCTGACCGGGCTGATCGACGCCGCCCGCGGCACCCGGCTGGTCCCGTGGCTGGCCAGTCACCCCATGCGCGCGCTGCGGTTCGCGGACGCCTGGGAAAGGCTGCTGGCCACGGTCGGCTGGATCGAGCACCGCCAGGCGCCCGGCGCGTACCTGCGGCAGATCGACGTGCCCGGCGTGGACACCAAGTTCATCGAGCGGCACAAGGGCGTGCTGGGCGACCTGCTCGACGCGCAGCTCGATCCTTCCCGGGTGCGGGCCGGCGTGTCCGACTTCGCCGAACGCTATGGCTTCCTCCGCAGGCCCGGCTATGTCCGGTTCCGGGCGGCTGGCGGCTTCCGCGGATTCTCCGAGCTGTCCGTCCGCGCCGGGGAGCTCACAGCGCCGCCGGACGGCGTCAGGCGGGTCTACGTGCTCGAGAACGAGATCACCTACCTCGCGTTCCCGGTCCCGCCGGCGGCGATGGCGATCCTGGGCGGCGGCTACGCCGTTCCGGTGCTCGACCTGCTCGGCTGGCTGGCCGGCCTGGACGTGGTCTACTGGGGCGATATCGACACGCACGGATTCGCGATCCTCAACCGGTTGCGCCACCGCCTGCCGCACGCGCACTCCATGCTCATGGACCGGGCCACCCTGCTGGGCCACCGGGACCGCTGGGTCACCGAGCCGTCCCCGACCGCCCTGCGCCTGGACCGCCTCGACCGCGCTGAATCAGCGCTCTACGGCGACCTCGTCTCGGGTTCCTACGCTCCGTCCGTCCGCCTGGAGCAAGAACGCATCAGCTTCTCGGCCATCGAGAAGGCCCTGGCAGACCGGTAAGGCCCGCGGCGCGGAATGCGCGCTGCGGCCCAGGACGGCATGCAGGGGGGAGGGCTCAGTCGAGCCATCCGTGTGTTCTGGCAAGAGCCACCATCTGCTGCCGGACCTCGGTGATCTGCCCGGCGGTCAGCGACGGCACGGCCTCGATGAGCGCCTCGGTGACCTCATCGCTGAGTTCTCTCGCCGACAAGACATCGCACATCTCGGCGTCGGCGTCCGCGGGCCTTGGCTCATGGCTGCTCGCACTCACGGCGGCCTGGCGGCGCCGCGGCGGCGCGCCGAGGATGCGGACGGAGACGACCTTCGGGCCCCGGTCGCCTTCCTCCTCCTCATATTCGACCGGCACCCCAGGTTGCGCGAGGTGCTTATGCTCGCCGAAGTCGTTGGCGTGGACGAAGACGTCCTCCCCGCCGTTCCTCGGCGAGATGAACCCGTAACCCCGTGCCTCGTCAAAGCGCACGATCCTACCTACCGAAGCCACCACAGCACCACCCAGCAATCCTCACGACAACGGTGTCCGCCGGCCCGCAGGCCCGTTATGTCACCCACCGGCGTCCTGCCACAAGCCGGTCGGCCGGATCCACCGTCGCGCATCCGAAACAGCTCCACATCTGAATGTACGACCCCGCGCCGAGGTCACACGACCCTGGTGTCAACCCCGGCCCGGGGAGGAAGACCCTGGACGCCCGCGGGCGGGGCGGAGCGGGAGACCCGCGGCAGCCACTCAAGCCAGCGGGGCAGGTACCAGTTGCGGGTGCCCAGCAGCTTCATCGTGGCGGGCAGCAGCAGCGCCCGGACGATGGTCGCATCCAGCAGCACAGCGACGGCGAGGCCGACGCCCAGCTCCTTGAATTCCACCATCGACAAGGTGGCGAAGGTGAGGAACACGAAGACCATGACGACGGCGGCGGCGGTGACAACCCCGGCGCTGATCTTGATGCCGTGCACCACGGCCTGGTCGGTGTGGTGGGTGCGATCGTAGCTTTCCCGGATCCGGCTCAGGATGAAGACGTGGTAGTCCATCGACAGCCCGAACAGCACGACGAATAGGAACAGCGGCAGCCAGCTTGCGACGGAATGCGTGCTGGTGAAGCTGAGAATCGACTGCCCCCAGCCCCACTGGAACAGCGCGACGACGACGCCGTAGGCGGCGCCCACGGACAGCAGGTTGAGGGTCACCGCCGTGACGGGGATGGCCAGCGAGCGGAAGGAGACCAGCAGCAGGACGAAGGCGAGCAGCAGGACGAAGGCGAAGACCCAGCCGGTGCGCTGCGCCATGAGGGCGTTGAAGTCCACGGTGCCGGCCGTTTCGCCGGCCACCGCGGTCCGGACCCCGGGTACCCTGCCCAGCGTCGCCGGGATGACCTTGTCGCGCAGGGTCGCGAGGGCGTGGTCGGATGCCGTGTTCTCCCCGTTGCCGGCCAGCGGTACCTGGACGATCGCGGCGGTCCGCGCCGGGTTGACGATGAACGTGATCGGCTGATTCATCTGTCCGCTGGCCAGCGCGGCCCGCTCGAACGCCGCGCCGGCCGCGACCATCGCGGGCGAGGTAATGTCGGGTGCCTCGATCACGACGAGCGCCGGGGCGGGGCCGCCGGGGAAGACCTGCTGGATGCGATTGTAGGTCTGCAGGGCGGCGGTGTCCTGCGGCAGGTCGCTGGCGCCCGGGAGCGCGGTATGCAGCCGCAGCACGGGCAGCGCGAGCAGGACCAGGACGCCTCCCGCGATCCCGGCGGTGAGCGCCGGGCGGGCCAGCACCCGGTCGAGGATCGCGGTCCACACCCGGCTTTGGCCCGCGGGCCGGCGCAGATGGCTGACCAGCGGCAGCTGGCCCCGGTCCACCCGGTCGCCGAGCAGCGCGAGCAGGGCCGGCAGCAGGGTCAGCGACCCGATCACGGCGCAGGCCACGACCAGCATCGCCGCCGCCCCCATCCCGTAGAAGATCTTGCTTCCGGTCAGGAACATGCCCGACATGGCGACCAGCACGGTCAGCCCGGAGATCAGCACCGAGCGGCCCGAGGTGGCTGCCGCCACCTCGATCGCGTCGAGGACGGGCCTTCCGGCGGCGCGTTCCTCGCGCTGGCGCTTGACGTAGAACATCGAGTAGT
>Ga0335078_10012009_pt1 | contig 12852 bp, 8 predicted proteins | sample Lox_Sample_32_FD_206711 | JGI IMG/M metagenome (GOLD analysis project Ga0335078, IMG submission 206711) | Soil microbial communities from Loxahatchee National Wildlife Refuge, Florida, United States - Lox_Sample_3.2 | ecosystem: Environmental > Terrestrial > Soil > Wetlands | place: USA: Florida... | reverse complement strand
GATTCTTCAATCCCCTCGGCACCCCTACTGCTTCCTGGCTGCGCCTGGCGTCGCCGCGGCGGGCGCCGTCCCCGAGCCGCGGCCCGCTCCGGCCGGGGCCTTCTTCGGCAGCTTCACCGAAGCCGGCGCGAACGTCTTCACGATGTTTTCGGTGTCCGAGCGCAGCTCATCGTAAATCGGGTTGGGTGGGTCCATCACCTTCAGCGCGCGGCGGTAGATCCCGAGTGCCTCCGTCTTGTTCCCTTCGGCAAGTTGTTCGGTGGCCTCCTCGGTCAGTCCCGTGGCCAGAAAGTGCGTGCGGATCGCGTTGGCGTGGTCGGAAGCCTCCCTGGCCTGGTCGAATTTTTTCTGGTCGGCGTAGAACTTCGCCACTTTGTCCAGCGTCATCGCCACCACCGGATGCTCCGGCCCCACCGACTGGATCCACAACGCCAACAGACGCTGGTAAATCGGCTCGGCCACGTCGTACTTCTTCTGCCCGAAGCACGCGTATGCCAGGCCATCCACCGTAGAGATCAGCTCGGCGCTCTCCTTGCCGTAAATCGATTCCCGGATCACCAGGGCGTGCCGGTAAGCCTCCTCGGCGTTCTCGTACTGGCGCAGCGCGATGTATACCGTACCCTGGCGGTCCAGATCGTACATCAGCGACGGATCGAGCGGACCGCCCATCTGGGTCCGGATCGAGATCGCCGAATTGAGCGAGCCGATCGCGTCATCCGGCTTCTGGTATTCCATCTGGATCTGCGCGAAACGGCTGAAGTCGTCGGCCACCGTCGTGCTCAGGAATTTCGCCGACTTCATGTGGATGCTCATCACTTTCGACATCACCGTCAGCGCGTGGCCGTAGTCTTTCAATCCGCGCAGCAGCGTCACGGATTGCAGCAGGTCGTCGGCGATCTTGGGATCGTCCGGGCCGAGCGTGTTTTCCCTCCAGTGGATGGCGATTTGCAGGTAATCGTTGGCATCCGCGAATTCTCCGGCAGCGGCGCGGATCGAGACCAGCTTTTTCAGCACGTCGTAGCGCGCCGGATCTTCCGAAGGCAGGGTCTGCGCCAGGTCCCATGCCGCCAGAAAATCCTGCCGGGCCGCCTCGTAATCCCGCTTGAGGTACTTTCCGTCGCCCGATTGGATCAGCGATGAGATATCCGGGGCCGGAGCCGCGGGCGGGGTGGCAGCCGTGTCCTGCCCCGCCGCCATGCCGCACCAGGCGCAAAGCAATAGCACGCATCGGGAGATCATGCTTCAATTTTGTAGTACTAATTTATTAGTGTTGTCAAGCCCGGGCCTCTCTGCCGGCGGCAACCAGGGACGCCCGCCTCCGCGCGCCTATTCGCTCCGCAGCGCCTGTTTCATCTTGCGCGCCAGCGCCGTAGCGGTGTACGGCTTCTGCAGAAAGCCGGCCACCGGGCGGTCCCCGAACTTGCCCCGCGCCTCTGCCTCCGGATAGCGGCTCGAGAGCACTACCCGCACGCCGGGGTTGATTTGCTGCATCCGGTCGAGCGCCTGGCCGCCTTCGCCCACCGTCGCCGCCAGGTCCAGCAGGATCGCCGAAAACGCGCCGGGGGCGGCGGCGAACGCTTCCATCGCGGAACGGCCGTCGCTGGCCAGCTGCACGGTGTAGCCGCAGCGCTCCAGGGCGAAGCGAGCCAGGTTGCGGGTCAACTCCTCATCGTCCACCACCAGCAGATGTCCATAGCCCCGGATTTCCTTCTGCACGGCTGGGTCGATGTCCGCGCGCCCCATCGCCATCGCCGGCAATACCACCGTGAACGTGCTGCCTTTGCCCGGCGCCGTTTCCACCGTGATGCTGCCCTTTTGCGCGCGCAGAATGCCCGCCACGGCCGCCAGGCCCAGGCCCCGGCCGGTGAACTTGGTGCTGAAGAACGGGTCGAAGATGCGCGCCCTGGTTTCCTCGTCCATGCCGCAGCCGTTATCGGTCACCTGCAGCACCACCTGGCTCTCCGCGTCGGTGTCGCGCGCCGAGGTGGTGATGCTCACGGTTCCACGCCGCGCGCCGATGGCTTCGGTGGCATTCAGCGCGAGATTCATGATGATCTGCTGGATCTGCGAGCGGTCCGCCTCGACCTCCGGCAAGTCCGCCGCGAGCCGCAATTCCAGAGTCACGTTTTCCGGGATCGAGGCATGCAGCAGGCGCGCAATCTCCTGCGCCTCGGCGGAGAGGTTCACCGGTTCCAGGACGAACCTTCCCTTGCCGGCGTAGGCCAGCATCTGCCGGATCAGCAGGGCCACCCTCTCGCCGGTGCGCAGGATTTCGGAGAGCCGCCGGCGCACCTCCATCGGGTCGTCCTCGTCCATCGCCAGGCTGGCGCTGCCCACAATTCCGGTCAGGAGGTTGTTGAAGTGATGCGCCAGGCCGCCCGCCAGCACGCCCAGGCTCTCCAGCCGCTGGGTCTGCCGCAACTGCTCTTCGATCGCGCGGCGCTCCGTGATATCGCGGGCGATATCGGAGACTCCCACAATCTGCCCGACCCGATCGCGAATCGGAGAGACGGTCAGAGACACGTGAATCCGCTGGCCGTCTTTGCGGGTGCGGATCGTCTCGAAATGCTTGACCCGTCCGCCCCGGCGAATCCGTTCCAGAATGTCCGCCTCCTCATGCTCGCGGTCGGCGGGAATCAGCAGAGACACAGGCTTGCCCCGCACCTCGGCAGCGGTGTAGCCGAAAATCTGCTCCGCGCCGTAATTCCAGCTTTGAATGACGCCGTTCAGGTCCTTGGAGATGATGGCGTCCCCGGACGACTCCACCACCGCGCGCAGCTGCGAGGAAAGCTGCTCCTCGCGAGCGCGCTCGATGGTCTCGATGCGCAGTTGTTCCAGGCGCACGTCCGCCAGCCCGGCACTGTCCGACGCCTTGCGGTTGGCCTTGCGCAACTGCGCGACCACCCAGATGATCAGCCCGGAGATCAGCATGGCGCCGAAGAAGCGCCAGGGATCGGGATCGCCGATCAGGTAGAACAGCGGAACGCCGGCTGCCACCGCCACCAGGGCCGCCGGCCCCTCTCCGGCCAGCGGCGCCGCAGCCAGGACACCGATTACCAGGGTGGTATACGGAAACCGCTTGCCCAAAAACGGGTTGAGGCCCAGGCGGAGAAGCACGCTGCCAACCGCCAGGGCAATGCCGGTCAGGTAGCGGCGCCAGGCCGGTGAACCTTGTGCCTTCACGGACTCGTTTCCCCTCGGGCCCCCTCGATTCTATACATGATACCCGGAGACCGATGTCCGCGCCCGGCACATGTCGATGGGCGATGCGGCGGCGTCCTCACCCGCCCGCATGCGATTGCGGAGGCGCTCCGTCTCCGATGCCGGGCATGGGAATCCGGGCTTCTCCGCGGAAGATCTCGCCGAAGATCTCCAGGACCTGTTGGTGCAGAGCGCCATTGTCCGCCACCAGGTGTTCGGACCCAGTCAGCGAATGCGGCGCGCCCCGCATATCGGAGACCCTGCCGCCGGCCTCCCGGACCAGCAGCGTGCCTGCCGCCATGTCCCAGGGCTTCAACCCGAACTCCCAAAAGAAGTCCAGCCGGCTCGCCGCCACGTATGCCAGGTCCAGCGCCGCCGAGCCGGTTCGCCGCACGCCGTGCGTCGCCATGGCCACCTGATAGTAGAAGTGGATGTTGACGTTGTGATGCCGCTTGCGGCTCGGGAAGCCCGTAGAGGCCAGGCTGTCGGCCAGGTTTTGCACCGGGGAAACGCGTATCCGCCGGTTGTTCAGGTATGCCCCTCCGCCGCGCTCGGCAGTGAAGAGTTCCTGCCGGACCGGATCGTAGACCACCCCGGCGATCACCTCGCCGGCACACGCCAGCCCCAGGGTGACGTTGAACATCGGGAAGCTGTGGGCGTAATTGGTGGTGCCGTCCAGAGGATCCACAAACCAACAGTAGTCGGAAACGGCCTGGTGGCCGCCGCCTTCCTCGGCGACGATGTTGTGGGACGGAAAACGCGAGCGCAGCCGCTCCACCACCAGGCGCTCGGAGGCGCGGTCGGCTTCGGTCACCAGGTCGAACTCGCCCTTCAGCTCGAAGCCGACATGCCGTTCCAGGTAGTTGGCCAGCAGACTGCCCGATTCCCGGGCGATTTCCACGGCCGTCTCCAGGTAGCGCATGGGCCGGCGAAGACCTACGCCTCTTCCTGGAGATACTTGATGTCGTGCTTGAAAATGAAGAGGTTGGGCTCGCCCTTGCGGGTCAACCGGATGAAGGAATGGTCGTAATATTCGATGGTGCCGACCACCTCTTCCCCGCCGGCCATTTTGACCCGCACCGGCGTGGCCCGCTCGATCAGCAGCTTGAGGTACTTGGCTTCCTCGAACGTATGCTCGGGCGCCCGACCTGATTTTCCGCCTTGCTGTGACGTATCCATTCTCCTAGGGGTTTTTCTTCTTGACCGCGGGCGGCGCCGGACGTTCCGGCGTTACGGTGACCCGGGCGTCGGAACTGCTTCCCTCCGCATCTCCATAATAGCCGTTGCGCGCCGAGACCCGCAATTCCGGTCGTTTCACGCGCACCTCGAGCTGGTGAAACGGATCTTTTGTCAGGGGAACGCGCCGGGGATAGAAGTCCAGAACGTACTGAGTGCGTAATTCGGTAATGATGTCGTTGAAGGTCTTGTCCAGCTCGGGGCCGCTGGTGGGCATGAAGGAGCGGCCTCCCGTTCCCTGGGCCATGAACTGCAAGGCGTGCTCCCCGCCGGTGTTGCGGCCGGAATCGCTGGTGATCGGCATCACCACCACCGGATAGATGATGGCATCCGCCATCTGGGCCGCCTTGAGCGCCTGGTGAACGTCGCGCTGGCTGGTAGTGTCGCCGCCGTCGGTCACCACGATGACAACCTTCCGCCCGGCACGCGACTCCAGGTCCCGCGAAGCGTAGTACAGCGCGTCCCACAGGGAGGTGCCCAGTTCGGGGTGCGGTCCGCGCGTCAGCCGGTCCAGGTCTTTCAAATAGCGGTCGAGCCTGGCGAAGCTATGGGTATAGGACTCGGTATTGATGTCATAGGCGAAGTCGTACAGGCCCACCGAATCTTCGGGGTTGCCGTCGAGCAGCAGCGCGTGGAGAAATCGCGAGGCGCAGTCCAGCTCGTACTTCAGATCCTTGGAAGTGGACCCGCTGGTGTCCACCAACAGGGCGATCGAGAGCGGCAGGTCGGTGGTGTGCTGCAGGAAGGCGATCTCCTGCCGGACGCCGTTGTCGGAGATTTCGAAATCGTCTTTCGAGAGCGTGCCCACCGGGTCGCCTGCCTGGTTCTTCACCGTGACGGGCACGTGCACCAGCTTGACATCCACGCGGATCAAGGGAGGCTGAGGCTGCTGCTGCGCCGCCAGCACCGCGGCGCCCGCCAGCACGGCGCAGCCTGCGTGCACCCACCCCGCTCTACCCAACCACCGGAACATCACGGTCCCATTCTCCTTCCACCCAGACGGCTCCATCGGCGAAATGTTCCTTCTTCCAGACGGGAACCAGCCGCTTGAGCCGGTTGATGCCCTCGAGCGCGGCGTCGAAGGCCGGCTTCCGGTGCGGCGCGGTGACGACTACCGCCACGCTGGTTTCGCCGATCAGCATGCGGCCCAGGCGGTGCACCATGGCGATCCGCGTGACGGGGAAGGAAGCGGCAATTTCCTTGCCGATCCGGGTCATGGTCGCCAGCGCCATGCTTTCGTAGGCCTCGTAATCCAGGCACAGCGTGGCGCGGCCGTTGGTGTTGTTGCGGACCACTCCCTCGAACGTGACCACGGCGCCTTCGGCCCCCTTCAGAAGCCGCGCGCTCACCGCGTGGGTGTCGATGGCGTGGCGGGTCAGGCCGAACCAGTGGCCGCCGTCGACGGTCTCCCACGTCTCGGTGGTTGCTCCGCCGCTCACGGGCGGGAGGAAGGCTACCTCGTCGCCATCCTGGATCGGGACGGAGGGGTGGGCGAACTCGCGATTGCGCGCCACTACGATGCTGCGCGCCATCTGCCGCAACTGCGGAAACCGGTCCGCGAAGCTCTGGAAAACGGTGTCGAGGCTGGCACCTTCGGGAAACTCGACTTCGTCCGGCGCATTTCCCACCACGTCTTTCAGCAACCCGAAAAACAGCACTCGCACGCGCATGTTGGGCTGTAACTTTCAGCATAACAGACGGTTCCGGGAAGGCGCCCGTTGCAGTGAGGTGAGGCGCGGCGGGCAGTTTTATAACCCCCAACGCCGGCAGCGGGTAGCGAGTTAGGAGTGCCGCGGCGGGCCGCAAGCCGGCGCCCCCGAGGGAGCGGAAGCGGTGCTGGTTCGCAGGGCCAACGGCGGTGGTAGGCACGGTGGTTTGGTAGGGGACGGCGGCCATCCGGCGGTGCGGCACGAGGAATAACACGACGGGTGCCGGAGGGCGCCGGTTTAGTGGGGACGGGGGCGTCCGGATACGTCGTGTGGAGCAATACGGCGGCTTGCCGGAGGCGGGCGGGCCGGGTTTTGCGGGCCAGCGCATAGCGGCGACGGACTGCGCCGCGGCGGGCGTGCGGGATGTGGGCGGGGATACGGTGGCGGCGGAGACGCGTCTATACTGAAAGAGGATAATGCGTTTCAGTGCGGTCGTACTGGCCTGTTTGGGGCTTAGCGCGGTGGTTTGCTCGCTGTTCGGACAGCGGCCGTTCCGGGAGTATCCGGCCTGGGAGTACAACAATTTCCCGCTGCCGCCGGACTATCAAAGGCCCGGCGAGTGGACCTTCGCGCGGCTGATGTACCCGACCACGCACTTTGTGATCGACTGGCAATCGGAGTACAAGCGCGGCTATGACTGGCGGGAGGGCAATACCAACTGGACCATCGATTACCCGCGATCGGACCGGCACCTGTCGCAAGCCATCCGCCGCCTAACGCGCATCGACGGTAAATCCGCCGAGCAGCCCATCAACCTCGACGAGGATGACGACGTATTCAACTATCCGTGGTTGTATGCGGTGGAAGTGGGTCATTGGGAGCTCACCGATTCGCAGATCGCCAAGTTCCGCGAGTTCCTGCTGCGCGGCGGCTTTTTCATGTGCGACGATTTCCACGGGACCGATGAGTGGAACATTTTCATCCTGACCATGCACAAGGTGCTGCCGGAGCGGCAGATCGTGGACCTGCCCGACGCCGACCCGATCTTTCACACGGTCTATGATCTGGACGATCGCTACCAGGTGCCGGGCGCGCAGTATATCTACACCCACAGTGTCTGCGAGAAGTGCCCCACGGCGCGACCGCCAGTCGCAGGCGGGGGCGATGGCGCCAAATGGCGCGGCATTTACGACGACAACGGGCGACTCATGGTGGTCATTTGCCACAACATGGACCTCGGCGATTCCTGGGAGAACGCCGACGACCCGAAGTATCCAGAGAAGTTTTCCGCGCTGGGCATCCGCATCGGCGTGAACTACATCATCTACTCGATGAGCCACTGAGCGCGGGCGCGATGAGCCACTGAGCGCGGGCGCGATGAGCCACTGAGCGCGGGCGCGATGGGTTGGCGGGCCGCGCCCGCAGACCGCTGGAGAAAGCATCATAGGACTACAAGCGATCCGACCAGCCGGCCCTTGCCGATATCGGAGGTTCGAGCGCGAGCGCGGAAGAAACGATTTGATGGCTACCGTAGCACCGCCGAGTCTCGTGATAACAATCTCAGTGATCTGAATTCCGACACTGGAACGCATCAACCGGGAACCAAGAAGATTCAAGCTGCCGCAGCTTTCTGATGCCAGGGTCTCGAACGTCATCTATCGCCCTTGACTGGCTCGTGAGCCAATGCACGGTGCCCCAGCGCAACGTGATGAAACGCCTACCGGGCACGAAGTGGACGCTGCTGTAATGGAATAGCGAGAGACGGACATGCCGAAAGGCGCAAGCCCAAACGGGAACGCGAATATCACAAATGACAGGAGAGGAAGAGAAGCTCCGAAGGCCGGTCGCCTGACCGGATACCGTCAGCCGGGAACCCCCCTGGCGGGGAACGTCACGATCGAGCTGAGAATGCGTTTCGCACGAAGCTGTCTCACGGAGGGATAAGAAGCGCGAATGCGAGGTGATCTGACCGGCGGAACGCCGGCAAAGGTAATGGAATCGAACCTGCCACTGGCAGGGTTGCGGCCGCGAGACCATCTTTTCTACGTGAGCCGAAACCGCACCGTACTGGCGACCGCTCGCGACGGGTTCATTCACGGCGACGGCCAGCAAGGCCTGTTCGTGTCTGAGACCCGGCTCCTTTCGCTGTACTGCTACCGGATCGATGGACGTGGTCCGGAACCGGTCGGGATCTCCAATCTGGAAGAGCATACCCAGATCTGCTACTACGTCATCGAATCGCCCAATGCCGATCCCAGTCTCCTTCATGGCGCGCTGGGGCCGGGTGGGCAAGCCGCTACGGAAGCGATCGAACTATGCCTGCGGCGCTCCACCGGCGACGGCCTTGCGGAGCAGGTCGAAGTGCGAAATCACACCCTCAGGACCGCGAGTTTCGCTCTGGAGTTGGAGATCGACGCCGATTTCGCCGACGCCACCTCGCTCCACGGCGATCGCAAGCAGTTCGGCAACATAGAGCGAGACTGGCGGCCTGACGGCGATGCACGCGAATTGGCGTGGACGTACACCGCGGAAAATACATATAACCACCAGGGGCACAGCGGCAAGGCAAGCTTGCGCCGCAGTGCCACCATCCGTTTCCGAACCTCCGGCACGCCGCCGGAGTACGACCCGGACCGCAAACTGGTCCGGTTCGAGATCAGCCTGGCGCCGCACGGCGCGTGGCACTGTTCAGTAACGCTGTCCGCCAATATCGACGGCCGCGAGTATGCGCCGTTCTCGACCGGCGATGGCCTCGCCGGCTCCCATCAGCACCGCCACGACCGCTCTCTCGCCGAGAGCACTCACATCGAGATCGGCACGCCGGATCTTGCCTTCGTTGTGCGGCGCGCACTGGAGCAGGCGAAGCGGGACCTGGTTGCATTGCGGCTGTACGATCTCGACCAGGAAGACGGAGGCTGGCTGCCGGCCGCGGGTCTGCCGGTGTATATCGCATTATTCGGGCGCGATACTCTGACGGCCGCCTGGCAGGCGTCCCTGTTCACCGACAGAATGATGCGCGGCGCGCTGGCGCAACTCGGCGCTACGCAGGCGAAGGAAGAGGACGACTGGCGCGACGCGCAGCCCGGCCGATTCGTGCATCAGATGGAAACGGGGCCGCTCGCCACCCTGATGCACAACCCGAATGCGCGCTATTACGGATCGCTCACCGGTCCCGGCTTCTACCCGGTCGTGCTGTCGAACCTTTGGCATTGGACGGGTGATCGCCAATTGGTTCGCCGTTTCCTCGATCCGGCTCTGGAAGGAATCGCCTGGCTCGACCGCCACGCCAGGTTCGGCGAGCACTTCTATGCATACCGGACGCGTTCGGAGCAGGGCGTGAAAAACCAGGCATGGAAGGATTCGGTTGACGCGATCGTGTATCCCGACGGGAGGCAGGTCAATGATCCGATCGCCCCCACGGAGTTTCAGGCTTTCGCCTTCGCCTCGAAGGTCCGGCTTTCCGAGCTGGCGTGGTGGCTGGACGAACGGGATTTATCCAGGCGAATGTTCCAGGAGGCCATGGAACTGCGGGACCGGTTCAACGACACCTTCTGGATGGAGGACGAAGGCTGCTTCGGGATGGGCCTGGACCCGGACGGGAAGCTGATCCGGTCGGTCGGATCGGAGACCGCGCACGCGATTGCGGCCGGTATCGTCCGGAAGGAGCGCGCCGGGCGGGCGGTGTCGCGTATGTTTGAGCCGGACCTGTTTTCCGGTTGGGGACTGCGCACGCTTTCCTCCCGTCATCCGGCTTTCAATCCATTCAGCTATCACCGGGGATCGGTCTGGCCCGCCGAGCAGGCCGCGTTTTGCATGGGCCTGATGCGGTACGGCCTGCACGACCGCTTACACCAACTGAGTCAAGCGCAGTTCGAAGCCGCGGCTCTCTTCGAGTATTGCCGCCTCCCGGAGTTGTTCAGCGGCCACCAACGCAATGAGGACCATCCCATACCGGCCCTTTATCCGAATGCCGATTCGCCACAGGCGTGGTCGGCATCGGCGGTCTGGTGTATGCTGCAGGCCATGCTGGGAATCTTTCCGTATGCGTCGCTCAAGACCCTGTTCGTGGATCCGCACCTGCCGGAATGGCTGCCCGAAATTCAACTTGGCAACCTGCACGTGGGAGATGCGGTTGTCGATCTGAAGTTTTACCGCTCGGCCGGCGGCGCCACCGGTTACCGCGTGACGAACCTGCGAGGGGGACTCCACGTTATACGCCAGCCGAGTCCCTGGTCGCTCACAGCGGATTTCGGAGAGCGGGCACTCGACGCGATTGGCAGTCTTCTGCCGGGACACTAAAAAACTACCGGGAGCGCGACAAGATCCGCCGCGAGTGGCTTCAACAGGCCATGACAGAGGCGTCGGGCGATTCGATTCTCGCCACCCTTCCGGAGGATTTGCCGCTGCTGACTGCCTGCTTCGCTGTGCTGGGAGCGCACTGGCGCCGGTCATACGGGATAGCCCGGAGCTTGAAATCCGTCTGTCAGCGCGCCGATGTTTGGATTGGGTCAACCCCAATCCGGCAGTTGCGACGCCCCGAGACCGTTATTGCCATGTGCCCGCAACTGATTGCGGAAAAAGCGGTTGCCACCCAGAAGGTGATCTGCGCAGCAGTTGGAACTGATTGGAGACAAGCGCGGAACCGGCGCGGCGTGGGCCGGAACTGCCGGATTCAGGGTCAAAGACGGCGCGCCGCGTTTGTAGCTGTTCGCTCGGTAAAACCAGGCAGAGGTCCAGCAGTCCTTTCATCCAGGCGGGCGGCTGATCGCCTGCCGCAATCCGCTGCTGGCGTGAGAACGAAGCCGCAAGAGAAACAAGTTGCTGGAGGGCACCGAGAAACAAGTGCAGAAGATTGGAGTCCACTCGAAGAAAGAAACAGCCGCTGCAGACGTAAGGAGATTGGCCTGACTGTAGCCGCCGCCTCAGATTCGGTTACCAAAAAGGGGCCTTCAAACCGTGGAAAACCTGGATTTAGCCAAGCCTGGAATGGCTGTTCTGGAGAACGACTGGCGCTCTTGGCGACGCTTTGATGGTTGCCCGTAAGACTTCGGCCACGCTCCAGGCCTGCGCGATGCAGCCGCGCGGGATGTAAGGCTCGTCCGCGTCGAAGACCTCGCTGATCGACCCGATGCAAGCCTCATTCAATTGGCCGAGCAGTCCGTCCAAAAACCGCCGCGCGCCGGACCGGTCGTCCGGATGCACTCGCAGCCAGGCATCCACAAACGGACCGATCAGCCACGCCCAAACAGTGCCCTGGTGGTAAGCGGCATCTCGTGCGCGCAGATCGCCGTAGTATTTGGGTTTGTAATCCGGCTCTCCCGGCGCCAGCGAACGGAGACCGCACGGAGTCAGGAGCCGGTCTTTGACGACCTGTACGACCGGCCGCCAGTACTGTTCCGACAGCACCGGGTAATCCAGCGATATGGCAAAGATCTGGTTGGGGCGGCATGCAGGGTCGTCTCCCTGTTCTCCATCCACCACGTCGAACAGATAACCGTTGGCGGGATTCCAAAATCGCCGGTTAAACGACTCCCGCGCGCGCCGTGCGGCATCCTGGAACTGCGCCGGCACATCCAGGCCCTCCGCGCGCATCCAACGCTCCACCAGCATCAGCGCGTTGTACCAGAGAGCATTGATCTCCACCGCCTTACCGCGCCGCGGCGTCACTACCCAATCGCCCACCTTGGCGTCCATCCAGGTCAGTTGGTATCCTTCCGCTCCCTGCGAGAGCAGCCCATCGGCCGGATCCATACGTATGCCGAAGCGCGTGCCACGGAGATGATGACGGATGATATCCGTCATTTTGGGAAGGAGGCTTTGGAGCATCGCCCGGTCGCCGGTTACATCCAGGTATCGCTCCAGCGCATGGAAAAACCACAGCGTGGCATCGGCGGTGTGGTACAGGCCTTCCTTGCGTCCTTCCGGAAACAGGTTCGGAATCAACCCGTCTTTTATGTACTGGGAAAAGGTTCGCAAAATGCAACCCGCCTCATGGCAACGTCCCGTGCGGAGGGCCAGCCCCTCGAGGCTGATCATCGTGTCGCGGCCCCAGTCCGTAAACCAGTGGTAGCCGGCGATCACTGTCCGGAATTCGTCGCCAGTCGCTTGTGCCCGCGCCGCGTCCTCCAGCCGGCCCACCGGAGTGATCAGGAACTGATCGGCTGCCAGCACCAGCTCGGATGCCGCCGGTTCGTCCGACCGGATTCCGGCGGTTGCGACCAGCAATCGCCTGCGCTCCGTCTCCGCATCCAGGGCCTGTTGCGGCGTGAGCGCGGAAATCGTCGCCCACTCCTCCGTCGATGCGACCAGTGTGGCCGGCGCATCGCGTGACAGATCCACCCGAAAATACCCGGGACTCCACAACCATCCGCGAGAGTCATACCCGCGATTGCTTTCCGCCGCGTAGAACACCGATTCGTCCAACTTGCGTTCGAGCGTAAGCGCCGCGGATGTCCCATAAAGGATCATCCGCAGCGGCGGCAGACCCGAGCCGCCGGAGATTTCGTAACGATCTTCGCATGCCGTCACGATATACTTCGGCGGTTCGCCCTCGCTCACCGGTGCATCGTGATGGCGGAAGTGTAGGGCGGGGCGGAGGGCCAGCCGCATGGGTCCTTCCGGCTCGATCAGCTTGTACAGGATATAGAGAGTGTTCTGTCGATACGGCATTATCAGCCGCTTCTCCAGCACGACGTGCTGCGCCGTGTACCGCCATACGGGTAGACCGCCCTCCAGCCGGAACTCCGACACTGCCAGCGAACCTTCG
>Ga0335078_10012008_pt1 | contig 12852 bp, 15 predicted proteins | sample Lox_Sample_32_FD_206711 | JGI IMG/M metagenome (GOLD analysis project Ga0335078, IMG submission 206711) | Soil microbial communities from Loxahatchee National Wildlife Refuge, Florida, United States - Lox_Sample_3.2 | ecosystem: Environmental > Terrestrial > Soil > Wetlands | place: USA... | reverse complement strand
GTATATGCGCTCGATCTCAGTGGCCGCGGTGGCGGTGGGGGTAGCGCTCGTGCCCGCGGCCTCGGCCGGCGCCACCGCTCAGACCCCGGCGGTCACCTACCGCCCCTGCCCGCACAAACATCCGAGCGCGCCCAGCGCCCCCGGGTTCTCGATACCGGTCACGCACCTGCGCGTGAACGGCATCTCGTGCTCGCGCTCCGCCGCCGCCGTCCGCGCCGGCAAATTCGAGCTGACCCCGGGTGGCCCGCTGTTCTCGACCCCGGGCTTCGTGTGCAACTCGCCGATCGGTCCTCCGCTGCCCGGCTCCAAGCCGCGCTTCTTCAAGTGCGCCCACCGGCGTGAGCGGTTCGAGTTCCTGGTGCCTGGGTCATCATGAGCGGACGATCGGCCCGTCCGGGTCCGGTGGGATGCTCCTGGGCGTGATCGAGCCGCGCGCTCGGCCACTCGACGCGCCGACGACGGCGCGCTGCGGGACGCCGTCGGCGACCGCGGCTGACCGCTCACTCCTCGAGTTCGTCGCCCCACGCTGTCCTCGACGTCCTCCAGGTTCTTGGGCACGCATGGTCCTCCTGTAATCATCTAAGGGCATCTTGTATCGCCGCTCCTCGAGACCCCGCCGGGGAGCGCAACCCGGTCAACCAGGACAGGAGGAAGGGATGAAGATCGGCCGCTTGCTGCTCAGGCTCACCGTCGGGAGTCTGTTCTTCGGGCACGGCACACAGAAGCTGTTCGGATGGTTCGGCGGACACGGCCTCGACGCGACCGCGAACATGTTCGAGAGCCTCGGGATGAGGCCGGGCCAGCGCAACGCAGTCGCTGCCGGAGCCGCGGAAGCCGGCGGCGGCGCCGGCATCGCGCTTGGGCTCGCCATGCCGTTGTCCGCCTCGGTCCTGACCGCGACGATGCTGACCGCCGTCAACCGCGTCCACTTCAAGAACGGGCCGTGGCTTACCAACGGCGGCTACGAGTACAACATCGTGCTGATCGCCGCGGTGCTCGCGCTCGTCGAAGTCGGGCCGGGAGAGTTGTCGCTCGACCACCTGCTCGGCAACGAGCGATCTGGCCCGGGCTGGGCGCTGGCGGCGGCCGCGCTCGGTGTCGCCGGCGCGCTCGGCGCCCACTTCGCCGCGGAGTCGCATCCCGCGCCGATCGAGGCGCCGGGCACGGCGCCGGCCGACACGTCCACCAACAGCGACGCAACCGCGCAGACCGAGACGCAAGAGGCCGGCACCCCGCAGTAGCCCGCATCGCATGGCCGCGGTCGAGACAGATCCGGGCACGTTCGAGCCGCCGCCGAGCAGCGAACCACCGCGGGTGCGCTTGATCTTCGGCGCGCTGCTGCTGGTCATGCTGCTCGCGGCACTCGACCAGACGATCGTCTCGACCGCCCTGCCGACGATCGTCGGCGATCTCGGTGGGCTCACCCATCTCTCGTGGGTCGTCACCGCGTACCTGCTCGCCTCGACGGTCTCCGGGCCGCTGTACGGGAAGCTCGGCGACCTGTACGGGCGCAAGACCCTGCTGCAGATCGCGATCGTGCTGTTCCTGATCGGCTCCGCGCTGTGCGGGCTCGCCCAGTCGATGACCCAGCTGATCGCGTTCCGCGCGCTTCAAGGCCTCGGCGGCGGCGGACTCATGGTCACGACGATGGCGGTCGTGGGAGACATCATCTCGCCCCGGGACCGCGGTCGCTACCAGGGTTACTTCGGCGCGGTGTTCGGTCTGGCGACCGTTGTCGGACCGCTGCTCGGCGGGTTCCTGGTCGACAGCCTCTCGTGGCGCTGGATCTTCTACGTCAACCTTCCGCTTGGCGCGGTGGCGTTCGTGGTGATCGGGGCGGTGCTGGGCGCCACGCGCGAGCACGCTCATCACCAGATCGACTACCTCGGCGCGGCCGTGCTGACCGCTGGTCTGTCGGCGATCGTCCTGTTCACGAGCCTCGGAGGCACCAGCTACGCGTGGAGCTCTCCGTTGATCCTTGCGCTGATCGCGACCAGCGCCGTGATGGTGGTGCTCTTCCCGCTGGTCGAGGCGCGCGCCGCCGAGCCGATCCTGCCGCTCGCGCTGTTCCGGAACCGGACGTTCGTGGTCACGAGCGCCGTCGGTTTCATCATCGGCCTTGCGCTGTTCGGCTCGGTCACGTATCTGCCTCTGTACCTCCAGGTCGTCAAGGGCCACAGCCCCACCGAGTCAGGCCTCCTGCTCCTGCCGCTGATGGGAGGGCTGCTCGTCACGTCGATCCTCAGCGGCAACCTGATTTCCAGGTTTGGTCGTTACCGGTTCTTTCCGATCGTCGGGACGGCGCTGATGACCGCCGGCCTGTTCCTGCTCGCACGGCTCACGGTCACGACGTCGACGGTCACCGCATCGCTGTTCATGCTGGTGATGGGTCTGGGGCTCGGAATGGTCATGCAGGTGCTGGTGCTCGCCGTCCAGAACGCGGTCGAGTACCGCTACCTGGGCGTCGCCACGTCCGGCTCGACCCTGTTCCGGCAGATCGGCGGCTCGATCGGCGTCTCGGCCTTCGGCGCGATCTTCTCTCACGACCTCGCCACCGAGCTTGCGAAGCGGATCCCGCCCGGCGCGCACCTCCCGGCGGCGGCCAACCCGGCTGCCGTGAAGCACCTTCCCCCGGCGATTCACGCGCCCTACGTCGATGCCTTCTCGGCGGCGCTGCAACCCGTGTTCCTGACCGCAGCCGGGATCGCGGTCGTCGGCTTCGCGCTCACCTGGCTGCTGCGCGAGCTGCCGCTGCGTCAGACCGCCCGCGCCGAGGGGGTCGGCGAGAGCTTCGCCACCCCGCACCACCGCAGCTCCGAGCGCGAGATCGAGCGGCTTCTCAGCTCGCTGATGCAGCGCGAGGAGCGCCGTCGCGTCTACGAGCAGCTGATCGATCGCTCGGGCGTCGAGATCACCCCGCCGGAGGGGTGGCTGCTCCGACGGATCGCCGAGCGGTCCCCGACCAGCGAGCCGGTGCTGGTCGACCAGCTGCATGTCCCGCCCGAACGGCTGCACGACCCGCTGGCGTCGCTCGCCAGGCGCGCCTACATTCGTGCGGGCGCCGATCGCCAGATCCAGCTGACCCCAGCCGGACAGGCCGCCAGCGACCAGCTGCTCGCGGCCGGCCGCGAGCAGCTCATCGGCCTGCTCGACGGCTGGGAGCCCGAACAGGACGAGGACCTCCAGCCGGTTCTCCACCGGCTCGCGGGGGCGCTCGTCGTCGAGATGCCCGGGCGCTGAGCAGTCGCAACTGTCAGCCGATTGTCAGAGACCTGAGGCATCCTCCGTCGGGGCCCGGATCCGGCGGCTACGAATCCGGGCCCCTAACCTGAGGATCCCGTCCCCTACTGACCGGAGGCCGTCGACTGTGAGAACGGTTGCCAGGTGGTGCTTCACCTACCGGCGGTTCGCCGTGCTCGGCTGGGTGGTCGCGCTGGTCGGATTGACCGCGATCCACTCCGCCGTCGGAAGCGCCTACAGCGACAACTTCAGGCTGTCCGGGACCCAGAGCTTCGACGCGGTCAACCTGCTCGAACGCAGCGCCCCGCGAGCTTCGGGAGACACCGAGCAGGTCGTGATCGCGGTCGACCACGGCCGTGTCACCGACCCGGCGGTCCGCTCGCAGGTGCAGCGGATGCTGGACTCGCTCGGCCGCCAGCCGCACGTATCGGTGATCGCCTCCCCGTACGCCCAGCGCGGCGCGTCGCAGATCTCGCCCACGGGTCAGGTCGCGTTCGCGAACGTCACGTTCGACGTCCAGGCCAACAAGATCACCCCCGCCGCGGCCAAGAACTTCGTGGGCGCGGCGCGAGCGGCATCGGGCAACGGCGTCGAGGTCGAGGTCGAGGGGCAGGTCGCCCAGGCGGCCAGCCAGCAGGGTCCGGGCGGCCTCCCGTTCGGGATCCTCGCCGCCGGAATCGTGCTGTTCCTCGTGTTCGGCTCGCTGCTGGCGATGGCGCTGCCGCTCGTGACCGCAGGGTTGTCGCTCGGGACCGGGGTGGCCGTGATCGGCCTGCTCTCCCACGTGATCCAGATGGCGTCGTTCAGCAACGAGTTGTCGCTGCTGATCGGGCTGGGGGTGGGCGTCGACTACGCGCTGTTCATCGTCACCCGATACCGACAGGGGCTGCTGCGGGGACTCACCGGCGAGGACGCCGTGGTGGAGGCGATCGACACGTCGGGCCGGGCCGTGCTGTTCGCGGGGATGATCGTCTGCATCGCGATGCTCGGGATGTTCGCGCTCGGCGTCAGCTTCCTGTACGGCGTCGCGGTCGCGGCCTCGATCGCGGTCGCGTTCACGGTGCTCGCGGCGCTGACGCTGCTGCCGGCCCTGCTCGGGTTCTTCGGTACGCGCGTGCTCCGCCGCCGCGAGCGCCGCGAGCTCGCCGAGGGCCGCCTGCGCACCAGCGACGAATCGGCCGGGTGGGCGCGGTGGGCGAGCTGGATGCAGCAGCGGCCAGCGGTGTTCGCCGCGGTCGCCGCCGGCGTGCTCGTGCTGCTCGCGATCCCGTTCCTGTCGATGCGGCTCGGCTCGGCCGACTCCGGCTCGGACCCCTCGGGCTCGACGACGCGCAAGGCCTATGACCTGCTCGCCAGGGGCTTCGGTCCGGGCTACAACGGACCGCTGCAGCTGGTCGCCCAGGTGTCGGGTCCGGCGCAGCAGGCCGAGTTCGTCCGGATCGAGCGCGCGGTGGCCTCGACGCCGGGCGTCGTCGGCTCGACACGGCCGAACTTCATTCCGAGCCGCGCCCCGGGACTTCCGGGCATCGCGCTCGCCGACGTCTACCCGAAGGGCTCCCCGCAAGATGGCTCGACGTCGGATCTGCTGCACGCCGTCCGGGACAAGGTGATCCCGGCGGCCGCACGCGGGACGAACTTGCACGTGCTCGTCGGCGGTCAGACCGCGATCTTCGACGACTTCGCCACGGTCCTGTCGCGCAAGCTGCCGCTGTTCCTGGCCGTGGTCATCGGGCTCAGCTTCCTGCTGCTGATGATCGTGTTCCGCAGCCTGGTGATCCCGGTGGTCGCGGCCGGGATGAACCTGCTGTCGGCGGCGGCGGCGTTCGGCGTCGTGACGCTGGTTTTCCAGGACGGCGTCGGCGCCTCACTGCTCGGGATCGACAAGACCGGCCCGATCGAGGCGTTCGTGCCGGTGTTCATGTTCGCGATCCTGTTCGGCCTCTCGATGGACTACGAGGTGTTTCTCGTGACACGGATCTACGAGGAGTGGCACCGGCGCCGGGACAATCGCGAGGCGGTCGCCCACGGGCTCGCCGCCACCGGCCGGACGATCACCGCGGCGGCCGCGATCATGATCCTCGTGTTCGCGGCGTTCATCCTCGGCGGCCAGCGGATCATCGACCTGTTCGGCGTCGGCCTGGCCAGCGCCGTGTTGCTCGATGCGCTGATCGTCCGCTCGGCGCTCGTGCCGGCGCTGATGCTCGAGCTCGGCGAGGCCAACTGGTGGCTGCCGGCGTGGCTCGAGCAGCGGCTGCCGCACCTGCGGGTCGAGGGCGCCACCGCCCGCGTCGGCGCCAGGCACGCCCCGGCGGAGCGGGCCGTGCCCGAGCCGTCGGCCGGTTGAGGGCTTACGTCTCGGTCACGCGGGGGGCGTAGCGGTGATGCAGCATCAGCGCGTTCCCATCCGGGTCTGAGAACAGCGCCATGTGGCAGACGCCGGTGTCGAGCGTGTCGCCGTGGAAGCTGACGCCCCGCTGCTCGAGCAGCTCGCGGCTGGCGGCGACGTCGTCCACGTGCAGCGCCACCGGATTGCGGTTGACCTCGTGCGGCAAGCCCATCTTCTCCGCGTCGTACACGCTCAACGTCAGGTTGCCGGTCTCGAACTCTGCGAAGTGGCGTTCCTCGAGGTACACCGACCGGGGCAGGCCGAGCGTCTGGCTGTAGAACCTGGCCGCGGCGGCGATGTCGTGGGTCGGGACGCCGACGAAGTCGACGCCGCGGACGAACTCAGCGGTGGCGGGCATTCCTCATCTCCTGGTCGCGGACTGTCACGGTCAGGCTATCCGGCGGACGGCCGCCTCGGCGGATTCCCGACCCCGACGCCCCCGTCGCATCTCACTTCACCGCCCACGTGACCGGCGAGGTCTCGTACGCGCTTGTGCCCGTGTAGGCGACCTTCGTGATCCCGCCGGGTACCAGATACGTGAGGCACGTCTCGACGCTCTGCCCGGGCTTGAACGGATTGGGCGTGTCGGTGTCCGGGCACGGCGGGAACGTGCCGAAGAACGTGACGCTGGTGTCTGTGTCGCCGGTCGTGTCGACGCCTTCGACCGAGATCGCCGGATCGTTGCTCGTCGTGACGAACGCGGTCGGACTCAGATTCGTGATCTTCACCTTCGCGTAGTACGGGGTGCTCGCCTTCTCGGTGGCGTTGAGCTGGATGCCGCTGAAGTCCTTCAGCGAGCCCTTCTTGATCGACTCCACCGTGACCGCAACCTTGTAGCTCGCGCCCTTGGCCCCGGTCTTGGTCGTCGTGTCGAAGCCGACCGTCGCGGTCTGACCGGCCGCGAGCGCGGCACCCGGGGCAGCGGTGGCGCCGGCCGGGGGGGTCGACGCCGCCGCGGTGCTCGTCGTCGCGGCCGCCGCGCTGGTCGTGGTCGCGGCCGCGCTACTCGTCGTCGTGGCTGCCGCCGCCGAGGTCGTCGCCGGCGTGGAGGCGCTGGCGCTGGTGCCGCTCGCCGGTGCCTGGCTTGACGAGCTGCTGCTGCCGCCGCCGCAGCCGGCGAGGGTGGCCGCGAGCACCGCCGCGGCGAACATCGCAGAGAGCCCGGAGCGCTGAACGCGGACGCGCCGAGCCGCCCGCCCCGCGCCGTGGTTGATGACCATGGATCTGTTCCTCTTCTAGCCGGTTGCTTGGTTGGAATGGCGCGACCGCGCCGCATGCGACGCGACCGCGATTTGCTCCTCGGCGGGAGCCGGGGTGAGCAGATACACCGCCGCCGCGATCCCGAGCACGGGGCCGATCTGCGACAGCGTCGTCGTGATCCCGTTCGCGACCACGTCGGGCTTCTCGCCCGCGAGGCCGAGGGCGGCGGCGTTGTTCAGCTGGCGGACGATCTCGTACACGTGGACCGCGACGAGCGCGACGACCATGCCCAGCAGGCCGCAGATCAGCAGGAACGCGAGGCCCGCGACACGGCCGTCGCCGACGTCGGGCAGCCACCGCGCGGGAGCGATCGCCCCGGCCAGGAACCCGGCCAGGAATATCAGGATCGGCGTGCTCACGTCTCGCTTACGCGGAGGCCAGGCTGTCGCTCTGCGACAGCGCGCCGGCGGCGACGAACTGGTGGGCGCGGCGCTTGGAGCTGGGCAGCCAGCCGACGTAGACGTGGTTCATGTCGTCGAGCGCGACGCGCTTCTTGTCGAAACTCAGCCGTGCCTCGGCCAGCGAGCGCTTGTCGAGCACCCTGGTGACCGTGAACCCCTTGGCCTTGTGGGTCTGGCAGACATAGACGTTGCGGTCCGTCACCAGGTACACGCGCCCCTTGCCGGTCAGCGTGAGGCCGACGATGCCGAACATCATCGTGGTCTTCCACATCGCCTGCGAAGCCCACCCGGGCACGGCGAGCTCGACCCGCTCGCCCGGCTCGAGGATCGAGCTCGCGCCGCGTTGCCACTTATCCCGTTGCTTCTCGTTCATTGTCCGTTCCTTCCGGTTGATCGCATCCGAGGTCCGGTCGGTCGTCGGTCTGCTGCTCGTGTGCGCTCGGCGGCGCCGCGCGCTCCAGCCGGTCGATCAGCTCGAGCCAGCCGAAGAACTCGGCCGGCGGAGCGCCTGCTACAGCCACCTGGCCGCTGATCGTCGAGCCGGTGCGCTCGAACTCGACTACGACCTGAACCGGTCCGTCCTCACCCATGGGCGACAGGTTCGCGGAGGTCCGCATCTCTGTAAATCGGGGGACCCCCCTGAATTTTGGTGCCGCCCCCCCGACGTTTTGTCGGAGGACCCGCGGCCACGGCCGGGCCGGTCCCGGGTCAGGCGTTCTTGATGACGATCCCCTCGAGGATGAACGCGGCTCGCTCGGTCGAGTCGATCGCGTTCTCGAGCCGCTCGAAGATGTCCTTCCAGCGGATCACGACCATCGGGTCGATCCCGGCCTCGAACAGCGAGGCGATCGCCTCGCGGGTGAGCCGGTCGCCTTCGTTCTCGAGCCGGTGAACCTCGACCATGTGGCCGGTGATGTCCTTGAACCCGCGGATCAGCGGGATCGCGGCGGCGATCTGGCGGGTGGCGTCGCGCAGCACCCCGGCGAGCCGCTGGGCCTGCGTCATCGGCGCCTCGATCTTGTACAGCCCGAGGTAGTCGGCGACCTCCTCGGTGTAGTCGACGATGTCGTCGAGCGCCGAGGCCAGATGCAGGATGTCCTCGCGGTCGATCGGCGTGACGAACGTCTGGTTGAGCCGGTTGATCAGGTCGTGGGTGATGTGATCGCCGTCGTGCTCGCAGGCCAGGATCTCGCGCGCCAGATGCTGGCTCTCGGGGTACCGGGCGAGCATCTCGTCGAGCAGCTCGGCCGCCCGGACGATGTTCGCTCCGGCACGCTCGAACAGATCGAAGAACTCGCGGTCGTTGCCACGCAGGAGGTTCGCGATAGAGGCCATCGCTACCTCGCCGCCCGTCGGCGTGATTGCTCCGATCGCGCCCGGATCACCAGCCTGCTCATCGCTACGTAGGATAGGCCCGGATGGAGACGCGAATGGGAAAAAACATCGTGCATCTCACCGGCGGTCCGATCCGGCTGGCGGGGTGATCCGCGGACGATGGCCTACAGCGCCGGCGAAGCCAGGGCTCAGCTCCTCGAGGACGTGGCCGAGGCGGCCGATCAGCTTGCATTGGCCCTGGCCAGTCTGGGCGAGGCGTACGAGGAGCTCGACGAGCAGACCGGGGATGCTCTGGAGGAGCAGCTGTTCCGCCCAATGCAGTCGGCGTACGGCCGGCTGAGGCGGACCCATGCGTCGTTCGCCGAGCGCAGTGGCCTGCCGGGGCGCGAGTTCGCACAGAGCTCGGGTGGGCAGCACTCCGGCGACCCGCGGGTCTACGTCGATCGCGCCGTCGACGCGATCGAGCGCGCCGACCACGTTCTCGCCGAGCTCCAGGACTCGATGCTGCCGGTCGAGGTCGGCGATCGGGAGCTGAGAGAGGGCCTGTCGGCCGTGCGGGAGGCGATCGCCGAGCTGCCCGCTCGCGCCCGCCGGCTGATGCGCACGCAGGGCCGGTAGCGACCGGCGGCCGGCGCGTTTATGGCGTTGACCCCTGGGTAGCCTCGAGTCAAGCGACGGGACGTGGAGATCGTCCCGGAGGAGGTAAGGGAGAGTCATGGCATACGCGCTCGCGCGCTTGGTGCGGCTCGTTGTCGGATTGATCGTGCTCGTGATCGTGGTCGGAGGAGCGCTGTTCCTGCTGTCCGCGAACCCGACCAACGCGATCGTTCGCGACATCCACGACGCCGCCAGCACACTCGTCGGACCATTCAAGAACCTGTTCTCGTTCAGCGGCCACCCCAAGGCCACCTTGGCCGTCAACTGGGGTCTGGCAGCGATCGTCTACCTGGTCGTCGGCGGCTTCATCTCGCGCCTGCTCGCGCGGATGGGTACGCGTGGCGTCGGCCGGACGAGGCCGGTGATCGCCCCATAGGCGGAGTGCCAAGCGTGGGCGGCGATCCTCGGTCGCCGTCCATGCGCCGGGCGCCGGGTCAGACTCCGGATTAGGAGCCTGACGCCGGGAACACCGACGATTGGTACCTGCTCGAACGTTCGACGAATGTTCGTGAGCTTCGTGCTTGAGCCAGGCGGTTCTCGGGTATCAAGCAAGCATGCATTCACTAGCGATCGCCCGAACCGACTCGGCTGAGCTTTTCACTCGCTGGCAGCAGTACGGAGACCGCAACGCGCGCGACGAGCTCGTGACGCGCTTCCTCCCGCTGGCCCGCAAACTCGCGCGGCGCTACGCCGGCGCGCGAGAGCCGTTCGAGGACCTGCTCCAGGTGGCGAGCCTTGGTCTGGTCAAGGCCGTCGATCGCTTCGATGCTGACCGAGGGACAGCGTTCTCCTCATTCGCCGTGCCGACGATCCTCGGCGAACTCAAGCGCTACTTCCGGGACCTGGGCTGGTCGGTCCACGTTCCACGCGGCGCGCAGGAGATGGCGCTCAAGGTCGAGGAGGCCCAGCAGCAGCTGACCTCCAGGACCGGTCGCCCCCCCAGTGTGCAGGAGCTCGCGGAGTACCTCGAGATGAGCATCGAAGACGTGCTCGACGCTCTCGAGACCGCCAGTGCTCACCACTCCACCTCGCTCGATGCTCCGCGGGAGGACTCAGAGGGCGATTCCGGGTCACTCGCCGACGCCTTCGGGCAGGAGGACGAGCGCTTCGAGCTGGTCGATGCGAGCGTCACGATCTCCGCTTCGGCGCATCAGCTGAGCCCGCGCGAGCGCCACGTGCTCGCGCTCCGATTCGTGCAGGACATGACGCAGACCCAGATTGCCGAGGAGATCGGCGTCTCGCAGATGCAAGTCTCGCGGATCCTGCGTCGAGCGCTCGCTCGCCTGCGCGAGATGACGGAGAGTGGCGACGAAGCCTCCGTCAGCTGACGGTTTCCTCGATCAAACGGCGGGGGCCAGAAGGGGTCGGTTCTTCCGGCGCAAGCGCCCGTGCTCGGCAATGCCCCAGCGTCGCCGAGCACGGGCGTCTACGTCTGTCGGGACACGACAGGTAGGGAGCTGGGCGGCGCCGGTCGTCCCGGCGCGGAGCGCGGCGCGGCGTCAGTCGTCGCCGCGCGACATCATCCGCGGTCGCGCTCGAACCACACTTCGGTGCGCTTCGGCGAACACTCCATGCCCCACCGGTCCGACAACTGCTCGACGAGCCGCAGTCCCCAACCGCCTCGGTGCTCGTCCTGCTGTACCCGTTCGGCGAAGCCCGGCCCGGCGTCGAGCACTGCGCAGCGGATGTCCCCGTTGACGCACAGGTCGAGCATCACGGGGACATCGCCCGCGTGGCGCCCGTGGACGATGCCGTTCGTGACAAGCTCGCTGACCATAAGCTTGACGTCGTCGAGCTCGCGGGGTGAAAGCAGGGCGGACAGCTCTTCCGCGATGATGCGGCGTGCTTGCGCCGGACCCTCCGGCTGGGTATCGATCTTGTAGAGGGCACGTGACCGCGAATCCATGATTGGGCATATGTTTACCCCGCAAAGCGAAGTCAAAAGCATCCGTGGCTTGCGCGGGCGCGATCGCTGGGGTGATCGATGGCATTGACCGAGGATTCACCAGCCGTTCGGCTGGAGCTCGACTCCAGGCCCGAGACGCTGACGCTCGTGCGAGGCGTCCTCGCGGGGGTCGCCGAGCTGATCGGGCTCGATCCCGAGCTGCTCGACGACCTCAAGACGGCCGTCAGCGAGGCCTGCAACAACGTCGTGATGCACGCCTACGACGGCGAGACCGGTCCGCTGGGCGTTCGCATGTACATCGATCCCGAGGCGATCCAGGTCGTCGTCCAGGATGCGGGGTCGGGGCTGCCGCCGCTGGCCCCGGCCGACGAGACGATCCGCGGCGTCGGTCTGTCGGTGATCCGGGCGCTCGCGGAGCAGGCCGAGTTTCGTGCGCTGCCCGAGGGCGGCACCGAGGTCCGGATGTCCTTCGCCGGCCAGCGCGACGGAAAGCCGCTGTTCCACCTTCCGAGCCAGGCCGGCCCCGACGATCACGGCGGCTCGTGGTTGACCGGTGACGCGGTCGTGTCGCTGTCTCCGATCAGCCTCCTCGCCGGCGTCCTGGGCCGGGTCGCCCGCGCGCTCGCGGCCCGCGCGCGGTTCTCACTGGACCGCTTCTCTGATGTGTATCTCGTGACCGATGCGATCGCCGCGCATGCGGGTCGAGCCGCCAAGGGGCCCCGGCTGTCGTTCGCGATCTCGACCGACGCGCAGCGGCTCGAGCTGAGGATCGGGCCGTTCGTGGACGGAAGCGGCAGCCAGCTCTCCCAGCAGGCGCCGGACTACAGCGCGGCGTCGGCGCTGACGATGCTCAGCGACGAGCTCGAAGTCCGGCACGAGGACGGGGACGAGGTTCTGTACGTCGTGATGATCGACCGCCGGCGCCCATCACCGGCCTGATTCCGGCTCCGAGCCCCGCCCCGGCCGAAAGCCTGATCCCGGCTCCGAGCCCCGCCCGGGCCGGCTCAGTCCGCGCCGAGGAGCTCCTCGGGGGTGTCGACCAGCGTGAGCCTGTCGCCGACACCGGTCAGGCTGAGCAGCCGCTGCACCTGCTGAGGGCCCTTCACCATCGCCAGCTGCCGTCCGTGCTCCTCGGCCCGCTGGTGCGCGCGCACAAGCACGCTGAGCCCGGTCGAGTCCATGAAGTCGAGCTCTCTGAGGTCGATGATCAACAGCTCCGAGTCCGAGGAGGCAGCGCGATCGAGCTCCTCCTGGAGAGCTGGACTCGACGCGAGGTCGAGCTCTCCGCTCACAGCGATCACGGTTGCCCGACCTTCGCTGCGGACCTCTAGCCGGAAGTGACTCTGCACGGGAAAGCGAGCCTACTGATCTTCGCGGGCGGATGCTGGGACCGGGGTTGCGCGGCCCTCGCCGATCCCGGCTGCGTCACGCGACCTGAGACCGGGTAGGGATCTCCTCGGAAAGAACGCGTCTTTCGGCGCACCAAAAGGAGGAGTGGAATGGTCGCATTAGTGGTGTTGCTATTGATACTCGCCATCTTCGGCGGGCTCGGCTTCGCCGCCCACATCCTGTGGTTCATTCTGATCGCCGCCGTGATCCTGTGGCTCGTTGGCTTCCTGATCGGAGGCGTGGACGCGGGAGTTGGCAGGCGAAGGTGGTATCGCTGG
>Ga0335078_10012007_pt1 | contig 12852 bp, 7 predicted proteins | sample Lox_Sample_32_FD_206711 | JGI IMG/M metagenome (GOLD analysis project Ga0335078, IMG submission 206711) | Soil microbial communities from Loxahatchee National Wildlife Refuge, Florida, United States - Lox_Sample_3.2 | ecosystem: Environmental > Terrestrial > Soil > Wetlands | place: USA: Florida... | reverse complement strand
CTAGGTGGATGGATCCAAACCACCAATACCCCCATCGCCGCTTCCGACGATGCAAGCCTGGCCGGCGGGTTGGCGCTCTACGCGCTCGGCGCCTTGGTTCTTGGCTTGGCGTGGCGGTTCGGCTTCCGCAAGTCGGTCGTACAGTAACTCGATCCGGCGCAGTCCCGGCCATCGTTTGGTGTCTCGCTTCATGCCTGGGGTGTCCATCCGCAACGCGGTCGCTTTAGCCGCTGGAGCCTTGCTCCTGCTCGCCTGCTCCAGCGACCCGGCCACCCGCAAACTGAAGTACCTGAACAGCGGGCAGAAATACTTCCAAAAGGGCAACTACCAAGCGGCGGAAATCGAGTTCCGTAACGCCGTCGCCATCGATCCCAGGTACGAAAAGGCTCACTACCAGCTCGCCCAAACCTACCTGAAGCTCGGCGAACTCGCCGCCGCCCACCGCGAGCTGCAAACCACCGTCAGCCTGAACCCCCACAATTCCGAAGCCCAACTCCAGCTCACCGGCATGCTCCTCGCCAGCCGCCAGTATCAGCAAGCCCAACAATTGGCTGACAAGCTCCTGGCGGCCGACCCTGGCAACGTCAAGGCACGCGAGATGCTCGGCGCTGCATACCTCGGCGGACACGATGTCCCTCACGCCATTGAGGCGCTGCGCAAAGCCATCGAAACCGATCCGCACCGGGTCGAGAGCTACCTGAATCTGGGCGCCATCTTCGCCTCCACCCAAAAGCCTGCCGAAGCCGAAGCGATCTACAAGCAGGCGGTGAACGCGAACCCGCGTTCCGCACAAGCCCATGAAGTGTTGGGACACTTCTATTTCTTAATTGCCAAGCTGCCTCAAGCTGAATCTGAACTTAAGATCGCCATCCAACTGGATCCAAATAATATAACGCGGCAGCTCGCGTTGGTGCCCGTGTACCTGGCGACCGGCCGCAAAGCCGAAAGCGAACAGCTTTCGAAAAAAATCAAGTCCATGGCGCCCAACGACCCTCAAGCCTACCGGGCCTTGGGGCTGTACTACCTCCTGACCGGCGATAAGCAGAAAGCCGCAGCCGAGCTCCAGTCTGTCGCCGCTTCAAAGCCCAAGGACGCGGTCACCAAGGCCATCTTGATCGATGTCCTGTTGGATCTCGGCCGCGCCGACGAAGCCGCCTCGCTCAATCAGCAGCTCAAAAAGTTGGCGCCCGGCAATCCCCAGGTCACGCTGTTCGACGGCCGCATCCTCATCGCGCAAGGCAAGTACTGGCAGGCGCTTCCGGAACTCGAGAACGCCGCCAAGGCCAATCCCCGCTCGGCCGCAGCCCAATACTTTCTCGGCGTTACCCAGAACGCCCTGGGCTTCACCGGCCAAGCCAAATCTGCCTGGAACGCGGCACTGCAACTGAACCCTCAGATGACCACCACCCGCTTGGCTCTCGCCGACCTGGCCGTCACCCAAGGCAACTATGACGACGCCCTCCGCCTGACCGGTGAAGCGCTCAAATCCCGGCCGAACCTCATTGCCGCTAGTCTCATCCGCGCCCGCGCGCTGCTCGGGAAAGGCAACCCGAAAGACGGTGAGGCCGCCCTGCAGGCTATCCTCGACCGCGACCCGACCAACATCTCGGCCCTCACCATGCTGGTGAACCTTCGTCTTCAGGAGAAAAAGGCCCCGGAGGCATTGAACCAACTGTCGAAGCTACTCCTGCAATTCCCTAAAAATGCGGGCATTCAGTACCTCCAGGCCTTTACGTATTTCCGCTCCGGCAACTTGCCCGCTGCCCAATCGAGCGTCCAGCACGCAATCGCGCTCGACCCCCAAAACCCAGATACTTACACGCTTCTGGCCGCGATTCACGCCGCCGCGGGATCCACCGACCTGGCCATGGCGGACCTCAGGTTAGCCATTCAAAGAAATCCCCAAAACGCAACAAACTACATGGCTTTGGAACGCCTCTGCGAGAAGCAGGGCAACTGGGACGAAGCCAAGAGGCTCTGCGAAAAGGCGCACTCTCTCGACCCGTCCCCTGAGATCGCCAACGACCTCGCGTACCTCTACCTGGAGCACGGCGGTGACGTGAATGTAGCGCTCTCCCTGGCCCAGACCGCCGAGCAGAGGATGCCGGATTCGCCCCACGCAGCCGACACCCTCGGCTGGGCGTATTACAAAACCGGCATGTTGGATTCCGCCGTCTCAACGCTCGAGCAATGCGTGGCCAAAGCACCCCACGACCCAACCTATCAATATCATTTGGGAATGGCCTACCTCGCCGCCGGCAATTCCGGTCGGGGTGCTAAGCTACTACATGAGGTGCTCGCAGAGGATCCCAACTTCGCCGATGCGGCCGCCATCCGTGCCGAGATCGGCAAGCTGTCGGGAACGCACTAACAAGTGCACATTCGCGCACAATTCCGCACAAAATCCCGCGCCTGAGGCCAGACGAACCGAAAAAATGGGGGTATCCGCGTGCGCAAATGGGGGTATTGAATACCCGCAAATGCGGGTATTCCCTCACTTCACCGACCCCTCCACCTCCCGCAACCAATCCGGCCGCTTCAGCACCTCCCGCGGCTTGCTCCCATCCGGCGGCCCGATAATCCCATCCCGCTGCATCATGTCCAGGATCCGCGCCGCGCGCCCGTAGCCCAGCCGCAGCCTCCGCTGCAGCGTCGAGGTCGAAGCCTTGCCCATCTCCAGCACGATCCGCACCGCATCGTCGTACAGCGGATCCTGCTCGCCCGCGGCCACCTCCTCGCCCTCCGGTTCCTCATCTTCCGACGGCGCCACCAGGAACGACTGATCGTACTCCGGTGTGGCCTGCGCCTTCCAGAACTCCACCACCCGGTTGATCTCGGTCTCGGTTACAAACGCTCCATGCACGCGAATCAGCCGCGACGATCCCGGCGGCAGAAACAGCATGTCTCCCTTGCCCAGCAGATGCTCGGCGCCCATCACATCCAGCACCGTGCGCGAGTCCACCCGCGTGGCCACCCGGAAACTGATGCGCGAGGGGAAGTTCGCCTTGATCAGCCCCGTGATCACGTCCACGCTGGGCCGCTGCGTCGCCAGCACCAGGTGCATGCCCACCGCGCGCGCCATCTGCGCCAGCCGCGTCACCGATTCCTCTACGTTACGCCCTTCCAGCATCATCAAATCGGCCAACTCGTCAATCAGGATCAGTATGTACGGCAGCGGCCGCAGGTCTTCCCCAGTCGCCTCTTCCTCCTCGAACAGGTTGCGCGGCTGCTCCTGCAGCTTGCGGACCTTCTTGTTGAACTGGTCGATATTGCGCACGCCGAACTCGGCCAGCAGCCGCAGCCGCCGGTCCATTTCCAGCACCGCGTTGCGTAGCGCATTGGTGGCCTTTTTCGGATCGATGATCACCGGCGTCAGCAGGTGCGGAATCCCTTCGTAGATCCCCAACTCCACACGCTTGGGGTCCACCATGATCATGCGCACTTCATCCGGCGTCGACTTGTACAGAATCGACATGACCATCGAGTTGATCATGACGCTCTTGCCCGAGCCGGTCGAACCCGCAATCAGCAGGTGCGGCATGGATTCGAGCGCCGCCACCTTGATCCGCCCGTTGATGTCCTTGCCCATCGAAATCGTCAGCCGCGATTGTGCCTGCGCGAATTCCTCGGACTCCAGAATCTGCCGCAGCGCAATCACCTCGCGCCGCGTATTAGGCACCTCGATGCCTACCGTCGGCTTGCCGGGGATGCGCTCGATCAATATCGATTCCGCCTGCAACCCAAGGCACAAGTCCTCGGTAAGCGTGGTAATGCGGCTGTACTTGATGCCCGCCTCGGGCTTGAATTCGAAGGTCGTCACCACCGGCCCGGGATTGATCTGCACCACCGAGCCCAGCACATTGAATTCCTCGAACTTCGACTTGATGCGCACGGCAATGTCTTTCAGTTCCTGCTCATCGTAAGGGCTGCGCCCTTGGCCGAAATTGAGCAGATCGGTGGAAGGTAGCTGATAAGCCGGGGGCAGGTTCCGGCTGCGATGCACCGGCTCCGGCTCGGGCGCCGGCTCCGCCACCGGCTCCGGCGGAGTCGGATACGCCACTGGCTCTTCGAGCGGGCAGATCGGGATCTCTTCCGGATCGAAGGTCGCTGCTACATCGAACGTCGGTGTCGCAGGTTCCGCCGCCGCCGGATCCGGCTCGGCCCGGCGCGGTTTCCGCGACGCCCGCTTCGCCTGCTTCTCCTGCTTGCGCTGCCGCCGTTCCGCGCGCCACGATCCCCAGGCGTCTGCCAGCGCGCGCAAATAGCTCAGCGGCCCCTCCACCCAGCCGGCCAGTTTCGACATCGTGAAGCTGGTCGCCAGGTAGACCGATACAATCAGCGTCATGAGCGTCAGCAGAACCGCGCCCAGCGGATTAAGCGCATGCGTCAGGTAGTGCGATAGCAGCAGGCCCAGCAGCCCGCCGAGCGGAATCGCGCCGCTGTAGAGTGTCAGCCTGGGACCGAACGAGACCGCGGCCGTCAGGCTCAGCAGCATCAGTGCCGTTCCGCAGAGCTTCACCGCGCCTGCTTCCACGGCATCCGACCGGACCCACTTCCACGCCAGGATGAACAGCACGATGGGGAACACGAAAGCGCCAATGCCCAAACCCTGCAACAGCAGATCGGCAAACCAGGCGCCCGGATATCCGATGAGATTGCGCGGCGCCGCCGCCGACGCTGTATTCAAAGAGGGATCCTGGACGCGATAAGACGCCAGGCTGAGAAGCAGCACCAAACCGAGTGACAGGAGCAGCAGCCCTATCAGTTCATTGAACCGCTTTTGCGGAGTCGGAGATAAGAGCTTCATCCCGCTGGCCGGCGGAAGAAAGCCAGAGCAAGCACCATTATGCCAAAAATAATGCGATAAAACACAAAAAACCACAAGCTGCGCCGCCGCAGGAAGCGCAGGAACCAGGCGATCACGATCATTCCGGTCACCGCGCTTACCGCAATCCCAACCGTAAACGCCGTATGCATGGTGGGGTCAAAGGCATGGTGTTTCGCCAGATCGTAGATCGCCTTGGCCGCGGCCGCCGCAATCGCGGGTGTCGAAAGCAGAAACGAATAGCGCGCCGCAGTTTCCCGATTTAAATTGCAGAACAACCCCGCTGTGATCGTAATGCCGCTGCGCGACACTCCCGGCACAATCGCCAGCGCCTGCGCCACGCCGATGACGCTCGCATCCACCAGGTTGACCCCAGAGATGTCGCGTGTCCTGCGTGCGGTCCATTCAGCAATGCCCAACAGTATGCCGAGGATCACCAGTGTGCTGCCCATCACCAGCGGATTGCGCCACTCGCCCTCCGCCTGTTTGTTGAACAGCAGCCCCGCGATCCCCACGGGAATCGACCCGGCCGCCAGCAGCCACAGCAGTCCGCTGTTGCGCTCCAGGTCGTCATCGCGTCCCCAGCGGATGCCGAAGCCGTGCGCGATGATCTGCACCCAATCGCGCGCGAAGTAGATCACCACCGCCAGCAGCGTGCCGATATGTAACGCGATATCGAACGTCAGGCTCTCGGTGTGCCAACCCAGAAGCCACGAAGTGAGATAAAGGTGTGCCGTGCTGCTGACCGGCAAAAATTCCGTGAGACCTTGCACGATGGCGAGCACAATCACTTGATAGACGGGCATAGCGGGGCAAAATGGAATGGTACCTGATTTCGCGCCCGCCGAGCGAGTGTCCTTGGCCCTAAAATTCTGGCCCTGGAATTCTAAAAATTCTAAGTTTCTGCTTGAAGAATCGAGCGGAACTTTGTATACTGTCCCAACACCCATCGGGGAATGACCAACCGGGCGAACCGGAGGGAGTCATGAAGAAGGTCGATTTGAATCGTCGCGCTTTTCTAGGGAAGCTGGGCGTCGCCGGTGCGGCCGGCGGAGCCGCGCTCACAGGGATGCTGAAGCATTCCGCCAGGGCCCAATCCCCGAGTCAGGGGCCGCCGATGCCGGCTGCGGGCCCCAGTAATTCCAATCCCAACATGCCGTGGCCGTCGGGGGGGGCGATTCGCCTGACGGATGCGTGGCATGGCAAGCGCCACCCGCCATCACCAGCGCCCCTAATATCTTGATTATCCTCGTCGACCAGTTTCGCCAGCCGTTGTGGTTGAACTCCACCCAAGCGGCCTACCTTCAAGAGACCGTAGTACCGAACATCATTCAAAAGATACGCAACAAATCATACGTCTTCCAGCAGTACTTCGCCTGCGCCAATAGATGCACGCCGGCCCGGGCCACCCTGCTCACCGGCCTTTATGCGCCGCAGACCCATATGTACGCAGGGGAGGATAGCGTCTCGACGCCGTCCCTCCAGACCGCCTTCCCGACCTGGGGCTGGGCCATACAGCAACCAAACCTCTTCGGGAACAATCCCAGCCCTTATGCCAACAACGTCTGGTGGTTTGGCAAGTGGCACCTCTCGGACGCATATCCCGGGGCCACCAAGCCCTTGCTGGGGTACGGATTCAACACCGAGCTGTATCCAGGCACCAATGCACCCTCCCCCAATGGCTACCCAAACGAAGGGGTCAACGGCGGCTTATACCAAGGCCACACCTACGCCAGCGATTCGGAGATCGCCGGCGACTTCACCTCCTGGCTGGGCGGCGCAACCGGGCCATGGTGTGCCACTGTGAGCCTGATCAACCCCCATGACATCGCCTTAGCCCCGAACTGGCTCAATCCGGCCCTAAGCTTCCCACTGCCCGGTTGGACACCTCCGTGGTTTCCGCCGACCAACCCCGATAACCCACTGCCGGTCTTCACCTACCCTATGTTGCCGTATCCCGACCCTTGGAACTACGAAAAGCCAACCTATGGATGCTGGGGCGCAAGCCACCACAAGCCTACCCTCCAGTGGGAGTACTATAACAGCGTAAACACCTCATTTGGTTATGCGAATGACAACGTCACTGACATCACGCTGTTCCTGAACAACTACTACTGGCTGCAGTATTTCGTGGATCAACAGGTCGGAAGCGTGCTCAACGCGCTCAGCAATTCTCCATATGCCAACAACACCATCGTCGTTTTCACGTCCGACCACGGGGAGTACGCCCTCTCGCATGGGCTGCACGACAAAGGCAGCGCGGTTTACGACGAGGGCATTCGCGTTCCCTTGTACGTCCAGTTCCCAGGGCAAAGCTATTACGTAGACATGGAACAGATGTGCTCCAGCGTCGATTTCTTCGGCCTGGTCTGCGACCTTGCTACGATTGCCCCTGGGAATACGGGCTCTTGGCGGGCCCCCTACCCCTCCCTCGGCAACCGGGAGTCCATCTACAATTACCTATCCAGCAATAGCGCCGAAAACTACCGGTTGGTGAGCTCGGCCTGGGGGAACGTCGGCAATTTGGCCGGCCAGCCCTACATCATGCACACCTTCGACGAGACTACGCCCAGCGAGGACCCCAATTCGCAATACAACGGCCAGGACACATGCAGCGCCGTTAAGGCCCATATCGTATGCCTACGGACAAAGTCCCAGAATACGTGCGGTCAGACCAGCGGCTTCACAGGTGGCAAGATCGCGTTCTACTCGACATGGGCCCAGTGTTCTACGGCGCCGGACGGCACTGCCGGCGACTACGAGTGGGAGTTTTATGATTATCAGTACGGGGGGTCCAGCGGCGTTGGTAATATCGCCGAGCTGGATAACGACTACTACGTTGCACCCACCAACTTTGGCAACTTCCAAGCAGCTCTCGGAGTGTCTTTTACCGGTGGCGCATGCGCCCTCGTCGACGAGCTGAACGCGCCGCTGCAGGGCAACGGCACTGACGGCAACCCGCTGACGGACGCGCAATGCACCGCGCAGCAGGCGTATTTCACCTATAGGGGATGGACTGGGTGCGGGAGCTGCCCGTAACGAATCCTGGGGGGAGGGAGGACACGCCATGCCCAAAGCCATCAAGAGCGGCAGCGGTTTCTCCGCATTCGCCGCCATTCTGCTGCTTCTCCTGCCACTGGTGGGCACTCTAACGGCGCAGGCCACGAGCACTCCTCCCATCCCCACCTTCGCAGCCAGGCCGGTCTATGGCTGGGAGGGAATCCGCTGTACTGGGATGGCCGATTTCAACGGGGACGGCAACTTGGACGTCGCGGTGGGGGGATCGAACGGAGAGCTTCTCATCTTTTTTGGTACCGGCAAGGGGACCTTCCGGGTAGGGCCCGAGACGCTTATTTCCACGCAGATCAACCGGCAGCTAGACTTCATCGTGGCCGCTGACCTCAATGGGGACGGCAGGCCGGATGTCGTGCTCGTTGGCCCGAGTGACGTCTACGTGGCGCTCGGAAACGGCGACGGCACCTTCGGCCCTCCTACGGTGATCCCCATGGCCAACGCCAGCGGAGGCCTGAGCCTCGGGGATTTCAACGGCGACGGGAAGCTCGACTTGGCTCTGAGCACGAACACTTATACCGCGCCGTTCGTCGGCGGGGCGGTGATCCTGCTAGGCCGGGGAGACGGTACATTTGGCCCTGCCCTGAACACACCCCTGCTGCCCTACGGCACGTGGAGCATTGCCGCCGCGGATCTGAACGGTGACCGGAAGCTGGACCTCGTGGTCACGGAGGCTGGCGCGGCGAACGGCTCACCCGCGTTCAACGGCCTTTCCGTGCTGCTGGGAAACGGGGACGGAACTTTCGGCACCCCGCAGAATATCCCGATCAAGAACGGCGCTGTGGCCGTAGCCATCGCCGACCTGAACCACGACGGCAAGCCCGACCTGGCCGTTGCAACACCCGGCCGGCTGGCTATCCTGTTGGGCAACGGAGATTGCACCTTCCGGGCCCCGTCCTACTATCCGGGCGGGGGGGTGGCTTCTGTAGCGGTGGCCGACGTCAATGGGGACGGCATCCCGGACGTGGTCACCGACTTGGTGGCGGTCTACTTCGGCAAGGGTGATGGGACCTTCCGCCAGGCGGTCTATTATGAGGCGGCGAACGGTCCAGAGGGTTCCGCGCTGGGGGATCTGCGGCATACTGGTAAGCCTGACATCGTGACGGCGGCCCTGGCGGGTGAGAGCTTCAGCGTGCTCCTCAATCGGGGTAACGGCACCTACGCGGACGGCGTCCAGGTTAACCTCGGTGTGCCCTTGCTGAACGTGGCGAAGGGCGATTTCAATGGAGATGGCAAGCCCGACCTGGCGGTGGCCACGAGCAATGGTTTGACGATCCTGCGGGGCACCGGGCAGCCGGCCAGCCCCTTTCAAGTGGGCCAGACCATCACCTTCTCCCTGGCGCCCCTGTTCGTGACAGCCGCCGATTTCAACGGGGACGGGAAACTGGACCTCGCCGTCACGCTCAACAACAACGCGGGCACTTACCAGGTCGCGGTGGTCCTGGGGAATGGAGACGGCACCTTCGGCGCGCCCCTGCTATCCGAGGGCGACTCGCTGATGTTCTCGCTGGGAGTGGGCGATTTCAACGGGGACGGGAAGCTCGATATAGTCACCTCCGGCGTGTCCATACTGCTGGGCAACGGAGACGGAACGTTTCAACCGCCCGTCCCCATCGACACCGTGGATTCCAAGTTCGTAACCGTCGGGGATTTCAACGGGGACGGCAAGCTGGACTTTGCGGTGGCGGCGCCCTCTGACAACGTGTACGACGCCATGATCTATCTGGGCAACGGCGACGGCACCTTCCAAGCACCGCTGCAGGCCTCCACTGGCCGGCTGCCTTCGGCTGCTGCGGCTGCCGACCTCAACGGGGATGGCAACCTGGACCTGGTGGTGGTAAACGGCGTCTATCAGGGTGGGTGCACCGCCGCCGGCTTCGCGGTCCTGTTGGGTAACGGAGACGGCACCTTCCAGCCGCCGCAAGAGTACTGTCAAGGTTTCTGGATCACCCTGTGGGGTGTGGCCGTAACGGACCTCAATGGGGATGGCAAGCCGGACGTGGTCATTGCCGACGATGGCGGCGCCGCGGCCAGCTTCTATGTAAACCGCGGCGATGGCACCTTCGAATTCACCGGCAACTTCGGTACGGATTACGGCCCGACGTATATGGTGACCGGCGCCTTCCACACCGGCAGCGTGGCTGGCAAGGCAGACGTGGTGACCATGAACTCGGACGGCACGCTGTCGCTGTTGATCAATACAACGCGTTAGCCGTGCGCCAGGGGCGTTCACAGCTTTCATCCAAAATCTTGCCCGCCCCTCCGCCCCACAGCATCAGCCACTTACAGCCCACGCAAAACCGCTGTTGCGCTCCAGTTGTTCATCGCGCCCCCCTGGATTCCGAAGCCGTGCTGCTGACCGGCAAAAATTCCGTGAGACCTTGCACGATGGCGAGCACCATCACTTGATAGACGGGCATAGCGGGGCAAAATGGAATGGTACCTGATTTCCATGCATAACACCAAAATTGTCGCCACCCTGGGACCCGCCACCAGTTCGGAACCCATCATCCGGCAACTCCTGCTCGCCGGAGTGGACGTCTTCCGCCTGAACGCTTCGCACGGAACGCCGGCCGAGCGGACCGGCCGCATTGCCGCCATTCGCCAGGCGTGCGCCGAATCGGGTCGCCGGGCCGCCATCCTGCTGGACCTCCAGGGTCCCAAAATCCGCCTGGGCAGGTTCGCCGATGGCGGCTGCACGCTCAAACCCGGCGGCATTTTCACCATCACCACCGAACCCATCACGGGCGACTGCCAGCGCGCCGCCACAACCTACACCGGACTGGCGGGCGATGTGAAGCCCGGCGACCGCGTGCTGCTGGCCGATGGCGCCATCGAACTGCGCGTTCTCTCGGCCGATGGCGCTTCGGTGCGGACCGAGGTTGTCTGCGGCGGACCGATCGGAGATCACAAAGGCATCAACCTGCCGGGCGTGGCCGTCAACTTGCCATCGCTGATGGACAAGGACCGCGACGATCTGCAGTTCGGCGTATCGCAGGGCGTCGACATGGTGGCGCTTTCGTTCGTGCGTACGGCGGCCGACGTGCGCCAACTGCGCGAGGCGCTGCAACCCCATCCTCTGACTGTGCTGGCCAAGATCGAAAAGCCGCAGGCCTGGGACAACATCGATTCCATTCTGGAGGAAGCCGACGGCGTGATGGTGGCGCGCGGCGACCTGGGCGTCGAGGTGGCCCTCGAAACCGTGCCCCGCATTCAAAAGTCGATCATCCGGCGCGCCCGCCGCCAGGGTAAGTTCGTCATCACCGCCACCCAGATGCTGGAGTCCATGATCGACAAACCCACGCCCACCCGCGCCGAAGTCAGTGACGTGGCCAACGCCATCTACGACGGCACCGACGCGATCATGCTCTCGGCGGAGACCTCCGTCGGAAAGTACCCTGTGGAGGCCGTGAAATTCATGGCGCGCATCGCCACGGAGACGGAGAAATCCATTCGCGCCCGCGGCTTTCAGGAACTGCCTGCCGGACCCAATCCCACCAACGCCCAGATCCTGGCCGATGCCGCCTATCACGCGGCGCGCGACGCCAAGGTCGCCGCCATCGTGGTTTTCACCGCCACTGGATCGAGCGCCCGGCTCGTCTCTCGCTACCGCCCGCCGGTCTGTATCTACGCCATGACGCCGCGGGAAAATGTCGCCCGCCAGTTGATGGTGAATTACGCGGTGAATCCCGTGCTGGCGCCGGACGTCGCCTCCACCGACGAGATGCTGGCGCAAATGGACCGCCTGCTCACCCATTGCGGATACGTGCAGCCGGGCGACACGGTGGTCTTCCTGGCCGGCCAGCCCGTAGGCCGCCCCGGCACCACGAACTTGATGAAGCTGCACCGCATCGGAGATGCGTAGCTTGGTGATACCGCTTGCTAACTCTCGAGCGCTGATTCTGAGCCGCGACCGTAAGGGAGTGGCACAAAGCCCGCAAAGGCGCGTGACGCACTATAATATGCCTGTAAACTAAGGAGGTCGTGGTATGAAAATCGGTCCGGAAGAAGCCCTCGCTTACCATTCCTCATCGCCCGCAGGCAAACTGGCGACCACCCCCACCAAGCCTTGCCGCACGCAGCGCGATCTGAGCCTGGCGTACACTCCCGGCGTCGCCGTGCCCTGCCTGGAGATCGCCCGCGATCCGAGCCTGGTGTACAAGTACACCGCCAAAGGGAATCTCGTGGCGGTGGTCAGCAACGGCACCGCTGTCCTCGGCCTGGGCAATATCGGCGCCGCCGCCGGCAAGCCGGTCATGGAAGGCAAGGCGGTCCTGTTCAAGCGCTTCGCCGATATCGACGTCTTCGATATCGAGCTGGACACCCTCAACCCCGACGAGATCATTCGCACCTGCCAGTTGCTCGAGCCCACTTTCGGCGGCATCAACCTCGAAGACATTAAAGCCCCGGAATGTTTTTACATCGAGGAAGAGCTCCGGCGCACCATGAAGATCCCCGTGTTCCACGACGATCAACACGGCACCGCCATCATCTCCGGCGCCGCGCTGCTGAACGCGCTGGACCTGGTGGGCAAGCCCATCGGCCAGGTGCGCGTGGTTTTCAATGGCGCCGGCGCCAGCGGCATCTCCTGCGCGCAACACTACGTGAGCCTGGGCGTGCGCCGCGAAAACATCCTGATGTGCGATACCAAGGGCGTCATTTACAAAGGCCGCAAAGAGGGCATGAATTCTTATAAGGAGCGCTTCGCCGCGGAAACCGAAGCGCGCACGCTGGCCGATGCCCTGGCCGGAGCGGATGTGTTCTTCGGCCTGTCCACCGCCAACTGTGTCACGCCCGAGATGCTGCTGACGATGGCCCGCGACCCCATAGTCTTTGCGATGGCCAACCCCGATCCCGAAATTCCCTACGACCTGGCGGTAGCCGCCCGTCCGGACGCCATTGTGGCCACCGGCCGCTCGGATTACCCGAACCAGGTAAACAACGTTCTCGGCTTT
>Ga0335078_10012006_pt1 | contig 12852 bp, 9 predicted proteins | sample Lox_Sample_32_FD_206711 | JGI IMG/M metagenome (GOLD analysis project Ga0335078, IMG submission 206711) | Soil microbial communities from Loxahatchee National Wildlife Refuge, Florida, United States - Lox_Sample_3.2 | ecosystem: Environmental > Terrestrial > Soil > Wetlands | place: USA: Florida... | reverse complement strand
ATGTTACGTCGAGAACTTGATACCCCGTCACGGAAGCACGTCATTGTTCAGTGCCGTTTTCCAAGGGTTACATAAGATTCTCGCACACTGATTCAGGATTACAAGCTAAAGCCCTGTTGAGACAAGGCTTGTGAGTTAACAGAACGTCACATCGCCCCCGCGCCACGCACCCTCGTGAGCTCCTCCCACGCGCGGATCACGCCGTCGGCCTCGATACCGAGAATGTTCGGCTTGCCGTCCACCGTGCCCGTGAGCGTGACGGCCGGAGTCGTCGCGCCTCCGGGGCGGTAGATCCAGGGATCGACATGCCCGAACAGCGCGACGGTGGGGCAACCGAGCGCCGCGGCCGCGTGCGCGGGCCCTGTGTCCACCGCAATGAAGCTGCGAGCGCGCTCGAGCAGCGCCAGCAGCCGGGTCACCGGCAGATCGTTCGCAGCGTTCACGGCGTCCGTTACGCCCGCGAGGCTGAGGACGTCGGCGACGAACGAGCTCTCGGCTCCCACACCTGAGAAAACGATCGCCTGGTCCGGGCAGCGTGCGCGCACGCCCCGCACCACCGCCGCCCAGCGGTCCTCGGGCCAGTATTTCGCCGCTCCCGAGCGCGAGCGCAGGCGCCGCCGTGCGACGTGCCGGCTTCCCGGGTGGATGACCATGTAGGGGCGTCCGGTGAGCCCGCGCCCGGCGAGCCAGCCGTCGAGCTCACGCCGGGCGGCGTCGGGAACCACGAGATGCGCCACGCGCGGCACGCCGGGGGCCGCGGGCGGCAGCGATCCTTCGAACGCCGACGGGCTGAGAGCGCCCAGGCGCAGGTACCGGTCCGCGAAATTCTCGCCCTTGAGAAACGGATACCGGGTCGAATCGACGACGTAGTCATCGGGCACGCCGCCGCGCGCGAGCAGCTCGCGGCCCTCGCCGCGGTCGCAGAACCAGGTGGGGCCGGCGCCCCGCGCCCTGAGCCACGCCACCAGCCGCTGCTGGCTGAGGCTCAACCAATACGGCGTGCGTCGGCTGCGCAGGATGAACATCCTACCTACGGCGTGATGCCCGGCCAGCAGCGGCTCGGACCAGGGACCGGAGGCGATGACATCCACCCGCGCGTTGAAACGCGCGTGGAGCTGCTCGAGCAGCACCGTGAGCAGCACCATGTCGCCGAAGGCGCCGCAGCGCATGACGAGCGGCGGCACCTGCGCGCCTCGCGCGGTCATGCGCGCCCCCCGAGCGCCGCGCGCGCGACGCCGAACAACCGATGCAGCTCGCGCTCCATCTCGCCCTCGAGCCGCTCGAGCCCGGCGGCATCCATCACCCGCGGGATGTAACGGGGCGGGCCGATTGCGATGGCGATGCGCGCGAGAAACGGCACGGGGATGACGAACTTGTCCCACTTCACGAGCCAGGCGCGCGAGGCCGCGTACGCCATCGGCAGGATCGGACGCTGCGACATCTGCGCGAGCAAGAGCGCCCCCGGCTTGAACTTGAAGCGTGGCCCGCGCGGGCCGTCGGGCGTGATGACCGGGGAGATACGATCGCGGGTGAGCGCCTGATAGTAATCGCGCAGCGCCCGCGCGCCGGTGTGGGTCGAGGAGCCGCGGATCACGGCGCCGCCGAAGCGCCGCACCATCATGGCGCCGAGCTCGCCGTCGACGGAGGGGCTGATGAGCCAGCCCGGCGCGAGGCCGCGCGCGCGCTGCTCGATGAGAAACTTTCCGCAGTAGAGCTGGTGCTGGTGCCAGTAGCAGGGAATGAGCGATGGCGCGCGCGCGAGCGCCGCCGCCAGATGCTCCTCGCCCTCGATGCGTACCACGCGGCAGGTGAGCCACCACGCCCGTATGAGCGCCACGCCGAGCGGCACCGCCACCGCGTACAGCGCGCGCCGGGCGCGCGTCATGCGCCGGCTCGAGCGGGTCGCGGTGCGATACAGCGTGTTGCGCAGCCTTCCGTCGTCGCCGTCGCTCATGGCGCGAACAGCTCCGCGAGCGACAACGCGCGCGCTTCGAGGCGCCCCACCGGGAGGCTCGTCATGACGCAGGCCGCGGCGCCGGGAAAGAGCTCGAGCGGCAGCGACTTGAGGGCCACGCCGCGGCAGCGCGCGCCACCGGCGACGAGCTCGACGTCGCGTGCCTCCGTGAGGCCGGCGCCGCAGGCCTTGAGCGCCGCCTCGCGCGCCGCCCAGGCGGAAAGCCGCGGCTCGGTGCCGAGCTCGACGTCGAAGCCGACGAGCCCGTGCGCGACCGCCGCACAGCCCACCCAGGGTCCGGAGTGGCTGATGCTGAAGTCAGGCTCGTCCTGCGCCGCCGCCGCCGTGCGTGCGAGATGTGGCTTGCCGCCGTCGGGAAAGGCGAGCTCGCCGGGCGAGACCCGGACGCCCGTGAGCTCGCTCAGCGCGCGCAGCGCGAGCGCCACGCCGGCGAGCGTCGCGGGCGCGGCGGCTGCGTGTGCGGCGACCTCGAGCCGCTTCGCATACGGCAGGCGGGCCGCGAGCGAGCGCGCTCCCTCTTCCGGCCACTGACCGCGCAGGTCCGAGTGATATAAGATTAAGGTTTGGCTTTCAACAGCTTGCATGACCGCCGCCGCGTCCGCGAAGACCCTTCCCCCCGAAGCCGAGCTGCAATTCGACGTGGGCTCCACCGACGATTCGCTGGAGCGCATGATCGAATTGTTTGCCCGCCACGGTGACACTTATCGCGTGTTCGTCCCGGCACGCAAATCTTATACCTATGTCATCCATCACCCGGACGACGTGAAGCGGGTGCTGGTGAGCAATCACAGGAACTACACCAAGGGCCTCGGCCTCGACCGCGTCAAGATCCTCCTCGGCAAGGGCATCATGACGAGCGAGGGCGAGCTGTGGAAGCGCCAGCGCTACATGATGCAGCCGCTGTTCCACCGCCGCGTCCTCACCGGGTTCGCGCAGCTGATCGCGGCCGCCAACGAGCGACGCCTGAGCCGCTGGGAGCAGTTGGCAGCGCACGGCGAGCCGGTGAATCTCACCGACGAGATGAGCGACCTGACGCTCGATATCGTGCTGCGCTCGATCTTCGGCCGCGACCTCGACCGCCTCTCCGGCGAGCTCGGCGGCAATCCCTTCGAGGTGGTCACCCGGGAGCAGAGCCGTGATCTGCAGTTCGCCTACAAGTTCCGCTCGCTCACCAGGCTCGTGGCGCAGCTCATCGCGCGGCGCCGCGCAGAGCCCGAGGAGCATTTCGACTACGTTGCGATGCTGATGGCGGCACGCGACAAGGAGAGCGGCGAGCCGATGGGCGAGCGCGAGCTGATCGATGAGGTCATGACGCTGATCGTGGCCGGCCACGAGACCACCGCGAGCGGGCTCAACTGGACCTGGTATCTCCTGTCGCAGCATCCCGAGGCCGAGGCACGGCTGCACGCCGAGCTCGATGCGGCGCCGGAGATGGCGGCACCGAGCCTCGCGCAGATGGAAGCGCTCTCCTGCACCAGCCAGGTGGTGAACGAGGCGCTGCGGCTCTATCCGCCGGGGTGGCTGCTGTCGCGGCGCACGGTGGCTGCGGATGTGCTCGGCGGCTTCCAGGTTCCCGCCGGCACCAACGTGCTGCTGCCGCTCTACCTGCTGCACCGGCACCCGCGCTACTGGAAGGAGCCGGACCGCTTCGCACCCGAGCGCTTCGCGCCCGAGCACGAGGCCGAGCGGCCGCGCTTCGCCTATATGCCGTTCGCCGCCGGCCCGCGCCATTGCATAGGGGAGACCTTCGCGCTCTATGAGATGCTGATGCACCTCTACAAGGTGGCGCGCCGCTACCGCCTGGTGTACGTGCCCGACAAGCCCTTAGAGCTCGAAGCGCAGATCAACCTCCGTACCCGCCACCCGCTCCACATGAGGCTGGAAGAGCGCCGATGATCAAGGCCACGACGTTGACCGAGGTGCTCGAGGCGAACCGCGCCTTCCCGCGCAGCATCACCTACCTCGAAGGCGAGAACGAGTCGCGCAGCGTCTCGGCGGGCGAGCTCTACGAGCGCGCCCTCGGCATCCTCTATCACCTGCAGCGCATCGGCGCGCGCCGCGGCGACAAGCTGATCGTGTTCCTCGGCAACAACGAGCAGTTCATCGACGTGTTCTGGGCGGCGATCCTCGGCGGCATCGTGCCCGTGCCGGTGGCGCTCGGCATCAGCGAGGAGCACCGTCACAAGGTGCTGCGCATCGCGCGCCGGCTGGGGACGCCCTACCTCTACACCGAGCGCCGCACGCTCGAGCGCATCGGCGCCTTCGCAGCCCAGGTGAGCGAGACGCCGCTGTTCGAGAAGCTGCGCGGCCGAACCTTCCTGGTCGATGACCTCGACGACATCTCGCGCGCCGGCTCGATCCAGCGCGCCGAGCCCGACGACACGGCCTTCATCCAGTTCTCCTCGGGCTCGACCAGCGAGCCCAAAGGGGTGGTGCTCACCCACCGCAACATCATCGCCAACTGGCGCGGCTCGACCGAGGCGGCCGGCTTCAACGAGAACGACGTGAGCCTCTCGTGGATGCCGCTCACCCACGACATGGGGCTGATCGGCTTTCACCTCGTCATGTTTGCGAACCGGGTGCACTCGCACTTGATGCCGACCGAGCTCTTCATCCGCCGCCCGCTGCTGTGGCTCCAGCTGGCGTCGAAGATCCGCGCCACGATCCTCTGCTCGCCGAACTTCGGCTACAAGCATTACCTGAAGGTGCTCGGCGAGCGTCCCGTCGAGGGTCTGGATCTCTCCTCCGTACGCCTCATCTTCAACGGCGCCGAGCCGATCTCGGTGGAGCTCTGCGATGAGTTCCTGACGCGCCTCGCGCCCGCACGCCTCGGCTGCAACTCCATGTACCCGGTGTACGGGCTCGCGGAGGCCTCGCTGGCGGTGAGCTTCCCGCCGGTCGGCGCGCCGCTGAAGACCATCACCCTCAATCGGCATCGCCTGAATCCCGGCGATCCGGTGGAGCCGGTGGCCGCTGAGGACCCGAATGCACTGCGCCTGGTGAGCGAGGGCAAGGCGATCCCCTACACCCGCGTACGCATTGCGGGCGACGACGACCGGGAGCTCCCGGAGGATCGCATCGGCCACGTGCACATGACGGGCGAGAACGTCACGCGCGGCTATTACGAGGACAGCGCGGCGAATGCCGCCGCCTTCACCGCCGACGGCTGGCTGCGCACCGGCGACTTAGGGCTCGTGCACGCCGGCGATCTCTACATCTCCGGGCGCGCCAAGGAAATCATCTTCGTCAACGGCCAGAACTACTACCCGCACGATCTCGAGGCGATCGCGCAGCGCGCGCCCGGCCTCGAGCTCGGCAAGGTGGTCGCCTCGGGCGTGCGCTTACCGCGCGCCGAGACCGAGCAGCTCGTGGTGTTCGTGCTGCACCGGAGCGGGGTTGCGGATTTCCTGCCGCTCGCAACTGCGGTGTCGCGGCTCATCAACGAGCAGACCGGTCTCGAGGTCGCGGAAGTTGTCCCCGTCAAGCGCATCCCCAAGACCACGAGCGGCAAGATCCAGCGTCACCTGCTCGAGGAGAGTTACGTCGACGGTGAGTTCGACGCGGACCTCGCCGAGCTCGCGGCCCTCAAGGCCGCACAGCGGAGCCCTGAGCACCGCGAGCGCAGCGAGCTCGAGGAGCAGCTGAAGACGATCTGCGACGCGGCGCTCGAAGGCAAGCGGGTCGATGTGAACGACAACCTCTTCGAGGTCGGCGCGAGCTCCTTGAAGCTCATCGAGATCCACGAGCAGATCGACCGGCTCTACCCCGGCCAGATCGACCTCACCGAGCTCTTCGACTTCCCGACGATCGCCGAGCTCGCGAAGCACCTCGAGACCAAGCTCGCTACCTGAGGGCGTAGCGGAAAACTGGCGGGCGCGGTGCATTTCGTGTCTATAATCATGCAATTATGGAGCCTGAAGTATTTTCCACCACCGCGACGCCGGGCCGCTGCGAGCGCCGCCTGAGCGGGTGCGGCATCCGCCCTACGGCCCAGCGCGTGCGCATTGCGAGCCTGCTGCTCTCGGCCCCGCAGCATCTTTCCGCGGAGCAGATCCTCGCCAACCTGCGCTCGAGCGGCGCCCGGGTATCCAAGGCCACCGTCTACAACACGCTGAACCTCTTCGCCTCGCACGGCCTGATCCGCCAGCTCTCGGTCGACGGGTCGCGCGCCTGGTTCGATTCCAACGTCGACCCCCACTATCACTTTCACGATCTCGCGAGCGGCGCCCTGATCGACGTGCCCGTGCCGGAGGTCGAGTTCAGCCGCCTGCCCGCGCCGCCCCCCGGCACCGAGGTCGCGGGCATCGATCTCGTGATCCGGCTGCGGAAAAAGCCGTAGCTTTTCCGTAGAATTGCCGCTCTCCCGGGGCCGGGATAGCTCAGTTGGTAGAGCAGCGCATTCGTAATGCGCGGGTCGTAGGTTCGAGTCCTATTCCCGGCACCACCCCCGCGCAGCCCCGGCGGCTGACGCCATCCTGCTATGCTTCGCGCCCCTCGGCCCGTCGCCCGGGCACGTCCCTTCGCCGCGTCAGGGGCGGGAAATACTGTTCGTTACGATTAAACTCCGGCGCAACACGCCGGATCTAAGCCAGTGGCGCGGCTTGTGAGCGTTAAGGGACGGATTTAAAAGGAATCTCCGTGGGTACCAACCCGGAACACATGAGCAGTCACGGCGACGACGAACAGGTCACCTGGATCGGGCGCGACCGAGGGGGCTTCGACCGCATCCCGCCGGCCGAGCCCACTACGAAAGCCGAGCCCACCACGAAGCCGGTTTCCCCCATCGGGCTGCCGGCCGATCCGCGCACCCGCTGGATCGCCATCGGCGTCGGGGTGCTCGCCGTGCTGGGTGCGATCGTCTGGGCGACTCACCGCGGGGGTCCCGCGCACGTGGCGCTGGCCGATCAGCAGGACATCCCGCTGATCTCGGTCGTGACCCCCGGAATCCGCTCCGTTACGTCGAACGTGACCTTCACCGGCGCGATCTTCGCGCGCTATGACATGCCGATCGGCAACGACGGCGACACGGGCCGCATCGTGGCCGTGTACGTCGAGGCCGGCGATCACGTCCAGAAGGGTCAGCTCCTCGCCCGGATCGACGACTCGGTGCTCGCCCCGCAGGTGAACCGGCTCGAGGCCTCGCTCGAGCAGGCGCAGGCGCAGGCGGCTCTTTCGGCCGCTGAGTACAAGCGCGCACTCGGAGTCCAGGCCGCGGGCGCACTCTCGGCCGAAGACATCGAGAAGCGCCGTGCCACGGCCGTGACGGATGCGGCTAACGTCAAGGTCGCCTCCGCGCAGCTCGCGGAGGCGCAGGCGCGGCTCAACCGCACGCGCATCATCGCCCCGATCGCCGGAACGGTGCTGACGCGCCGCGCCGAGGTCGGCATGATCGCGAGCCCCGGCGGCGACGCCCTGTTCCGCGTCGCGAGCGGTGGTGAGGTCGAGATGCGCGGCCAGCTCGCCGAGCAGGATCTGGCGCAGGTCAAAGTGGGTGATCCGGCGACCGTGCGCCTCACCGGCCTGCCACAGTCCTTCGATGGCAAGGTGCGCCTCCTCGGCGCCGTCATCGACCCGCAGACCCGCCTCGGCGAGATCCGCATCGCGCTCACGCCTGATGCGGCGCTGCGACCCGGCGCCTTCGCACGCGGCACGGTCGCGGTCGGCAACGCGCAGCGGCCGGTGGTGCCGCAGACCGCGGTGCTCACGGATACCCAGGGCAGTTACGTGTTCATCGTCGACGGCCAGGACCACGCCGAGCGGCGCGCGGTGCGTGTCGCCGACACGTCCGACGAAGGCGTCATCATCGCCTCGGGCCTGACGGGTAGCGAGCGCGTCGTGGTCACGGCCGGCGGCTTCCTGCACGACGGCGAGACGGTGAAGGTCGCCGCGGCCGTGAATCCGGCCGGCTGACGCTCTTCAGGAGAGGCGCTCGTGAAGAACATCTCTGCGTGGGCGATCCGCCACCCGCTGCCCCCGATCGTTCTGTTCGTGGTGCTGCTCTTCATGGGCATCGTGTCGTTCGTGCGGCTGCCCATCACTGCGGACCCTGACATCTCCTTCCCCGGCGTGTTCGTCACCGTCAACCAGCCGGGCGCGGCGCCGCAGGAGCTCGAAACCCAGGTGATGCAGAAGGTCGAGGGCGCCGTCGCCGGCATCGGCAACATCGACAACATCACCTCCTGGGCGGTCGAAGGCCAGGCGAACATCATGGTGCAGTTCGACATCGGCACGCCGATCGATCGCGCCGTGGCCGATGTGCGCGACGCCATCGCCCGGGTGCGCCCGCTGCTGCCGCTCGGGATCCAGGAGCCGACCGTCCAGCGCGTCAACGCCGACGGCGGGTCGATGGAGTACTACGGGGTGAGCTCGAGCGCGCTCACCGACGAGGAAATCTCCTGGTTCGTCGACAACACCATCACCAAGCGGCTGCTGTCGGTCACCGGGGTCGCGCAGGTGCAGCGCAGCGGCGGCGTCAACCGCGAGATCCGCGTCGAGCTCGACCCGGCCCGCATGCAGGCGCTCGGCATCACCGCCGTCGAGGTCAACGATCAGCTGCGCTCGCTCAACCTCGACTCGCCCGGCGGCCGCGCCCAGCTCGGCGGCGGCGAGCAGTCGATCCGCGTGATGGGCGGGGCGCACACGGCGCTGGCGCTCGGGGAGACGCAGATCGCGCTTCCGGGCGGGCGCTTCGCGCGGCTCTCCGACCTCGCGGACGTGCGCGACAGTGTGGGCGAAATCCGCCAGATCGCGCGCCTCAACGGGCGTCCCGCCACCACCTTCGGCGTCGTCAAGGCCAAAGGGTACTCGGACGTGACCGTCGACAAGGGCATCCAGGCGGAACTCGCCAAGATCCGCAAGGAGAACCCGCAGGTCTCGATGGCGCTGATCTACACCAGCGTCGACTACACCGAGGACACTTACCACTCGGCCATCAGTGCGCTCATCGAGGGCTCGATCCTCGCGGTGCTGGTGGTGTTCCTGTTCCTGCGCGACCTGCGCGCCACGCTCATCTCCGCGCTCGCGATTCCGCTCTCGGCGATCCCGGCGTTCGCGTTCATGCAGGCGATGGACTTCACGCTCAACTCGATCAGCCTGCTCGCGCTGTCGCTGGTCGCCGGCGTGCTGGTGGACGATGCCATCGTCGAGATCGAGAACATCGTGCGCCACATGCGCATGGGCAAGAGCGGCTACCAGGCAGCTCTCGATGCCGCCGACCAGATCGGGCTCGCGGTGGTGGCGACGTCGGCGACCATCATCGCGGTGTTCCTGCCGGTGAGCTTCATGGGTGGCCTCACCGGGCAGTACTTCAAGCAGTTCGGGCTCACGGTCGCCGCGGCGGTGTTCTTCTCACTGCTGGTCGCCCGCCTCATCACACCCGTGCTGGCTGCCTATACGCTCAGGTCCGACGGCGTCGCCCACCATGCCGACGGACCGATCATGGCCTGGTATCAGCGCGTGCTGCGCTGGTCCACGCTGCACCGCTGGAAGACTGTGCTGGCAGGTCTCGGAATCTTCGTGCTGTCGATCGTCGGGGTGGCGCTGGTGCCCTTCTCCTTCATTCCCGAGGCGGACAGTGGCTTCTCCTGGGCGAGCGTCGAGCTGCCTCCCGGGGTGCGACTCGAGGAGACCGCGGCTGCGACCGCCGCCGCCTACCGCATGCTCGCGCGCCAACCCGAGGTGCGCGATGTGGTCGAGCAGGTCGGGAACGGCGACGAGGGGGTGCGCGCGGGCGAGCTCGACATCGCGCTCGTAGCCAAGTCGCAGCGCAAGGTCACCCAGCGTCAGTTCGAAGATCGTATGCTGCAGGAGTTCAAGAGCATCCCGGACGCACAGATCCACTTCAACCGCAACGGTAACGGCCGCGACGTCAACATCTACATCACCGGGGATGATCCGCAGCTCACCTACAACACCGCCCGCAAAGTGGTGGACGAAATGGCGACGCTGCCCTTCGTGCGCGATGCGCGCATCAACAATGACCTGCCGCGCCCCGAGATCCTGATCCATCCGCATCTCGATCTCGCCTCACAGCTCGGCGTGACCGTCGAGACCATCAGCGACACGATCCGCATCGCCACGCTCGGCGATCTCGACCAGAACAGCGCCAAGTTCTCGCTCGCCGACCGCCAGGTGCCGATCCGCGTGAGCCTCACCGAGGACAGCCGCAAGAGCCTCTCGACGCTCGAGAACCTGCCGGTGCCCACCTCCAAGGGCGGCACCGTGCCCCTCAAGGCGGTCGCGGACATCACTTTCGGCGAGGGCCCGACGCGCGTGCGCCGCTACAACCAGAGCCGGCGCCTGTTTATCGATGCGGACCTGAAGGGCATGGAGCTCGGGCCGGCGATGAAGGCCATCTACAATCTGCCGACGCTCAAGAACCTGCCCCAGGGCGTGCATCGCGTCGAGGTGGGCGATGCCAAGTACATGAACGAGCTGATCACCAACTTTGTCATCGCCATGGGAACCGGCATCCTCATGGTGTTTGCGGTGCTGGTGCTGCTGTTCGCGCGGGTGCTGCAGCCGATCACCATCCTGTTCGCGCTGCCGTTCTCGATTGCGGGGGTGGTGCTGGCGCTGGTGCTCACCGGGTTCTCCGCCTCGCTCGGCGTGTTCATTGGCCTCCTCATGCTCATGGGCATCGTCGCCAAGAACTCGATCCTGCTGGTCGACTTCGCCATCGAGGAGATGCGCGCCGGCGCCGACCGCGTCACCGCGATCCTCGAGGCCGGCCACAAGCGGGCGCGCCCGATCGTGATGACGACCGTCGCCATGGTCGCGGGCATGATGCCCGTGGCGCTCGGACTCGGCGGCGACACCGCCTTCCGCCAGCCGATGGCGATCGCGGTGATCGGCGGGCTCATCACCTCGACCGGCTTGACGCTGGTGATCGTGCCGGCGGCGTTCACGCTCATCGACGACATCGAGCGCTGGCTCGCGCCCAAGGTGGGCCGGGTGCTGGTAGCGCAGCCGCCGCCGCAGCCGGCCGAGCCTGGGTCCCGGCCGCGTCCTGTAACCTAGAGGGCATGCTCGCCGAGGTCGCGCCCCGGGTACCCGTTTCCCCCGCACCGCCGCGGCCGGCCGCAAGGCCGGCCTGGTGGGTGCGCGTGCTCTCGCGTGTGCCGCTCGCGGCTCTTTACGGCATCACCGGCTTCGCCGGCTGGCTCGCCTATCGCATCGTTCCCTACCGCGCGGGGATGATCGAGGGGAGTCTCGCCAAGGCCTTCCCGGAGCTCTCCGAGAAGGAGCTGCGCGCCGTGCGACGCCGCTACTGCCTCGGCTTCGCGCAGATGCTGGCGGAGCTCCTGAAGGGTGCCGCACTCACGCCCGCCGAGATCCGCCGCCGGGTGAGGATCGTGAACCTCGAGGAGCCGCAGGCGCTCCTCGCACAGGGCCAGTCGGTGCTGCTCGTGGCCGCGCACCAGTGCAACTGGGAGTGGATGCTGCTCGCCCTCTCGCTCGAGCTCGGCTATCCGCTCGATGCGGCCTACAAGCCGCTCGTGAACCCCTGGGCGGAGCGCGAGATGGGCAAGCTCCGTACCCGCTTCGGCAGCCGCCTGGTGCCCGCGCAGGAGCTGCTGCCCGACATCCTCAAGCGCCAGGCCGTCACGCGCGCGGTCGCGATGGTCGCCGACCAGGAGCCGACCAAGTCCGAGCGCAAATACTGGACGCGGTTCCTCAACCGCGACACCGCCTTCTACATGGGGCCCGAGGAGATCGCGCGGGTGACTCGCTTTCCGGTGTTCTTCATCGCCATGCGGCGCCGGGCCCGGGGCTACTACGAGATGGAGTTCCTGCCGCTCGCCGCCGCCGGCCGTGCCATGCCGGCCGGCACGCTCACCGAGCGTTACGCGCGCCTGGTCGAGGAGCAGATCCGCGCCGCGCCGCCTGACTGGCCGTGGTCGCACAAGCGCTGGAGGCTCAGGAAGTCGGTCTACCAGGACCGCTGAAAAAGAAAGCCGGCTCGCGCTTCCTGCACGGGCCGGCCAGAGGGGACCTGTCGCTTCAATTGCCGGCGGTCGCTGCATCCGGGCTGATCGCTCCGCGAAGCGCGGCGGCGGGCGCGCTCGAGGCCGCGACGGACACCGAAAGCCTCCCGGCCTCGAAGCTCTCGACATCCGCCGCGCTGATGCGGGCGAGCTCGGTCGAGAAGTGGCCCATCTCGACGGGGCTCCTGGCGAGCTCGGCGAGCGGTATACCCGCGGCCCCGCTCAGCACGCTGGCGGCCGTCGCATCCTCGACACCCGCGGTGTTGACGTGCACCGTCAGAGTCCCGGCGCGCGTGTCGACTGTCGTTGCGGCGACGCCGGAGGCGCGCAGGCCGAGAGCGGCGGCCTCGGGCGAGGCGTCGAGCCCGGAGAAAGTCACCCGCACGCTCTCGGGGGCGAGCTGTCCACGGATCTCACCGTTCGGGTTGGCGTCGGACGTCGCGATGACATAGAGCCGGCCCTGCACGAACGCGCCGGCCTGCTCTGCGCTCAGCGTGACATTGGGCGGCACCACGAATTCACCGGCGCTGCCGGCGCGCGGCACGAGCGTGACCACGGCCTCCCCGGCCGAGCCCGCGAAGCCCTGGTTGAGGGACACCGTGCGCGCGGTCATGCCGCTCAAGGTGACGGTGCCGCTCACGGCGCCGGTGTTCGAATCCACGTGAATCCGCGCCATGCCGGAGGCCCTGGAGTCCGGGGTGGGAAAGACCTGCACGGACGACATCACCGCTGCCGCCACCCCACCCGTCACGGTCACCATCACCGCCTGCGAGGTCATCGCGTCGCCCATGCTGTCGGTCGCCTTGGCGGTGAGCGAATGACTGCCGTTGGTCGCCATGGCCGCGTCCCAGTTGACGGTGTAGGGCGAGGTCGTCGCTGTGCCTATCGACG
>Ga0335078_10012005_pt1 | contig 12852 bp, 15 predicted proteins | sample Lox_Sample_32_FD_206711 | JGI IMG/M metagenome (GOLD analysis project Ga0335078, IMG submission 206711) | Soil microbial communities from Loxahatchee National Wildlife Refuge, Florida, United States - Lox_Sample_3.2 | ecosystem: Environmental > Terrestrial > Soil > Wetlands | place: USA... | reverse complement strand
ACTAGCCGCCTAATCTGTACGGCACCGGATGCTCGGTCAAGAGGCGCCGCCTGCGCAGATCTGGTGGACTGTGAACTGTGCGCGCCCGACTGTGGCTGCAGGCTGCGCCTACACCCGGTCGTGCCGGTGCGCGTGTGTGACAGCTCCGCCGAGATCGAGTTCAGGGATGGGACTGCCATGCCCGTGGCCCGGGCGCACGACTGAGGCGACCATGCGGGACGGTCCCCGCGTCATCAGGCCGTGATTTACCCCGTAGTACGGCCATGGTTTGCGCAGTAGCCAGTGCCAGAATGTCCCGCCGCGGCCGCGCGGTCCCGCCACAATGCTGCCGCCCCAGGCCTTGTCCGATTCCTCAACTCTGAGAGGCAGAGGCCGCTTCGAGCCGGTATCCGGCCGGACTTTGACGCTGCCGCCGCGCACCGCCACGTCATCGGCCACAACCTCGATGCCGGGCCTGGTCACCAGGACGAGGCTGCTGCGGGCGGAGGGGTTCAGCCTCCAGGGCAACGCCAAGGTCATAGCGGGTAATCACCCGCCCGAGTTGTCCACCTCGCCCGCCTCCGCACGGCCCCGCTCCTTCAGGAATGAATGGTATCGCCGGCGTCGGCGAGCGAGCTCAGCATCCGGTAGGCAACCGCCCGATGCACACGGTGCTCCTCGAAGCGATCCGCCAGCGACTCGCGCTGGATCCGGTAGGCAACCGCCCGATGCACACGGTGCTCCTCGAAGCGATCCGCCAGCCACTCGCGCTGGTCCATCTGTCACATTTTCGGCTTGCCGGGTGTCATCAGAAGTGACCCCAAACACACACACGACCGATGTGACAGGGAATACAAGGAAGGAGCACGCAATGCGAGTCCTGGTCGTGGGAGCCAGCGGTGCTATTGGCGCCCGGCTCGTTCCTCAGCTCATTGATCAAGGCCACGAGGTGACCGGCACCTTCAGGCCGGCGAGAAGCGCCGGGCGTGTACGGATGCTCGGCGCGGAGCCGATCGCGCTCGACCTGCTCGACGCGCGCGCCGTCCGCAAGGCCGTCTTCGAAACCGAGCCCGAGGCGATCGTCCATCAGGCGACCGCTCTGGCGGGTGTGCGCTTCTCCAGGAACCTCGACCGTAGCTTCGCGCCCACCAACCGGCTTCGGACCGAGGGCACCGAAGCCCTGCTGGCCGCCGCGCGCGAGGCAGGCGTGCGTCGGTTCGTCGCGCAGAGCTTCGCCAGCTTCCGCTACGCGCGCGAGGGCGGGCCGGTCAAGTCCGAGGACGATCCGCTCGACCCTGCTCCGCCGGCAGGGGCGCGCGAGACCAGCGCCGCGATGCGTCATCTTGACCGGGCTGTCACGGACGCCGGCGGGATCGCGCTTCGCTACGGCGGCTTCTACGGCGCCCCCACCGACGGGCTGCTGGAGCTTGTGCGCAAGCGGCGGTTCCCGGTCGTCGGCAACGGCGGCGGCGTCTCCTCGTTCATCCACCTCGATGACGCCGCCGCAGCGACCACGCTCGCGCTCGAACACGATCGAGCCGGCATCTACAACATCGTCGACGACGAGCCCGCCCCAGTCCGCGAGTGGCTGCCAGTGCTCGCGAACGCGCTCGGCGCCAAGCCGCCCCGCCACATCCCCCGCTGGCTCGCGCGGCTGGTCGCGGGCGAAGGCGCGGTGATGATGGGAACCGAGTCCCGCGGCGCTTCCAACGCCAAGGCCAAGCGAGAACTCGGCTGGACGCTCCGCTACCCAACCTGGCGCCAGGGCTTTACCGCGGCCTACGGCCAGCCGAAACCGCTCAAGGCCAGGGCGTGACGCAGCATGGCCGCACGCAAGCCGGCGTCCGCGCCGTCGAAGGCTTCCGCAGCCGCTGGGCTCTGGGTATGGTCTGTGAGTTCGGCATCGAGACGGTGCCAACCGCGTTGACGACAGCGTTTTCTGGCGGGTAGCGGCCCCGGCAACGGCCCCGGCCAGCTCGGGCAACGCCACACCGCCCATTGCCGCCTGCTGCGACGGATGAGGGCAACCCACCAGCTGAGTGAAGGCGGTCTCCCTACTGACCCTCGCTCGTTCTCACGTCACGTGGCAGCATCGTCGCATGACGCAGCGGGTCGGTCCGCTATTCTCGCCGACGCTGCCCGGCGAGCGGCGGCCGCCGCACCAGCAGAAATCTCGCGCAGGCACTTCGGGGCCGCCGTTAGCATCACCTACACGAAGCACATCTCGGCGTCACGCCACTCGTTGCCAACGAGACGGTCGCAGGTCGGGCAGTACCACCGCGCCTCGATCGGGGTGCCGCATGCGGGGTGGCGTGGCGTTTCCGCCGGGTCGGTGTGCCTGGCTCCCCAGTGCGCCAGGAGGCGGAGCGCGCCGGCCAGTTCCTTGCCCTCGGCGGTCAGCTCGTAGGCGGAGCGGGGCGGCCGCTCGGAATAGGGCCGGGCCACCAGCAGCGCGTCCCGCTCGAGCCGCTTGAGGCGCTCGGACAGGATGTTCGCAGCGATACCCGGGATCTGGTCGAGCAGATCGTTGAACCGGCGCGGCCCGGTGAGCAGCGCCTGCACCACTAGCAGCGTCCACCGGTCGCCGACCCTGGCCAGCGCCTCGGCGAGCGGCGACGAGGCGTTCTCCCGTTCGCCCATGCACCGATCCTAGCTGCCATGTTGACACCTCAGTTGTTAGTAGTAGTTTGCAAGTTACTACTAGCTGGGAGGCGTAGCAGGGATGGCGATCCTCGACGAGATACAAGCAACCATCGCGGCGCTGGCAGAGGGCACCGGCTCCTCGATCGTCGGCATCGGGCAGCGCTGGGGCGTCGGCTCCGGCATCGTGATCGGCGGGGGGCGGGTGCTGACCAACGCGCACAACGTGCGCGGCGATGAGGTGGCGGTCACCTTCCCCGGCGGACGCAGGGCCGAGGGCAGCGTTGCCGGGCACGACATCGACGGCGACCTCGCCGTCGTCGAGGTCGATACCGACGGGTCTGCGGCGCTGCCGTGGGTCAGCACGCCCGCCGGGATCGGGATGCCGGTCTTCGCCTTGGCTAACCCGGGCGGGCGTGGGCTGCGGGTGACGTTCGGGTTCGTCTCCGGGATCGACCGGACCTTCCGCGGCCCTCGCGGCCGCCGCATTACCGGCAGCATCGAGCACACCGCGCCCTTGCTGCCCGGTTCCTCGGGCGGCCCGGTGCTAAACGCCGAGGGACAGCTGCTCGGCATCAACACCAACCGCCTCGGCGAGGGCTTCTATCTGGCCATACCAGCCGACGAGGCGTTGCACGGCCGGATCGATGCGCTCGCCCGTGGCGAGTCCGCGGCGCCGCTGCGGCTTGGCATCGAAATCGCCCCCCGGCACGTGGCCAAGCGGCTCCGCCGCGCCGTCGGCCTCCCCGACACCGAAGGCCTGCTGATCCGCGAGGTAGCGGCGGACAGCCCGGCCGCACGCGCCGGCCTCGCACAAGGCGACCTGATCGTCGCGGCCGCAGGCCGGCCGGTACGCACCATGGACGACCTGTTCGACGCGCTGCAAGCGGGGCGCGCCGGCAGCATCGAGATGAACGTCGTGCGCGGCACCAGCGAACGGACCATTCACGTGCTGTTCGGCGACAGCGGTCAGCCCCGCCAGGAAGCCTGAATTCCCGCCGCCCGGAATGGCAACCGTCACACGCGGACGCGCCGTCACCGGCCCATCCTGGGTTACATGAGCAGCCCGACACTGAAGTAGTCATCTTCTGCAGTGACCAGTGACTACGCCACGGACGCCCTGCCAATTCCCAGCCCGGCTCGGGCGACGACGACGATCTCAGCGCTGAGGCCGCCAGCCGATTCGTTGCCGTGCCTGGCTGCCTGGCTTCCTGCCCTCGCCGCGATCGTGTTATCGACCGCGGGGCACGCCCCCGGATCGGCCCGGTGGGCGCTGGCGTCGGCGGGGCGCAGGGAGGATAAGGCCCCGTCGGCCCTTTCCGGCCAGATTTAATTGACGAATAGTGTTATCGCGGCAAACTGGCACGCCGCGGCGGCGCAGACAAAGGCGTGGAAAACCTCGTGGTAGCCGAACACCGACGGGTACGGGTCGGGCCGCCGACGATGGTAGAAAATCGCACCGGCCGTGTAGAGCAGGCCACCCGCGAGCATCAGCGCTCCCGGCGCCGGACCGGCATGGAGCCACACCTCCGGCAAGGCAAGTCCGGCCGCCCAGCCCAGCCCGACGAACGTCGCGCCGACCACAACCTCCGGTGCGCTCATCCACGCCATGTGGATCGCGGTCGCCGCGAGGGTGAGTGCCCACAGCACGATCAGGCAGACCAACCCGAAAGCACCGCGTGCAGCGAGGAGGAATGCGGGCGTTGCCGTGCCGGCGATGAGGAAGAAGATCATCGCGTGGTCCAGGCGCTGCAGGCGCCGACGCCACCCGACCGTCCAGGTGCCGCGGTGATACAGCGCGCTGATCCCGAACAATCCGCTCACGCTGGCAGCGTAGATGGCGGTGGCCGCGACCCGCGTGACCCCGTGCACACGGCCCAGCAGCAGCGTGCCGCCCACCAGCGACGCCTCGAACCACAGCAGGTGCAGCCAGCCGCGCAGGACTGGCTTGGTGTAGTAGACACCGCGCCGGGCATCATAGAACGAATCCACCGCCGACGGTGGCGCTGGTGCCGCTGGGCTGGGGTCCCTTACCGTCACCATCGACCTCCCGTTCGTGCCAGGACCCCCGGTGGCCGCCGATGCCGCCGATGTCCGCCACCCAGTGTCGCGCACAGCCGGTCATGCGTGTGCCGCCACGGCGCAGACCGCCCGTCCATTGCGAGCCGAGACCGCGAGACTCAGCGTTCTGCTCGATCAGCAGCGGGCCCCGCTCGCGGTCCCCGTCGACGGTGGCGTCGGTCTGCCCGGCAGGTTCGCCGACGGCGGCGCCTCGAACAGCGGCAGCGCAGCCGCTCGGCGATCAGCCCGCCCAAGGAGTGACCGACCACGAACCGGTTCCGCTGGCAGCGCTGACGGTCGCCGACCCGCCGATCAGCGCTTACGTATCAGCGCATGCTCATCAGCTTCGCGATAGCAGGTCGCGGACGACCAGCGTCGCGGCAGCGGGTGATCCTCTGACGAAGCCGAAGAACGGCCCGAAGTCTTGTGTAGCTGAGAAACCCGTGATGTACAGCCCGTCGAGGCTCGTCTGAAAAGCGTCGTCCAAAACAGGGAAGCCGTTGGACAATTCGACTTCCTCCAGCACACCCGCCAGGTAGGGGACTTTGGCGAGATCGGCACGGTATCCCGAGGCGAACACCACGCGGTCGACAGCCAGCGGGGTTGAGTTCGAGAGCAGCACCCGCACCTCATCATCGCCTCCGGCTGGGGTGACTTCGACGACCTCCGTTCCGGGCCATCGGCTGATCCCCTTCCATTCCAGCCGGGGAGTTAGCCAGTACTCAAGCGTAAGCCTGCCCACTTCCCAAAAGCGCCTGACGATCGCATCCTGTTCGCTTTTGGGACGGCTGCGCCAATATCTGCGCACGCTGAGCGTCTGCTCGACGTGGGCGTCGACGAATTCCCAGCTGACCCGGTCGAAGCGCGGGATGCCGTGACGGTGGACGATGTCGATGCGCGCGGCGCCGTGCTCCCGGATCAACGCGGCCCACTCGTACGCGCTCTGCCTCCCGCCGATGATCAGGACCCGCGCTCCCGCCATGTCGTCGAAGCGCACCAGGCTGCAGGTGTGAGCTGCGCATCCAGGGGTCAGCGATGACGCCCAGCCAGGAAGGTTCGCATAATGGCGGATCCCCGGCGCGGCTACAACGGCGACCGCGCGAATGCACTCACCGCTTTGAAGCGTCGCCTCGAACCGGCCATTTGACTTGGTCAGGGTGTCGACGAACTCTTCGCGGACCTCGATTCCCTTGGCCTTCTGGAACCAGTCGGCATAATCCAGGAAGACGCTGATCGGAATTGGATCGACCTCACCCGGCTGGATCCCCCGGTCCTCCAGATATGCCTTCAGCGTGTGGACCGAGGCGCCGTCGAGGTGCCAATCCGGCCCCGACCGAAGGAACATGCCCGCGGGCATGTTCTCCCGCCAGAAACCCATAGGCCGACCCAACACCATGGTGTCGATACCACGCTCGCGCGCATACGCTGCGGTCGACAGCGCGTATGGCCCCGCGCCGACAACGAGCAGCTGCGTCTCCATGACCTAGGCCGCTTCACTCCCAGCTGTTCCGAGATTCCCGGCCGTTCCGAGCCCCGGTAGGGCAACACTATAGTGGACTCCGGGACGAAACATCCGTGCAGCGGCGCTCGGGAATCGTCTCCGCGCTCAGGACACCAGTCGGCACGTCCGGCTCCGCTTTGCGCAGCCGCTCCGCCGCTCGGCGCCGTCGCGACCGGGCGAGCGATAGCCAGAGCCAGTGTCGCGCGGATGGAGGTCGACTACGTGGTAATGGGGCACGTGTTGCAAGCCGGAACCGACCAGATCACCTCCCGCCAGGCAGCGATCGGGCCCGGATTCTGAAGGAGGTCCCAGGATCACGCTGAACAACGACGTGTGCCTGTGGTTTTCCGAGGTGGTCAAGGACAGCGCGGCTGGCGTGCCAGCCGTCGACGTCGTCCCTGTCCGCACCGAGAACGACCTCGCTGTCGTCGCGATATTCGTCCAAAAGGCTTTGGGCGCCGACCCGGCCGACGACGTAGGCGTGCCCGTGACGCATGCGCAGCACCGTCGGGCCGACCCGTGGCCGCCCAACCCGCCAACCGACAACTCGCCGCCCGGCTGCAGGGTGCTCATCGTGGCTCCCGCACCGACCGACCAGCGCTCAGTTCGCCGCTGCCAGCCAATCCGCGGCGGTCACCATTGTGGCGCCACGCCCTGAGGATCTTCCGGACGGGCCAGGCGGCTCACCCGGTAGCGGTGCGCACGGCACGATGTCACCGGGTCACAGCGCCGCCGCGGCGCCATTTCCCGGGCATGTCGGTAATACCATGCCGCCGCCGACCCGGGTACAGGTCATCGAACTCGCCGTCCTTCACCCCGGCCAGGAACGCCGCGACCTCTGCGCGGGTATAGATCAGGGCCGGCCCGGACGGATGACGGGAGTTGCGGACAGCGATCACGCCGCCCGCCAGCTCGGCGACCTCCACGCAACATCCGCTGGGATTGCTGACCCGGCTCTTACGCCAGCGAGCCGCCAGCTGATCGGCCGGGACACCGTTCTTGGCCTGCATCATCGCTCTCCAGATCGGCTACGGGGCAATGCGCGTGCCACGCGCACGCGGTGGTAGCGCCGAAATGATCACTTGCACGATGCAGGTTAACAGTTCCGATGCATGTGCATATGGATTTGCAGAAGTTTTATTGTCATAGCTCCATGCATGGGGTGAGATGCGGCTTTTACGCGTGTTCCCTGCCACGACGAGAGTGGCCGGACGGCGATGCCCTTACCCCTGGCAGCCAGCGCGGGCAGCCGCGCAGGCTGGCACTGGCCGGAGCCCGGCCGCTGAGATGGCCGCCGTGGCGAGCGGGAACCGGCCGCTGACGCCAGATCCCGCGCCCAGGGCTGGACCCGCTATCCGCGGATCGCCACCCGCACGCCGGGCGCCGATGCACCGCGGCGATGACGAGGATCCCGTCGTGGGAGCCGGAGGGCCGCTCCTTGCCGCCGATGCCGACCCGCCGGCCCGACGCGAGCAGATGGCGGCGGCGAACGGCGGCAAGCCGCCGGCCGCCAAGGTCACCTGGTCGTTTTGCTTCGAGCAGGCCAACCGGCTGTCGCCGGATGGCGGCGCTCCATTGTTGCTGGCGCTTGCTGCGCTTCTTGACGGCAATGGGATGCCCGGTGCGCTCTTCACCACGTCGGCGGCGTGCAAGTGCCTTGCGGGAGATAGCGGCGCGGGCCGGGCGGATCGGGAACGTGCCTGGGACCTGCTGCTGCTTCTGCGGCGGTCGGGTTTGCTGGCCATCGATCTGGCAGGCAGCCAGGCGACGGTCCGGATGAGCCGGGCGGTACGGGCGGCGGTCCGAGCGGAGACGCCCAGGGGAATACTTGAACGGGCGGCGAGCGCGGCAGCGGACGCGCTGCTGGAGGTGTGGCCAGCAGGTGAGCCGCAGGCGTGGCTGTCTGAGGACTTGCGGTCGTGTGCGGCGAGCCTTCAAGCGGCTGCCGGAGACCTGCTGTGGGCGGGTGGCTGTCACCCGCTGCTGCTGCGAGCCGGCCAAAGCCTCGATACCGCTCGTCTGACCGTCCCGCCGCCGCGTACTGGAGGAACCTGGCCGCAGTCAGTGGCCGGGTCCTTGGGCCCGGCCACCCGAACACCGCGCCGGCCAGCGAGCGACTGGCCGGCGCCTATCTGACTGCCGGGCGGGCGGCGGAGGCCGTTTCATGGTTTCGGTAGGTCCTGGCCGCCCGGTCTGGCGAGCCCGGGAAAGATCATCCCGGCACCATTGCAGCCCGGCACAATCTCGGCCATGCCTTGGTCGCCGCGAACCAGCTCACAGAAGCGATCACCGTCCTGGACCAGGCGGTCGGCGATTACGAGCGCACTCGCGGTCCTGACCATCTCGATACGGCCGGCGCGCGGCAGGATCTCGCTGCCGCGTACCGCGCCGCGGGGCAGTTCGCAGACGCGATCCGGTTGTACCAGCACACGCCGGCCCGACCGCGAGCGTATTCAGGGACCACGGCATCCCGACGCCATGAAGACCCGCCAGCAGCTGGCCGACGCCTACCTGGCCGATGGCCAGATCAAGAATGCTCTTTCCCAATACAAACGGGTTCTGGCCGACCGGGATTGCGTCCTTGGCCGCGCCCATCTGGACACGATCGCTGCCCGCGGCAGCCTCGGGTCCGCGTATCACGCGGCCGGCCGGATGGGCTCCGCGCTGCAGCTGTACGAGCAGACTCGCACGGATTACGAGCGGGTGCTGGGGCCCGGGCATCCGGATACGCTGGCCTGCTGTGCGAACCTGGCGAACGCCTATTAGAAGGTGGGTCGGCTGAGCGACGCGATGACGCTGCTTCGCGATACCGTCGCACGCTGTGAGCGGGTACTGCCATCAGGGGATCCGCTGACGCAGGTTGTGCGAGAGAGCCTGACGAACATCGCAGGTGGATGACAATGCTTCGGCGGTGCTTTCGTAGCCGCCCGCGGCAGCACTGTCGCCGCCCGCGCGCGCAGGTATACCTGGCAGGTACGACCTCATCGTGTGCGCCCTCGCAATCCACTCGCCCATGATCGCGCCGCGCGTGTGTCCCGGGGTTGGAGACGTCACCCGGGCCGGGCCGTGCTCGAGGAAGTGGGAGGCGGTGGCCGGCGGGCTGCCACAAAATTCCTGCGCTCCCAGGCCGACGCGATCGTGGCGGGCGACTTCTTCGCGGTCGATCCCCTCAACCGCACCCAGGCATGCGTGTCAGCTGCTGCGGGTCCGTGTCCCGAGGGGGACGGCAGCAGCGTGATGATCTCAATGATTAGCGGACCCAGGAATGCTGTTGTAGCCGCCACCTGAGTATATCGACAGCTCTGCAGCAATTTCGGCAGAGGCGGCGGCGCCTTCCAGCCCGCTCCCCGCCTTAAACGCCGCGACGATAGCTGGATAACTACCATTATTCATTTCTGTCGGGAACGCCGCCACGAAATCGGCTGGGACCGGATAGGCCTGGATTCCGTCGCTGGCCGGATCGCTGTCAGCAGTACTAACGGTGCTTCCGCCGAAAGGTGTCTGAAGGTTCAAAGGATTATTGAGATCATGCGGTGTGCCTTCATTGGCGAACCAGTCCACCATTGTCTGGACATTCGCGGTCGTCGTGGGGGCGCCGAGCGCAGCGAGGGCAGCGCCGGCCCAGGCCATTGCCGCCGATCCCGTCAATGCAGTATTTACCGGCAGCCGGGCCAGGCCCGAGGCCGAATTTAAGCCGCCGCGCGCGGGCGCATGATCTGAGGCCCTGCGGGCCGGCGCATGAGACAGCGGGACAAGGGATGGCCGGCGGTGCGGTGGCCGGCCGTGCGGTGGCCGGCGGCGCGGGCGGCCCAGCCGACGCGATCGAGAAGAAGGCGACGGGCCCGGGAAGGGTGCTTGCGCAGCGGCCGCGGTCCCGGCACTGGCAGCCGAACCCGACCCCGCCGCGACCGCGGTGGCAGCGCCGGACGGCCTGGCACCCGTTTGACCGCCGCCGAGGGCCGCGCCTGCCACGTCTATGGCGATGAACGCCGCGACGACGCTGCTGCCGATCACGGTCAGCACCTTGTGCCGCGCTATCCAGGGGCGTTGCTGCCGGCCGCGGAACCGCGGGGCACCGCCAGGCGCCTTACCGCCCTCGTCCAGCTGACCGGCCGAATGCCGCCCCATAACGGGCCTCCCTCGCGCCGCCTCCGGTCCCGGCTCAACCATCTGAGCACCGACCACTGATCTTCCGGCGCCTGGCATGTTACCGCCCATATCGGCTGCCGCGTCGCTTCTCGCCACACACAGCAGATGGCCGAGCTGACCAACGCGGTGAGACGCCACGACCTCACCTCCCGCCGCAAGGCGGGAATGGCAAACGCAGGGCGCGGCTGCTGCAACTCCTCAACGGACCCATGCTCTGGCCCGCCTTCGGCCCGCCTTCGAGAATCGCGCGAGGTAAAGGGGACCTGCTTCCGACCGCCGGCCCGCGCCGTTGGCGACGTCGCGCACGGCACCTTCTCCGCTGTGCGCGTTGGATTCCCAGAGCCTGAAAGCGAGCGCACTATCCGCTCTGATACTCGATTGGGGGTTGACGTGCGCTGTGGCGAACATGATGGACGCGTTGAGGGTTGGCTTGCGGTACTGCTCAAGATCGTCTATCTGCTGACGAGCCGGGTCCTCGGCCTGGTGTTCCGCGGCGACCGGGCGAAGGATGCTGACTGCTCGTGCTTCGGCACTAGAACGCGGCGCTGCGCCGGCGCGCCAGCCGGGCGCGGTATGAGCCGGCCGACCGATGTGGTTCGCCGCATCAGCACGGCGCACTACTATACGGCCTTGCCGCACCTGGGTATCGCGAATATACGGCCTTGCCGCACCTGGGTATCGCGAAGCGCGTCCCCGATGGCGAACACGACGGTAACCGCATCACTGTTATCGACCTCGACCGCGAACTGATCGACCGAAAAACCCTTCCTGGGCGCCCTGATCAACGAATACGCGCGCGCCGCCTGGCACCCCGGCGAACCGCAGATCACCAAACGGATCCTGACCGGAAACAGAGCAGTATCCTCGGGCAGAGTCCAGCCACCCTCTGGCGCAATGCTGCCAGGGGCGGTAGGTGAGCTGCGGTAATACGTTAAGTGATTGCGCCATCCATGCTGGTGACGGGTAGCCGGCGGGATACGTACTGTGATCAGGCGGCGGGTGCCTGCCCGCCGGGTTCCGGACGGGGCGTCAGGGTGACGGTCATGCCAGGGTTGAGCTTTTCGAGCTGGCGGATCTTGTCGCGGGTCTTGCGCCCGGGGTCGAGCTGGTCGTGGTAGTCCGGTCCGAGCTCGATGTAGCGGAAGCCGGGGTCGGCGATGATGCGCCAGGCGATCTCGATGATGGTGCGGGATCCGGCGACGATGGCCTTCTGCTTGCCGCGCCTGCGGGCGTGGCGCCGGTACCGGGCGCCGGGGAAGGTGTCGGTCCTGGCGGCGGTCATGACCGCGGCGCCGGTCGCGCCGCGCAGGTAGGGGTTGCCTTTGCCGGTGCGGCCGGCCTTGCTGGTGGCGCCGGACTGGATGGCGCGGGGAGTCAGCTTTGCCCAGGAGGCGGCGTGCCCGGGGGTGGGGAACTGGGTCATATCGGTGCCCAGCTCGGCGACGATGACCTGGGCGGCGTCGCGGCCGATGCCGGTGATCTCATCGAGCCTGGCGATGACGCCCAGGACCGGCTCGCCGCATCCGGTGCACGGCCCGTCCGGCCCGGCCTGCCCGCAGCTGGTGCACGCGCCGCCCAGGCCGGGCACGTTCTCCAGCCGGGCCTTGATCCGCTCATCCAGTTCGGTGATCTTGGCGGACAGGTCATCGATGAGCTCCAGCAGCATGCCGATCTCGAAGGCGTGGATGTCGCGGAACCGGCCGGTCAGGGCCTCCGCCAGCTCGGCCTTGCTGGCGTGCAGCCGGTAATCGCCGAGCGCGGCCAGCGCGGCGGGGCTGCGCTCGCCGTCCACCAGGGCCTGCAGGAACCGGCGGCCGCTGGCGCCCATCAGGTCCGAGATCACGCTGGAAACTTTCAGCAGCGCGTCTTCGAGGATCTTCTCGATCCGGTTCTGGTGACGGACCCGGTCATGGGTCAGGTTCGCCCGCAGCCGGGTCAGCGCCCGCAGGTCGCGGACGGGCTCTGGCGGCACGAACGAGCGGCGCAGCATGCCCCATTCGTTCAGCTTGCACAGCCACACGCAGTCCAGGTCGGTCTTCGACCGGCCCGGCAGGTGCTTGACGTCGCGGGCGTTGACCAGCCACACCTCCAGGCCCGCCGCCTCCGCCAGGTAATACCAGGTAATACCAGGTAATACCAGATACGCCAGTAGTCGCCGGTTATCTGGGGTTTTCAAGATCAAAAATAACGTTCCCGCAGTTAGCGCTCTCGCGTACGCGTCCGCGACAGGAAGGTCAAAAGCTGCAGCGACGAGGGGTAGTGACGAGATGGGCTCTGCAGTCGGCTGTCTGCGTCACGGACGGTCCTGCAGATAACCCGTCCGCCACAGAGGAAGGAACGGACAAAGCGGGCTGTCACCGGCCGTGGCAGGCGGCTCGCCGGTGACCCCGGATTACGGAGGTGGACTCGAGCACGAGCCGCTCGACGCCCTGGCACACCAGGTGATCCATCAGCGCCACGACCGCGGCGAAGGTCGCGGTCACCTCCCACACCTTCTGGGTACGCCGGGCCGCCCGGGACTC
>Ga0335078_10012004_pt1 | contig 12853 bp, 11 predicted proteins | sample Lox_Sample_32_FD_206711 | JGI IMG/M metagenome (GOLD analysis project Ga0335078, IMG submission 206711) | Soil microbial communities from Loxahatchee National Wildlife Refuge, Florida, United States - Lox_Sample_3.2 | ecosystem: Environmental > Terrestrial > Soil > Wetlands | place: USA... | reverse complement strand
ATGTCGGCGTCGACTTCTACGATACTTATTTCAAGCGGTGTGCCGAGCTCCTCACTGAAGACGGCATCATCCTGCTTCACTCGATCGGCCGATCGGAAGGCCCAGATGTCACCAACCCCTGGATTGCCAAGTACATCTTCCCCGGCGGCTATATCCCGTCGCTGTCCGAAGTCTTGCGCTCGATCGAGCGTGCAGGATTGCTCGTCTGCGATATCGAGATCCTGCGGCTGCATTATGCGGAAACGCTCAGAGCATGGCGCGAACGCTTCATGGCGCGGCGGGAGGAAGCAATCCAGCTCTACGACGAACGCTTCGTGCGCATGTGGGAGTTCTACCTCGCCTCTTCGGAAATGGCTTTCCGCAAGCAGAACCTGATGAACTTCCAGGTCCAGCTGACCAAACGACAGGGCGTCGTGCCGATGACGCGCGACTACGTGACGCGCGAGGAGGCCAAGCTGCGGCGCTTCGAGATGGGGAAAAGGCCGCGTCTGCAGATTGCCGGCGAATAGACCGGACAGAGCAAGCCAAACAGGCCTGGCTCTAGATAGACTGGGCTAATTTCTCAGGCTGAAATGGGACCCATAGGCGGGATGGAGCAGCGCCGGCCGTGCCAGTCGCGCGCGCGTGGCGAGGAGCTCGAGCGGCTCCACCGGACGAGATCGCCATTCGGGGCGCGAAAACTTCTCCATGGCGTCAATCAGACGCGACAGCCACGCGGTCTGCCCGTTTGAGGTCCGCCATTCCGGAAGTTGTTGGCTCATAGCCTTGCCTGTCCGTTCCCGAAAACAATGCTTCTAGATAATTCCCAACGCCACGACCCAGTTCCCAGCCATCATGCCGAAAAGAAAGTCGCCGGTGTGTGACCTAGTTCACAAAGGACCGGGGCGACCCTGCCCTAAATCACCAAAATGGCTCGCAAAACCACTCGATCACTGCCGACGGCACATTCGGATGTCCGCACCGATTATGCCGTGATCGCCATGGCTTCGGGCGCCGCGTTCCTCGCGCTGGTCTATCTCATTCTGATCTGACACGTCCTGGCCGTACGCAGGCTTGCGAAGATTGAGTATCGACCGCGCCGCGGATGGTTCATCGGAATCGCGAAGTTTTTGAGGCACTAGTGGTCCGGCTCTCTAGCATTCGTTTCCCGTCGCAGCGGGCATTCTTGCGAATGTTAGAATCAAAGGACTACCAGCAAGTATAGGTTTCTAGTGGAGTTTACGATTTGACATTCGTTCGACGAACCCGCGGCTAGGCGGGGAGTGAATGTCAAATCCACTCCACTAGCCGCCCCGTGACGACAAACCGCGTCAAGCGCCGCCGCGACACACTTTGTTGATTCCCCAGCGTCGATTGTGTGAATCGGGCATAAGGCCGTTTGCCGCTTCCGCTTAGCCCGGGAGAGGCGCTTTATCGCTGCCCCTTATCTGCCAAACTTTCTCCAACACTGATCGCTCATGCCCTCACTTGATTCGAACGTTCTTAAGCTCGCCCCCGAGGCGGGAACTCCGGCTTACCGCACCGCTCCCCACAATATCGAGGCGGAGCAGAGTCTTTTGGGCGCGATTCTGGTCAACAATGACGCGTTTTACCGGATTTCGGATTTTCTCGAGCCCAAGCATTTCTTCGAGCCGATCCACCAGACGATCTTCGATACCGCCGCCAGCCTGATCCGGATGGGCAAGGTTGCTACACCAGTTACCTTGAAAACCTTCCTGCCGGCCGACACCGATCTCGGCGGCATGACCGTCAGCCAATATTTGGCTCGGCTGGCGGCCGAGGCCACCACCATCATCAACGCGCAGGACTACGGGCGCACCATCTACGAGTTGTCGCAGCGCCGCGATCTGATCCGAATCGGCGAAGACATGGTCAATGTCGCCTTCGATGCGCCGGTGGACTTCGCGCCGCGCAACCAAATCGAGGATGCCGAACGGCGGCTGTACGAGCTGGCCGAATCCGGACGGTATGAGGGTGGGTTTCAGAAGTTCTCGCAGGCGCTCGCCATCGCGGTCGACATGGCGGCCAAAGCCTTTCAGCGCGATGGGAAGCTTTCGGGTATCGCCACGGGCTTGCGCGACCTCGATACCAAGATGGGCGGCTTGCAGCCCTCGGACTTGATCGTTCTGGCGGGCCGCCCTGGCATGGGCAAAACCGCGCTCGCCACCAACATTGCCTACAACATTGCGAAAGCACATCGCGCCGAACTTCAGGCCGACGGCACCCAGAAGACCATTAACGGCGGCATCGTTGGTTTCTTCTCCTGCGAAATGTCCGCCGAACAACTCGCCACGCGTATTATCGCCGAGCGCACCGGTATTCCCTCGAGCCACATCCGCCGCGGCGGCATCACTGAAAGCGATTTCGAGAAGATCCGCGACTATTCGATCGAGTTGCAGTCACTGCCGTTTTACGTCGATGAAACTGGCGGCCTTTCGATCGCACAACTGACGGCGCGAGCGCGGCGACTGAAGCGACAGCGCGGCCTTGATCTGATTGTGGTTGACTACATTCAGCTGTTGCAAGGCTCGAGCAAGCGCTCCGACAACCGCGTCCAGGAAGTCACGGAAATCACGACCAGCCTCAAGGCGCTGGCCAAGGAGCTCAACGTTCCGGTGATTGCGCTGTCGCAATTATCGCGTCAGGTCGAAAGCCGCGACGACAAGCGCCCGCAATTGTCGGATTTGCGTGAATCCGGCTCGATCGAGCAGGACGCCGACGTCGTGATGTTCGTCTATCGCGAAGAATATTATCTTGCCAACAAGGAGCCGCGTCCGGGCACGCCCGAGCACGTGAAATGGACCACCGAAATGGAACTCGCGCATGGCAAGGCCGAAGTCATCATCGGCAAGCAGCGCCACGGGCCGACCGGTACGGTCGATCTCCAGTTCGAAGGCAGCGTAACCCGCTTCGGCGATCTGACGTCTGATCACCATTTGCCCGACCGGACCTATTGAAGCGGCCGCTCGCGGGTTGAACGGCGGCTGCCGCACGCGTAAAATTACGGGATGAACATCGCCTCCGACCCAAGATCGCTTCCGGCCGATTCCATTCTTTCGCCGGAGGCCAACAAAGCGGCGGCGCTGGCTGCCGCCACCGGCGTGCTGACCGTCGACCTCGACGCGCTGGTCGCCAACTGGCGCAAGCTCGAGAAAACCGCCGTTCCCGCCGAGTGCTCGGCCGTCATCAAGGCAAACGCCTATGGCTGCGGCACAGCGCCGGTTGCGCGGGCGTTAGCCAAAGCCGGCTGCAAGACCTTCTTCGTCGCTACCCTTGACGAGGCCGCCGTCGCGCGAGCGGCAGTACCCTCCGCCGTGCTTTACGTGCTCAATGGGTTCACTCAGAACACCGGCGACGCCTACGCCGCTATCGATGCGAGGCCAGTGATTGGCGACCTCAACGAACTCGCCGAGTGGGACGTCTTTTGCCGCCGCACCGGGTGGGCCGGCGGCGCCGCCATTCACATCGACACCGGCATGCAGCGGTTGGGGCTCACCGTCGCGGAGGCACAAGGTCTCATTCCCAGGATAAATGCGGGCGATCACGGCATATCGCTCGTCATGAGTCACCTCGCCTGCGCCGAAAGCCTTCACCATTCGATGAATGCCAGGCAGCTCGCCGCTTTCCGCCAGGTCGCAAGCGCGTTTTCCGGCGTACCCGCCTCGCTTTCGAACTCCTCGGGTATTTTCCTGGGGGGCGCGTTCCAATTTGACATGGTGCGGCCAGGGGCGGCCCTCTATGGCGTCAACCCGACGCCGGAGGCCGACAATCCGATGCTGCCCGTCGTCGATCTGCGAGCCCGCATCGTGCAAATCCGCGACGTCGAGCGCGGCGAAAGCGTCGGCTACGGCGGAAACTGGACTGCGCGGCGGCCGACCAAACTTGCGATCATCTCCGCCGGATATGCCGACGGCTACTTCCGCGCCGGCAGCAGCAATGATGGTACTCGCGGCGCCGACGTGATCGTGGCCGGCAAGCGCTGTCCGGTCGCTGGCCGCATTTCAATGGATTTGATGGCCGTCGATATCACCGACCTCGACAAAAACGCCGTGCGGCGCGGCCACTTGGTCACACTGATCGGCGAAGGCATCACGGTCGACGAACTGGCGCATCACTTCGGCACCATTGGCTACGAGGTGCTGACCAGCCTCGGCTCGCGTTACGTCCGCGTCTACAAGGGCGAGGTGACCGACGGCCAGTGAAGCCAGAATCGGGCCACTTGCCCGTCTTTGCTGCCGCTACGGTCTTGTTCTCGCATCAAGCGCTGTCTTGCAGGCCTCGCTGAGCGAATCATGCTGCTTGTTCAGGCATTCCGCGATGCGGCCGCCGCCCGGCGAAACCCCCGAGCAGAATTTTTCGAAATCGGCCTTGCAGGCTTCGCGCATCGCGCCTCTTTGATTTTGCGCGAATGCCGTAGTTGAAAATGCAACGACGCATGCGACAACGGCGACCGAGACTTTAAGCATGGAAACTCCTTCGATGATCGTCAGTCCCTTGCGGAACGGTCGATGAAAGTTGCCACCTTCAACATCAACAATATCAACCGCCGCCTGCCCAACCTCTTGGCGTGGCTCGCCCGAGCCAAACCTGACGCCGTCGCATTGCAGGAATTGAAGTCGACCGACAACGAATTCCCGCAAGGAGCCCTCGCGAAGGCCGGTTATGGTGCAGTGTGGCGCGGACAAAAAACCTGGAACGGCGTGGCGCTTCTAGCGCTAAATGCCGACCCGGTATTGATCCGCGACTCGCTGCCCGGCAACAGCAAGGACGACGAAGCGCGTTACATCGAAGCCGCGATCAACGGCGTTATTGTGACGAGCATCTACTTGCCGAACGGCAACCCGCAGCCGGGACCGAAATTCGAATACAAACTCGATTGGTTCAAAAAACTTCGGAGACACGCCGCCACATTCATCAAGCAGGACGTGCCCGTGGTGCTCGCCGGCGATTACAATGTCGCGCCGACCGCACTTGATATCTACCCGACAAAATCCTGGGACAAGGATGCACTGATCCAGCCGAAAAGCCGTGCAGCATTCCAGTCGCTGATCGCGCAAGGCTGGACGGATTCAATCCGGACGCTTCATCCCTCAAAACCGATGTTCACGTTCTGGGACTACAAGCGCAATCGCTGGCCGCGCGACGCCGGTCTCAGACTTGACCATCTCTTGCTCAGCCCGGCGCTTGCACCGCGTCTGAAAAGGGCCGGCGTCGACCGGATGGTGCGCGGAGAGGAAGGCGCGAGCGACCACGCACCGGCGTGGATTACGATTGGCTAACCCTTATCGCCCAGCAACAGCCCCAACTTGTTTAAACTTTACTAAAGAAATCGGCATAGGCTGAAAGGCCAAGGTAATTCTTTACCCGATAATGAGCGCTCACGGTCTTCCTTCTCGCCGGGAACTACATGCTCGTTTGTTACCTAACCGATGAGCCGTCGAAGATTCCAGCGATCCGCGCGATGCTGGAGCCGCATCATCACGTCGTTTCCGGATTGTTGGGCGACAAGCCGCCCGTCGGCCCGGACGGTGTGCTCATGGTCGATGCCGACCTGCGCATCTTGGCTCGGGTCGAACAGATCAAGGAGACTTTGAGCGAACTGCAAGCAGTTTCGGAAAGGCTGTTTGTCGTTCAGAAGCACCTTCACCACATGGTCGCGCAAGCCTATGCGTTGGGCGCAACGTCGGTGGTTCGCAGCACCCGCGAAATCGGCCCCGAACTCGCGAAGATCGAGGCTGCTGCAAAAGTCTCGGGCGCCATGCCCGGAACAACTGTACGGTCCGAAATCGTCGATTGTGCAAGAGCCTTCGCCTCGATGTTTTCCGCAATCAACCACGATCGATCGATCGACCTTTCGGAGGCCGAACGCGCGACTGCACGCGTGATTGTCGGCATCGAACGCGACGGGCTTGGCGCCTGGCTCGACGACGTACGGCGCTATCATGAGGGAACTTTCCAACACTGTCTGCTGGTGACCGGCATCGCAGTGGGCTTTGCGCTCGAGATCGGATTTACCGATCTTGACATCAAGCGGCTGGGAATGGCGGCGACGCTGCACGACATCGGGAAGGCGCGAATACCACTGTCCATTCTCGACAAGCCGGATCGACTCGATCCGAAAGAAGAAGAGATCATGAAGCGCCATCCGGCGATCGGACATGAGCTGTTGAAGAACTTGCCGGACATCAGCGCGGAGATACTGGATGGCGTGCGGCATCATCACGAATATCTTGATGGCTCCGGTTATCCAGACGGGCTCGCCGCCGGACAGATCTCCGATCTGGTGAGATTGCTCACCATCTCGGATATCTTTGCCGCGCTCATAGAATCCCGACCGTATCGGCCGCCGATGCCGCGGCAGGACGCCTACAAGATTCTGTGCGAAATGGACAGCAAGCTGGAGACGCCGCTCGTAAGAGCGTTTCGCAACGTAGCGTTGGTGGCCTGACGCAACGCCTGTCCTCGGCGATCCCTAAATGCGATCGGGAAAGCGGATGATGAAGTTGTCGCGATTGGGCATCTTTACCTTCGGCAGTGTTTCCGCGTTCATGGTCTCCTTGGCGTCGATCAACTTGTTTTCCGCCAAGATGTAGGCCGTCAGCGCATAGACCTCGTCGTCGCTGAGCGAGCGCGGCGCCGTGAAAGGCATGGCGCGGCGGATGAAATCGAAGATCGTCGTGGCGTAGGGCCAGAAATTCTTGATAGTCTTCTGCGAGGCAGAGATACCGACAATCTTGCGGTCCTCCACAAGCGCCGCCGCAGGACCGCCGCCCTTACCGTTGTCGCCGTGGCAGGCCGAACACTTCTCGGCAAAGATCGCAGCGCCCTGCGCGGACGTGCCACTGCCCTTCGGCAATCCGGTCCCGTCGGGCAGGATGCTGATGTCCCAGTTGGCAATCGCAGCCTCGTCGATCGGCTTGCCGAGATGCGGCGTCTCGGCCTTCGACAGACCAGCGGTCGTCATGAGCAGAAGCGCCGCAGCCGCGAGAGTGGACCTAGGCGTAGACATGCTTCACCTCACCGCTCGCTGCAACGCCCCAGCTTGTGATCGAGTTGTAATGCTGATTTGGGAAGCCCAATATCGGCGGGGGCTTGGTGAGTTCGCCGCGCACGGCGACGAATTCGGCGCGGGTCGGCTGCACGTTGCCGGCTTCGTCCCAGGCCCTGCTCTGCAACGTAGCCGGACCGCCGTCCCAACGCCATGGCATGCGGAAGCGTGTGAAAGCCTTGCTCAACACGGGCTCCTGAAGCGCGGCCTGGCCCCAGCTCTTTCCGCCATCGGCCGAAACCATGACTTTCTCGATACGCCCGGTACCGGAATAAGCCACCCCAGAAATCTCGTAGAGTCCCGGTCCCCTCAACGCCATGCCGTGTGACGGGTTGGTGATGAAGGACTTGACCTCCTGGAGGAAGTAGAAGCGATAGGCTTTCCCGTCGGGCAAAATCTGCGAATAGGTGCGCGATTCATACATGCTCATCGCGGGCTGCTCGACGAGCTTGATGCGGCGAAGGAACTTGACGTTCATGTTGCCTTCGTAACCGGGCAACAATAGACGCATCGGATAACCATTGCCGGGCATCAGGCGCTCGCCGTTCTGGTAGAGCGCAATCATCGCGTCGTCCAGCGCCTTCTTTACCGGCACGCTGCGGCTCAAGCGCGGCGAGTCCGCACCTTCGGCGACCATCCATTTCGCCTGGGGATCGATCCCGGTTTCCTCAAGGAGGGTCGAGAGCTTCACGCCGGTCCACTCCGCGCAGGAAACAAGGCCGTGCAGCGCCTGTACCGTTTCCTGCATTGGTTCCGGAGAGAACATCGGCGCGCTGTTGCCGCCACACTCAAGAAAGGTTACCCGGGATGTCTGCGGGTAACGCGATAGCGCCTCGAGCGAGAACTCCAACGGCTGCTTCACCAAGCCATGGATCACGAAGCGATGCTTGTCCGGATCGATGACCGGAATGCCGCCGTGATTAATGGTGAAATGCAACCCGTTCGGAGTAGTCGTACCCTCCAACAGATGATGCGGCGTGCGTGCGTGCGAATTGCGCGGTTCGTTGTTGGGGTTGCTCCGCGTGCGAACGACCTTGGCCTCGAATTTTGAGGGGGTCTGGTAAGTCGGCGTTACCTCGCCGACTTCGAGACTCCAGGGATCTTCCGCGAGTGGCTCGGCGCCGGCTGAAGACGAGGCAATGCCGGTTCCGACAGCCCCTGCCAATATTACGCCGCGTCCAAGTAATGCGCGGCGGTCGATCAATCCGTTTCCGGCGACGATCGGCAAATCCTGATTGCGTTTGCCTCTGTTACGATCGGCGGACTTGTCCATCACATAGTCCTCCCTGGCGATCGGCTGTTTTCAACCACCCTTTGCTTGGACGGCACGCTAGCCCTTGGCCGCGCAGCCGTCTATATCCGCTCGTTCTTGGCGTAGCCAAAAAGGCACGGTTGTTGGGAGCACAAGGCTGAGTTTTCTCTTCATCCTTGCAGTCGGACTGGTCGCGGGCACCATTTCCGGCATCGTCGGCACCGGTTCGTCGATCATGCTGATGCCGGTGCTGATCTACGAGTACGGACCGAAGCAGGCGGTGCCGATCATGGCGGTCGCAGCCGTGATGTCCAACCTTTCGCGTATTCTCGCCTGGTACCGTGAAGTCGACTGGCGCGCCTGCGCCGCCTATTCCGTCCCGGCGATTCCAGCCGCCGCACTTGGCGCGCGCACGCTGCTCGTGTTGCCATCGCGGACTGTCGACATTTCGATCGGCTTGTTTCTGGTCGCGATGGTGCCGGTCCGACATTGGCTGGCGAGCCACCAACTCAGGCTCTCAATCTGGCACCTGGCCGTCGGTGGCGCCGTGGTCGGCTATCTCACTGGCCTTGTCGTCTCGACCGGCCCTCTGAGCGTGCCGCTGTTTCTGTTTTATGGCCTCACCAAGGGTGCGTTTCTTGCCACCGAAGCGGCGAGCTCGCTTGGCATGTATGTGAGCAAGTCCGTGACCTTCCAGCACTTTGGTGCGCTGACGCCCGAAGTCGCATTGCAGGGCCTGATTGCCGGCTCTTCCTTGATGTCTGGCGCCTTCATCGCCAAGCGTTTTGTCTTGCACCTTGAGCCCGAGATGTTCCGCCGCATCATGGACGGCATCATGATCGCGGCCGGCCTGGCGATGCTCTGGACGGCATTTTCGTAAATCCCCGGCAGCGGGCTGACGGCCCGGGCGCCGTTTCATGCTATGGGAAGGCTGACTCTTTCGATTCTGTCGCCATACGAGGCACATGGCCAAATCGTCCCTCTCTTTCGTCTGTCAGAACTGCGGCGCGGCCTACAATCGCTGGCAGGGCAAGTGTGAATCCTGCGGCGAATGGAATACGCTCGTTGAGGAGGACATTACCGGCGCCACCACGGTGCCGGCCTCGATCCGCTCCAAGCGCAAGGGCCGGCAATTCGCGCTCGAAAGCCTCTCCGGCAAGAGCCAGGACGCTCCTCGCCTGTCGTCGGGCATGGCCGAACTCGACCGCGTCACCGGCGGCGGCTTCGTGCGCGGCTCGGTGCTGCTGGTCGGCGGCGACCCCGGCATTGGCAAGTCGACGCTACTCACGCAAGCTACCAGCATGCTCGCCCGCGCCGGACATCGCGCGGTCTACATTTCCGGCGAAGAGGCGGTCGCCCAGGTGCGGCTGCGCGCCGAGCGGCTGGGACTTGCCGATGCGCCTGTGCAATTGGCGGCTGAGACTTCGGTTGAGGATATCGTCTCAACGCTTTCCGAAGGCGCAACTCCACGCCTGATCGTGATCGACTCAATCCAGACCATGTGGACGGACACGGTGGAATCCGCGCCGGGCACCGTGACACAGGTGCGCGCTTCGGCGCAGGCCCTCATCCGTTTTGCCAAGAAATCGGGCGCAGCGATCATTCTGGTCGGCCATGTCACCAAGGACGGCCAGATTGCGGGGCCTCGTGTGGTCGAACACATGGTGGACGCGGTGCTCTCGTTCGAAGGCGAAGGCTCGCAGCATTTCCGGATCCTGCGATCGATGAAGAATCGCTTCGGCCCGACTGATGAGATCGGCGTGTTCGAAATGACGGGCCTGGGCTTGCGCGAAGTTTCCAACCCGTCCGAACTCTTTTTGTCCGAGCGCGACCTCGGCAGTCCGGGAACGGCGGTATTCGCCGGCATCGAGGGCACGCGCCCGGTGCTGGTGGAACTACAGGCGCTTGTGGCGCCGACTTCGCTCGGCACGCCGCGCCGCGCCGTGGTCGGATGGGACCCAAGCCGGCTCTCGATGGTGCTGGCGGTACTGGAGGCCCATTGCGGGGTCAAGTTGTCCGGCCACGACGTCTATCTCAATGTCGCTGGCGGGTTGCGTATTCAGGAACCCGCCGCGGACCTCGCCGCAGCCGCCGCGCTGGTGTCCTCGCTGGTCAATGCGCCGCTGCCGGCGGACGCGGTCTATTTCGGCGAAGTTTCGCTGTCGGGCGCCATCCGGCCGGTGGCGCAGACCTCAGCCCGTCTCAAGGAAGCTGCCAAACTCGGTTTTGGCCGCGCGGTATTGCCCGAATCAGCCCGTGGCGAGGCCAGCGGCGATTCGGGGCTTTCGTTGAACCCGGTCGGAGGATTGACCGGCCTGGTCGCCGAAATCGCCGCACGCGGGTCCCCCCGAGGTAGTAGGGACAATTCGCCAGCGGAAAAAAATGCAACACCTGCGAGATTCCGCCGTCAAGAGGGCTAGGCGGGCGTGACGTCACCCGCCCTCACCGCTATACATCCGGCGCGCGCGGGAGAATGGCTAATTCCAGGCTTGCCGAGCGCCACCGATTCGCGGTTTGAATCTTTGATGCGGACCTGACTAGCCGATGCCAATCACCGTTCTCGATCTCGTTCTGCTCGCTGTGATGCTGATCTCCGGCCTGCTTGCGATGGTCCGTGGCTTCATGCGCGAAATCCTCTCGATCGCTGCCTGGGGCACCGCAGCGCTGGTGACGCTCTATTCGTTTTCCAAGCTGCTGCCGACCGCCAAGACCTATTTCAACAACGATACCGTGGCGAGCCTCGTGGTGGTCGCTGGCGTCTTCGTCGGCACCCTGATCGTGGTTTCGGTCATCACGGTGCGGATTTCCGACATGATCCTGGATTCCCGGATCGGGGCACTCGACCGCACCCTCGGCTTTCTGTTTGGACTGGCCCGCGGCCTTCTGATCGTCGTGGTCGCTTTCCTGTTCTTTACCTGGCTGGTTCCGGAAAAGCAGCGGCCGGACTGGGTGACGGGCGCAAAATCCCGGGTGGTCCTGCAGGGAACCGGGGATTGGCTGATGGCACTCTTGCCTGATGACCCCGAGAACACCATCTTGAAGAGATTCAAGAAGAATAAACCAGAAGATGAGCAAACTGACGCCGACCAGGCGAACCCGGCACCGGGTGACGGATATAGTAAACCTGCCCGAGACAGCCTTAAAAAGCTGATCGAGAAGCCCGCAACGCGGTGATAGCTGGTCAACAGAGAGGCGCGATGGACAGCCAAGAAAGCCCTTCCGACGACGCCAAAGCTCAGGAGCCGACCCGCCCGCTCTATCTGGAAGAATCAGACCTGGAAGGCGACACGCTCCGCGAGGAATGTGGCGTATTCGGTATTTTCGGCCACCCCGAAGCAGCCGCCATTACCGCGCTCGGATTGCACGCGCTGCAGCACCGCGGCCAGGAAGCAGCAGGCATCGTCTCCTTCGACGGCACCCGGTTCCATTCCGAACGTCGCCTCGGATTGGTCGGCGATACGTTTTCCCGGCGCGAAGTGATCGAGCGCCTGCCTGGCAACGCCGCCATCGGCCATGTGCGTTATTCCACCACCGGTGAGACCATCCTGCGCAACGTGCAGCCGCTGTTTGCCGAACTCAATGCCGGCGGATTTGCCGTCGGCCATAATGGTAACCTCACCAACGGCTTGACGCTGCGCCGCGAACTCGTCCGCGGCGGCGCGATGATGCAATCCACCACCGACACCGAGGTCATCCTGCACCTGGTCGCGCAATCCAAGCGCAACCATTTCATCGATCGCTTCATCGAGGCGCTGCGCACGATCGAGGGCGCCTACTCGCTGGTATCGCTGACCAACAAGAAGCTGGTCGGGGCGCGCGATCCTCTCGGCATCCGCCCGCTGGTGCTCGGCGAATTCGAGGGCTGCCCGATCCTGGCGTCGGAGACCTGCGCGCTTGATATCATCGGCGCCAAATATGTCCGCGATGTCGAGCCCGGCGAGATCGTCGTCTTCGACGAGCGCGGCGCACAAAGCCACAAGCCGTTCCCGCCAAAGCCGCCGCGGCCCTGCATCTTCGAATATATTTATTTCGCGCGGCCGGATTCCGTCGTCGGCGGCCGATCGGTCTATGACGTGCGCAAGGCTTTCGGCGCTCAGCTTGCACTTGAAAGTCATGTGCCAGTCGATGTCGTGGTGCCGGTGCCGGACTCCGGCGTTCCTGCCGCCGTCGGCTATAGCCAGCACTCCGGCGTGCCGTTCGAGCTTGGCATCATCCGCAACCACTATGTCGGCCGCACCTTCATCCAACCGACCCAGAGCATTCGCGAGTCCGGCGTCAAGATGAAGCACAATGCCAACCGCGCCGCGATCGAGGGCAAGCGCATCATCCTGATCGATGATTCGCTGGTGCGCGGCACCACGTCGAGAAAGATTGTTCGCATGATGCGCGAGGCGGGCGCCCGTGAGGTTCACTTCCGCCTGGCTTCACCGCCGATCCTCTTTCCCGACTACTACGGCATCGACCTGCCGGACCGCGGCGGCCTTTTGGCGGCGACCCATAGCCTCGAGGAGATGCGCGAGCTGATCGGCGCCGACACGCTCGCTTTCCTTTCG
>Ga0335078_10012003_pt1 | contig 12853 bp, 8 predicted proteins | sample Lox_Sample_32_FD_206711 | JGI IMG/M metagenome (GOLD analysis project Ga0335078, IMG submission 206711) | Soil microbial communities from Loxahatchee National Wildlife Refuge, Florida, United States - Lox_Sample_3.2 | ecosystem: Environmental > Terrestrial > Soil > Wetlands | place: USA: Florida... | reverse complement strand
CTGGCTGTTTGCGGCAGGGGAGCTGGCCATGACGGCGCACGACCTGGCCCGGTGGGACATCTCCCTCATGGAACACCGGCTCCTCAAGCCGGCGGCGCTCGATATCATGACGACTCCGGTGCGCCTGCGGAACGGCACGCCGACGAACTATGCGCTCGGTGTGGAGGTATCGGACGCCGATGGGCACCCCAGGCTGGCTCATGGCGGCGCGGTCTCGGGATTCGTAAGCTTGAACACCGTGTGGCCGGATCAGCGCGCGGCCGTGGTGGTATTTGCCAACATGGACGGCTCCAGCGCGACCCAGCTCATCACCGACCAGATCGCGCCGCTTCTGCTGAAGGAGGCGGACGATCCGCAGGCGGAGCAGGCACTGCGGCAAGCGCGGCAGATCTTCGAGGGATTGCGGGAAGGCAAGATCGATCGGGGCCTGCTCTCCGAAAATGGCGATGCCTACTTCACGCCTCAGGTTCTACAGGACGCCGCATCCAGTTTGACCGCGCTGGGACCGCCGCAATCGTTCAGGCAGACCGCCGTGGAATCGCGCGGCGGCATGACGTACCGCCATTTTCAGATACAGTTCAAAGACAAACCGCTGCACCTGAGCACGCTCACCTTGCCGAACGGGAAGTTAGAGCAGTATCTGATTCAGTAGCGGCTCTACACGCCCTGGCCGGTCACAAAAATGGGAGCGAGATAGGGCGCGTGGGTGTGGGCCATGACGAAGAGTTTCATGTCCTTGCCGGTGTCCCTGAACTTGAGGGCCGCATACGGAAAGTAGTTCTTTGCGCGCCGGTCGGGATCCATAAGCCGCACCAGGCGTTCGATAAACACCAACTGTGTGATGGCGTGGCCTTCGAGCGCGCCGTCCTTGTTGAACTCGTCGGCGCGGTGCCCATGCTCGACCTGAATACCGTTATCGAACAGGTGCTCGACCCGTGGCGGCGGATCGTCCTTGTCGCCACTGATGGCCAACAGGTAATTATCATGGTTGCCGCTGATCCAGGTTTTCTGGTCCACGTAGCAGTTATAGAGCTTGTCGGGCAAAGATACCCTCTGAGAGCCCGTCCCCACCATGTTGTTGCGATGGATCGACCGGATCCAGCTGCGTACGCATGAAGCGAAGGGATTCTGCTGCCCCGGGGCAAGCGGATTCGGAATGGCGATCTTCACCTTCTGATCACCGTTGACCTCGAACAGCCGCTGCAGACCGATCCAGAGATCGTACAAATCGCCGACCTGGATCAAGTGAATGCGGAAATTCGGCGATTCGTTGTGGACGTAGTCGTTCAGGAAATCGAGGAAACTCGCCAGGCTCTCTCCCGCATCGCGGAAGATATCACCGTCGTTGTAGTACTGCCACCAGGTCGTCTCATCGTCGATGTCCGCCTCTCTGAGGCGCTCGGCGAGTGTGATTGCGCCGGCCTGAGCACCCGCACCAGCCAAGAGGCCGAGACCCGGTACCAGGGCTGCCGCCGCCGCTCCCTCGGCAATGTAGTGAGAATTCTCGCGGATCATATCCGCGATCGCTCTTTGCGCGGGGTCTCCCTTTATGGTCTGCTTCGTGCCTTCCCAAATCGAATTCCTGGTGGACTTCCAGAAGATTCGGCGTATGTCTTCGATACTCGAAATGGGATCGGGCCGGACGAGGGGCAGGTGCAGGTCGCCGAGGAAGATGTACAAGGTGTTGGCGGTATCCAACCCAAGCGTGCGGGGAAAGACGATGGATTTGAGGATCCTCACCTTGCGCCGGAACTGCGGACTGTTCAGCAGGGTGGCAGGCTGTGCGAAATAGGTAGCCAACTGCGGCGCGCCGCTTGAATCCGGGAGGTACTCGCACAGCAACACTTCGGAATGGGCGCCGTCTCCGTAAGCCAGGCCGAAATTGTACTGGGTCTCGCCCCAGCGGCCCACATCGAAGTATATGAAGAACTTCTCAGGCGCTAAGGTATTCAGGTCCGCGCGGGCGTACTGCCCTTTATCACCTTCCCCGGGCATCGTGATTCTGACGTTCTTATCGTCCACGATGGCGGCGTCAATTCGCTCTGCGCCGTAATCGGCCATGTTTACCGCCTCCCAGCGGAAATCAGCAACCGTACTGTTCCAGAATTTTTGCCTTGGTCGGTCCGTCGACGGTGCCGGTGGAATCGAGTCCCCACTTGGCCTGGAAGCTTCGAATCGCGCTCTCGGTGTGCGGTCCGAACTCTCCGTCCACGGCACCGCACATGAATCCGAGGCTGTTCAGCCTGGCCTGCACGCCGCTCACGGATTCGACGGGGTCGAGGTGGCCCAGGAAGATAGGAAACTCCTCTTCCGTTTCCACGAGGACGAGTTTGCCCTCCCTGGCATTGGGAGGAATGGGCACCTCGATCATACCGTCGGAGCCCGTAACGCCGGTTATCGAGGTTCCTTCGATCACAATGACGTATTTCACCCTGGCACGGGGCTTGTCTTTCTGGTCGAGCAACCGCAGGCGGAACTTCTCCGGGACTCCTTTGCGCACAAACTTGTGCAACTGATCGGTGCCCCTGGTTACGGCTTTCGGCTGAATGGGAGGAATGGTGATCCGGTCCCCGGCCAGGAGGAGATAGGGGTCCTTTCGCACGGCCTTCAACCGGGCATTGGCCGGGAGATTCCAGATTGTCTTCCAAAACAATCCGGCTTCGAATGCGATGCTGGCAACGCAATCTCCCTGCTGCACCACGTAATCGCCGCTTCCGATGGTGGCGGGTTGCGCCGCGTGCCCGGTGTCGCCTTCGTTGGTTTCCGTTTCCGGCTGCAGGACCAGCGTATCTGCCATATCAGGACTCCATTGTCTGAAATATTATATTCCGGCGACACTCGGATCACAAACCGAAAGGGGATGAAGGGGACGGTCCCGCCCGCGTTGCAGCACCGCGGCTGAGGTATGAATATAAAATGTTACATTTCAGATGAAAGAAATCTAAAATTATTTAGTTTACCGGAAGGAGCGCAGCGCGGTAAGGTAATACTAAGGAAGCAACCATGCAGCTACGGCGAATACAGCGCGAACGAGCGGTTGATGCCGTATACGATGCCCTTCAGCGGGCCATCGTGAGCTACTCCGTCCGCCCCGGGGAGCGCCTCAATATCGAAGAATTGGCGGAGAAACTCGGCGTCAGCCTGACGCCAGTGCGCAACGCGATCCAACAACTTGCGACCGAAGGTCTGGTTGAGATCCGCCCGCGCAGCGGGACGTTCGTGGCTACTCTGACGGTGCAGGACATCGAGGAGACTTTCAAGATTCGATGCGCTTTGGAGTGCCTGGCGGCGGAAGACGCACTCGAACATCTTGGCCCGAACGAAGTGCGGCTGATGAAAGAGTTGCTCGTATCGCTGCGCAAACCGGTGCGCGATGACGACGCTCGCAGGGTCCACGAGCGCGACAACGGCCAATTCCATCAGACGCTCGTGGCGGCATCGAAGAACCGGCGCCTGATCGAAATGTATGACGCGCTCAACGCACACATTAAAATTGCGAGAATTCATGCCAGCGACAGCAACTGGCAGGCGCGCCTTCAAACCGAGACCGCCGAACACGAAGCGATCGTGTTCGCCATCGAACATCGCCGCCTCGGCGATCTGCAAAAGACACTTCGGAAGCACATCTATGGCGCCAAAGATCGCCTTGTATCGGCGCTTGTCGAACGCGAGCGGCAGATGGTGGCCTCGTGAAGATCTCCGGTGTGGAAGCGTTTCCGGTCCACATCCCGCGCGAGCGCAATCAGGCCGAGCGCACGGCCGGTTCGCCGACTCCGCTCCAGGGCCGAACGGGCCTCTACCGTTGGTCGACGGTCTTCCCGGCCCTCTACTCCACCGATTTCGAGACCGCGCTGGTGCGGATACAGTTGGACGACGGAACAATCGGCTGGGGCGAAGCGCAGGCGCCGCTGGCTCCCGAAGTGGCGTGCACCATCGTGGACCTGCTGTTGAAGCCGGCGATCCTCGGCAACGAATTTGACGGCTCACTCGAATGCATCGAATCGCTGTGGGAGCGGATGTATTCGACCATGCGGGTGCGCGGACAAACGGGCGGATTCATGCTGGACGCCATCAGCGGCGTCGACCTGGCTCTTTGGGATTTGGCCGGGCAACTGCGCGGACAACCCGTGTGTTGGCTGATTCCCGGATCGTGCCGCCGCGCGGAAGTGAGCGCCTACGTCAGCGGGCTTCCCGGAGCGACGATCGACGCCCGTGTCGGAAACGCGCTGGCATACCAGGACAACGGATTTCGGACTTTCAAGCTTTTTCTGGACTGTCCGCGCAGCGAGTTGCTGGCGACATTCGCCGCGCTTCGTGAGAATCTGGGCGACGGCGCCGGCCTGGCCGCGGATGCGCTGTGGCAGTTGTCGCCCGAGGACGCGGCCGGATTCGGGCGAGTCCTGGATGAGCACAACGCGAAGTGGCTGGAGGCTCCGCTCCCGCCCGAAGATGCGCTTGCGCACGGCGCGCTGGCCCGCAGCATCCGGACGCCGGTCGCGATCGGCGAGAGTTATCGGACTCGCTTTGAACTGTCTCCGTTCTTCGATGCGCGCGCCATGGGCTACGTGCAGCCGGATCTGGGCCGCTGCGGGTTGACCGAAGGCCTCCGAATTGCCCGCATGGCACAGGAAAGGGGCATTCCGGTGATCCCGCACTTGAGTATCGCGCTGGGCCCACAGATTGCCGCTGCCATTCACTTTGCCGCGGCGGTACCCAACTGCCCGATGCTCGAATTCAATCCAAGCGTGCTGGAGATCGCCAATCGCTTTCTCGCGGAAGCGTTGGAGTGCCGCCAGGGTCTTTATCGCGTTCCCGCCGGGCCGGGTCTCGGCGCGGCCGTCCGGTATTCGCCTTCGCCGGCAATGGCGTCCTGAAATCCAAGGGTCCGCCAAGCGATTTGCGCAGAAATCTGAAATATTCTACTTTACATTTCTGATGTGCTGTGACACAATTCGGTCGAGATCGCTATGCAGCGTCTTCACCCGCGCAAGCCGTCGCGAACCGCTCCCGGGAGCACCCGGGCATGAAGGTCACGAGCGTCGAGACCATGGCTGTTCCGCCCCTCCGGCTGGCGAAAGCGGCCGCCGCCGAGCCCACCGCCGGGTTCTTTGAACGGCCCCGCCTCACTCCCTCCAGCGGCCTTTTCGAACGCCGGGACCGCGATAACACGGATCGGCAACCGGTCGCGGAACTCCTGGTCAGGATCGGCACGGACGAGGGAATCGAGGGTATCGGAACGGTCGGTGCGGCGCGCGGCCACGCGCAGTTCACCATCGATCACCACCTGAAGCACGTCGTGCTGGGCCGCAGTCCCTTCGATGTCGAACTGCTCTGGGAGCGGATGTTCCGCGAGACCGTGAAATACGGCCGCAAGGGTATGGCCGTCGAGGCCATCAGCGGGGTCGACATTGCCCTTTGGGATATCCTCGGGAAGGCGACCGGTCAACCCCTCTTCAACCTTCTGGGCGGCCGCACACGGGAATCGATTCGGGCCTATGCCAGCGCGCTTTACCCCTCGGAGAACATGGACGACCTGTGCGCGGAAACCCAGGAATACGTCGACCAAGGCTTCTCCGCGTTGAAATTGCGCTTCGGCTGGGGACCCGAGGACGGGCCGGCGGGTATGCGGCGCAACCTGGAACTGGTCCGTTCGGTTCGGCAGACAGCCGGACCCGACATGGAGATCGCCGCGGACGCGCACATGGGGTGGAACGTTTCTTATGCCATCCGGATGGTCCGCATGATCGAGGATGCCGGGCTAAACCTGGCGTGGGTGGAAGAGCCCGTCATGCCCGACAACATTCCCGGCTATGCGCAGATCGCGGCGGCGGTGGAAACCCCCATCGCCGGCGGCGAACACGAATTCACGCGCTACGGGTTCAGGGAACTGATTACGCAACACGCCGTCGATATCGTCCAACTGGACGTAAACCGCGCCGGGGGCGTCACCGAAGCCCGAAAGATCTGGGCGCTCGCCGCGGCTCACGATCTGCCCGTGATCCCGCACGGCGGTTACATGCATAACTGCCACCTGATCATGGCGCACGTCAATTCTCCGCTGGTGGAGTATTTCCCGCCTCCTGCGCGCGGGCGCGCCCCCGATTCGAACGAGATGTTCTGGTACATCTTCACCGGAGAGCCGCGCGCCGTGCGGGGGCGGATCGCTTTGTCGGGCCGGCCCGGCTTGGGTGTGGAGGTGAACTGGCAGTTCCTTGGCCGTGCGCCACAGGCAGGCACAGCGTTGTCAGAGTTCGTATGAGAACCTTCGAAGGTGTTTTTCCGATTCTGAATACCACTTTTTCGAGCGATGGCTCGCTCGATCTGGAAAGCCAGCAGCGGCTGGTGGATCATCTGCTCCAGTCGGGCGCCCACGGCATGGGCCTGTTCGCCAACGCCAGCGAGGGCTACACCCTCACCGCGGAAGAGCGAATCGCCCTCCTGAAGACGGTCAGCAAGCAGGTCGATGGCCGTATCCCATTGGTAGTCTCCAGCGGGCATTCAGGCACGGATGTGGCAGTGCAACTCAGCCGGGAAGCGGAGGACCTGGGCGCTTCCGCGCTGATGGTGCTGCCGCCTTCGTACATGAAGACCGACGCCGACGGGTTGATGTTCTACTTCGATGCCATCAGCCGCGCCGTGAATATTCCTATCATGGCGCAGGACGCGCCGCTCATGACCCAGGTGGCCATGCCGCCGGCGCTGCTGGCGCGGATGGCCCGCGAGATCGAACACGTCCGGCTGGTCAAGGTAGAAGCGCCTCCAACCCCGCACAAGATCAGTGCGGTGACTGCCAACTCGAACCTGGTTGTGTTCGGCGGGCTGAACGGCCAGTTTTTCATCGAGGAGGTCAATCGCGGCGCGCGCGGCACCATGCCGGGCAGCGACATGACGCGCATGTACGTGGAGATATGGAACCGGCTGGCCTCGGGCGACCAATCCGGCGCCTGGCGTGTTTTCACGCGCGCGCTGCCCCTCATCCGTTTTGAACTCCAGCCCGGGTTGGGCGTGTCGGCAATGAAGAACAACCTGGTGGCCGCCGGCGTAATCCGCTCGGCGCGGGTCAGGCACCCCACAGCCTCTTTGGACCCTCTCGGCCTGGCCGAACTCGAATTTCTGCGTCATTGGACCGCGCGGGAAGAAGAGCCCGCACTGCCAGGGGAGGCTCATCGCCGATGAAAATCCCGCACCTGCGCTGGTACATTGCCGCCTTGCTGTTCACCGCGACGGTGATCAACTACATCAATCGCCAGACGATGTCGATTGTGGCGCCGGTGCTTTCCAAAGAACTGCATATCTCAGCCATTGCGTATTCCGAAATCGTCCAGGCCTTCCTCATCGCTTACACCCTCATGTATCTTGGCTCGGGGTTCCTGGTGGACCGGTGGGGAACGCGCAGATCGCTGGCCGTCTTTATGGCCTGGTGGTCGCTGGCCAACATGGGGCACGCCCTGGCCCGTAGCGCATTCGGGCTCGGGTTTTTCCGTTTCCTGTTGGGAATCGGCGAGCCGGGGAATTTCATGGCGGCGTTGAAGGCCACATCGGAATGGTATCCGGCCAAGGAGAAGGCGTTCGTCAACGGCCTGGTCAATGCGGGGGCCTCGGTGGGTGCGATCGTGGCAACGCCGCTGGTGGTGTGGATCACCCTCGAGCACGGCTGGCGCGCGTCGTTTGTGGTGACAGGCGCGTTCGGGTTCGTCTGGATGGTTGGCTGGCTTTGGCTGTATCGTCCGCCGGAGTCCCATCCCCAAATCACGCCGGGGGAACTGGCATATATCCGTGAAGATCCTGGAGCGGTCAAAGGCACGGAGCGCATCGGGACGGTGGCTCTGCTGCGGATGAGGCAAACCTGGGGCCTGCTGCTGGCGCGCTTCATCTCCGATCCGGTGTGGTGGTTCTATCTGTTCTGGCTACCGAAGTACCTCTTTGATCAACGTGGCTTCACTCTCGTCCAGATAGGCATGTTCGCGTGGGTTCCCTATCTCTGTTCCGATCTCGGCTCGGTCGCCGGCGGCCTGGTGTCCGGCTACCTGATCCCGCGATCTTCGAGCATCCTGCAGGCGCGGCTGAAGACGTTATTACCCTGCGCGCTGGTGATGCCGCTCAGCGTTTTGATCGCGCTCACGCCGTCGGCGGCGGTGGCCGTGGCGCTGATCTGCCTGGTCACATTCAGCCACATGGCGTGGAAAACGGCTCTGATGACCATGACCAACGACCTGTATCCCAAGCACGTCGTCGGTTCGGTTTCCGGCATTATCGCTTTCGGCAGCGGCCTAGGAGGCACGCTGTTTACCAGCCTGACGGGTATCGTTGTCGAACACTTCTCCTACACCTGGATTTTTGTGCTGATGGGATTGCTCCATCCCATCGCATATCTTCTGACCCGGTCGCTTGTGTGCGGGCCGATTTCATCCGCGGCACCGAACGTGCCGCAGACGCAGCTTCGTTAGAAAGGTGAATTTATGAAGCGGGCTCTGTTTGTGGTTCTTGCCCTGTCTGTGACGGCAATTCCCTGCCTCAAGGCGCAGGGACTTCAGAACTCTATTACCGGTGAAGTAAAGGATGCCAGCGACGCCGTAGTCGTGAACGCCTCGGTCACGGCAACGAACATCGCCACGAATGTATCCACGCTTGTCCACACGAACAACGTCGGCGGGTATACCATCCTCGGGCTGGTGGTAGGCGAATACACGGTGAAGGCCGAAGCTCCGGGGATGCAGGTCGTGGTCCGCAAAGGCGTCATCGTACAGGCCAACCAGGCGGTGAGAGCCGATTTTGTCTTACCCGTGGGCCAGGCCACGCAATCCGTAACGGTGACTTCCTCGGCCAGCGAAGTCATCCAGCGCACCGAGGATGCCACCACCGGCCTGGTCGTCAGCCAGCAGCAGGTGGACAATCTTCCCATCGAAGGGCGTGACTTCGTCTCCCTGGGGCGGATCGCCCCGGGAGCAAACGAGGCCCAGGCCGGCAACCAGAACTCTCTCGGGCGGACGCAGTCCATGAACCTGTCGGTAGTCGGCCAGCGAATGTTCGATAACAACTACCTGCTGGACGGTGTCAGCATGATCGCCGGCTTCGTCAACGGGAGTACCTTTGTGCCGTCGCTCGAAGCGCTGCAGGAGATGAGCGTTCAAACCGGACAGTACTCGGCCGCGTACGGGACGTTTTCCGGCGCGCAGGTGGACATGATCGTGAAGGCCGGGACGAATCAACTGCACGGAAGCGTCTACGAGTACCTGCGCAACAACGACCTGAACGCGAGGCAGTTCTTTGACCAGAACGCCCCGCCCCCATACCACTTCAACCAGTACGGCGCCACGCTGGGCGGACCGGTATTCATTCCCAAGTTGTACAACGGCCGCAACCGGACCTTCTTCTTCTTTGCCTACGAGGGCGACCGCACGAATCAAAGCACGACTCAGCAAGCCACGGCCGCCACGGCCTTCATGCGAAGCGGGGACTTCTCCCAGCTCTTGCCCAAAACCACGGTGAAAGATCCCTACACAGGGGTAGCGTTTCCGGGCAACGTCATTCCCGCCTCCCGGGTTGCATCTCAGGCAGTGGCGCTCATGCAATATATCCCACTGCCCGATGTGTCCGGTTTGTCGCTGAACTACATTAATGAGGCAACCGCCAAAGATAATGAAAGCCAGTATATTGGCCGGATCGACGAGAAGATTTCCGATAAAGACTCCCTGTTCTTCCGCGCGGCGGACCGCGACGCCTACCTCAAGAACATTACCGTCAACCCGAATTTCAAGAGTCTTAGTTACCCCTCCAACGGTAACTATGTTCTTAGCGAGACGCGAATCTTTTCCGCCTCGGTGGTGAACCAGGCCCGGCTCTCGTATATCCGGGAGTCGACGCCGTCCAAGACCGGACGCGAGGGCGCGAATATCGATCCCCTCCGCGATTTCGGCATCGGCGGCCTGAACTTCTCGAATCCTCTGATCGTCGGAATTCCCACCGCCAGTATCAGCGGCTATCTCGGCACCGGTGAAAACTTCGCCAACCCTCGACTGCTCTACTCGGCACCGGCGTTTCAGGACGAAGTCTTCATCCACCGTTCCAAACACTCCATCCACATTGGAGGCGACTACACCCGGCGGCGGCAGGATTCGTATGCCGTCAACGCTACCAACCAGGGCAGTTTCACTTTCAGCGGGCAGCTCAGCGGGAATGCTTTTTCGGATTTCGTGCTTGGCCTTCCCTACCAGACTTCACTCACGCAATATCTGACCGAAGTGTCGCTGCACCAGAAGCACGCGTCGGCCTACATCCAGGATGACTGGCGTCTATTGTCGAACCTGACGCTGAATCTGGGGGTACGCTACGAATACGCCGGATCGTATACGGACCTATTAGGCAATGCCCGCAACTTCAACTGGCAGACGCTATCGCTCTTCCCCGCCCCCGGCGCCACCGCTCCATTGAATAACTCGACCAACAGCGTCGGTCCGCGTTTCGGACTTGCCTACAACCTCAACAAGACCGGCACGGTGATCCGCGGCGGGTACGGCATGTATTTCACCCAGCCGACGATCGCCAACGTGACGCTGCTGTACCGCAATCCGCCGCTGAACCAGTCCAACACCTACAACACAAATCTGAGCAACCCGAATTTGACCTTGGCAAACGGGTTTCTTTCCTCGGCCGTGGGGACATCCACCACGCCTCCGAGCCTGGTAAGCATTCCGCAGGACTACGGCCCGGGATATGCTCAGACCTGGACGCTCAACGTGCAGCAGAAGCTCCCCGGTGGATGGGTGGCCGAGGTCGGTTACATCGGCTCCCACACCCTGCACCTGGACAGCGCGCACACCGGCAATGTGCCTCAGCCCGGGCCCGGTGTGGTTCAATCGAACCGGCCGTATCCGCAATGGGCGGCTATCCGCGTATTCGGAACCGACGGCATCGGCTACTATGACGGCCTGATCAGCCGCCTGCAAAGTTCATCCTGGCACGGAGCCAATATTCTGAGCGACTATACCTACTCGAAATGCCTCGACAACAAGAGTTCGACATCGACCAGCGTGGTGGGAGCCGACCCTTCGGAGCCGCAGAACGAATACAACTACATTAAGGGCGACAAGGGGCGATGCGCGATCGATTTTAGCCAACAGTTCCATTTCCACACCGTCTACCGGATACCGCTGGCAAAGAATTCACACGGTTTCGCGGCCGCCCTGGTCAGGAACTGGCAGGTCAGCGCCGGTGTCGTACTCCATTCGGGGCCCCCGTTCACGATTGTCGAGTCGGGCAACACCGCCAACACCGGCAGTGGAACGATCCGGCCCAACCGCATCGGCGATGGCAATTTGCCCTCCGGCCAGCGGACGCCCCAGCGCTGGTTCGATACCAGTGCATTTGCGGCAACGCCGGCCTACATGTTCGGTAATTCCGGGCGCGGAATTATCGAGGCGCCGGGGACCAAGTTGATCAACATCGGCATCGTCAGGCGCCTTTCCTTCCGCGAGGCACAACAACTCGAAATTCGCGCGGAGGCATTTAACGCGTTTAACACAACGCAGTTCAGCCTTCCGGCATATACGTTCGCGACGCCGAGCTTCGGACAGATCTCCAGCACATTCCCGGCGCGCAACGTTCAGTTCGCGTTGCGCTACGCATTCTAGTGGCGTACGCATCCACACCGCGGCTCCGGCCGGAACCGCGGCGGTGGCGGAGCGGTATTTTTTTGGAAGAGGAACACTTATGAACAGACGCGCGTTCTTCGGCCTTGCCGGAATGGCGGCCAGTCCGCTGCTTGCGCAGAGTGTAGAGACGGCGCGGCGCGGCGCGGGCCCGCTGAAGATTACAAAAGTGGAGGCCCTCGTCGTCCGGACACCGGGCGACGGTGCCGCGCCGGAGACTCTGGCCCAGATGCCGCCACTGGGAGCGACCACCGGCGGGGCCGGGCTGTGGAATCGCCTGGATCATGCCAGCCCTTCCCGGACCAAGGGACACACTCAGGCGGTCCTGGTTCGGATCCGCACCAACCAGGGCCTCACCGGTTGGGGCGAGTGCCACGCGCCGGAGGCTCCGCGGGTTCACAAGACGATCGTGACAGACCTGGTGGCTCCGGTGTTGCTGGGTCAGAACGCCCTGGAAGTGCAGCCGCTGTGGGAGAAGCTCTATTCCACTGAGCGGCTGCGCGGCTACTCGACAGGCTTCTATACCGAGGCAATCGCCGGCGTGGATCTCGCGTTGTGGGACCTGTTGGGCCAATTCGCAGGTGTTCCGGTGTACCGGCTGTTGGGCGGGAAGTATCGGGACCACATTCCTGCATACACTGGAATTGGCGGCGCTTCGGTCGCCGATTTGAAGAGCGCGGCGGCCAAGGCACTCGACGATGGTTTTTCCGTCGTGAAGATCAGCTTCAGCAAAGGGGCGGGCACGAATGACATTGCGCGGGTGGCCGGCGTGTCTGAAGTCATGAAGAACCGGGGCCAGGTCCTGGTCGATTCGCTGGGCGCCTTCAAGCTGTTTGAAGCCGTAAAGTTGGGGCGCGAATTGGACCGGCTCGGCAACGTGGGATGGTGGGAAGATCCGCTGATGCCCGACGATCTCACCGCGTATCCGAAACTGGCGGACGCACTCGACACCGCCATCTGTGCCGGTGAAGAGCTATGCAACCGTTTCCAGTTCTCCGATTTTCTCGAAGCCAAATCGGCGGACATCATCAACCCCGATGTGTGCCGCGCCGGCGGCATAACGGAAGTCAGACGCATTGCGACGCTGGCCGACGCGCATGGCGTGATGTGGGCGCCGCACATCAGCACCGGAACAGCCCTGTACATTGCGGCGTCCATGCACCTCGCCGCATCCACGCCGAATCTCCTGATTTCCGAAGGCGGAC
>Ga0335078_10012002_pt1 | contig 12853 bp, 6 predicted proteins | sample Lox_Sample_32_FD_206711 | JGI IMG/M metagenome (GOLD analysis project Ga0335078, IMG submission 206711) | Soil microbial communities from Loxahatchee National Wildlife Refuge, Florida, United States - Lox_Sample_3.2 | ecosystem: Environmental > Terrestrial > Soil > Wetlands | place: USA: Florida... | reverse complement strand
TTCGCCAGTACCCACCATGGCGGCCTGCGGCTTCAGCCCCAGCCGTGTTTCAGCATCGCACCGCCGGTTCCACGCCGCCCCTTCACCTGCGGCGAGATCCCCGCGAGCGTCCGCGGCCTCGCGCCGCGCGCCGCCAGCAACCAGATCCCCTCCGGCGCCGGCAGCCCCACGCCGCGCGCCCTCCGCGGCTCCGCGCCCCGTGCCCTCCGCAACGGCCGTCTTCCCTTTCCTCAGTGGTTGAATAAAAACTCCTTGCTGGTGAGCATCGCCCACACCATATCTTCGAGCGCCTGCCGGTGCGCGTCGCGCTGCGCCTGCGGCGTGCCCGTGGAGGGACGCGCGCTCTCCAGCGCCGCGAGCAATTCTTTCCGTTCCGCGTCGCCCGGGTAGCGCGAGAACGCCGAGAGGTACATGTACTCCAGAATCCGCCGGTCGGAAAGCCCCAGTTTCAGAAACAGCGCGATGGTACCCTCGGGATCGCTCAGCTTCTTGTTCAGCGTGTCCCCGTTGATTACCGCCAGCGCCTGCGCCACCGTCGGAGCGCTGGATCGCTCGGCGGCATCGCACGTGAGCCGCGGCGGACGGCCGAACGACGTCAGAAAATCCGACTTCACCTGCGTGTCCGGCAACTCGAGCGCCCGCGTCCCCGCCGGATAATTCGGAAACGCCGTGGGCACGCCGGTCACCTGCGACATCGCGTCCAGAATCACTTCCGCCGAAAGCCGCCGCACGATGTGCTTGGAGTAGTAAATGTTGTCGGACTGATTCGTCGCGTTGGCATCGCTCGAAAGCTGGTACACGCTGGAATTCAGAATGGTCCGGATGAGCCGGTTCACACGGTATCCGTGGTCCACGAAATCCTTGGCCAGCGCCTCGAACAACTCTTCGTTGGAGGCCGCGTTGCTCGCGCGCACGTCGTCCACCGGGTCCACGAGGCCTCGGCCCATGAAGTTGGCCCACACGCGGTTCACCACGGTTCGGGCGAACATCGTGTTGGCCGGATCGGTCAGCCAGTCGGCGAACGCTATCCGCCGGTCCTCCGGTGAATCGATCGGCAAACTCTTCCCGTCGAGCGGCGTGGGCGGCAGCGCACGGCCCAGCCGCGGATGCAAAATGTCTCCCGATGCCTTGGCGAAAATGATGTTGTCGCCCATGGTCCCGTTCTTCACGCCGACGCGCGCGAACAGGTTGGCCATCTGGTAATACTGAATCTGCGTCCATTTTTCGAGCGGATGGTTGTGGCAGCGCGCGCACATGATGCGCTGGCCGAGAAACGCCAGCGTGGCATTCTCGGTCAGATCAATCGGGTCCTTGTGGAGCACGAAATAGTTCAGCGCACCGTTCTGCCGCGTGCTCCCGGAACTCAGAAAGATCTCGCGCGCGAACTGGTTCCACGGCTTGTCCTGCTTGACGGAATCGCGAATCCAGTCGTAGAACGCCCACATGGCCGTGGCATTCAGGCGGCGGCTCGACACCATCAGCAGGTCCGACCATTTGTAGGACCAGTAATCCACGAACTCGTCACGGGCCATCAGTTTTTCGATGGCCTTCTCGCGTTTGTCGGCTGCCGTGTCCGCGAGGAACGTCTCGACTTCTTCGGAGGTCGGCAGAATGCCCGCGACATCCAGGTACGCGCGCCGCAGGAAAGTGGCATCGCCGGCAATCTTCGATGGCTCCAGGCGCAGGCTCTTCAGCTTCGCAATCACCAGGTCGTCGATGAAGTTCCGCCGCGGAAACCGCGCGTACGCCTCTTCGCTCACCTGATTGGGAAATGGCACCGTGAGCCGCGCATTCAGCACCCGGCTGGCGAAGGTCATGGTGATGGCCGCCTCGCCCGCGCCGTTCATTTTCACCAGGCCCCAATTGTCCACGGAGGCCACGCCTTCATTGGCGGAGGCGAATCTGACCCAGCGCGTCACATCTTCCGCATGGCCATCGGAATACGTCGCCCGAACCAGAAGCTGCTGCTCCGCGCCGGGCGCCAGGACGGCCGCGGCGGGAAACGCTTCGAGAGAGCGCACGCTCGCGTCGTTCGCGGCGGGCGGCGGAGCGCCGGCGGCAATCCACTCCTTGATAATGCGGTACTCCAGCGAATCCTTGGCGAACCGCTTGCCGCCCCCGTGAGGAATGCTGAACGACGGCTTCAGCAGCATCAGGCTCGCTTCCGGATCGGCCAGCGAAACGCGCCGCCCCAGCGATTGCCGCGTCAGCGTATCGTAATCCACTTCGGGAGCGTAACCGCGCAGCGTCAGCTTGAAGCCGTTCTTTCCGGCCAGCGCGCCGTGGCACGCTCCCTGGTTGCATCCCATCTTGGTCATCACCGGGATCACGTGGTTGCGGAAGCTCCACTGAAACGCCGCGTGCGCGCCTTTCACCCGCACCATCACCGCGGCCGTCACGCCCCGGGCACGCACCGTGATGCGGGCTTCGCCATCGCCCGCCGGCCGCACCATGCCGTGCTCGTCGACGCTCGCAATCTTCGGATCGGACGAAGACCATTGCGCTTCGCGTGTCCAGTCTTCCTGGTGGCCGGGCAGGGCAGCTTCGGCGAGCAGTTGCTGCCGCGCTTCCGGGCCGCTCAATTCCACCGTGGCCGGCAGAATGGCCAGCTGCGCGAAGGCCGGCCCCGCCACCAGCATCGCGCAAGCGGCCAGCGCACCATAAAGTCTCATCGGAACAGCTCCCGGATCGGCTCCGTGCCGCGATCCACCAGCGGAATGGGCCTTCCCTGCGCGCCGGGCAGCTCCGTCTGCAAGTCGATTCCGAGGCCCCGGTACACCGTTGCCGCGACTTCCGCCGGAGTCACCGGCCGGTCTTTCGGCGCGGCGGCGATTTCATCCGAAGCTCCCACCACCGTTCCGCCCTTCAGCGGCCCGCCGCCCATCAGCATGGTCCAGCACTGCGGCCAATGGTCGCGTCCGCCCGCCGGATTGATCTTGGGCGTGCGCCCGAACTCGCCCGTCGCCACCACCATGGTGTTGCTCAAGAGGCCGCGCTCGGCCAGCTCGGAAAGCAGCGACGCGTAGGCCATATCGAACATCGGCCCCACCAGGTCGCGGTAGCAGCTGATCGGGCTGAACGGCTTCGACCCGTGAATGTCCCAGGTGATCTCGTCGAAGACCGTTTCGAACATGTTCACCGTAACGAATCGCACGCCCGCTTCGATCAGCCTCCGCGCCAGCAGGCAGCTTTGCCCGAACTGGTTCATCCCGTACTTTTCGCGCACCGCCTCCGGCTCGCGGTGCAGCTCGAAAGCTTCCCGCGCCTTCACCGAAGACATCAGCGTGTAGGCCTGCTGGAAGGTGGAATCGAGCAGCCGCGCATCCTGCGAAGTCTCGAAGGCGCTCACCGATTTGTCCACCATCTCGCGCCAGTTGCGCCGCCGGTCGACGCGCAACGCCGTCAGGTAATCCGGCGGCAGCATGTCCGGCACTTTGAAGTTCGGGTCCGATGGGTCGGCGTTCAGCACGAACGGATCGTAGGCCTTTCCGAGAAAGCCCGCGGTCTGGCCGTGCGGCATGTTCCCGCCGGTGTTGCCGATGGGCCGCGGCAGCAGCACGTGCGCCGGCACATCGCCCTTCGCGCCCCTGTACTTCGTCAGCACGCAGCCCACGTGCGGATACTCGATGCCGCCTTGAAACAGCCGCCCGGTCTGCATCATCTGGTGGCCGGTATCGTGCACCGCGGCGGCGGTGTGATACACCGCCCGCACCAGCGAAAATTTGTCGGCCTGTTTCGCCGTGCGCGGGAAGTTTTCCGAAATCTCGATTCCCGCAACGTTGGTCTTGATCGGCTTGTACGGCCCGCGGATCTCCACCGGCGCGTTCGGTTTCATATCGAAGGTGTCGAGCTGCGACGGCCCTCCGATGAGCATCAGCAGAATGCAGTTCACATCCGCGTTTCCGGTGGCGCCCATCGCGCGCAGCCCGAACCAATCGGTGAGACTCAATCCCAAGGTGGCGAGCGCTCCGGCGTGCAGGAAATCACGCCGCCGCCAGCCATCGCAGAACTCTACAGGACGGTCCGCCTCCAGTCGAAACATGCACCCTCCTGTTTCGCGATTCTATCACCGTAGAGTCTGTGTCGAGCCGCGAGGATGCCGGGCGCGGGGCGCGGGGCGGCCGCCCGGTGGGCCATTCCGAACACAATGGCGGCTTGCATTCCCGCCTCGAGCGCCTGCATAATCAGTCCAATCATGACACTCAACCGCCGTCGCTTTTTCGAGCGGAGCCTGGGCGCCGCCGCGCTCGCCTCTCTCCGCGGTCCGCTCCGGGCCGATACCGCCGGCCTGAAACCGTTCGAGGCCGAAATCGCGAAGCATCACGACGAAAACGTCCAGCGCCTCCAGAACTGGATCCACCAGCCCGCCATCGCCGCCGAAAACCGCGGCATGAACGAAGGCTGCGACCTGATGATGCGCATGCTGCGCGACGCCGGTTTCGACAAAGTCTCCAAGGTCCCTACCAGCGGCCATCCGGGCGTCTTCGCCACGCTCGATTCCGGCGCGCCCAAAACCATCGGGATCTATTTCATGTACGACGTGAAGCAGGCCGATCCCGCCGAGTGGTCCTCGCCGCCATTCGAAGCGCGGCTGGTGGACCGGCCGGGCGTGGGAAAACTTCTGATCGGCCGCGGCGCCATCAACCAGCGCGGGCCGGAAGCCATGTGGCTGGCCGCCCTCCACGCCTTCAAAGGCCTCGGGCGAAAGCTCCCGGTGAACCTGGTGTTCGTGGCGGAAGGCGAAGAGGAAATCGGCTCGCCGCACTTCCCCGAGATCGTCCACCGCCCGGACATTCTCGCCTCCTTCCGCAAATGCGCCGGCGTCTACATGCCCATGCCCATGCAGGCTCTCGATGGCACCGTCACCATCAATCTCGGCGCCAAGGGCGTGATCGAGCTGGAACTGGTTTCCTCCGGCGAGCGCTGGCATCGCGGCCCCAAACAGGATCTGCACTCTTCGAACGAAGCCCGCGTCGATAGCCCCGCGTGGCACCTGGTGCAGGCGCTCGCCACGCTGGTCGGGCCGGATGGCCACACCCCAGCCATCGATGGCTTCGCCGATAAGGCCCGCCCGCTGAATGCCGAAGAGAAGGCGCTCATCCGCCAGGCCTCGCAGCGCCAGAGCGAAGCGGTCGCCAAGAAACAATCGGGCATCGAGCACTGGGTGCACGACGTGGACTGGCTGGAATCGCTCGAGCTGCTGGCCGGCCGCCCCACGGTCAACATCGAAGGACTCGTCGCCGGATACACCGGCCCCGGCGGCAAGACCATCCTGCCGCATCGCGCGGTGGCCAAGCTGGACTTGCGGCTGGTTCCCGATATGACCGCCAGAGACTCGCTTGCCGCGCTCAAGGCGCACCTCGCCAAACGCGGCTTCGGCGATATCGAAGTCAATATGACCGGCGGCTACGACCCCACCACCACGCCGCAGAAGTCGGCCCTGATCCAGGCGCAGGCCGCGGTCTACCGGAGGAACGGGATCGATCCGGTCTTCTGGCCGCGGCTCGCCGGCTCCTGGCCCGGCTACGTCTTCACCGGCGACCCGCTGAACCTGCCCGCGGGACATTTCGGATTGGGACACGGCAACGGTGCCCACGCGCCCGATGAGTACCTGGTGATCGAATCGGCCAATCCGAAGGTGCAGGGGTTTGATGGCGGGGTCAGGTCGCAGGTGGAGTATTTGTTTGAGCTGGCGTCAGTGGGGGCGTGAGGAGCGGTCAATCGAGTAAGCCCCAGAGGCTACCGCCATATAGCCTCGCATCCGGATGATCGGGACCGAATCTCTTGAGAGAGGAGGAGTATGCCTTGCGCCGCGGACCGGGCGCTCCCTCCAACTGCGCCATATTTCTCGAGCATCGTGGCCGAACCGCAGTTGTCACGGCAACATCGAGCGGTCCGGGTTGAGAGCAGGATTACCGCCGTCTTACCGCAGCATCGCAAAAGCCACCAGCGTGTCTCCCGCGCCGGCCACCAGGTACTGAATGCCATCCAGTTCGTAAGTAATCGGCCCGTTGGTCACCGAGCTGCCGAGGTTCGCATGCCACAGCGGCTTGCCGGTGGCCGGGTCGAGCGCGACCAGGTTGCCCGAGCCATCGCCCGCGAAGAGCAGTTTTCCCGCGGTGGATAACAGGCCGGAGCGCCCGCCATCTTCCCACTTATGCGTCCACTTCACTTTGCCGGTCTTGTAGTCGATGGCCTGGAGCATCGATTCGCTCCAGCCGCCGCGATCGTTGCCGCCCCAGCCTTCGGGCTTGTCGCTCGGGTCGTAGATGTAATACACGCTGAACGCGCGCGACGCGCTCACATAGAACAAGCCGGTATCCGGGTCGAACGTCGGCGGCGGCCAGTTGGTCGCGCCTCCCTGGTTGGGCGAAACCAGCGCGCCATCGAGCTGCGGCTGCTTGGCGGGATTCGGAATCGGCGATCCGTTGGCATCCACCCCCTTTGACCAGTTGATCTTCACGTACGGGTTGCTCGAAATATTCTTTCCTGTCGCGCGGTCGAGCACGTAGAAATAGCCGTTGCGCGTGGCCTGCGCCACCAGCTTGCGCGGGCGGCCATCGATCTCGCCATCGAAAAGCACCGGCGTCTGCGTGGCGTCCCAATCGTGGGTGTCGTGCGGCGACGATTGAAAATACCACTGCATCTTGCCGGTGTCGGGATTGAGCGCCACGATCGACGCGGTGAACAGGTTCGCGCCCGGCCGCGCCTTTCCGGCGATCACCGGCTGCGGGTTGCCGGTGGGCACGTAGATCATGTTCAGCTCGGGATCGTAAGTCGGCGTCAGCCACGTCATGCCGCCGCCGTGGCGCATCGCCTCCACGCTCGGCCAGGAGTCCGCGCCGGGGTCGCCCTTCTTCTGGGGCACGGTGTACCAGCGCCATTGGAGCGCGCCGGTTTCCGGGTCGTGCGATTCGATGTAGCCGGGCCGGTCCAGGTCGTCTCCGCTCACGCCCGTGATGACGTGATTCCGCACCACCAGCGGGGACATCGAACCGAAATAATACTGGTCGAGGTCGCAGATCGGCTGGTGCCACCGCTCTTTGCCGTCCTTCATGTTGAGCGAGACCAGGTGGCAGTCGGGCGTTTCGAAGTACAGCCAGTTTCCATAGACGCCCGCGCCGCGGTTGCCGATATGGTCGCCGCCGTGCGAAGTCCACTGGTAGTGCCAGACTTCGCGGCCCGTGCGCGCATCCACGGCCCACATGTGGTCGGGCATGGTGAAGTACAGGACGCCGTTCACTTCCACCGGCGTCGCCGAAATGCGGCCGCCGAAGCCGCCCGCTCCGCCCGAGCCGTTAGCCCGGTAAATCCAGGCGAGCGTAAGAGAGGTGATGTTGGACTGGTTGATCTTCGCCAGCGGGCTGTAGCGCCGGCCGGAGTAATCGCCGTTGTAGGTGGGCCAGGTATCCGTGGGCGGCGCGCCGAGCTTGGCGGGGTCGAGGCCGTTTTGCGCCGGCAGGGTCGCGGCCACGAAGAGCGCGGCCGTTACGGGAAGGATCGTTTGCGCCTTCATTTCAGGGTCTCCAGGTAGGCGACGATGTCGTGGATGTTTTTGTCGGTGTACTGGTCGAGCAGCTCGTGGTGCGCCTCGGCCGGGTCGTGCTTGACGACCTTGAGCGACGCCGTGCGCACGAAGGAGTGATAATCGCCCGAGGCATCGCGCAGCGCGACGTTGAAATCGTCCAGGTGGAGCAGCACGCCGGTGACGGCCGCGCCCGATTGCGGAGTCACCGTCACGGTCACCGGGTGGGCCGAGCCGGATTCGCCGCCTCGGCCGCCTCGCCCGCGCCCGCCACGGCCGCCGCGCCCGCCGGGAAACAGAAAGCTCTGCTGCAACGAGGGCGGATCCATCCGCGAGCCGATGTGAGCCAGATCTCCCGTGGGCGAATGGCAGCCCGAGCAGCCGCCCGCGCCCGAGAAGTAGGCCGCGCCGGCCTTGGGATCGCCGGTGAGCACGTTCTGGATCTCGAGCGCCGCCCGCAGCGTGTTGTAAACCTCCTGGTGCAGCGTGTGCGAAAGATCGACGATCTGCGCCTCGGTGAGCTGCGCCGCGGGAGTGGTCTGCGTGGGATGGCCGTTGCGCAGGAACGGCCCGATGGTGCTGCCGTAGCGGTCGTGCAGGACAACTTCGGAGCGGATCAGGTCCGCGCCGCGCTCGGAGCCGCGCGCATGCGTGCCATGGCAGGTGATGCACTCGGCGGCGTAAACCTTGCGCCCGCGCAAAGCGGCGGCTTCGTCGATGACCTGTTTATCGGCGGGTCCGGGGGACATGGCAGGCGGGCGTCCCCGGCCTCCTCCGGCGAAGGCGGCCGGTGCACCGCGCCCGGCGGCACCCGGCGGGTATTGCGCCGTCAGGTAATCGAGGATCATGGCGAACTCCTCGTCGGTGGCCTTGGCCCCGCGAGCCACCATGGCGTTGATGCTCTCGCGCCATTGATCGCGCGTGCGGCCCTGGGCGGTTACCGTGTCCACCGAATGGCATGCCCCGCAGACTTTCTGAAAAGCCTCTCTTGCCGCGGGGGGAGATTGCGCCCCGCCGATCACAGGCGCGAACAGCATCGCCGCCACCCAAATCCCTTTTCGCATTCCAGGCTTCCCTCCCCACACGGCTGGCGCGGCCAGCCAACTGACCAGTGTACAATCTACCGCGCCTCGCGCCCGAAGTGGGGCCCGATACGCCACTACAGCGACGATCTGCACTTCTCCTTCCCATCGCGCCTCACCGCGACGCTGCGGTAACGGGTACAACCGGCCGAGTCATCCGAACTGAGTGGCCAGACAGGCGGCCACGGCGCGAAGTTCCTCCTCCGTTCCGCGCGCGCCCTTCTCCACCATCGCTTCCACCTCCGCCTGCCTGCCCTGGCGATGCAGCCCTTGGGGCCATTTACCGCGGCTTGCGCCCGAACTGCGTGGCCAGGTACGCCACCACGGCGCGAATTTCTCGTCCGTTCCACGCGCGCCCTTTGGCACCATCGCGTCCACGCCGCCTGCCAGCCTCGGCGACGCAGCCCTTGGCGCGGTTTACCGCGGCTTGCGCCCGAACTGCGTGGCGAGGTACGCCACCACGGCGCGAAGTTCCTCCTCCGTTCCGCGCGCGCCCTTTTGCACCTCGCATCCACGCCTGCCAGCCCTGGCGACGCATCCCTTGGCGCGATTTACCGCGGCTTGCGCCCGAAGCGCGTGGCCAGGTACGCCACCACGGCGCGAAGTTCCTCGTCCGTTCCGCGCGCGCCCTTCTCCACCATCGCGTCTACCTCCGCCTGCCAGCCTTCGCGGCTCATCCGCATCGACGAAAAGACCGCCGTGCCATGGCAGGTGGTGCACATGCGGGAGACGAGCGCTTTCCCCACGCCTTCCGGCAGAGCCGGGCCGGGAGCCTTCAACTCCGCGCCGGTCAGGCGAGGGCGCGCAGCGGCCCCAGCTTGCGAAGGAGCGGCCGTGGGCGGCATCGGTGCGGCCTTGCCGTCCGGCAGTGCGAAGGCGATCAGCGAATCGGCGGTTTCCCCGGCGCTGTTGGCGATCATGCGAAACCGGTTGGTGCCCGCCGCCGCGATCACCACGTACTGCCGCCCGCTCGGCCCGCGATACGTCATCGGAACCGCATCGCCCGTAGCATCCAGGCGCGTCACCCAAAGCTCTTTGCCGGTTCGCGAATCGAAGGCCCGGAACTTGGAATCGGTGGTGGCGGCGATGAACACCAGCCCGCCTGCCGTCGCGATCGACCCACCCATATTCGCCGCTCCGGCGTTCTTCAGTCCCTGCGCTTCGATCTGATCGTAACTGCCCAGCGGGACGCGCCACGCAATGTCCCCGGAATTCGCATTCACCGCGGTCAGTTCGCCCCAGGGCGGCTTCTGGCACGGAAACTGGTCCTGGTCGAGGAAGCGCGTGTAGCCGCCTTCGTTGCGGTACGGCATGGGCGCGCCCGGCGCCGCGGCCACCATCTGGCCCGTGCCGCCAAGGCTGCTGGTGTTCACGAAGATGTAGCCGAGCAGCGGATCGAACGATACGCCGCCCCAGTTGCCGCCGCCCATGGTTCCCGGCATCAGCAGCGTGGGCACCAGGCTGAACGGGGTAAAGGGGCCTTCATGCCGCAGGCGGTTGAACCAGTCGGTACAGAATTTGTGCGCCTCGGGCGTGCGCGTGGTGATATCGCCGGCCGCGAGCGTCATGCGTGCCAGCGGTGGAGGCTTCAGCGGGAACGGCTGCGTGGGCCAGGATTCTTCCGCCGGCACATCGCTTTTGGGCACCGCTCGCTCCTCCACTCCAAATACCGGCTGCCCGGTGAGGCGATCGAGGATAAACAGCAGCCCCATCTTGGTGATCTGTGCCACCGCCGGAATGGTGCGGCCGTCGCGCTGCACTTCGACGAGCGCCGGAGCCGCGGCCACATCGTAATCGAACAGATCGTGGTGGACGAGCTGGTAATACCACCTCATCTGGCCTGTTTCCGCATCCAGAGCCACCACCGAATTCGCATATAAATTGGTGCCTTTGCGGTCGGCGCCGTAAAAACTGTCGGCCGGATTGCCGATCGGCAGGAACACCAGGCCGCGCGCGGTATCGATGGTGGCGAAGCCCCACTGGCTCGGACCGGAACGGTCTCGCCACCCATCCGGACCCCACGTCTCGCTGCCCGGCTCTCCCGGCTGGGGCATGGTGTGAAACCGCCAGCGCAGTTTGCCGGTCCGGACATCGAAGGCGCGCGGATCGCCGCTCGGCCCGCGCGAAGGCCCTTCCTGTGTGGCCGGGCCGACGATCACCAGGTCGCGGTATACGGTGGGCGGCGAGGTGATGGCGTAGGCGGCTCTCGGGAATTTGTCGGTGATGCCTGCGCGCAGGTCTACCACGCCGTTGTCGCCGAAGCCCGGGACGGGCACACCGGTTTTCGCCGAGAGCGCGGTCAGGCGCCCATCGCCGGTGCCCAGCAGGATCCGCGGAGCATCATGGGAATCGCCGGGCCAATAGGCCACGCCGCGATTCTCACGCCCCGGGCCTTTGGCGTCGTAGCGCCAGATTTCGCGCCCGTTTTCGGGGTCGAGCGCGATCACCTTCTGGGTGTGCGTCGACACGTACAACAAGCCATCCACAAAAATGGGAGTGCTCTCGAAGGACCGGCCGGGTTCGCCGGTGTGGAAGGTCCAGGCGCGCTCCAGGCGCGAAACGTTCCGCGTGTTGATCTGGTCGAGCGGAGAATACCGCGTACCGCCGGCGTCGCGGCCGAAGGCGGGCCAATCGCCGGATTGCGGGACAGGTTGGGCGCAGAGCGGCGGCAGCGCCAGTAAAAATGCCGCGATCCAAAAAAGACGCATGAGCATCCGTCTCTGTGGAATCAATATACCGCCTCGCGGGCTGGAGGTTTATGAGGGGCTGTGTCATCGGGTGCCAGGCCGCAGCCAGACCGCGCCGCCGCACGGCGGACGATTCACTTCACCCGCAGGCTATTGGTCACCACCGACACACTCGAAAGCGCCATCGCCGCGGACGCCAGCATGGGGTTGAGCAGCCCCAGAGCCGCCACGGGGAGGCCCACGGTGTTATAGGCGAACGCCCAAAAAAGATTCTGCCGGATGATCCGCATGGTCCGGCGGGCGAGCACGATCGCGTCCGCCACGCCGCGCAGGTCGTCGCGCATCAGCGTGATGTCGCCCGCTTCCATGGCCACCGCGGTGCCCGTTCCCATCGCCAGGCCGACATCGGCTTGGGCCAGCGCGGGCGCGTCGTTGATGCCGTCGCCCACCATCAGCACGGTCTTGCCGGCGGCTTGCAGCTTGCGGACCTCCGCCACCTTCTGGTCGGGCAGAACCTCCGCGCGCAGGTGTTCGATGCCCGCCTGGCGGGCGATGGATTCCGCGGCTTCGGCCCGGTCGCCCGTGATCATCCAGACTTCCAGGCCCATGTCGCGCAGCCTGCGCACGGCAGCCGTCGCTTCGGGCTTGATCGAATCGGCGATCTCCAACGTGCCGGCGATCTCGCCATCCACGGTGACGGTGACTCCCGGGCGGCCCACGCTCACTTCGCGGCCGGCCACCCGGGCGCGCGCCCCGTGGCCGGCGAGGGCGGTGAATCCTGTGGCGGCATCCAGCGCGATATCGCGCTCGCGGGCGGCCGCCACGATGGCCATTCCGAACGGATGCTCGGAGTGCCGTTCGGCGGAGGCGGCGAGGCGCAGAACGTCCCGTTCTATCCAACCCGCAGCGGCATGCACAGCCACTACGCGCGGCCTTCCCATGGTAATCGTGCCGGTCTTGTCGAACAGCACCGTATCCACCTTCTGCGCCCGCTCCAGCGCTTCGCCGCCCTTGATGAGAATGCCGCGCTCGGCGCCCCGCCCCGTCCCGACCATGATGGCCACCGGCGTGGCGAGGCCCAGCGCGCAAGGACACGCAATGATCAGCACCGCGACGGCGTTGACCATGGCAGTCGAGAACGGCGCCGCAAACCACCACGCCGCGAAAGTGACGCCGGCTACGCCCAAGACGCCCATAGTGAAGTAACCGCTCACCACGTCCGCCAGCCGGGCGATCGGGGCGCGCGACCCTTGCGCCTGCCGGACCAGCTCCACCATCTGCTGGAGCACCGTGCCGCGCCCGACCTTCCGGGCCTCATACCGCAGGCTGCCCGAACGGTTGATGGTGCCCGCAAAAACCTGGTCTCCGGCGCGCTTTTCGGCCGGCATGCTCTCGCCGGTAAGCATGGATTCATCCACCGCCGATTCGCCCTCGCGCACCGCGCCATCCACCGCGATGCGCCCCCCGGGGCGGACCGCCAGCAGATCGCCGGGAAGGACCTGGCTTACGGGAGTTTCCACTTCCGCGCCACCCCGCACGACCAGAGCCGTCGGCGGCTG
>Ga0335078_10012000_pt1 | contig 12853 bp, 15 predicted proteins | sample Lox_Sample_32_FD_206711 | JGI IMG/M metagenome (GOLD analysis project Ga0335078, IMG submission 206711) | Soil microbial communities from Loxahatchee National Wildlife Refuge, Florida, United States - Lox_Sample_3.2 | ecosystem: Environmental > Terrestrial > Soil > Wetlands | place: USA... | reverse complement strand
TGCGCCGAGTTCCCCAGCCTGAGTTGGCTCGACGGGTCGCAGGCGGGTGCCCTTCGCGGCATCGTCGAGGCGGTGCGGCAGGCCGTCGAGGACATGGCAAAGCGGCGCGAGCCCATTCCAAAGCCGATGACGACCCGCCGGTACAGCGGGCAGTTCAAGGTGCGAATCCCGCCCCAGGTCCACCGCCAGCTCGCGATCGAGGCGGCCGAGTCGAAGGTCTCCCTGAACCGTCTGGTCAGCGCGAAACTCTCTCATGGGTAGACCGGCGGTCGCGGTAGACACCGTGTCCGGCCATCGCCCCTAAAGGGCCGGGTCCACATCCTCCGGCATACCTTCTGCTCCCATCTCGCGATGCAGGGCGCACCGGCGAAGGCCATCCAAGAACTGGCGGGGCACACCACGCGCACATGACCGCGCGGTACATGCACCTGAGCCCCGCCGCGAAGGACGCAGCCATCAAGCTCCTCGACCGCCGCCCAGAGGGCGACGCCGTGGAGGCGGGCGTGGAGGCACACCCGTCACTGCAGCTAAGCCGTAGTTAAATGGTGGAGGCGCCGGGAATCGAACTCTACTGAGGGTGAATACCTAACACGGCGATGGCACTCACCAATTCTCGCCAAACCCCTCGTAGTCAAGCGTTACCCGTCCATATCGGTCTCGACATAGACGGACGCCAGTGGACAGCCGTAGACCCACTGCGTGGCACCAGTTTGGCACCAGCGGGCTCACAGCCGATGCGTGCGAGTCGAATATCCGGCGTCTCAGGGTCCCAAGGGGGCTCCGCATCCTCTTGGCATCAACGCCGGGCTCGAGAACCGACCGAAAAAGAGGGGCAGTTCGGAGAGGGTTTGGGGACTGAAGCTTGGCGCGAGCGGCGCCCTGGGCGGCGGCGAACGGTGGCGGCGTCTACAAGTCCTTCGGCGTCAGCCCGGTGTACTTGGCAACGCGGGTGAGCATACGAGGGCCAATCTCCTCGCGGTCATGGAAGGCCCAAACGTAATCGGGCCACCCCTCGCGCTCGAGCGTAACGTGCGAGCCGCTTCGGCGCTTTTCGTGCCAACCGATCCGCATTAGCGCGGCGAGTACGCGCGGTGCTCGCGTGGACGGCCAGGAACTCACGTTACTCGGGCGTTAAGCAGCGACTCGGGTAAAGGCCAAGGATACCAAGGCATCTGCCTCGCCGTGCTCAAGACGCTCCGCGAAGACCCGCAAGGCGAGCGCCTCAGCCCTCGCCACCGCGTCAGCCTCAGTGACTCCGTAGGCGAGGACGCCAGGAAGCTCCGGGACCTCGGCCAACCAACGGCCGTCCGTCTCACGTTCCACGTCGATCGTAAGGGTGACGCCCATGGAAGAAGACTAGTCTCACCCGCGTCCCGTGAGCAAGCCGGCGCCGCCGATCCTCACTGATTGGTGCGGGTGTCGTCCACGCCCGACCCCGTGGGCCCACCGAAATGGGCCGAGGGCCTGACACCAGGGAGCGTGCGATCGTAGCGGGAGGCTCTCGCTTGCCTTGCGCCAACGGCTACCGCAGGCACAAGGACTCGAAGTCCACTGACGGTGCAATGCTAACGTGGCGACGGCACTCACGAATTCTCGCCAAACCCTTGGTAGGCAAACCTTTCCTGTCCTTGTTGCTGTCGACATAAGCGGACGCGAATGGACACCCGTGGACCCGCAGCATGGCGCAGGACTCTGGTCCAGCCATGCGCGACCCAGGGCTTGGCGGCCAGTTCCCCGGAAGGCCGCTTCGCAGCGTGGGACGGCCACGTGACCGCGCCCAAGCGCGGAAGACCCCGGCGGGTACCGATGACCCGGACGTGCAGCGCCCTGCGACGCAAGGGCGCTACGAGCGCGAGCTGAACTCCAGGCGGTGGTGGCGGAGACCAACAGCGGTTCGAAGGCCGGGAAGCCGGATACGCTGCGATACGCTGCCCTCAAGGTCTGGGGCATATGGCTCCGCGAGTCGCGCTCAACGGTCCGGAAGCACGGTGAGGTGTCCCATTCCTCCTGAGCGGTAGCGAGCAACCGCAGCTTCTATCTGCGACGTGTCGTTCATGATGAAGGGTCCGCTGACGATGACCGGCTCGCGAATTTCGGCGCCGGACAGGACGACAATTTGTGAGTGCTCCATGGCGGTGAGGGCCACGCTGCCGCTGCCGTGGAAAGCGATGGCCTGCTCGCCACGAAGCTCCCGGGAGCCACCGTTCGCCCGGATGACGACGCCCCCCGTGCGGGTGTACACGAGCGTGTTGTGGGATTGCTCGACTCGGAGGGAGACCTGGCTCCGGAGCGAGACATCCAGCAACGTGAACGGCTCGGCAGGGACTAGAGGCGACGAGACGTTCTCGAACGATCCGGCGGCGACGCGAACGGCGTCACCTGCCTTGCCCTGCCATACGGGTACTTCATCTCCGGCGAGCCGGAACACGCGGGGTGCCGCGAGTTTGTTGTTAGATCTCAGGTTGACGAAGACCTGAAGTCCGTGCAGCTCTCGTCCCGGATCGGCCGGGATCTCTTCGTGGATCACGCCGCTTGCCGCCTGCGTCCAGATGATCCCCCCCGGCCCGGTCACGGCGTCGTTGCCGAGCGAGTCCCGGCTACGGAGGTTTCCCTGCGAGTCCCCGAACACGTAGGTGACCGCTGAGAAGCCGGCGTGCGGGTGTGGCCCGAACGGCCGACCGCGGACGCGGAAGTCGTCGAGGAGCGCGATGGGGGACGCCAGGTCGCCCAGCGCGTGGAGATCGATGCTCCGAACCAGGAAGGACTCTTCGCTACCTCGGACCTGCGCGGGCAACACGGCAGAGAATCGAACTGGCATGGCGCTAACCCCGTGTTCATGCTGGAGGCGAAAGGCGAACGGCCTTCAGCGCGTTGGACCAAGACATCACCTGGTCGAGTACCGTCGCGAGTTCTGTCTCGCGCTGTGGCAACGGCTTGAGGGAAACGAAGTTCTCGAAGTCCGCGACGAGGGAGTGCAGAACCTGCGCGCGCACCATGGCGACCATGAGCTCCGCCATCACCAGCCGCAGGTGCTCGACCGCGCGCGCGCCGCCGGCACCTCCTCCGGAGTTTACGAACCCGGCGGCCTTGTTGTTCCACTCACGGTAGAGAAAATCGATCGCATTCTTCAGAGCGGCGGGGACACCATGGTTGTACTCGGGGGTGACGAACACGTAGCCATCGAACGAGGCGACCTTGTCAGCCCACTTCCGCGTATGCGACTTCGAGTACTTTCCGAAAGATGGCGACAGAGGTTCATCGAGCAGCGGGAGCCGGTAGTCGGCGATGTCTACGAGCTCGAATATCGCACCGCTCCTCCGTTGCGCGATTAGATTGACCCAGCGTGCGACAGCCTCGTTGTTGCGAGCCGGCCGCGTGCTTCCGGTGACGACGGCAATCTTGGGTTGATTCATGACCGCGCCCCATGGTTACACTTATGTGCCTAGTGCCTTATGTGTGCTTGGTCTATATTAGTAACCATGCCTCGGACGCCTAGCAAGGAGGTACTTTGAAGTCACGAAGCAACACCGAGGGAACCAACTTCCTCCGGAGCGATGGTGCGTGCCCCTTTGTGCGGGACGTACTCACGCGGGTGGGGGACAAGTGGAGCGTGCTCGTCGTCGTTCTGCTTGGCGATGGCACTAGACGGTTCAGTGAATTGAGGAGAGCAGTCGAGGGCATCTCGCAACGGATGCTGACCCTGACGCTGCGTGGCCTTGAGCGGGATGGTCTCGTCGCGCGGAGGGTGTTTCCCACCGTCCCGCCCCGCGTCGAGTACGCTCTCACCCCGCTTGGCGAGACACTTCTGAAGACAGTCACTGAGCTGGCAAACTGGGCCAGCACAAGCCGGAAGGAGATTGAGCGCGCCCGCGCAGAGTTCGATCGCCGAGCAGTATCCGACCCTTCGCCCGTCAAGTACGGTGCGTGAATCGGCGCCTCCGAGGGCGGCCGATGGCCAACGAGAGCCCGTTCGCGACAAGCGAGCTCCTGTGATGACAGCCACGCCGAGCGGGATCCTGAGGGGATCGCCGGGGACCCCGTAGAGGATGGTGGGATAGTAACTCGAGACCATTAGCACCAGCACTGGCACTGGCCCGACCTATCGGATGCAATCGACACAGCCTGCCGATCCGAGGGCTTTGCAGCCCGGGCTATGGCCTCTCGTTGGGTTGGCCAGGTTCGAAGCCAGACGTTGAACACCATGGCGACGCCGAGCATGGTCACCGACGTGAATTAGTACCGCGGGCGTCACGGCGCGCCAGGCGCCGCCATGGCTCGCGAGCGCCAGGCGGCGAGGGAGGCTCGACCGGCAAGCAGACCGCCCAGGGCTCCGGTCGCGAGGATGACAGCCGAGCCGGCAATCTCGGGTTTGAGAACCATGAGAGCCAGGATCGCAACGCCGATTGCGACTCGTAGCCAGACGGACGCTGCCAGGGCGTTGCTCGAACGGAGCGATCGAACTGCGGCCGACAGCCCCGGCCCCGGGTCGGACGCGAGTGCCTCGCGCAGGCGTCGGAGGCGGCGTCCCGACACCCAGACCCCGAGGATCGCCATGGCGACCATGCCCCAGAACGCGACCGCCATCCACGGCCGATGCCCCCAGGTCATGAACATCATCCCCAGCCCCGTTCCGAGTGCCGGTCCGAGAGCGACGAGGCCGAGACGGTGCGGCAGCGCGATCAGGCCGATCCCGAGGCGGGCCTGTTCGCTCGAGTCCGCCCGTTGGACGATTGCGAGCGCGACCGCCTCGGCGGCGATCGCCGCGAACATGCCGACTGCGGCGACGACGTGGACGAACAGAAGGAGTTGGTAAGCGTTCATGGTGGTTCTCCTTCAGCTTGACGTGGGGCGTGAAAAGGTCCCGGGCTACCGGGCTCGTACGGCGTTGACGATGAGCAGGCGTGCCGCCGACAGGGCGGGCACAAAACCGCCAAGCAGGCCCATCAAGACGCTGAACGCCAGCGCCACCAGCGCCACGTCCGGACCGAAGTGGAAATGGAAGGTGATCTGTGTGAAAGACTGGGAGTTCAGCACTGAGAAGTTAGCCAGCGACAGCAAGCTGGCGCAGGCGACGCCTATGACGCCCGAGAGCACCGAAAGCATGATCGCCTCCCGAAGAAACACGCGGAGCACAGCTAACCGACGGTAGCCGATCGCCCGGAGCGTGCCGATTTCGCGCAACCGGTTGGAGACCTGGGAGTACATGGTCACGGTCGCGCCCAATGCTGCGGCGATGGCGAAGATCACGGTAACGAATGTGCCGAGACCCACGATGAAGCTGCGCAGCGTTTCGGACTGGGCGTCGAAGAAGAGGTCCTCGCGCCAAGCCTTGAGCGTCGAGAGCGAGGGATCGGCGGCCAGCCTCCCGCTTAGCACGGAGAGCCCGACTCTGTCCTTCAGGCGCAAGACCACGTCGGTAAACGCCTGACGATTGTAGGCGTCGGCAACGCTCTGCTCGTCGCCCCAGATTTCGGACTCGAAGGCGCTACCATTGGCGCTGAACACGCCGACAACCGGCCACTCGCGCCGTGCGAACGATAGGCTCTCGCCGAGGCGACTGCCTTTGTAACGGCCTTCGACCGCAGAGCCCAGCATCACCTCGAGAGTGCCTGGGCGCGGAAGGCAGCCCTTGACCACCTTGACCGTGTCGCGGATCTCCAGCGACACGGGCGAAATGCCGCGCACCCCAACGTTGGCACCGGGGGTATCGGGGCCGCCATCGATCCGTGGCAAATTGCTGATCACCACCATTTCTCCGCCAATGAGCGGAGTGCCCTGGCTGGTGGCCGCCACCTCCGGGGATGCCTGGAGCAGGCGAAACTGGTCCCGGCTCACTGAACTGACCGCTTCGCTAGTTGCGCCCTCGCGCAGAATCATAGCGTTCTGCGGGGACCCGCTCTTGGCCATGGCGTCGTGTACACCGCGTGACAGCATCAACATCGCCGCGAAGACGAAGACCACGAGGGAAAGTCCGGCGATGGTCATGACCGAGGTGAGCCGGCGACGCGCCAGGCTGCGAATGCTGTACGAGATGGGGATCATTCGGCCCTCCTGAGAGCGTTCACGATGTTGACCGACGAGGCGCGGAAGCCAGGAATCGCCGCGGCCAGGAGGCCGACGGCCAAAGCTATGAGCACGGCCGGCAGCGTCCACGCGTTTGCGGAGGCGCCGGTGACGAATCCACCCGAGTACTTGAGAAAACCGCCGATCACCGGCCGCGCGACAATTGCGCCCAAGATGCCGCCGATGAGGGAGATCCAGAGCCCTTCGGCGAGGGCGAGGGCGAGCAGCTTGTTGGGTTTGAACCCGATGGTGCGCAGGACGGCCAGTTCGCCCGTGCGTTCGCGCACGGCCATCGCCATCGTGTTTCCGAGGATGAGCAGCATGATGACGAGCAGCACGACCGACACGACGTCGAGCGCGGTGATGATGGCGGCAGAGCCCATGAGGAAGCCCAGGGTGAATGCCTCCTCGCTCTCGGTGAGCGTCTCGTTTGCAGAGCTCGCGAAGAGGGCATCGATGGCTTTACCGACCTCTGGCGAATGGTCAGCGTCCTTGACCAGGGTCGTGTACTGACTGACCGTACCTCGCTGAGTGTCCGGCAAGCTCTTATCGATGGCCCTCCACTGCATGAACATCGAGCTGTTTTGGAACGAATTCGAGCCCTTGAATGTGCCGCGAACCGTGAACGCCCAGTCGCCGGGATAGATGTCGCCTTTCAGGTGAATGACGTCGCCCACCTTGAAGCCATACTTTTCGACCAGTCCTTCGCCGACGAGGCTGCCGGTCCGATCCGCCTTGAACGCAGCCAGCGCCTCGGGTGTGACCACCACGTCCTTGAACACCTGGAAGTAGGTGTCTGGATCAACGGCGAAACGAGCAAAGAAGTGACGCGAATCAATGTAGGTGCCACCGAACCAATTGCTGTAGGTCACGGTGGTGGCACCCGGGACGGCCTTGATCTTCTCGAAGTCGGCTAGCGGGAGCGGGAGGGCCAGGGAGACGCGGTTGCGCGTGACCAGCCGATCGCTGCGGGAGTTGTTGACGGTTGAGCGGTAGGCGCTGACAACGGTGCGAAGAAAGACGAACGCCACCACGAGCACCGCCACGCCGCCGATCGTAAGCAAGGCGCGCGCACGATTGCGAAAGGTGTTACGCAGGGCGAGCTTGGGGAGGTTCATGCCGGCACCAGGACGCCTTTTTCGAGGCGGCGAACGACGCTCGCCCTTTCGGCGGCGTGCGGGTCGTGGGTGACCATGACGATGGTCTTGCCGAACTCTCGGTTGAGCGTGGCGAGCAGCTCGAGCACCTCATCCCCGCTCTTTCGGTCGAGATCGCCGGTAGGCTCGTCCGCGATGAGCAGGGTCGGATCCGAGACAAAGGCACGCGCGATCGCGACCCGCTGCTCCTGACCGCCGGAGAGCTGGCGAGGATAGTGGTTCATGCGATCGTCGAGCCCGACCACGCGAAGCGCTGTCCGCACCCGAGCTTGCCGCTCGCTCTTCGAGAGCTTGGCGAGAAGGAGGGGGATTTCGACGTTCTCGGCGGCCGTGAGCACCGGCAGAAGGTTGTAAAACTGGAAAATGTAGCCGACGTGTTGCGCGCGCCAATCGGCAAGCTCGCCCTCGGATTGCTTGCTGATATCCGTGCCCGCGACATGTATCGTCCCGGCGCTCGGACGGTCGATCCCCGCGATGAGATTGAGCAGGGTCGTCTTCCCGGAGCCCGATGGTCCCATCAACGCTTCGAAGGCACCTTCGGCGATGTCGAGATCGATGCCGTTGAGGACGCTGATCTCTTCTTGACCGCGGCGATACGTCTTGCGCAACCCGCGCAGGCTGACCATCACCTGGTTGATAGGCTCGGGAGCGGCACTACTGACGACGCTCGTTTGCATGGCTAGTCCCTTTCACTTGGTACGCTGGTTGATGAGATCGCCGGACTTGATGCCATCCGGGTTCACGACGATGCTGGTGCCGGCGGGCGGCCCTTCCTTCAAAGCCACGCGATCGCCGTCGGTACTGACCGTGACGACTTTCGTGGTCTTCACCCGGCCGTCCTTATCGACGGTCAGCAGCTGCTCCTCGCTGCCCTGGCGCACGATTGCGGTGGCCGGCACTTCGAGTGTGGGCGCCTTACCCAAGGCCTGGGCGTCTGGTTCGTGAGCCAGGAAGCTCACGCGGGCGTTCATCCCCGGGAAGAGCGGGAGCTTGGCATTGGCCGGCAGGGGGTCGAGTCGCACCTTGACGATCGTCGTCGCCTTCGCGACGTCGACATTGGGGCGAATCGAGAAGACGTGGCCGACTACGCCTCGGTTGGGTTGAGCGTCGAGTCGGACCTCCACGGGCATTCCCAGGGCGACCCGACGGATGTTGGCTTCAGCGACCTCGGCGTCTACCTCGAGAGACGAAAGGTCGGCGAGTTGCACCACTCCTTGGCCCGCCATGGTCGAGACGAAGTCCCCGGGTTGCGCCAGAACCCTCAGCACCACACCGTGGAAGGGTGCGCGCAGGGTCGCCTCGGCGACGTTCCTTTCCGCGGTTTCGAGACGCGCTTGGGCCTGACCGAGGTCCGCGATGGCCACGCGCAGCTGCGCCCGAGCCGAGTCCAGGTCGAGGGCGCTGTCAACCGCGGCGCTCTCCGTGCCGGCGCTGGCCTCGAACAGCTTCTGCGCCCGGGCCCGCTTGACCTCTGCGCTCTTCTCCGTAACCTTCGCGGTGCCGACGCGCGCTTCCGCCGATGCCAGGTCGGCTTTGGCCTGGTTGAGCGCAAGCTTCAGGTCGATGGGATCGAGTTCGGCGACGGGTGTGCCCAGAGCGACCTCGTCGCCTTCCTCCACCAGGCGCTTCAGAAGGCGGCCTGGTGTCCGCGGCGCCAAGGTATCCGTGGTCGGCGCGGTGACGGTTCCCGTTGCGACGAATAGTGGAGCTTCCTGTCCGGACTGGACCGAAAGCACCAGCGCGGTCTCCACTGTCTTGGTGCCGAGCCTGTCGCGAAACACGAGGAAGAGCGCGACGCTTGCGGCGACGACGACGAAGGTCGTCGCTAGCCAAATGTAGAGGCGCCTCCGTGTCGGGGTGGCTTCGGTGCCTCGGGTGATCTTTAGCGAGGCTAGCTCGCTATGGAGGTCGCTCTTCCCGGTCGTGTCAGTCATAGAAGTGGCTCTCCTGCTGCTTTCTCCAATGCAATGAGTGCGCCCGACAGGTCGGCGCGTACCTGCGCCAACGTTGCTTCGGCGTTGAAGGCATCGCGTGCCGCGGCTGAGACTTCAAGCGAGGTGGCGGTGCCGTAGAGGAATTGCTTCTTGGCCTGCTCGAGGCCGTCGATGGCGTTTCGCGCCTGCATCTCGGCGGCTTCGAGCCGCCCCCGGTCAGCCTCGATTTCGAGCCATACCGTGTGCACGTCATCACGCACGGTGTCTCGAGTCTGGAGGAGGCGCTGGCGTTGTTCCTCGACCAGCGCCTGGGCACGGCTGACGGCACCCGACGTCCCTACCGGATCGACCTGCCAGGTAAGGTTTACGCCCGCCGTCCAGTAGCCGGTCTTCCCGAGGAAGCCCGAAATGTTGGTGAAGTACTCGGTGAAACTTCCGGTGACTCTCGGGGCGAGCTGCAGGTACGCTTCCTTGAGCCCGGCCTCCTGCTGTGCCAGCGCCGCGTCGGCCGAGAGCACCTCCGGTCGCTGTCTCAGCGCGCGCTCGACGAAGTCGTCTTCACTTGGAGCAACCGAAGGTGCATCTTCCGGCGTGGGAAATCGTTCGCTAAAGGTCATGCCGGTGAGCGTTTCCAACGTGCGCCTGGCCACGCCAAGCGTTTGCTTCGCCACCGCGAGGGTTTGCGTGGCTTGACCGACGTCAACGTTGGCCCGGTCGACGGCGAGGGGAGTTTCGGTGCCCTGCGCGAGCCGGGCTTGGGCTACCCGCAAGCCATCTCGGGCCGTGGCCAGTGCGCGATCGGCGGCCTCGACCACACCCTGTGCGGCTACCACCTGGTAGTAGGTGCGCGCGGTCTGCAGCAATACGTCGCTTTCGGTCGCCCGCTCGCTGTATGACGCCGCGACCGATCCGTAGCGCGCACCTGAATAGTGGGCGTAGGCAGACGGCGTCACCAGCGGCACGTTCGCCGCTACGTTTGCCGTCAGGGCGTTGTAGGGCTGCATGACGTAAGTCTGGAAGACGATGCCGTTCGGGCCGGATGCGACCGGGACCTGGAACGCGCTCTCGTACTGGCTGCGCAGGTAGGCGCCGTTGGCCTGGACGGTCGGCATGAATAGGGCGAGGGCCTGCACCACCGCGGCTTGCTGCTCCGCAAGCTGCGCGCGCGAGATACCCACCGCGTGGTTGTGTGTGCGCGCAGCCTTGAGCGCGATCTCAAGCTGCTGGGGCAGCGCAAGCGCGTGAGCCCGAGCAGGCAGGAGTAGGAGAAGAGAGAAGAACCAAGCGTAAATGAACGAGTAGTCAATCAAGAATGAGACCAACCAAACACTCGCACTGCATGACCGGATTTTCATGGGTTTAGCCCGCTCCAGAGAGTGTCGACGAGTTTACGCACGAACTCGCTTCGCGACGGCGATTCGGCCGCCCCACGCAGCTTCGCGCCCGTCACCTGCTCGAATGCGAAGAACCAGAGTGCACCGCTGAAGGCCTGCACAAAGACGAACGGGTCGATGTGTCGAATTCGCCCTCGACGTTCTTCCGCGCGGAGGTACTCGACCAGCCCCCGCTGCCCGCGGACGCCTCTTTCCCTATGCTGCTCGACCATGTTCACGCTGCGCTTGGGGTCGGGGTCGGGGTTGGCCCACGCCATGACCTGACCCGGCACGACGACGAAGAACTTCTCCAGCAGCAGCTCTCCAAGGTCGACTAGCGTCTTCTGCACGGACCCCTTGCCGACGCGAGCGCGAAGGTCGATCGGCAGGCCGGGGGCATCGTTTCCGGCACTCATCGCCGCGGCAAAAAGCGCCTCTTTGGTCTTGAACCGGTGAAACAAAATGCCTGGCGAGACCCCGGCCCGGCGCGCGATGGCCGCTGACGTGGCTCGGATGCCGTGCTCCAGGAACTCCTGGCGGGCCGCTAGGAGGAGACGCTCATCGGTAATGGTAGCGATACGAGCCATAATTAGTAACCAGTCAGTTAATAACCAAGACCCTGTCGCGTGTCAAGTGCCCTCGGTCGCGCGCCATCGAGTGCCCTGCCGTGTGCAGCCGGGTCAGTTTCCTCGCTCCCCGCCCCCAACAGGGGCGCGTCGACCTTGCGGAACGGGTCGGGGGTCAGCGTGCGTGCGATCCCGGCCGCGAAGAGCGTTGCAGCGGCGACCACGAGCACGAGCCGCCTGCGAGCCCGCCGGTGGCCGATGAGAGCCCAGCCTCTTGATGCGAGGCGCAGAACGCCGGCCACGACCGCGATGACGCCCAGCGCGACCGCAAGCAGCCCCGACGCGACCATTGCCACGAAGGAGACGGCGAGCACCACGACGCAGATTCGCCCGAGCCCATCGTGCGGTTGATAGCTGTGTTGCGGTCGTCGCACGCGCGCGCGCCGGACGGAACTGGTGAGCGATCCGAACCTCCTCACGCAGAGGAAGATCTTCGCCTTCGCGCGACTTGTATCCACGGCGAGATCCTTTTGAACCCCGGGGTCCAAAGGGCCGTGGCGCCACTGCCGCTCGACGGTGTTTTGGACCACGTGGTCCAAAAACAGGGGGTGCTGACAGCTGCTCGTTGATGTTTTGGACCGCGCGGTCCAAGCACCCACCCCAGATCTGAGGCCAGAAGAGCTCGTTCCCACGCATTGTCGCTGTGTTGTCGCGCCATGTCGCGGGACAGCCCGCAGGTCGCGGTTACTGTCACCCACGGTGTCGAGGCGGTGTCGCGGTAAGGACGCTCAACCCCGTGAAACTCCGCCTGGCCCCGCCGCCCGCTCCGTTTGAACCCCGCTTGAACTCCGCGCCACCATCTGCCCGACCCCTCTCTCACAACGAAGAGAGAGGGGTCGGGCATCTGTTGACGCTTAGATCCAGGAAGAAACGGAGCGGTCGACGGGGCCAGACCATTCCCTGGTCAATGACTGAAAGAGAACAGTTCTGGTGGGTTCAGGAAGACTCATCCTGAGAACACATCAACAACAACAGAACCAGATGGGCGACCGGCTACGTGCTCGGAGGCGTTTCAGTAGGGCGACCAGCAACAGCAGACGGATCGAAGTGACGGCACGAAGGACTTCAGTCAACAGAGCGAACTCGATTCGGTGACGAAGGCTCAGGGCACGGTGCTGGATGGCAGGTCACTCACAGCGACAGACCTGGGCCGCTGAACAACGACGACCGCGCGGTTCAGCTTCCTGTTCCCAGACGTCCACGTCACCGGCCACGGAGGCGGTTGCCCCTTGTTACTCGCCGGTTTCCCGGTCGCGCCGCCTCGCCGCCTAGCGGGAGCGAGCAGGGTGAGAAGCGAGGAAGGCCTCGGGGACGGTCCGGGCGACGCAAGAGGGCCGCAGAGAGCGAGAGCAGGCCCACGGTCTCGAGGCCGTGGGCCCGGTAGCGCCCGAGAGGCATGGGAGTCCGTCAAGACTTACGCCGACGTGAGGGGCGTCCTTTCGGCTCCGGAGCCTCCGGGGCGGCTACGGCACGGATTCCGGCGCACGAGAATGGCCTAGGAACGGCGCAACGAGGGGGGGCCGCCACCCAGGTATCCCTCGGACCGCGCGACTCTCCGTGGCTCGTTCGGCGGAGTCGGTGCTGTACCAAGACATCGCTGACAGAAACCGTCTCAGGACATCGCTGACAGGTATCGCTGTGGCATGCCCTGGAGAGAGCAGCGAGTCATGACCCAGAAGCTGCAGTTCGTTGAGAGGGCC